>Ga0190275_10000137_pt1 | contig 80069 bp, 88 predicted proteins | sample Popmic550T_FD_133745 | JGI IMG/M metagenome (GOLD analysis project Ga0190275, IMG submission 133745) | Populus adjacent soil microbial communities from riparian zone of Yellowstone River, Montana, USA - 550 T | ecosystem: Environmental > Terrestrial > Soil > Riparian zone > Trees stand | place...
GGCTCACATCCGGTTCGAATCCTGCCGGGGGCATCCAGCCTTCAGGATGCGAACCTGCGACGTCGTTCGCCGTCCCGGCTCACATCCGGTTCGAATCCTGCCGGGGGCATCCAGCCTTCAGGACGCGGCGGGCCTACGGGAAGTAGATGCGGGCGTCGTTGCCGCCGAAGCAGACGTGCGGGCTTCCGCCTGAGCACGTCATGACGTAGCGCTGCCCGGTGGCCGCGCTGTATGCCTCGACCGTCATGTCCCCGCTGCCGCCGCTCGAGTTGTACTCCGCGCGGACGTTGTGGGCGAATGGGCACGTCGTGACCGAGTTGACGTAGACGCCGTCGCCGCAGCTCGTCGTGCCCGCCGGGGCGGTCCCGCTGGAGGGCGGGGCGCTGGGCGCCGGCCCCGGTTCCGGCGCGGCCTGGCCGTCGCCTCGTTGCCGCTCCCGGAGCTCCCGCTCGAGCTGCTTCACCCGCTCCTCCTGTCGGGCGATCTGCGCCGCCTCACGCCGCTCCTGCGAGATCCGCTCCTCGCTCACGTCCTCCGAGTCGTCCCCGCCGCACCCGCCGAAGCCCGCTACGAGGACCGCGCTCGCGAGCGCTAGAAAAACCGATCTGCGGATATCCGGCATGTCGCGTCCACGATAACCCCGAGATACCGTCAGCGCCATGTCTTCCCGGATCTTCTCCCTGCTCGCACTGATGGCGGTGCTCCTCGCGAGCTGCGGCGATGACCCGGAGGCGACCGACTCGGCCGCCATCCCGTCGCCGGCCGACGAGCGGCGGCTCGAACGGCTCGAGGAGAGAAAGCGCACGCTGGAGCGCAGGCTCGAACGGGAGGCAACCACGCCGGCGGAGCGGGCCCCCGCCGGCGACATCATGAGCGCGGCCGACGCCAGCGCGTTCGAGGCCTTCGCGGACTCGCTCCCCGGAGAGCTGGGCATGACGGTCGGGGCGGCTGGTGACGGCGGCCTCGAGAAGCTGGGGACGCTGCAGAGCGGCGCGGCGTGGTCCACGATCAAGGTTCCGATCGCGCTGCGGGTGACCGACGATGCGGGCGGTCCCGGCCGCCTGGACTCGCAGCAGCGGGCCTGGATCTCAGCCGCGCTGACCGCCTCCGACAACGCCGCCGCGATGGAGTTGTGGAACGGGCTGATCGCCACGCACGGCGGCGTCGACGGCGCGGCTGCGGCGGTCACGGAGGTGCTACGCGCGGCCGGAGATCCGAACACCGTCGTGTCGACCCAGGGGAGGGACGGGTTCTCCCCCTACGGCCAGACCGAGTGGTCGCTCGAGGCCCAGCACGCGTTCATGTCCTCGCTCGCCGGTGGGTGCCTCGCGGACCGCGAGACCACCGACTACCTGCTCGACCTCATGGGGAGCGTGGTCCCGAGCCAGCGGTGGGGGCTCGGGGAGATGCCGGGACAGCCGCGGTTCAAGGGCGGCTGGGGGCCCGGCGTTGACGGCGCGTACCTCGTCCGCCAGATCGGCGTCGTGAACCTCGACCCCGGGCGAGGAGGCATCGTCGCCACGCTGGCGGCGACGGCCGACGACGGCGGGTTCGAGTCGGGCACGCAGATGCTGAGCGACGCGGCGAGATGGCTCGCCGCGCGCCTCCCCCCGCGTCCGCCCGTGGCCGCGCCCTGTTAGCGCGGTCAGCCGCGTCGCATGAGCCGCGCCACGGCGCCCATCATCTCGTCGGTCAGCTCCTCGGGCTCGCCGTCGCCGTGGCCACCGACCACGCAGTGGCGGGCATGCCCGTCGAGGAGGCTCAGCGCCACGCGGTCGAGCGCGGACTGAACGGCGGCGATCTGGGTCAGCACGTCCGTGCAGTACCGGTCGTCCTCCACCATCTTCTCGATGCCCCGAACCTGGCCCTCGATCCGGTGGAGGCGTTTCGCGAGCTCGTCCTTCGTCGCCGAGTAGCCGCGTCTTGCAGAGGTGGCTGTCATGCAGGAGAGCATACCCCCCGCGGGTATTCGAGACGGACTACCAGATGCCGCGCTTGCAGCCGCCGGCGTCGTTGTCGGTGCCGGCCGCGCACGTGCGCGAATCGCTCCCGTTCAGCTCCTTCACGATGGTGAAGGTGTGGTTCGCCCCGTTCGTCGCTGCGCGTGAGCGCGAGGTGACGGTCACCTTGTACTTCGAGGTCTCCGCGCGCACGACCTCGGTCTCGCCGGGCTGGTCGCCCCAGATCACTCCCGGGGGCGGCTCCTGCTCGGTCGGCTCGTCGCAGAGGGTGTAGTCCTCGGTGGCCGTGAAGCACGTGTGGACCTTCCAGAGCAGATTGCGCGCGTTCGACTTCGCCTGCGCGTCCAACGCGCTCTGGTCCTGCCCGAAGAAAAGCGTGTAGGAGATCGCGGCGAGGACGCCGAGGATCGCGCAGACGGCCAGGACCTCCAGAAGGGTCATTCCGTCCTCGCGTCGGATGCGGTGGGAGAAGGGCATGGTTTGGGAACTTCGCTTAGGACCGCGTATCGGCCGCGATTCGCGGCCGCTGTAATGACCTGAGGCTCACGCTGGACGTGCGGATAACCTCGCCGGGTGCGTGCGACCGCATCGCTCCTGGCCGCGCTCGCCATCGCGCTCGCCGGCGGATGCGACGAGGATGACGAGTTCGCCGGCGCACCCGACCCGGCGACCGAGCGCAGCGACCCGCCCGCCGACCCCCCGCCTGGCTGGCGCACGCTCGCGAACCGGGCGGCCGGTTTCACGATGTCGGTGCCGCGCGAGTGGACCGCGCGCACCCGGCGGGGCGCGACGCTGATCCGCTCGAGCGACAGGCTGCTCGCCGTCACGGTCGCCGCCGACAGAAGCGAGCCCGGGCGGACGACCCCCGCCCCCCGCTACGCGCGGCGCGCCTTCAGGGCGCTGCCGGCGTTCCGCCGGGTTCGAGCCACGCGGGCACGGACCGTCCCTCGCAGTCCCTATCCGAACGGGCGAGTCGACGGCACGGGCACGCTCGCCGCCACGGGCGGGCGCCAGCGGATCAGCGTCACCGCCTTCCGGCGGCCGGGCCGCGTCACCTACACCGTGGTGGCCTTCTCCGCCCGCCTGGGCTCCGCGCCGGTCCATTCCGGCCCGCTCGGCGTGATGCTGGCGAGCCTTCGCGCCCGCGCGCCGCGGGGCTAGGCGCGGTCCGGGCGATCCGGGTAGACGTCGTCGATCGTCGTGAGCGGCCGGTAGGGCGCGTCCGCCGCCACCTCGATCGCCTCGCCGCCGCCGGCAAGCCGGTCGAGCACGCTGACCACGCCCGCGATCGTGAAGCCCTCCGCGCGGACGCGCTCGATCGCGCGCACCGTCGAGCCGCCGGTGGTGACGACGTCCTCGACGACGAGGCACCGCTCGCCCGGCTCGAGGAGCGGGCCCTCGACCCAGCGCTGCAGGCCGTGCTCCTTGCGCTCCTTGCGGACGAAGAAGGCCTTCACGTCGGCGCCGCCCGCGAGCGCGGCGCAGGCCACCGGGTCGGCCCCCATCGTCATCCCCCCGACAGCGGTCGCGCCGAGATCGCGCGCCTCGGCCGCCACCAGCTCGCCGAGTGCGAGGAACCCCTCCGGGATGAGGATCGCGCGCTTCGCGTCCACGTAGTACTGCGCGGTCGCGCCGCTCGTCAGCGTGACCTCGCCCATCACGAGCGCGTGCTCGCGGAGCGCCGCGATCAGCCGCGCGCGAGCGTCCATCCGAGCAAGAACCAGAGCGGGTAGGTGGCGAAGGCGGCCAGCGCCGCCGCGTGCGTACCGGCCGCCCGCGGCTGGTAGCCGATGTCGAGCACGCCCGAGTTGATCATGAAGTCCTGACCGTCGCGCGAGCCGAAGAGCCGCGAGACCGGCCGGGTCCACCGGCGGTCGGTGTAGAACGCCGCGCCGGCCGCCCAGAAGACACCCGTCGTCGCGGCGCATGCACGCGCGCGATCGCCCCCACCGGCCCGGGCGCACGCGGCCCCACCGGCGACGAGCAGCGGCGGATCGATCAGGAACGACAACTAGCGGCGGTCATCGGTAAACGAAGATCCTGTCGCCGAGGTTGATCCACTTGTAGATCCCGAGCGCGTTCGCGATCGGCACCCGCAGGCAACCGTGACTCGCCGGATACGTGGGCACCGAGTGGTACCCGTGGATCGCGTAGCCGCCGATGAAGTAGTTCGAGTGGACCATCCCGACTCCGTTGGTGCCGCGATCCTTGCGGTAGAAGCGGAACGAGCCGAGGACGGTCGGGGTCGACGCCTTGCCCGACGAGGTGTGGTAGATCCGCTCGGCCCTGCCGTTCCGCGCCAGCACGAGCACCTGGCGCGAGAGGTCGGCCTCGACGTGCTTGCCCGCGCGCGGATACTTCAGCTTGAAGGTCCCGCGCCGCTCGAACACGCGCTGGAACACCTCGCGGTTCGCCCGCATCAGGCGCCCGAGGTTGTTGACCTTCCGGAACGCCAGCACCGCACGCGCGGTGGCCGGTCCGTAGTAGCCGCTCGTCCCGAGACCGCCGTAGCCCTGCCGCCTCAGGCCCTTCTGGAGCATCCGGACCTGGATGCCGCGGGCACCCGAGCTAGCGGTGTTGTCCAGGACGCGCGCCCGCTTCTGCGTTCTGAACGCCTGCTGCTTCGCGGTGCGCCGATGGCTCACCCGGAACCAGTGCACACCCCTGCGGCGCGGCTTGAAGGCGACCGCGAACTTGCCCTTGCCCCCGCGCGCCTTGCGGAGCCGCTTGACCTTCCGCTGGACCGTCCGGCCATCGCGCCGCAGCTCGACACGCACGTACTGGCCCGGGACGAAGGGACGTGCGCTGCCGGTCAGCTTGACCCGCTGGCCGCGTGTCAGGAACATGTTGCCGTTCCGGCGGAGGCCGTCACGGAACGTGAGCGTCGCCTTCCCGGGCTTCGCCTTGGCCTTTTTGCCGGGCTGATTGATCGGCAGGTTGGGACCCTGGGCGAGCGCGGGCGGCGCCACGGCAAGGGAAGCAAGGAGCGCAATCGGGAGGAGCGGAAGGCGTCGCATTGGGCCGGAGAATAGCCGCGAACGGCGATGCTCCGGCCTCACGCGCGCGCCGGGGAGCGCGCGGGATGGAGGAGCCGCGGGGCCGCCATGCAGCCGGCGAGCATGAGCGGCCCGACGATGAGTGAGACCTCCGCGCTGTCCGTCGCGACGCCGTACGCGATCGCGTTGTTGAACGCATGCAGCCCGATGGCCGTGTACAGCGTGCCGGTCCGCTCGTAGACGAGGCAGAAGACGACCCCGAGCACGGCGAGCACGGGCAGGAGCTCGAGCGTTTCCGATCCCGTGTAGTGGATGAGGCCGAAGACGACGCCGTCGATGGTCGCGGCGACCACGATGCCGAGCCGCGTTCGCAGCGCGCGGTAGAAGAACCCGCGGAAGAAGAACTCCTCCGCGATCGGGGCGACGACGATCACCACGATGCCCGCCCCCACGAGCGCCAGGGTGCTCTCGTCGGCACCCAGGTCCTCGGTCACCGACTGCTCGCCCTCCGGCGACACGAGCGCCTGGTAGACGAGCGCGAACACGAAGAATGCCCCGAAGCCCGCTGCGGTCCACCCGAGCGAGGGCCAGAACCGCGCCCGGCGAAGGCCGAAGTGCCACGCCCGCGGCCGACGCGTCCGCGCGGCGAGCACGACCGCCGTGCCGCACAGGATGAGCGCCTGGAGCAGCGTCAGGACGACAACGAGGCCGGGCGGCGTCTCGCCCTCGATGTCCGCCCCGGCGGCCGCGGCGATCAACCCCACGAACACCGAGACGACGAGCGTCACCGTGAAGCCGCCGATGAATCCCACCGGCGCGTACCAGACCGGCCAGCGCGGCGGGGTCTCGGCTCCCGCCGGGAACTCCGGGGGGTTCGGCGGCGCCCCGCCGTGAACGGCCGCCTGGATCTCGGGCCCGGTGGTCAAGCAGGCCAGATTACGGACGGCAGCTCATCGAGCGACCTGAGCTTCGGCACCCCGCCGGGCGGATCGGGCAGGACGCCGTCGCGGTCGAGCAGCGCAACCCTGATCCCGGCGGTCTGCGCGCCCGCCACGTCGCCGTCGGGCGAGTCGCCGGCGTGGTAGGCCGCGCCGGGCTCGCATCCCGCGACGGCCAGCGCCGCGCGGAAGACCGCCGGGTCCGGCTTCGCGGCGCCGACGACGGCCGACGACACCGCTCCGTCGACATACGGAGCCAACCCGGTGCGCTCGAGCGTGTCGGGCAGTGAGGCGTCCCAGTTGCTCGCCGCGACCACGCGCACGCCGCGGTCGCGCAGCGCGCGGAGCAGCGGCAGCGCGTCGGCGAACGCGCGGAACCGCAGGGCGGCCAGCATCGCCGCCCGCGCGGTCGCGTGGTCGAGGCCGTCCAGGGCGAGCACGCGCCGGATCTCCTCGGCGCAGCGGTCGCGGAGCCGCTCGACGCCCGCCATGTCGCTTCCCTCGAGGTGATGCGCGAGGTAGTAGGAGATCTCCGCCCCGAACGCCTCCGCCGCCCGCTCCTCGCCGACGTCGACGCCTGTGCGATCCGCGATCTCCGCGCGTAGCAACGGAGCCGGCGAGTCGAGCTCCACCAGCGTGCCGAACACGTCGAGCGTCACGCAGCGCACGGCGCTCACGCGATCCACTCCCACGACGCAAACAGGGTGGTGAACATGCCCAGGCCGAGCGCGAAGGCGCTCGCCACGTGGAGCGTGCGGCCGCGCGCCTCCGCCACCAGCGCGAGCCAGACGAAAAGCGGGAAGAGGACCGCCATGAAGCGCGGCAGCGACATCAGGGGCTGCGGCGCGACCGGGTAGGAGAGCGGCAGCGCAAGCGCCGCCAGTGCGTAGGCCCCGTACGCCCGCGGCAGCCGCCGGAACGCGCCGACCACCGCCACTACGCCGGCCACGAGGAACGCGAACAGGAGCACGTTGATCGCCGCCACCTGAAACGGGTCGCCGCCCGCCGGCTCGAAGTAGACGGTCTCGCGCGAGCCGCTCGCGAGCTGGCGCACGCCGTCCCAGGCGGCGACCGCCCCGTCCCACACGCCCACGAAGGGGCCGGCGAACTCCCGGTACCACGCCTCCTGCGCGTCAGCGAACGCCAGCGCGTCGCCGTGCGCGATGGCGAGGTACAGCGCGTATGCGCCGAGGCCGGCCGGGGCGAGCGCGATCCAGGCCGCGCCGGACGGACGTCTCGGGCGCGACTCGAGCCACATGAGCACGAGCGGCACGAGCAGGACGATCCCCGCGCTGCGCGTGGCGGTGGCCGCCGCCGCCAGCGCCCCGGCCAGCGCCCAGCGGTCGGTCCTGGCGGCGTAGAACGCGCCGACCGAGACGAGCAGGAAGAGGCTCTCGGAGTACGGCGCGCCGAAGTAGAGCGACGCCGGGTAGAGGGCGACGAGCCACACGGTCGCGGCCGCCACCGGACGGCCCAGCTCGAGCCGGACGAGCCGCGCTAGAAGCCACAGCGCGCCCAGGAAGCACGCGAGCGAGACCACGTACGCCGACACCAGCAGGGCGCCCTCGGAGGGGTGCGGCAGGACGAGCGTCCGGACGAGCAGCGGGTAGAGCGGGAAGAACGCGGTGTCGGCGCCGCCCTCGTAGCCGTCGCGCGCGATCTCGAGGTACCACGTGGCGTCCCACCGGGCGAGTGGGGAGAACAGCGTGTCGCCCAGCCCGCCGAACGGATGAGTCAGCTCCGGATCGTCGAACTTGGCCGCGTTCGGGCTGTCGTCGGCGGCGAGCCAGAGCGCGGCGAACAGGGCGATCGCGTACACCAGCGCGCGTGACGCCGCGAACGCGGCTGTAGCCTCACGCCTCACGTGGACGGGGATGTTGTCACCGCGATCGTCACGGTCGTCGTAGCGATCGCCATCGCCGAGATCGTCGACCGCATGCTTGCGCGGCGCGGCAAGTCGATCACCGAGGGCCTCTCGCCGGTCGCGAACACGCGCCTGAGGATGGTGCGGCGGCTCGTCTTCGCGGCCATCGTGCTGATCGGCGCGATGCTGGCCCTCAGCCAGTTCGAGGAGGCCAAGCGCGTGGCGACCGGCGTGCTGGCGTCCTCGGCGGTGCTCGGCCTGGTTGTCGGCTTCGCGGCCCGCCAGACCCTCGCCAACGGGATCGCCGGGATCCTGCTCGCGATCACACAGCCGATCCGGATCGGCGACCTCGTGACGTTCGAGGGCGAGAGCGGCACGGTCGAGGACATACGGCTGTCCTACACGTTCATCCGCAAGGCGAACGACACGCGCCTCGTCGTGCCGAACGAGCGGCTCGCGCAGAGCCCGATCGAGAACCACACGATCGTGGACCCGCGCGTGCGCGTCGAGGTAGAGCTGTGGCTGCCGCCGGAGGCCGATGCCGTCCGCGCGCTCGCGGTCGTCGGAGGGCCCGACGTCGACGTCGAAATCGCCCAGGTGGACAAGGACGGGGTGAAGCTCGTCGCCGCGACCTGGGCGGACACGGCGCGCGAGCGCGGGAAGGTCGCCGCAAGGGTCCGGGCCGCCGCCCTCGAATCGCTTAGGAGTGAAGGTCTAGCCTTCACTCCCGAATGACCTATCGCCAGCGGAAAGCCCGTCGGAAGGGCCGGCGCGGCGCCCGGCGGAACCCGGCGCTCCTCGCCGTCCTCGTACCGCTCCTGATCGTCGCCGCGGTCGGGGTGTCCGCGGTCGGGTACGTGATCGCGATCGCGGCCGACACGCCGCCGCTCTCCGAGCTGAAGCCGGCCGACAAGGGACAGACCTCGGTTGTCTTCGCCGCCGACGGCTCCCGGCTCGGGTACGTGCGCTCGGACGAGATCCGCACGCCGATCCCGTGGAGCGAGATGCCGCCCGCGGTCCGCGAGGCCACCGTCGCGATCGAGGACGAGCGCTTCTACGAGCACGAGGGCGTGGACTTCTCGGCGATCATCCGCGCCGGCGTCAAGAACCTCGAGTCGGGCGACGCCGTGCAGGGCGGCTCGACGATCACCCAGCAGCTCGTCCGCGCCCTTTACATCGACGACCCCGAGCGGACGTTCGAGCGGAAGATCCGCGAGGCCAAGCTCGCCCAGGAGCTCGAGGACGAGCACCCGGGCCGGGCCGGCAAGAACTGGATCCTCCGCGAGTACCTGAACTCCGTCCCCTACGGGACGAACGAGGGGCGCACCGCGATCGGCGTCCAGGCGGCCGCGCGCTCCTACTTCGACAAGCACGCGCACAAGCTCGAGCTGCACGAGGCGGCGCTTTTGGCCGGCCTGCCACAGGCGCCGTCGCAGTACAACCCGTTCCGGAACCCCACCGCCGCGCTCGAGCGGCGCAACGAGGTCCTGCAGGCGATGGCCGAGACCGGCTTCATCACGCTCGCGGAGTACCGCGAGGCGTCCACGCAGCCGCTCGGCCTCGACCCCGGCATCGAGCGCTACACGACCCGGCGCGAGCCGTACTTCTTCGACTACGTCGAGGAGCAGCTGATCGAGGAGTACGGCGTCGGCGTCTACCGCCGCGGCGGACTCAAGATCCACACGACGATCGACCCCGACCTCCAGGAGGCCGGACGGGCGGCGATCAACGGCGCGCTTCCCTACTCCACCGACCCGAGCTCGGCGATCGTGGCGATCGACCCGAGCAACGGCTACATCCGCGCGATGGCGTCGAGCGGCAGCTACGGCGAGCGGAACTTCAACCTGGCCGCGCAGGGGCACCGCCAGCCCGGCTCGGCGTTCAAGACCTTCGTTCTCGTCACCGCGCTGCGCCAGGGCGTCGATCCGAACTCGACCACCTACACCTCGAAGCCGCTCGATCTGGACGTCCCGGGCTACGGGCCGTGGAAGGTCTCCACCTACGACGACTCCTACGGCGGGACCATGGACCTCGTCCGCGCGACGCTGCGCTCGGACAACTCGGTGTTCGCCCAGCTCGACATCGACCTCGGTCCCGAGAACGTCAAGGAGACCGCGGAGCTGATGGGGATCGAGACGCAGCTCGACGGCATCCCCGCCGAGGGCCTCGGTGGCCTGCGGCTGGGCGTGTCCCCGCTCGAGATGGCGAACGCCTACGCGACGCTCTCCTCCTACGGCGTGCACAACGAACCGATCGCGATCACCGAGGTCGAGTTCCCCGACGGCAAGGTGGACGAGCTGGGCAAGCCGAAGCGCAAGCGCGTCCTGCCCGAGTGGGTGGCGCACGAGGCCACCAAGATCCTCGAGATGAACGTGACGTCGGGCACCGGCACCGCCGCCCAGATGGGCTGCCCTGCCGCGGGGAAGACGGGCACGACGGACAACTTCAACGACGCGTGGTTCGTCGGGTACACGCCGCACCTGGCCGCCTCGGTGTGGGTGGGCTATCCGAACGCGCTCGTCGAGATGACGAGCGTCCACGGCATCAGCGTCGCGGGCGGCACGTTCCCGGCCCAGATCTGGCAGTCGTTCATGAGCGTGGCGAAGGGCGCGGACTGCGACTCGTTCCGCGAGCCGGTCGACGAGCCCGAGTTCACGCCGTTCTACGGCGAGTACGCCTCCACCGGGACGAGCACGGACACGGACTACAGCTCCGATTACACGGCGCCGGCGCCCGAGGGGCCGGGCGACAACTCCGCCGGCGGCGACGACTACAGCGGCTACGACCCGCGCCTGTACGAGTCGCCGCCGCAGGAGGCGCCCGAGACGGGGCCGCCGCCCGCGGAACCCGACGACACCGGCGGAGCGAGCCCGCCGGAGGGCCGCGGCGACGGGGACCGCTAGCCGGCGCGCCGCCGCGGCGGCGCTTGTCGCACTCGGCGTCGTGTACGTCGCGCTGGCGGTGCTGCCCGCCGCCGCCGGGTCGAACCTGGTGCTGGCCACCGCCGGCGGCTCACCGGACTGGCTGCTCGGCCCGCTGCGCTTCGCCGGCGCGGACTGGACCGACGGCCCGCTCGGCGGTCCGCTCTTCTACGCCGGGCTGTGGCTGGCGCTCGTGCTGTGGGCGGTGGTCGTGACGCGGGCGGAGCGTCTGAGCCGTGACGCGGTCATCGGCGCGCTCGTGGCGGCTCACCTGCTCTTCCTGCTCGCGCCGCCGCTCCTCTCACAGGACGTGTTCTCCTACATCGCCTACGCCCGCCTCGGTGTCGAGCACGACCTGAACCCGTACGAGCACGCGCCCGCGGATGCCCCCGGCGACCCGGTCTACCCGTACGCCGGGTCGAAGGACGCGACGTCCGCGTACGGCCCGCTGTTCACGCTGGCGACCTATCCGCTCGCCGGCGTCGGGGTGTCGACCGCGTTCTGGATCCTGAAGCTCGTCGCCGCCGCGGCGTCGCTCGCGCTCGTCGCGGTCGTATGGCGGATCGCCGAGCGACTGGGACGCGATCCGCGGGGCGCGGCGGCGTTCGTCGGCCTGAACCCGCTCACGCTCGCGCACGTGGTCGCCGGCGCGCACAACGAGGCATACGTCGTGCTGCTCACCATGGTCGGGGTGCTCGCGTTCGTCGCCGGGCGGCCGGTCGCGGCCGGGGCGTGGACGGGCGCCGCGGCGGGGGTGAAGGCGTCCGCGGGGCTCGTGATCCCGTTCCTCGTCGCCGCGGCGCGGCCGCGGGCGCGCGCGCTCGTCGGAGTGGGGATCGCCGCCGTGCTGGTCGGCCTGGCGGCGCTGGCCGGCTTCGGCGCCGACGCGCTGGACGCGCTCGGCCTGCTGTCGGACAACCAGGAACGCAGCTCGCGCTGGTCCTTCCCGTACAAGACGGCCGAGCTGCTGGGCGCGGTGCTCCCGGGCGACCGGCTGGACTACCGGGATGCGGTGCGGGCCGCGTACGCCGCAGGGTTCGCGGCACTCGCGGCCTGGCTACTGCTTCGGACCTGGCGCGGCGCAGACCCGATCACGATGGCCGGATGGGCGACTGCCGCCCTCCTCGTGGCGTCGGCGTGGCTCGTGCCGTGGTACGCGCTGTGGCTCCTGCCGTTCGCGGCGCTCGCGACCGACCGTCGGCTCGCGATCGCCACCGGCGCGCTGTGCGCGTGGATGCTCGTGATCGCGGTGCCGCTCTAGGGGTCGCAGGCGTCGCCGATGCCGTCGGTATCGGTATCCGCCTGGTCGGGGTTCGCGACCGTTTCGCAGTTGTCGTCGGGATCGGGCACGCCGTCGCCGTCGGTGTCAGGCGGCGGAGGGACCACGGCGAAGGGGAGCGTCCCGGCGGCGATGAAGGGCCGCGGCGTCGCGCGGTCGTAGGCCAGCACCTCGGCCGTGTAGCTGCCGGGCGCGAGGACCTCGTCAACCACGGCGGCGAGACTCGCCGTGCCGGGCAGGTGGCGCGACCAGATGATGGTTCCCTGTGAGTCGCGCACGAACGCGAGGTATCCGGCGACCCCGGAGGCCGCATCGGTGGACGCGTCCCAGCGGATCTCGGGAGTGGTGTCGGTCGTCGGGCTGGCCGGCGCCGTCACCGTCGGCGCGGTCGGCGGGTTGTCGTCCACCCGCAGGGTGACGCCGAAGAGGCGCGTCTGATTGCCCGCCGCATCGCGCGCGAAGTACTCGAGCCGGTGCGTGCCCTCCCCGCTGACCTGCTTGGTCCGGCCGCGCGTGAACGGGCCGCCATCGACCCGGGACGCAACGAGCGCCACGCCGGAGAAGTCGTCGGCGGCGAAGAACTGCACGTCGATCGGCCCTCGCCTCCATGTTGGGTCGAAGGGCAGGGGGATGATCACGGGCGGCGTCGTGTCCTTCCGGCGCTCGCCCACCTCGAGCGAGCAGAACGCCTTCCCGCGCCGGCCGGCCGCGCGCGCGCGCCGGGTGCGGACGACGCCCGACAGCACGGTGCCTGACTTCTTCACCCAGCGGTAGCGCACCACGCCGGTGTAGCTCTGAGCCGGAAGGCCCGTGAAGCGCTCGAAGCGGCGGGCGCTCGTGATCCGGCCGAGGTCGAACTCGCGGCTGCGATGCACCTGACCGAAGATCGGCGCAGCCTCGAAGCGGATCATCAGCTTCGCCCGCCTGACCTTCCGCCGGGCGCGCCGGACGGCGCTCGGGTCGACGCCCTGGGCCGCCGGCTCGATCTCGGCGGCGATCGTCAGGCTCTCGCCGCGGCAGGCCGTGATCGTGGCGACCGCGTCGAAGGCCCTCGGGCCGTGCGAGGCGGAGGCCTGGGCCGGCACGCCGGACAGGACAGCGGCCGCCAGGACGGCGCCGAGAGCGGTCTTTTCAGGGGTGCGCAGGCGCATCGGGAGGCGGCGGCCAGGATAGACGTGCGGCCCCCGCCGCCCGCCGTCAGCTCCCGCGTCCGCGAGCGGTGACGACCGCCACGTACAACAACTCCACGACGGTCTGGAAGATGCGGAACGCGACAGCGATCGCGGTCGCGACAGCGCCGGGCAGAACCGCCGCGAGCGAGACCGCGAGGGCGGCGTCGCGCGCGCCGAGGCCGCCGGGGATGACGAACACGAGGACCGCCGCGCAGAACGCGACGGGATAGGCCGCCGCGGCATAGGCCACGTCCTCGGTGGCGAGGGGGTGGAGCGCCGAGGCGAACGCGACGACCGCAAGGCCCATCGTCACCCAGCCCGCGAGGTAGATCAACGCGACCTGGATCACGCGGCCGAACGGGAGCGTGGCGGGCAGCGGCGCGCGGCCCAGCTTGCGCAGCGCGAAGTCGGCAAGGCGCTTGAAGATCCGCGGGTGGAGGACAACGAATGCCAGCGGGATCACGACGAGGATCGCGTAGCGCGCCGGCTGCTCCTCGAGCCGCGGGAGCGTGATCACGAAATACGCCCCGACCATCACCGCCGTCACGACCGCCAGCGCGAGCTCGTAGACGATGCTTGCGAGGCAGCCGCGCTTCGTCACGCCGTAGCGCTCCGCCATCACGACGCGGCCGACCACCATCAACGCGTTCGTCGGGACGTAGCGCGCGATCAGCGACTTGCCCCACACGGCGCGCGCGGCGCGCGGGTGAAGATGCTCGCCCAGCGAGCGGAGGATCGCCAGCCAGGCTTCGCACTGGATCGCGTAGAAGAGCGCGACCGCGACCGCCGACGCCGCCAACCACCCGGGACGGAACTCCCAGTCGTAGTCGGGCAGCTGTCCCCACTGCGTCGCGATGAAGCCGATGAGGAAGGCCGCGACGAGGACGCCCGCCCCGATCTCGATCGCGCGGCGGGCACGCGGATTGTCGGACCCGAGCTCGCTCAGGCTGGCCGCCGTGGAGCCCGCGCGCTCGAGCAGCGTCTGCGAGGGCTGGTCGGCCATGCGGTCAGACTGTATTCGTGGGCGAGCGTGAGTTGATCCGATCGTTCGAGGAGCTGCTCGGGACGCGCGGGGGCCGCCTGCTGCGCGGACCTGGCGACGACGCGTCGGTCGTGCGCGCCCGAGGCCTCGCCGTCACGTCGATCGACGCGGTCACCGAGGGGACCCATTTCCGGCTCGAGACGCATTCGCCCGCCGACATCGGCCACAAGGCGCTCGCCACGGCGCTCTCGGACCTGGCCGCCATGGGCGCCGACCCGGGCGAGGCTCACGTGGCGCTCGCGCTGCCGCCGGACTTCGAAGCGGATGCCGCCCGCGCCCTCGTCGCCGCGATGGAGGAGCTGGCCGCCCGGCACGACGTCGTGATCGCCGGTGGCGACGTGATCTCTGCGGCAGCGCTGACCGTGACCGTCTGCGTGACCGGCTGGGCCGACGAGGAGGCGGCGCTCGTGGGACGCGACGGGGCGCGCCCCGGCGACGCGATCGGCGTCACGGGACGGCTGGGCGCGGCGGCCGCCGGCCTGCTCGTCCTCGACGGGGCCACGGACGCGCCTGAGGCCGATGCGCTCTCCGCCCGGCACCGCCGGCCCGAGCCGCGCCTCGCGGCCGGAGCCGCCATGGCTCGCGCCGGCGCGCGCGCGATGATCGACCTGAGCGACGGGCTCGCGACGGACGCCGGGCACGTCGCGGAGCGGAGCGGCTGCCGGATCGTCGTGGAGCTCGAGCGGATCCCGCTCGCAGCCGGAGTCGAGGCAGCCGCGCGCGCAGCCGGGCGCGACCCGCTGGAGCTCGCAGCGACCGGGGGCGACGACTACGAGCTGCTGGTTGCGGCGCCCCCGGACCGGCAGGCGGCGCTGGAGCGTGCGGCGTCGGACGCCGGCGCCCCGATCACCTGGCTAGGCCGCGCTGAGCCCGGGGTCGGGTTCGTCCTGCGGGCCGCGGACGGGCGAGCGCTCGATCTCGTCGGGTACGAGCATCAGTAGCCCTGGGCCGCGGCGGCGAAGCATCGCCTCCGCCACGCGGGCCGGGTCGATCGCGTAGTCGCCGCGCGCTACCCGTGAGGCCAGGTCGCTCTCCCGCTTCATGCCACCAGGATCGGAGGCCGGGCCCGGTATCGGGAGAGTGGACGCACGAAATTCGAACTGATGTCTAGGCGACGTGCTCCGCGCGCAGCAGGCGCGCGAAAATCACGATCCGCTGCGCCGCGCTGTACTTCGGGTGGCACGCCGTCAGCACGAGCCGGTCATGACCCACCCGACGGGTGACCCAGACGGCGCTCGGATCTACGATCTCCTCACGCTCGACTGCGTAGATGAAGCGCCCGTAGGGCATCTCTACGACGACCTCGTCCCGCTCCTCGAGCTTGTCGAGGTCGCGGAAGGGCGCCCCATAGGTCGTGCGGTGTCCGGCGACCGCGACGGTGCCGCGGATTCCGGGAAGGGGGGTCTCCGGGTAGTGGCCGGGACCCTCGCGCAGCGAGCCGCTGTCGGTCCCCTCCACGATCACCGTGCTCGCCCCCACCTCGGGGATCCGGATGCGGCCCACGGCGTCACCCGGCTCGGTGCGCCGCTCGAGCGCGCGCGCCAGGAACGCCGCACGGTCCGTGTCCAGCGGAAGGCGCTCGAGCGCTTCGAGCTCGGCCGGGTCGAGCCTCGGCGTGCTGAGCTCCTCCAGGTCATCCGCGAGGGCCTCCTGGCGCCACTCGGCGTACACCGCCGAGACCGGCTCCTGCCAGAGCAGCGTGACGCCGACGTCGGCCAGCAGCATGAGGCCGGCGAGGATGAGGATCGTCGAGAGCTGCCTGAGTAGCGTCCGCGCCACCCCCCCGACCTTAAACCTCGGGCCGGGGGCTGCCGACATCGCAAGCGATGGCCTCTCCCGGGCGCACGCCGTCGTTTCAACGGATCGAACCCCCTCCGGCGGCCCCGCCGCCGGCCCCCGAGGCGCGCGTGCGCAGCCTCGCGTACAAGCACGCGCTCGACCGCGTCGGCGCGGCCGTCGCGCTTGTGATCGCCGCGCCCCTCATGCTCGCCGCGGCGATCGTGGCGAAGGTCGCGGGCGACGGACCCGTCCTGGTACGCGAGCGGCGCATCGCCCGCGACGGAGGTTCGTTCCACCTGCTCCGGTTCGCGCCCGTGCCGGTCCTCCGGCACCTGTCGATCGATCTTCTCCCACAGCTCGTGAACGTGCTGCGGGGCGAGATGAGCTTCGTCGGCCCGCGTCCCGAGCGGCCCGAGTTCGTCGAGCTCTTCGGAGCGAACCTGCGCCACCACGATGGCCCGCGCCGCGTCAGGCCGGGCATCACGGGCTGGGGCCAGCTCCGCGGGCTGGAGGGGCCGGCGCCGCTGGCAGAACGCGTGCGCTGGGACGACTGGTACGTGGAGAACTGGTCGCTGCGGCTCGACCTGAAGATCGCGCTCCTGACGGTGCGCGACGTGCTGCGCGGCGACGTTACGGCCGGGGAGTGAGCGAGGACGGCGTCCCGCCGAGCGACCCGGGGCCCGCGTAACCGCCGGGGCCGCGAACTCGCGGTGCCTCCGGCTCGAGCGGCGGCGGAGTGCCCACGCGCGCGGCCATGACCGCGATGGCCGATGCCGCGACCGCCGCGAAGGCGCACGCCAGCAGGGTGGTCACCGGGCTGACCGCGTGCCCGGTCACGAGCAGCCACAGGTACCAGAGGCCCTCGACCGGCCCGAGCGACAGGCGCTCGAGGTAGACGACGGCGGCAAGCAGGGGAGGCAGGAGGCCGGCGATGACGACCGCGACCGCGGTGCGCGCGCCGAGCCGGCTTCCGGAGAGCATCGCGAGCATCCAGAGGTGGACCGCGGGAACCAGCAGCAACGCGGCGAACGGGTTCAGCACCCAGACCGCGAGCGTGAGGCCCGCCAGCGCCAGCGCAGTGACCGCGCCCGCGCCGGCGGTCGCCGCAGCCTCCGCGTACCTCCGCAGGCGCGAGCGGACCAGAAGCCACACGAGAAGCGCGGTCGCCGCGCACGCGCCGAGCGTCGCCGCGGCCTCGCCGTCGAAGGGGTGCAGGCCGGGGTCTGACGGGGCCGCGCCGACGTCGGGTGCCCAGTCCACGACCACGAGCAGCTCCGCCATCGCAAATGCCGCCAGGAAGGGGATCGTCCGGAGCGCGATCGCCCGCCACCACCCCGGGGCGTGCTCCTTCCGCCTGCCCGCGCGGGCGAACGCGTCGACGGAGGCTGCCAGCGCGGGCAGGAGAAGCGCACCGGCGAGCAACGCCAGCACCCAGCCCGGAAGCACCTTCCTGCTGACCGCCACGTACGAGCGCGGCCCGTGCTCGGGCGGGTCAGCCGCCCCGTCGAGCGCGCTCACGAGGCGCAGTGACGCCCGCCCGAGAAGACCGAGCCGGTCCTCGTCCACGTCCTCCAGGTCGCGGTCGTCCACCGGCGGCGGCAGCTCGCCGCTGCCCGAGATCCGGATCGCCTCGATCCCGTCAGCGAGGAGCGGGCCCTGCGCGCCCAGGCCGAGCGGATAGGCGAGCCGCGTGAACTGCCCGATCGCACCCTCCTCGGGGGGCTCCGAGCCGAGCTCCTCGCGGACGGATTGCGCCGCCGTTCGATAGAGCCCGATGCTGCCCCGGCGGTCGTCGGTGGACCACGCGAGGACGAGCGGCCCGTCGGAGCGCGCCGCGGCCAGGTTGGAGAGCGCCACGACCGCCTCGATCCGGTCGCCGTCCTGAGCGGTCTCGGCAAACCGGCGCGCGCCGGCGTCGCCGAGCGTGCTCCCGTCGACCGATGCCAGCACCAGCGTCTTCTCCGACGGCCTGCCTGCGATCACGCGCGCGAGCTCGAGCAGCGCGGCGGTGTCCCCGGCGCTGCCGGTGGCATCCGGCACGGACTCCGCGTCGCGCGCGGCGATGATGACGATCTGCTCGCGGGTCGCGCCCGGCCGGCTCGCGATTACGTTGACGAGCGGCACGCCGTTCTCCTCCCACGAGTCGACGGCCGTCTCGAACCCCTCGGGCTCGAGCGCGCGGAAGCGGGCTGCGACGTCGCGCGCGAACGCGGCGCTCGACAGGCTGCCGGGACTCCGGTCCGGGTGGCGCTCGACGATTGCGCGCAGCTCGCGCAGCGCCGTGTCGCCGTCGAACAGCACGTCTGCCGCGAGCCCCTGCGGGACGGGCCGGGGCCGGTTCTCGAGGGAGAACATCACGAGCACCACCGCCAGCACGGCCGGGATGAAGGCCGCGCGGTAGATCCGGGGCTCGATCACCCAGCCAACCTACAATTTCGGCTGCACGCGCCCTTTTAGGACGTCGCGCGGGTTAACACCATGGACATGGCCGCAACCAGACCGCGCATTCTTCTCGTCGACGACGAGCCATCGGTGGTGAAGATGCTGGTGGCACACCTGGAGAAGGAGTTCCAGGTGGTTCCGGCCTTCGACGGCGAGGAGGCGCTCGTGCGCTTCCACCAGACCGACTTCGACCTGATCCTGCTCGACCTGATGCTGCCGAAGAAGAACGGCCTCGACGTCTGCCGCGAGCTGCGCGAATCGAGCAGCGTCCCGATCATCATGCTCACCGCAAAGGCCGACGAGTCGGACAAGATCTATGGCCTCGAGCTCGGCGCCGACGACTACATCACGAAGCCCTTCTCGCCGCTCGAGCTTCGCAGCCGCATCCGCGCTCTCCTTCGCCGCACGGGAGGTGGTCGCAGCCAGCAGGTGATCGAGGCGGGCGACCTGCGCATCGACAGCGCGAAGCGGACGGTCACGCGGAACGGCGAACCGATCCGCCTGACGAAGGTCGAGTTCGAGATCCTCTTCTGCCTGGCCGACACCCCCGGCCAGGTCTTCCGGCGCGAGGAGCTGCTCGAGCACCTGTGGGACAGCTCCGCCTACCGGGACCTGCGCACCATCGACGTGCACATCCGCCACCTCAGGGAGAAGATCGAGCCCGACCCGCGCGAGCCGGAGTACCTGATCACGGACCGCGGCGTCGGCTACCACTTCCGCGAGGGATGAGCCGCGCGCGACTCCGGTCGCTCCGTAACAAGCTCGCGCTCCTGTTCTTCGGGATCGTCGCGCTGGCGCTCGGGCTCGTCTTTCTCCTCGTGGTGCCGCAGCTTCGTTCGAGCCTCGAGGACCAGCAGCTCGACGACCTGGAGCGCGCGGCGCTCGCGACGGCGCCGCAGCTCGAGCGCGCCCAGGAGCAGGCGATCCCGGCGGCGGAGCTCGACGAGCTCGTGCGATCGGTCGCCGACACCGCCGGCGCGCAGGTGACGCTGCTCGGGGTGCAGGAGGGCGACGACGTCCTCTTCTACTCGATCTCCGACTCCCAGGCGCAGCGGCTCGAGGAGCTTCCGAACAAGGCCGCCGAGGCGGCCTACGACGGGCGCGGCCCCGTCCGCGTGACGACCGAGTTCCTCGATGTCGAGTCGGCGCAGGTGGCGCAGCCGCTGCCCGGCGACCTGCCCTGGATCGCCGTTTACTCGCGCAGCCTCGAGGACGTGACCGAGACGGTGGACCTCATCCGCAGGCGTGTGCTGGTGGCGGGCGCGGGCGCCCTGCTCATCGCGCTGCTCGGCGGCTATTTGGTGGCGGGCAGGCTCGCGCGGCGCGTCCAGCGGCTCGAGGCCGCGGCCGAGGAGGTGGCGGGCGGACGCTTCGTCGCCCCCCTGCCGGTGGACTCCGAGGACGAGCTCGGTCAGCTGACGCGCGCGTTCAACGAGATGCAAGGGAAGCTCGAGCGCGTGGACCGCGCGCGCCGCGAGTTCATCGCGAACGCCTCGCACGAGCTGCGCACGCCGATCTTCTCGCTCGGCGGCTTCGTGGAGCTGTTGCGCGACGAGGAGCTCGACGCGGAGGCGCGGCGGGAGTTCCTCCAGGCCGTCGCCGAACAGGTCGAGCGGCTTCAGAAGCTGGCGACCGACCTGCTCGACCTGTCCCGGCTCGACGCGGGCTCCCTCGACCTCGCGGCGGAGAGCGTGGACGTGGCCGAGCTCGCCGGATCGGTCGCCCGCGAGTTCGTGCCGGCGCTCGACGCGCATGGGGCCCGGCTCTCGCTCGAGATCGAGTCCGGCCGCGTGGAGGCCGTCTGCGATCCTGACCGCGTCGCCCAGATCATGCGCATCCTGCTCGACAACGCACTCCGCCACACGCCGCCCGGCACCGACGTGGAGATCAGCGCGCGGCATGAGAACGGCCACGTGCGAATCGCGGTCTCGGACTCCGGTCCGGGGCTCGACGAGACCGCGCGGCGGCATGCCTTCGAGCGGTTCTTCACCGCCGACGGTGCGAGCGGCTCCGGGCTCGGGCTTGCCATCGCTCGCGAGCTGGCCGAGCGGATGGACGGCGGGATCACGCTGTCGTCCCGGCCGGGCCGCACGGTCTTCCGGCTCGACCTGCCGATGGGCGACGCGTGAGGGCGCCGCTGGCGGCGCTCCTTTGCGCGCTCGCGGCCGTAGGCGGCGGGTGCTCGATCGGCGAGGACGAGGACGACGCACCCGAGCCCACGAGCGGCGGGTCCGAGCGGGTGGAGACGACCCGCGTCCAGGTGGTCGAGGGGCTCGGCGACAACGGCGGCTTCGACCCGACCGCAATCTACGACAGGCTTGGGCCCGGCGTCGTCACGGTCATCTCGCTCTTCGACGGCGGGGGCGGGCTGCTGGGCGAGCAGGAGGGCGGCCTGGGCTCCGGATTCGTGCTCGACGGCGAGGGATTCATCGCGACCAACGCGCACGTCGTGACGAACGGGCAGGCGCTCAGCCGGGCGCGCCAGGTGTTCGTGCAGTTCGGCGACGGCAACCGCGTGCCGGCGCGGATCGTCGGGACGGACCCGAACGCGGACGTGGCGCTCCTCAAGATCGAGCCGCGCGGGCTGGACCTCACGCCGCTCGACCTGGGTGACCTCGACGATCTCAAGGTCGGCGACCCGGTCGCGGCGATCGGCAGCCCGTTCGGCGAGGAGCAGTCGCTCTCGGTCGGAGTCGTCTCGGCGCTCGACCGCGACATCCAGTCGCTCACCGACTTCGGCATCGGCGACGCGATCCAGACCGACGCGGCGATCAACCGCGGCAACTCCGGCGGTCCGCTGCTCGACGAGCACGGGCGCGTCGTCGGGATCAACGCCCAGATCCGCACGGAGACCGGCGAGGGAGCCGGCGTCGGCTTCGCCGTGCCGGTCGACACCGTCCAGCGGTCGCTCGATCAGCTCCGCGAGGACGGCGAGGCGGAATACGGCTACCTCGGCGTCTCGACCCAGGCGCTCTACCCGCAGCTGGCGGAGAAGCTCGGGCACGACGTCGAGATCGGCGCACTCGTGGACGAGGTCGTCGAGGACAGCCCGGCGGACGAGGCCGGCCTGACCGCGGGCGACGAGCGGATCGACTTCCAGGGCCAGACGGACATAGCGGCCGATGGCGACGTGATCGTCTCCGTGAACGGCGAGCGCATCACGAGCACCGCTGACCTCGCCGATCTGGTCAGCCTGCTCCAGCCGGGCGACACGGTCGAGCTGGGCGTGATCCGCGGCGGCGACCGGCGCACGATCGAGGTCGAGCTCGGCGAGCGGCCTCGCGACCTCTCAGACGACTGATGCGCGAGCTCGTGCGCGAGCTCGCGCTCGCGCTGCGGGAGTGCGTCCTCCCGCTGCTCGGCGCGCACGCGCAGCGCGCCCATACGGGTGCGGCGGCGGGCGGCGACGTCACGTTCGCGATCGACAGCGCCGCCGAGGAGCTGCTCGACGCATTCCTCGCGGAGCGCGCGCCCGACGTCGCGTTCTACTCCGAGGACCGCGGACTGGTGGCTCCCCCCGGGGCGCGCAGCGTGCTCGTCGTGGACCCGATCGACGGGACCCGCCCGGCGCTCGCCGGGCTCGAATCGTGCTGCGTCTCGATCGCCGCGGCACCGCTCGGCGACGCCGAGCCGCGCTTTCGCGACATCACGCACGGGTGCGTCGTCGAGATCAAGACCGGCCGCGTCTTCATGTCGGGCGAGCTCGAGCCGCGGCTGTCCGCAAACGACCGGGTCGACCGGATGTTCTGGGCGTTCGGGTTCCGCGGCCGCCCGGCGCGCGAGCTGACGGAGGTCCTCGCCGACCTGATCGACGCCTCGTCGGTCGGCGGATCGGTGTTCGACCTCGGCTCGTCGGCGTTCAACATGACGCGCCTGATCACGGGGCAGCTCGACGCGGTGGTCGAGCCGAGCACGCTCATCTACCAGGAGCTGCCCGAGCTACGCGCGGAGTTCGAGCGGGTGGGCGGCGGCGCGCTCCTGACGAACCCGCCGTACGACCTGGCCGGCTCCTGGACGCTGCTGCGCGAGTGCGGGGCGGTGGTGACCGACGCACGCGGGCGCGCGCTCGACGACCTGCCGCTGCTCGGGTCGGGCGCCGAGCACCAGACCTCGTTCGTGGCGGCGGCCAATCCGGTGCTCCACGGGGAGATCATCGCCCGGGTCGGGCACGGCATCGAGCGTCTGCGCGCTACCCGCCAGTAGGCTTCCGCCGCGGTGACCGAGGCCTCTGCACGAAGCGTTTCCCTGGCGATCCCCCCCAAGCCGGACTACATCGTCCTGGCGCGCCTCGCGCTGTCCGCGATCTGTCGCCTGACGCCGCTCCAGCCCGATGACGTGGCCGACCTCAAGCTCGCCGTCAGCGAGGTCGCTACGGAGCGCCTCGCGGGGGCGCCGGACGGCCCGGTGAGGCTCTCCTTCGAACTCGAGGACGACCGAATCGTCGTGGACCTGCACGCCGGCGCCGCGCCCGGCGGGAGCGAGGATGCCCTGGCGCGGGCGATCGTGGAGGCGACCGTGGACGAGGTCCGCTACGACGAGGCGTCCGTCCGGCTGGTCAAGCTCCTGCCGCCGGAGAGCCCGACAACCCTCGAAGCGTAGGAGGACAGGACCCCCGTGCTTCAGCCTGTTGGCGTAGGGCATAAGGCGCTGGCCGACTACACGCACCTGGCCGGCCGGACGCTGATCGAGGACATCCGCGCGATGGCCGAGGAGCTCCGCGGCCTGAAGGTGCTCCACCTGTCGGCCACCGCGTTCGGCGGCGGCGTGTCCGAGATCCTCTACACGCTCGTCCCGCTCATGCGCGACGTCGGGATCGACGCCGACTGGCAGATCATCTTCGGGCGCGAGGAGTTCTTCAACGCGACGAAGCTGATGCACAACGCGCTCCAGGGGAATCCGCAGGACCTCTCGGAGTCGGAGTGGGCCACGTGGGAGAGCTACAACGAGATGAACGCCAAGCAGCTCCAGGGCGGATGGGACGTCGTGATCGTCCACGACCCACAGCCGGCCGGGGTCCACCAGCACGTGCCCGAGAAGGCGGGCAGCTGGGTCTGGCGCTGCCACATCGACCTCTCGACGCCGAATCCGGGCACGATCGAGCGGCTCACGCCCCTCATTCAGGAACATGACGCCTTCCTGTTCCACATGGAGCAGTACGTGCCGACGGGGCTCGACGGGAAACGCCCGCCGTACATCGTGCCGCCGGCGATCGACCCTCTGTCGCCGAAGAACATGGCACTGTCGCCGGAGGACGCGGCGTTCGTCTGCGATCAGTTCGGCATCGACGTGGACCGTCCGCTCATCTGCCAGGTGTCGCGCTTCGACCCCTGGAAGGACCCGGTCGGCGTGATCGACGCCTACCGCGCGGTGACGGCCGAGATGCCGGAGGTCCAACTCGCCCTGATCGGCTCGATGGCGACCGACGATCCCGAGGGATGGGACTTCTTCAACTCGACGATGGAGCACGCCCAGGGCGATCCGGACATCAAGATCCTCAACAACCTGAACAACGTGGGCGCGATCGAGGTGAACGCGTTCCAGTCGCAGGCCGACGTCGTGATCCAGAAGTCCACGCGCGAGGGCTTCGGCCTGACCGTCTCCGAGGCGCTCTGGAAGGCCCGGCCGTTCATCGGCGGCGACGTGGGCGGCATCCCGCTCCAGGTGACGGACGGCGAGACGGGCTTCCTCGTCAACTCACCCGAGGAATGCGCCCAGCGCTCGCTCGAGTACCTGCGCGACCCGGAGCTGGGTAGGCGCCTCGGCCGCGCGGGTAAGGAACACGTGCGTGCCCACTTCCTGACGCCGCGCCTCCTGCGCGACTGGCTTCGTATCTTCAAAGACCTGTCATGACCCCAGACCGCCCCCTCGTACTCGTCTCGAACCGCGGCCCCGCAACGTTCGAGCGAGACGAGGCCGGCGGGTTGACGGTGAGTCGCGGCGGTGGCGGCCTGGTCACGGCGCTGACCGGACTGGTCGAGCACCGCGAGGCGGTCTGGGTCGCGTCCGCGATGGGCGCCGGCGACGTGGAGGCGAGCCGCGCCCAGGGCGGGGGCGCGTTCGACTGCGAGGTGGACGGCACCGCGTACCGGATTCGGCTCGTGGAGAGCGACCCGGCCGCCTACGACCAGTTCTACAACGTCGTCGCGAACCCGCTCTTGTGGTTCATCCAGCACTACCTGTGGGACCTCTCGAACGCGCCCGACATCCGGCGCGAGGAGGTGGAGGCGTACGAGAACGGCTACTGCGCGGTCAACGCCGACCTCGCGAACGCGGTCCTCGAGGAGATCGAGGGGTCGGACGACGCCGTCGTGATGCTCCACGACTACCACCTCTACGCCGCCCCGCGGACGATCCGCCAGACGCGCCCCGACGTCTTCCTCCACCACTTCATCCACATCCCGTGGACTCAGCCCGATGCCTGGCGCGTGCTGCCCCGCGACATGCGCGAGGACATCTTCGAGGGCCTGCTCTCGAACGACATCGTGGGGTTCCACACCCGGGCGTACCGGCGGAACTTCCTGCTGTGCTGCCGCGAGCTGTTCGACCTTCCCGTCGACGAGGAGACCGGCGTCGTGGACTTCGACGGGCGCCAGGTGTGGGTCCGCGCCTATCCCCTGCCGATCTCGGCGGACAGCTTCATGCGCAAGGCTCAGCGGACGCAGGTGCACGCCCACGAGCAGGAGATCGTCCGCCGCCGGCGCGACCACCTGATCCTGCGCGTGGACCGCGCGGACCTGTCGAAGAACGTGCTTCGCGGCTTCACCGCGTTCGACCTCTTTCTCGACCAGCACCCGGAGTTCCGCGAGCACGTCACGTTCATCGCGCAGCTCATGCCGTCGCGGCAGGACGTGCCGGAGTACGCCGAGTACCTGGAGAAGATCGAGGCGCTGGTCGCCGTCGTGAACCACCGCCACGGGACCACCGACTGGATGCCGATCGACCTGCGGATCGAGGAGAACCTGGACCAGGCCATCGCGTACTACAAGCACTACGACCTCCTGATCGTGAACGCGATGTTCGACGGGATGAACCTCGTGGCGAAGGAGGGCCCGCTCGTGAACGAGCGCCACGGGGTCTCGCTGCTCTCGGAGAACACGGGCGCGCATGAGGAGCTCGGCGAGTTCTCGCTCTCCGTCAACCCGTTCGACGTGCAGGAGCAGGCGGATGCGATCCACCGGGCGCTGACGATGTCGGCCGAGGAGCGCTCGTGGCGTGCCGAGGGGCTCAAGAAGATCGTGACCCAGCGCCACCCCGGCGACTGGGTGGACGACCAGCTCGCCGACATCACGGCGAAGTCAGCCGGCGCGCAACCGGTGGCCTCGGCCTAGCTCGACCAACGGGGCCTTCCTCTACTTCACAGCGCGATTGATGCATTGACCCGGCCATGACCGGGCAAACTCATCGATCGAAGGAGAATTCTCGGGCTGGCTCGGGAATCCGGGGCGGAAGAGCGCGCGTGGGCGGAGGCGCGATCGCCGTGGCCGGCGGACGAGCGGCGGCGGCCGAGACGACCCCCCTACCCAGCCTCTCCCGACGCCGCCCCGGACGCGGCGGCCGCCTGCGCTGACCGCGCGGCGGCCGGGTCACGGGTTCCCGGACGCTCGAGCGGGGCGGCGCGGCACCGAGCGGCGGCGCGGCAACGGGCTCCCCCGGCAGCGCATCGAGCGGCACCACCGTGGACTCCTCGCCCCAGCCGCCGGGGAAACCGGACGCGATCAGGGCGACCGCGACGCCGAGCACCGCGAGTCGCGCGACGTTTCCCCAGCGCACCCTCGACACGCCGCTTGAAGGCCCGTGGCGGCCGGGCTCGCCCCCCGCCCGTTGCTATCGTGGCCCGCCCTGATGGCCGCCCCAACTCTGTATGACCTGACGCTGATGCTCGACCCGAACGCGCCCGACGACCGGCACCGCGAGATCCTCGGGAGCGTGACCTCGGCGATCGAGGGCAAGGGCAACCTGGTCGGCCAGCAGGACTGGGGCATGCGCCGCATGGCGTTCGAGATCGATCACCGCGGCGAGGCGGCCTACCACCTCTTTCAGTTCGAGGGCGAGAAGGAGCTCCTCGACCAACTGAACAACTCGCTCAGGATCGCCGACGGGGTGCTCCGCCACCGGATCATCAAGGTGAAGCCCGGCACGCCCCCGCCGCCCGCGCCGCGGCCCGAGGCCCCGCGCGCGGCTCGGGAGCCGGAGGACCCGGACGGCGCGGTCGCGGCGCGCGCCGCCGCCGACGCCCCGCCGCGACCGGCGGAGGACGAGGCGACCGGCGGCGCCCCCGACGAGGCCTGACGACGTCTTTCCCGCTCTGTCGGGGATTTCAGGGGGCGAAATCCTTCACCCCGTCAGGTTCTGTCTCTAGTCTCGACTTTCTCACGAGTAGACGCAAAGGAGCCTGAATGGCAGCCACGAACATCAACCGCGTAGTCCTCACGGGGAACCTGACCCGCGATCCCGAGCTTCGCAACACCCAGAGCGGCACGTCGGTCTGCGGGCTGCGCATCGCGTGCAACACGCGCCGCAAGGACTCGTCCGGCCAGTGGGTGGACAAGCCGAACTACTTCGACGTCACGGTGTGGGGCGCGCAGGGCGAGAACTGCGCCCAGTACCTCTCGAAGGGCCGCCCCGTCGCCGTCGACGGCAGGCTCGAGTGGCGCGAGTGGCAGGACCAGCAGGGCAACAAGCGCCAGTCGGTCGATATCATTGCCGATTCCGTTCAGTTCCTTGGCTCGCCCTCGGGCGAGGGGAACGGCAACGGAGGCCGGTTCACGCCGCAGAGCGACGTCCCCGCGGACACCGCGGATTTCCAGACGGCGCCCGTCGGAGCCGGTCAGTCGGACGACGACATCCCCTTCTAGGGCAGACAGCACAGGAGCATTTCGCGTGGCAAAGCAGCGTGGTGGTAGTCAACGGCCGACAGGGGCCCGGCGCCGCGATGGCAAGAAGGGACCCGGCTTCGGCGGCCGGCGCAAGCCCTGTCAGTTCTGCCGCGACAAGGTCGAGGTCGTGGACTACAAGGACTTCGGCACGCTGCGCCGCGCGATGAGCGAGAAGGGCAAGCTGCGCTCGGCCCGGATCACGGGCTGCTGCCGGCGGCACCAGCGGCAGCTCGCGGTAGCGGTCAAGCGCGCTAGGGAGCTCGGGCTGCTCCCCTACGTCTCCGAGAGGTAGCGGACGATGGCCCAGGCCATTCTTCTGAAGCCGGTCGAGACGCTGGGCGAGCGCGGCGAGATCGTCGACGTCTCCCCCGGCTACCTGCGCAACTACCTCGTGCCGCGCAAGCTCGCCCAACCGGCGACGGCAGCCGCCGTCGCGGAGGCCATCCGCCGGCAGGAGGCAGAGGAGCGAGCCGTCCGCGAGGCGGCTGAGAAGGCGGCCGAGAACGCCGAGATCCTCGGGAAGACCGTCCTCACGCTGCGCCAGGCCGCTGGCGCCGACGGGCGGCTCTTCGGATCGGTGACCTCGCAGGACATCGTCGATGCGATCAAGCAGGCCCGCGGCCTGAAGATCGACAAGCGGCGCGTGCACCTGGACGAGCCGATCAAGACGGCGGGCACGCACATGGTCACCGTCGAGGTCCACGACGGCGTGACCACCGAGATCAAGACCATCGTCACACCGGGCTGACGCCCCCTCACCTGTGGCGATCTCCGTCTCACCGGAAGCCGCAGGCAGCGTCCCGCCGCACAACCTCGAGGCGGAGACCTCGGTGCTCGGCGCGATCCTGCTGGCCGAGGGGGCGCTCGACGGCATCCTGATCGACGTCAGGCTCAGCCCGGACGACTTCTACCGCGAGCGTCACCGCCTGATCTTCCGCGCGATGCTGCGGCTCAAGGAGAAGACGGTTCCGGAGCCCGTGGACGCGCTGACCGTCTCCGAGGAGCTCACCCGCTCCGGCGAGCTCGACGAGGCCGGCGGCACCGCGTACGTCCACTCCCTGCCCAACCTCGTCCCGGCGGCCGGCAACGCGCGCCACTACGGCAAGATCGTCAAGGAGCACGCGCTGCTCCGGCGACTCCTCCAGACGACGCGTGACATCCAGGAGAAGGCGCTCGCGGTCAAGGGTGAGCCGAGCGAGCTCGTCGAGCAGGCCGAGCAGGCGATGTACAAGATCGCCCACGACGAGCACGCGAGCGAGATCCGGTCGATCGAGGAGGTGCTGCACGACGAGCTCGACAAGCTGGAGCAGATCTCGCGTGAGGGCGTCTCGCTGCTCGGCACGCCGTCCGGCTTCCGGGATCTGGACGACATCACGGGCGGCTTCCAGGGGGGCAACCTGATCGTCCTGGCCGCCAGGCCGGCGATGGGAAAATCAGCCCTTGTCGTGAACATCGCCGAGAACGCCGCCGTCGATCACGACAAGGCGGTCGCGCTGTTCTCGCTCGAGATGTCGGAGACCGAGCTCGCGCAGCGCTTCATCGCGTCGCAGGCGAAGCTCGACGGCGACGAGCTGCGCAAGGGCCGCGTCAAGCCCGACCGCTGGCCGAAGGTGGTCCGCGCCACCGAGCAGCTCTCGCGCACCCAGCTCTTCATCGACGACTCGAGCGACCTCGGCGTGATGGAGCTGCGGGCGAAGTGCCGGCGCCTCCACAGCCGCCACAACCTCGGGCTGATCGTCGTGGACTACCTCCAGCTGATGCGCCCCGAGGACACGGGGATCGGCCGTGTCGAGCAGATCGGCCAGATGAGCCGCGGGCTCAAGATCCTCGCCCGCGAGCTGCACGTTCCGGTGATCGCCGTCTCGCAGCTGTCGCGCGCCGTCGAGTCGCGGCCCGACAAGCGCCCGCTGCTGTCGGACCTCAGGGAGTCGGGTTCGATCGAGCAGGACGCCGACGTCGTCATGTTCATCTATCGCGACGAGTACTACAACGACGACACCGAGAGCCCAGGCGAGGCCGAGGTCATCGTCTCGAAGCACCGCAACGGGCCGGTCGGCAAGGCCAACCTGGCGTTCATGGCTCGCTACCCGAAGTTCGCCAACCTGTGGCGCGACAGTGGCAGCGACGTGGCGGCGCCGCCGGGCTCAAACGGGGCGGGATAGCGGTGCCCGGCGTCGTCATCGTCGGGGCCCAGTGGGGAGACGAGGGGAAGGGCAAGGTCACCGATCTCCTCGCCGAGCGGGCCGACGTCGTCATTCGCTTCCAGGGCGGGAACAACGCCGGCCACACGATCGTCCGCGGCGACGAGGTCTTCAAGTTCCACCTGATCCCCTCCGGGATCCTCTACCCCGGCAAGCTGTCCGTGATCGGGAACGGCGTCGTCGTGGACCCGCGGGTGCTGCTCGAGGAGCTCGAGGGGCTTCGCCGGCGCGGGATCTCCGCGCGCGGCCTGCGCATCTCGGCGAACGCGCACCTGATCATGCCCTACCACCTGCTGCTCGACCAGGCGGGCGAGGCGCGCCTCGGCAAGCTGCAGATCGGCACGACGCGGCGCGGGATCGGCCCGGCGTACGCCGACAAGGCGTCGCGGCTCGGCATCCGAGTGCAGGACCTGCTGGACGAGAAGATCCTGCGCAAGAAGATCTACGCCGCCATGGAGCCGAAGCGCCAGCTCCTGCGCCCGTGGGCGAAGGAGCCGCAGCTCGACCTCCACACGATGACCGAGGAGTACGCGAAGTTCGGGCACCGGCTCGAGCCGCACATCGCCGACACGGCGCGCCTCGTCTGGGACGCGCTCGACCGCGACCGGCTCGTGATCTTCGAGGGCGCACAGGGCACGCTGCTCGACATCGACCACGGCACGTATCCGTTCGTCACGTCCTCGAACCCCGTGGCGGGCGCGGCGTGCATCGGGGCCGGCGTCGGGCCGCGCGACATCGACGAGGTCTGGGGCATCGCGAAGGCGTACTCGACGCGCGTGGGTGCCGGCCCGTTCCCGAGCGAGCTCGAGGACGAGCTGGGCGAGCGGATGCGCGAGGCGGGCGGCGAGTTCGGCACCACGACCGGCCGCCCCCGGCGGTGCGGCTGGATCGACCTGGTTGCGCTGCGCTACGCCGCGCGCATCAACGGCCTCACCGGGCTCGTCATCACGAAGCTCGACGTCCTGACCGGCATCGACCCGATCGGCGCCGCCGTGCGCTACCTCGGGCCGGAGGGGGCGCGATTCGACGAGTTCCCGTATCACCAGTCGATTCTGCACCGGGCGACCGCGGACCTCGAGGAGATGCCGGGCTGGCAGGAGGACCTCAGCCATGTCCGCAGCCCGGACGAGCTGCCGCAGGCGGCGCGCGACTACCTGGACTTCGTATCCGACGTCGTCGGGGTCCCGATCGTCTGCATCGGGGTCGGGCCCGGACGCGACCAGATCATCTGGACCGAGGCCGGCAAGCGCTTCGCGCCGCTCGCCGCCTAGGCCTGCACCACCCGCGTGTCCACGATGAAGTCGTGGATCGCGCGCTTCTCGTCGTCCCACAGCGGCCAGAGGACGTCGAGCAGGTATGGGATCACCGGGATGATCGACGAGGCGATGCCGACCCCGAGTCCCTTCACGATCGCCTCGCGCAGCGCCGACCACATGAAGTCCATCGGGACGCCGTTGATGCGCACGACGCGGATTCCGAGCAGCTGCTTGCCCCAGGTCTGTCCGTTGCGGGCGCCCTCGCGGCGCATCAGGAGCGGCCCGTAGAGGATCGCCGCCGCGAACAGGAGGAGCGCGTAGGTGACGAGCCCGAGGATCAGCGTCGCCAGGCCGAAGCCGTCGCCCGCGCTGAAGGCCGCGCCGGCACCACCGAAGATGAGCACGGCGAGCGCGACCGCCGGGATGCCGATCACGACGAGGTCGACCAGGGTCGCCGCCACCCGGCTGATCCAGCTCGCATACGGAGCCGTGAGCGGCTGCGGGCCGGGCACCGGCCGCTCCCAGCCGCCGGGCGGCATTTGCGCGTCGCTCACGCGGGCGCCTGATCGAGCACGACGGCCTCGCCGCGGCGGAGGAACCGCAGGCCGAGCACGACGGACGAGATGAGGGCCATCGCGGCAAGCGTAATCTGAACCGACAGGACCCCCTCGCGCGACCAGTAGACGTCGTCGAGCTCGAGCAGGAGGGCTGACTCGTCCAGCGTCAGCCCCATCCCCGTGCCGAACGCGAGCGCAAGGCGCGGCTCGATCGTCTCGTCGTCGGTCAGGATCGCCGCCGCCCCCGCCCCGAACGCGAGCAGGATCCCCGGCACGAAGTGGTGGATGTGGCGCCGGCCGATCATCAGGTTCCGAAAGGGCCCGACCCGCCGGCGGCGGCGAAGCAGATACGTGATGCCGCGCGCCGCCGAGAAGGACGCCGTGAACGAGGCGAGCAGGTTGAAGAGGGCGTTCTCGCGCCGCGGCGTCTCCCGGTAGCCGGACACCGCGACCGCGACCGTCTCGCCGGCGGCCGACGCGGCGGCGTCGAGAACGTCATCGGCCTCACTGGGGAGCGGCGCGGACCCGCGGTGCCAGATCCGGCCGAACTCGGCGAGCAGCGCCGCCGCGGTCACCGCGTAGGCGGCCACGCCGAGCGCGATCGTGCGGCGCTCCATCGCCGCCGCGCGCCGGCTGGGGAAGGTCAGCTCCAGTGCTCGATCAGCTCCTCGTCCCCGACGTCTCCGACCTTCTTGGCGGGCACGCCCATCACGATCGTCCGGGCCGGTACGTCACGGGTGACGACGGCGCCGGTTGCCACGAACGCCTCCTCCCCGATCTCGATGCCCGGCAGGATGCGCGCGGCGCCGCCAATCCGTGCCGCCCGCCGGATGGTGGGCCCGACGATCGCGTAGTCGGGGGCGTGGCGGGCCATGGTGTTGTCGTTGTAGGTGAAGACGCCCGGCCCGATGAAGACGTCGTCCTCGACGACCGAGTTCGCGGTGATGTAGCAGCCGGTCTGGATCCGGCAGCCCGCGCCGACGGCGACGTCGTTGTCCACCTGGCTGCCGCGGCCCACGACGGTGCGCGCCCCGATCCGCGCCCGCTCGCGCACCTGCGCCTGGTCGCCCACCACCGCGCCGTCGCCGATCTCGGCGCCCGCGTTCACGATCGCGCCCGCGGCCACGGTCGCGCCCGCCCCGATGCGCGCCGGCGGCGGCGACTCTGGTGAGGCCGTCGAGCGGGCGCCGAGTGCGAGCGGCTTCCCGACCACGGCGTGGTCCTGGAGCTTGCAGCCGGGGCCGAGCACGGTTCCGTCGTGAATCACGACGTACGCGCCGACCAGGGCGTCGTCGGGCAGTTCGACGCCGTCGCCGAGGAGCAACCCCGGCGCGCGGTCAGACGGCTGCAGCACGGCGCGTGCCCGCCAGGGAGTTGTCAAGCGCCTCCAGCACCCGCACGACGCGGAGTCCGCTGTGGCCGTCCGAGCGGGGCGACCGGCCCTCGGCGATGCACTCGACAAAGTGGGTGCACTCGATTCGCAGCGGCTCCTCGTTCGAGATGTGCGGGCTGTGGATGTCGCCCGAGCGGGCGATGTACTCGCCGTAGGACGCGAAGTCCTGGTCGAAGCCCTTGTCGTAGATCTCGATCTTCCGCTCGAGTGACATGTCGTCGAAGGTCGCCATCCGCTTGGACCCGACGACGGTGAAGCGCCGCTCCTTGTGCGGGTCGAGCCACGACAGGTGGAGGTGCGCGGCGACGCCGGACGGGAAGCGCAGGTAGCAGAAGACGACGTCCTCGATGCCCGGCTGCATGTAGCTCTCGCCGTACGCGCTGACCTCGACGGGCTCCTCGCCGACGAGCCGCAGCACCACCGACACGTCGTGCGCGCCCAGCGACCAGAGCGCGTTCTCGTCGGCCCTCAGCTTCCCGAGGTTCAGGCGGTTCCCGTAGATGTAATGGATGTCGCCGAGGTCGCCTGCCTCCGCGACCTCCTTCAGCTTCGCGACCCCCGGGTGGTACTCGAGCAGGTGGCCGACCATCAGGGTCTTCCCCGCCGCCTCGGCCGTGTCGACCACGGCCGCCGCATCGTCGACGGACTGGGCGAGTGGCTTCTCGACGAAGCAGTGCTTACCGGCCTCGAGCACCCGCGTGGCGAGGGCGGCGTGCGTCGGGACCGGCGTTGCCACCACGACGGCGTCGAGACGGTCGTCGCCGAGCAGGTCGTCCAGGTCGGCCGTCGCGCGGACGCCCTGGAAGCGCGGGCCCCAGCGCGCGAGCGCCTCCTCGCTGGCGTCGCAGATCCACGCGACCTCGGCGCCCGCGAGCTGTTCGAAGTTGCGCGCGAGGTTCGGGCCCCAGTAGCCGAGGCCGACCACGCCCACCCGGACAGGCTCGCTCACAGGCGGACCAGGTTGGGCGCGCTCTGCCCGCGCGTGACGCCACGGAAGTCCACGACGAGCGGCGCCGCCTCGAGCACCTTGTCGAAGTCGAGGCCGGGGTGATGGGTCACGATCACCGCGCAGTCGCAGTCCGCGAGCTCGGCGTCGAGCGGACGCGACTCCAGCTGGAAGTCGGGTAGCTCCGCAACGTACGGATCGTTGTAGGTGATCTCCGCCCCGCGGCCCCGGAGCAGCCGGATGATCTTGAGCGCGGGCGACTCGCGCAGATCGCCGACCCCGGGCTTGTACGAGACGCCGATGATCACGATCTTCGCCCCCCGCACCGACTTCGAGTGGTCGTTCAGCGCGCCGGCGATCTTCTCGACGCAGAAGTAGGGCATCGCCTGGTTCACCTCGCCCGCGAGCTCGATGAACTCGGTGGGCATGTCGAACTCGCGCGCCCGCCAGGTGAGGTAGAACGGATCGACCGGCAGACAGTGGCCGCCCATGCCGGGGCCGGGGTCGAAGCGCATGAACCCGAACGGCTTCGTGGCCGCGGCATCCACGATCTCCCAGATGTCGAGCCCCATCCTGTCCGCCAGCATCGCCAGCTCGTTGACGAGGGCGATGTTGACCGAGCGGAAGATGTTCTCGAGGAGCTTCGTCATCTCGGCCGCGTCCGGCGACGTGACGGGGATCACCGTGTCGCACACCTGGCTGTAGACCTCGACGGCCCGCTCGAGGCAGGCCTCCGTCAGGCCGCCCACGACCTTCGGCGTGTTGCGCAGCGTGTAGTCGGTGCGGCCCGGGTCGACTCGCTCCGGGGAGAAGGCGACGTTGAAGTCGACGCCGGCGGCGAGACCCGACTCCTCGAGCAACGGCACCAGCCGCTCGCGCGTGGTGCCGGGGTAGGTGGTGGACTCGAGGATGACCAGCTGACCGCGCTGAAGGACCTCCGCGAGCGAGCTGCCCGCCGAGACCAGCGGACCGAGATCCGGCTCGCGGTTGCGCGAGAGGGGGGTGGGGACCGCGATGATCGCGGTGTCGACATGGGCCAGGTCCGCGTAGCGGGTGGAGGCGGTCAGGTTCTCCATGACCGCCTGCAGCCGCTCCGACGGAATGTCCTCGATGTCCGAGATGCCTTCGGCGATAGCGCGCACGCGGCGCTGGTCCACGTCGATGCCGACCACCTCGTGGCCCGCTTCGAGGAACTCGACCGCCAGGGGCAGTCCGACATATCCGAGTCCAATTACGCCGACCTTCATGGGGCGGCAGTGTACGAGCGCAGGACCCGGTTGATGCGTTCCGACGCCTGCCCGGCGCCGTAGAGCTCGGGCCGGTCCTGAGGCGGGCGCCGCTCGAGCGCTGCCAGCGCCGCATCGGCATCGAGATCCGCGAGCACGTTCCACCCCGCCTCGACCGTCTCCACCCACTCCGTCGTGTCGCGCAGGGTGATGCACGGCGTTTCGAGCAAATATGCCTCCTTCTGCACCCCGCCGGAATCGGTCAGCACCGCGCGGGCGTTACGCGTGAGCTCGAGGAAGTCGAGGTAGCCGAGTGGCGGCGTCAACCGCGCGGCAGCGGCCAGCCGGTCGCGCAGGCCGGCCCCGTCCAGGCGCTTGCCGGTGCGCGGATGGACCGGGAAGACCACCGGGCCCGGGAGCGCCTCGATCAGCGCGACCAGCCGCTCGAGGCGCTCCGGGTCGTCCACGTTGCCGGCGCGGTGGGCCGTCACCAGCAGATACTCGCCGGGCGTCAGTTCGAGCTCGTCGACCGCGCGCGAGCGCTCGGCTGCGATCGGGGCGAAGGTCAGCGACACGTCGGCCATGACGTCGCCGACGAGGTGGACCCCGTCGGCGATGCCCTCGCGCTCGAGGTTCTGCACGGCGGTCGGGGTGGAGCAGAGGAGCAGGCTGCTCAGGTGGTCGGTCAGGACGCGGCTGAGCTCCTCCGGCATCGCGCGATCGAACGACCGCATCCCCGCCTCGACGTGCGCGACGGGGATCTGGGCTTGGGCGGCCGCGAGGCCGCCCGCGAGCGTCGTATTCGTGTCGCCGTATACGAGGACGAGGTCGGGGCTGGTCCGGTCCAGGACGGGCTCGAGCGCGGCGAGGATACGGGCGGTCTGCGCCGCGTTCGTGCCGGTCTCAGCGCCCAGCTCGATGTCCGGAGCGGGGACGCCCAGCTCCTCGAAGAAGATCCGCGACATCTCGTCGTCGTAGTGCTGGCCGGTGTGAACCAGGGTCTCCTCGTGGTCTGCGCGAATGCGCCCGGATACCGCGGCGGCCTTAACGAACTGCGGTCTGTTGCCGATAACAGTTGTGATGCGCATGCTCACACTGCCGCTTGCGACGGTGATCGGCGGAACCCGGGGCGCCGTGGACGCGGCGCGGGGCGCCGCGCGGCACCTGGCCTGGTACCTGAGCCACCACGCACGCGGCTCCGGCCGCTAGCCATCGGCGCCGAGCGCCTCCTGGATCCGCACCCGTAGGGTGCTCGCGGCCTTCTGGGTCAGCTCGCCCGGCGCGGACAGCTCCAACTCGTCGATCGCCGCCACCGGCTGGACCTCGCGGGTCGTCGACGCGAGGAACGCCTCGGTCGCCTGGGCGAGATCGTCCTTCGTACAGACGCGCTCCTCCGCGCCCGTCCCCTCGATCACATGGGCGCGGGTGATCGACGCCAGGATGTGATCGTCGAGCGGCGGGGTGGCGAGCGTCCCGTCCGGCGTGCACCAGAAGAGCGTCGAGGTGGGCGCCTCCAGCACGCGGCCGTGGGGCGTGACGAGGAGCGCCTCGTCGAAGCCCCGCTCCCGCGCGATGCGGTTGGCCAGCATGTTCGCCGCGTAGGAGAGCGACTTAACGCCGTCGAGCAGCCGCGAGGGGCAGTACTCGACGTAGGTGAGCCGCGCCTCGGCGGGGGCGGCCGGGAGCTGCTCGGTGATGACGAGCCGCCTGCCACCGCGAGTCAGGACGATCCGCACGCAGCCGCTGAACCCGGCTCCGCGCGCCTCCAGGAGGCGCTCCACGTCCTTCTCGAGGTCGGCGCGGGGTGCGCTCCAGCCGAGGCGCAGGTTGGTCGTCGAGCGCTCCAGCCGGATCAGGTGGTCGTCGAGCGCGAAGGGCACGCCGTCGTAGACGCGAAGGACCTCGAACACGCCGTCGCCGCGCAGGAACCCCTCGTCGGTGATGGGGATCGTGGTCTCGAGTGCGGGCTCGATCAGGCCGTCGAGGGATGCGAGCTCGTCAGGCATGGCGTGACAAGCTACCCGCCATGCCGGAGACGGAGGAGCTAGACGAGTACGCGCGCGCCCATTCGACGCCCCCGGACGAGCTGCTGGAGCGCCTCTTCGCCGAGACGCACGAGAAGCTCGCCGCGCCCCAGATGCTCACCGGGGCGCTCGAGGGGCGTTTCCTCGAGCTGCTCGTCTGGGCTACCGGGGCGCGGAGGGTGCTCGAGATCGGGACCTACAGCGGGTACTCGGCGCTGTCGATGGCCGCCGCCCTCCCGGACGACGGCGAGCTCGTCACCTGCGACGTGTGGGAGGAGGCGAACGAGGTGGCGCGCCGCTACGCGGCGGATTCGCCCCACGGGCACAAGATCGACTTCCGGCTCGGGCCCGCACTCGAGACGATCGCGACGCTCGACGGCCCGTTCGACCTGGTCTTCATCGACGCCGACAAGACGAACTACGCGAACTACTTCCACGCCGTCCTGCCGCTGCTGGCCGAGCGCGGCCTGATCGTGATCGACAACACGCTGTGGAGCGGCCGCGTCCTGCCCGGGCACGACGACGGAAGCGCCGAGACGAAGGCGCTGCGGGAGCTGAACGACGACCTGGCGGCCGACCCCCGCGGGGTGGTCGTGATGCTGTCGATTCGCGACGGCGTGACGATCTGGCGGCGGCGGTGAAGAGTGCCCCGTCTAGGACTCGAACCTAGAACCTTGGGATTAAGAGTCCCCTGCTCTACCAATTGAGCTAACGGGGCGGGCGACCGGCGATTCTAGAAGCTCGGCTAGTCCCCGCCATCGGACGAGAGCGACGCGAGCGCCTCGTCCCGGGTCGCGTGGATCGCGAATACGCGGTCCAGGCCGGTGATCTCGAAGATCTTGCAGATGTTCGGGTCGCTGCAGACGAGCGCGAGCGACCCGCCGGTGGGCCGCAGTCGCTTGACGCCGCCGACGAGGACGCCGAGCGTCGTCGAGTCGATGAACGTGGCCTTCGACAGGTCCACGACCACGTTCTTCTTCCCGTCTTCGATGATCTGCACCATCCGCTCCTTGAACTCGGGGGCGGTGTAGAGGTCCACCTCACCGCCGAGCTCGATGACGTGGGTGTCGTCGCCGATGGCCGAGTCTGAGATCTGGAAGTTCAAGGGATTTCTCTCCGTCGAGTGAGTGCTACTGGCTCGGTTGGGTGGTGGTGGAGGCCGGCGGCGGGGGTTGCTTGAACTGCTTTACGAGAGCGCGCAACCTACTACGTTGGCCCTTCGGAGCGAGCTCTATCGCCTCCTTCCCCGCCAGGTCGGCCTTGCGGTCCTGCCCGGCGAGCGCCGCGAACTGCACGAGCTGCAGGTAGGCCTGCGCGCTCGGGTCCGCGGTGGCCACGATCTCGGCCGCCTCGGCGCCCTCGGCCGGCTTGTTGAGGGCGGCGGGTGAGTACACCTGGACCATCAGCGAGGCGAGCGAGGGCTCGGGCTTCGCGGCCGCCACGACGTACCGCTGCCATGCCCCGTGGGCCTCTGTGAGGCGCTCGAGGCCCTCCTCGGTGTACTGGCCCGTGTTGGGATCGGCCTCCTCGCGGGCGAGCTGGTACCAGTCGCGCGCCAGGTCCTGGAGCGCCTCCTTGTTCTCCGGGTTGCTCTCGAGGCGTTCCTCGGCCTCCTCGATGCGGTCCTCGATCACCTGGTTGCCGGAGGTCGAGCGGTCGCTGAACGCGTCGAACAGGCCGCCCGAGACGTCTCCGCCGATACCGAAGAAGACGAGGCCGCCGCCCATGAGGATCGCGAGCATCAGGTAGGTCGCCTGGACGACCCGCCGACGCCTGCCCTTGAGGTCGAAGAGCACGCGCGGAGCCTAGCTATTCGATCTCGGCCTGGACCTCAGGCGGCGGGCGCCCCACGACGCTCGCGAGCACGATGCTGAGCTCGTACAGGATCAGCAGCGGGATCATCTCGAGGATCATCGTGACCGGGTCGATCGTCGGGAGCATCGCCGCCAGGACGGCGCAGCCGAGGATCGCGAAGCGCCGGTTCGCGCGCAGCTTCTCCGGAGTCGTGATGCCGAGTCGCGTGAGCGCCAGCACCACGACCGGCACCTGGAACAGGAGCCCCATCGCGATCGTCGTGAGCGCCACGAAGCTGTAGTAGTCGCGCGCCCTCACCGCGGTGGTGTAGTCCTCCTCGTTGAAGCCGAGCAGGAACTCCGTCGCGGGCTCGAGGACGACGTAGTAACAGAAGAGGACCCCGCAGATGAAGAGCACGGGGACCATCAGGAGCAGCGGGAACGCCACCCGGCGCTCGGTCGGGCTGAACGCCGGCAGGACGAACGCGTACAGCTGGTACAGGATCACGGGCAGCGAGAGCAGGAGCCCGGCGTACGCCGAGACCATCAACGTGGTCGTGAACTGCTCCGTCACGCCGAAGCTGATCGGCTTCGCGCCCGCGCCGAGCAGCTCCTGGTCGAGGTCCTCGAGCGGCGCGTTGACGACCTCGAGGACGAAGTCGTTCTGCCAGCCCGCGAGCGCCGAGGCGAACACGAGCGCCGCAATCGCGATCATCAGCCGGCCGCGCAGCTCGGCCAGGTGGTCGACCACGGTCAGCCTGTCCTCGTAGCCGACCGGCCGAACGCGCGCCATTGACGCCCCCGGGGGCTCTTACTCGGTGGTCCGGCGCTCGGCCGGGGTCGGCTCGGTGGCGGCGGGCTCGTTCTGGGGGAGGCGCGCCGGCTCGTCGTCCGAGTCCTTCCCCGTGACGGAGTCCTTGAACTCGCGCATCCCGCGGCCCAGCGACCGGCCCAGGTCGGGCAGCCGCTTCGGGCCGAAGATCAGCAGCACGATCACGAGGACGATCACGATCTCGAGCGGGCCGGGCGTTGGCATGCGGCTAAGGGTACGGCTTTCGCGTCAGCTCTTGTTGAAATTCAAATAGAAGCGGCTCGGCGTGGGCTCGTCCTGGCCCTGGTACTTGGAGCCCGCGTCGCCGCTCCCGTAGGGGCGCTCGACCGGCCCGTCCATGCGCATGAACGAGATCTGGCCGATCGGCATGCCGTGGTAGATCGTGATCGGCAGGTTCGCGACGTTCGAAAGCTCGAGGGTGAGGTTCCCCGAGAACCCGCTGTCCACGAAGCCCGCCGTCGAGTGGATCAGGAGCCCCAGGCGACCGAGCGAGCTCTTCCCCTCGAGCCTTGCCACGAGGTCGTCCGGGAGCGTCACGCGCTCGAGCGTCTGGCCGAGCACGAACTCGCCCGGATGCAGGATGAAGGGCTCGTCGCCATCGGTCGTCACGAGCTCGGTCAGGTCCTCCATCTGCTCGCGCACATCGATGATCCCGCGGCGGTGGTTCTGGAAGACACGGAACAGGCGGTCGACGCGCACGTCGACGCTCGACGGCTGGACGTTCGACGGCTCGAACGGGTCGATCACGATCCGCCCGGCCTCGATCTCCTGGCGAATCGTCCGGTCGCTCAGTACCACGGGCGGCGCAGCGTAGTCGAGGCCACGGCCGAATATGCGGCCGGAGTGCGCGTTTTTTCCTCAAGTTCCGCCCGCTACGGCCGAAGAACGCCGCAGAGTGACATGGCAGCCGGGACCCCCTCACCTGAAGGCCACTACGTAAAGCGCGTAGTCCTGCCGAGCGGCAAGACGATCGAGGTCGTCTATTTCGAATCCGCCCGCGCCGAGGCGCAGCCCGGCGAGCAGGTCCAGGATCGCGATCTCCACGTGTGCCTCCAGTGCGCGTCCGAGCTGGTCTACCCCACCGCGTGGGACGAGGCCGGGCCGGAGCATTGGCGGGTCACCCTCAGGTGCCCGAACTGCGAGTGGGTCGCCGTCGGCATCTTCAGCCAGCCGCTCGTGGACAAGTTCGACGAGTGCCTCGACGAGGGCACCGAGCAGGTCATGACGGACCTCCGCGAGCTCGAACGCTCGAACATGAGCGACGAGATCGACCGCTTCGTGGCCGCGCTGGACGCCGAAGCACTGCTCCCCGAAGACTTCTAGGCCGCCGCGCGCGCTTAGGCGTAGCGCTCTACCACGCCGTCGGCCACCAGGCCCAGGGCGTTCTGCTGGCGGTCGGTCAGGGGCAGGTCGTGCAGGCACGCCTTCGCCTCGGCCACGAAGCGCAGCGCCTGCTCGCGCGACTCGCCCAGCGCGCCCGTCATCGCGATCCGGTCGCAGAAGGCGCCCGCCTGGGCGGCGCTCGTGACCACCTCGCGCAGGTCGAGCGATTGCAACTCCGGATCGCGTTCGCGGGCCACGATCAGGGGCAGCGTGACGGTGCCGTCCAGCAGGTCCATCCCGCGCGGCTTTCCGGTCCGCTCCGTCGGGCCGGACACGTCGAGCACGTCGTCGAAGATCTGGAACGCGAGCCCGATCTTCGTCCCGAAGGAGCCCAGCGCGTCCGCGCACTCGGGGCCCGGCTCGCCGAGCAGCGCTCCCAGGCGGCAGGCGGCCTCGAAGAGCTGCGCGGTCTTCAGCTCACAGCGCTCGAGGTAGCGCTCCCGGGAGACGTCAACCGACCACGCGTCGGCGCGCTGCATCAGCTCGCCGTGGGCCAGCGCAGAGGACGCGCGGGACAGGGCGACCACCGCGTCCGACCCGGCGTCCGCGGCCAGCTCGGCGAACGCCCGTGAGAACAGGAGGTCGCCGGTGGCCGTCGCGGCGTCGCGCCCGCCGGCGGCGAACACCGTGGGCCGGCCGCGCCGCAGTGAGGCGCGGTCGAGCACGTCGTCGTGGACGAGCGTGGCCATGTGCAGCAGCTCGACGGCGGCGGCCGCGCTGACGACGGCGTCGCGCTCCTGGTCGCCGGCGCACAGGAAGACGAGCATCGGCCGCAGCCGCTTGCCGCCGGCCTCGAGCGTGCCCGCCGCGTGACGTGCGAGCTCCTTGCCGTGGCTCTCCGCGACGTCCTGGAGTCGCGCCTCGGTCCGGAGCAGCCCGCGCGACAGCTCGGGACCCGCGGCCTCGAGCACGGTCGCGAGCACGGCGGCGGTGTTGCCGGTGGTCATCTTGGGACGGTGCCGGAGTGGATCGCGATGATCCCGCCTGCCGTGACCAGCCACCGCACCTCCCGAAGCCCGGCCGCGGCCATCTCCGCGGCCAGCGCCGGCGGGTCGGGGAACCTCTTCACCGAGCTCGGCAGGTACGAGTAGGCGTCGGGATCGCCCACCAGCCTCCCGATGGCCGGGACGGCGCGGTCGAACCACAGCGAGAAGAAGGTCGAGAGCGGCGGCCGCTGGGGCGTCGTTATCTCGAGCACCACGACGCGCCCGCCCGGCCGGACCACGCGCGTCATCTCGGCCAGGCCGCGCCCGAGGTCGGAGAAGTTGCGCGCGCCGAAGCCGACCGTGGCGGCATCGAAGGACTCGTCCGCGTAGGGCAGCGACAGCGCGTCAGCCCACTCGAACTCGAGCGACGGCGCCTTGCGGCGCGCCCGGGCCAGCATCTCCTCGGAGAAGTCACAGCCCACGACCTCGGCTCCGGCCTCGGCCAGGGCGACCGCCAGGTCGCCGGTACCGGTGGCGACGTCCAGCGCCCGCAACCCCGCCTCCACCTTCGCCAGCTCGACCGCGCGCTCGCGCCAGCGCTGGTGCATGCCGGCCGTCATGACCGAGTTCATGACGTCGTAGACCCCCGCGATGCGGTCGAACATCGCGCGGACCTGGGTGTCCGGGAGGGTCCCCCCTACTTCAGCGATGCCAGAAACTCGACCAGCTCCCTGAACTTCTCCGGCTGATCCTGGCGCAGCGACTCATACGACGGCATCGGCGCCGTCGGGTTCACCAGCGTTCGCTCGATCGCCGGCGCCGGCAGGCGCGCACCGATCTCGGACAGCTCGGGGCCGGGTCCGTGGTTGCCGTTCTCCTCGAAGGCGTGGCAGGCCAGGCAGCCGGACGATGCCGCGACCGCCTTCCCCTCCTCGTACTGAGGGGCCACCTCCATCTCGATCTCGGTCGGCGAGCCGGCGGTGGCGCCGAGGATCGAGAGGTAGGCCATCGCGCCGATCGTGGTGATGCCGGCGAGCGTCGCGATCGGCCGCTTCGCCGGGTTGCGCTCGGGGCCGCGGTCGAAGAACGGCAGCAGCAGCAGCAGGATCAGGCAGATCGTCGGGATGCCGATCGTCGCGAGGAAGACGAGCTCCGGCGGCTTCACCACGCGCAGGAGCTCGAACAGGAAGAAGAAGTACCACTCCGGCCGCGGCACGTAGGTGGTGCTGGTCGGGTCGGCCTTCGGACCGAGCTCGGCGCCCAGCACGATCGCCATCACGATGATCACGATCAGCGTGATCACGGCCATCGCCGAGTCCTTGAAGACCGCGTACGGGAAGAACGGCTTCCCCTGCTTCTTCAGGATCTCGTACTCGCGGAGGTACTGCTCCTTCTCGCGCGCGTTCACGGCCTAGATGTCTTCCTTGGAGAGCGCCTTCGACTTCTCGGCCTTGAGCCACGGCGGCGCGGTGGTGCCGAGCTTCGCGACGAGGTAGAGGTGGGCGCCGATCAGCGCCGCGATCAGCCCGGGGATGAGGAGCATGTGCATCGCGTAGAAGCGGCTGAGCGTGTACGCCCCGAACTCGGGTCCGCCACGCAGGAAGTCGGCCAGGTACGGCCCCACGATCGGGCCGGACGAGTTCAGGTTGACGCCCACGACGGTCGCCCAGAAGGAACGCTGGTCGAAGGGCAGCAAGTAGCCCGTGAAGCCCATGAGGAGCGTGAGCACGAGCAGGATCACGCCGATGATCCAGTTGAGCTCGCGCGGGTACTTGTACGCGCCGAAGAAGAAGGTGCGGCCCAGGTGCAGGAAGACGAGCAGGAGCATCACCGTGGAGCCCCAGCGGTGCATGCCGCGCACGAGCTCGCCGAGGAAGAGCTCGTTCGTGATGCGCGCGGCGGACTCGTAGGCGCGCGCGGGGTCCGGCTCGTAGTACATCGCCAGGAAGACGCCGGTCACGGCCTGGGAGAGGAAGGCGAACATCGACGCCGACCCGAGCGTGTAGAACCAGTTCGTGCCCTTCGGGACCTTGCGGTAGAGGAAGCCGCGCAGGAAAGGGCTCGCGCCCGTGCGCTCGTCGAGCCAGCCGATCGCGGAGACCGGCACCTCGATCGCCTGATCCTTGAGCGTGGGCGCCTGTCCCTTCTGGTCGGCGCGCGCGCTGCCGTTAGCCCCGGCTCCGTTCGCGCCCGGCTTCGCCGGCTTGCGCTGGAGCGAGCGCGGGAGCGGCGGCTTGGGCGGCGTCATGTGCTCGGCCTGCTCGGGTAGAGGTACTGCCAGAGGCCGTCGAGGTGGTTGGACGGGTCGCGCGGGTGCGGGAAGCGCTCGAGCTTCGAGTTGAGCGAGAAGCGCGCGCCGACCATCACGCGGCCGTTCTCGACCTTCGTGTAGAAGCGGTCGAGCGGGCGCACCGGCGGGCCACCCGTGACCTCGCCCTGGAAGCCGTAGACGCCGCCGTGGCACGGGCAGATGAAGCGCCGCGACGCGGAGACGTACCGGACCGGGCAGCCCAGGTGCGCGCAGCGCGTCGAGATGGCGACGTACGGCTGGTCCTGGTTGGCCTGATCGCGCTCCGGATCGGTCCGGCGCACGTAGATCGTGGCCTTCCCGGCCTCGCCTGCCTCCGGCACGATGCTGATCACCCTGGGGACGTAGGTCTCCGGGTTGAAGTCGCGCTCGGGACCGACGTCCTGGAAGATCTCGGGCAGCTGGTCCTCGAACATCGGGCCCAGTGCGAAGCCGAGGGCCGGAAGGGCGAACGCGGCCACGGCGACGCCACCGACCACCTGGGCGCCGCCCTCGAACAGGCGCCGGCGGGTGACGGTCTCGTCCTCGAAGGCGCCCGCGAGGCCGCGGTCCGCCGTGTAGCGGGACTTTCTCTGTCTTGGGTTCTTCTTGGGCTCTGCCATGCGGGTCTGCGGCGGCGGAACTCTACCGCTCCTCCACGGGATACGGCCGCCGCGAAGCCGTTGCCCAAACGCCCTAGGCCCTGCCCTGCGCCAACTCCCCGCTCACCTCGGCGCGGGCGCCGGGGCCGCTGCCGCCCAGGAGACGACGGGCGCTCGCCACCCAGAGCGCCTCCACGAGGTCGCGCCGGCCGGCGGCCTCGGCCCAGGCACACAGCGAGATCAGGTCCGCCAGCTCGGCGACGGCCTCCAGGTCGCGAAGCTCGGCCAGCCGGGCGAGCCCCTGGGCGTACAGGGCGTCGCCGGCCAGAAGACGCAGGTCGGGGTCCATCCCGGTGAACCCGCGCGGCTCGCCGTAGTGCAGCAGGTAGGCCTCGTACACCGCCTCGAGCACGTACGCGCGGGAATCGTCGGCCGCGGACTCGAACCGGTCCGGACCGGGGTCCGCGCTGGCGTGCGCCGCCAGGTCGGGGCCGGCGGCCTCGATCACCCGCGAAAGGTTGGTCATCTGGCGCTCACAGCTCCGCCAGTGTGTCGCGCGCCGCGGCCAGCGTGCGCTCCACGTGCTGGTCGTCGTGCGCCAGGGACGGGAACCACACCTCGTATTGCGACGGCGGCAGGTACACGCCGCGCTCGAGCATGCCGCGGCAGAACGCCGCGTGGCGGTCGAAGTCGCACTCGCGCACCTCGTCCAGGTTCGACGGGATCTCGTCCCGGAAGAAGACGGTGAGAAGGCCGGTCACCCAACTGACGGTCAGGCCGAGCTCGACGAGGCCGGCCGCGAGCGCGGCGGTCGTCCGCTCGAGCCGCTCGTAGGCATCCGCGTCGAGCAGGGCGAGCGTGGCCAGGCCCGCGGCGACCGCGAGTGGGTTCCCCGACAGCGTGCCCGCCTGGTACACGTCGCCCGCCGGGGCGATCCGCTCCATCAGGTCGCGCCGCCCCGCGTACGCAGCCGCCGGCAGGCCGCCGCCCACCACCTTCCCGAGGATCGTGAGGTCTGGCAGGACCCCCTCCCGTTCCTGGACACCGCCGCGGGCGGTCCGGAAGCCGGAGATGACCTCGTCGAACACGAGCAAGGCGCCCGTGCCGTCGGCCTCGGCGCGCAGAAACTCTAGGAAGCCCGGCTCGGGCGGGACGAGCCCCATGTTCGCCGGGTAGGGCTCGCAGACGATCGCCGACACGGGCCGCCCGCCCAGCGCCTCGGTGACCGCGTCGCGGTCGTTCCAGGGCACGACGACCGTGTCCGCCGCCTGCGCCTCGGTCACCCCGGGGCTCGCCGGGATCCCCTGGGTCGCGAGTCCCGACCCGGCTTCCGCCAGCAGGCCGTCCACGTGGCCGTGGTAGGCGCCTGCGAACTTGAGGACCGTGTCGCGCCCGGTCGCCGCCCGCGCCAGCCGCAGCGCGCTCATCGTCGCCTCGGTGCCCGAGGAGGTCATGCGCACCATCTCGGCGCTCGGCACACGCTCGACCACCACGCCCGCCAGGTCGACCTCGGCCTCGGTGGGGGCGCCGAAGCTCGTGCCGTCGGCCGCCGCGCGCGTGACGGCCTCGACGACGGCCGGATGCGCGTGCCCGGCGATCAGCGGCCCCCAGGACATCATCCAGTCCACGTAGCGGTTGCCGTCCACGTCGACCAGCTCCGCACCCTCGCCGCGGGCGACGAACACGGGGTCGCGGCCGATCGCCTGCATCGCCCGGACCGGCGAGTTGACCCCGCCGGGTAGGAGCTCGACCGCCTGCGCGTACAGCTCCGCGGAGCCTACGCGTGCTCCGCTTCCCACTTCTTGTGGTCGTCGGTGAAGTACAGGAGGCGGATCTTCTTGAACTCGGTCGAGGAGTAGAGGACCGCGCGCTCGTCGACCCCCGTGTCCTCGGCGATCCGGTCGAGGATCGCGTCGCACTCCTCCTTAGACCGGCCGTGGGCCATGGTGAACACGGAGTACGGCCAGTCGGGATAGGTCGGCCTGCGGTAGCAGTGCGAGATGCCGCGATACGCCGCCATCCGGGGGCCGATCTCGTCGATCCGGTCCTCCGGCACCTTCCAGACGCCCATGCCGTTCGCCGAGAAGCCGGCGCGGCGGTGGTAGAGGATCGCCGCGACGCGCCGCAGGGCACCGCGTTCGCGCATCCCGCCCAGATGGTCGAGCAGGCCCGCGACCGGCATCCCGAGCGCGTCGGCCGCCGGCCGGTAGGGCTCCGGCACGACCGGCAGGTCGCCCTGGAGCTCGCGGATGACCGCGACGTCCGTGTCGGACAGCTCGATCGGATCCAGCTCGCGCGGCGGCTCGGCGACCGCTGCCTTCGCGAGCGCGTCCGTGTCGCCGACCATCTCGAGGTCCATCCTGATCTTGAAGAGGGTCAACGTGGGGAGCTGGCGGATCGACTCGGCGCCGGTCAGGCTCTGGAGCACCTCGAGCGTGCCCTCGAGCCCGAGCTTCGAGTCCGGCTCGGTCGCGATCGTGAACCAGAGGTTGAAGTCGTGGTTGCGCAGGTAGTTGTGCGAGACCCCGGGATGCGAGTTGATGATCTCGGCCGGCCGGTGCGGATGCTCGGGGTCGACCTTCGCCGCCACGAGCATCGAGCTGTAGCCGAGCGCGCGCGTGTCGAAGATCGGCGTGACCTGGCGGATGATCCGGTTGTCGATCAGGTGCTGAACCCGGCGCAGCACCTCGTCCTCGTCCACCTCCGCGAGCTCGGCCACCCGCGCGTACGGGCGCGGCTCGAGCGGGAACTTGCCCTGCATCAGGTTCATGAGCTGCTTGTCGAGCTCGTCGAGCGGGATCGCCGCGCCGTACTTGCGCGACCGCAGCTTGGGGCGCGCGCCTACCGTGCCAGCCACCGGGCCACGTCCTTCGCGTGGTAGGTGATGACGATGTCGGCGCCCGCCCGGCGGATCCCGGTCAGCGCCTCGAGCACTGCCGCGCGCTCGTCGATCCAGCCGGCGGCCGCGGCCGCCTTGACCATGGCGTACTCACCGCTGACGTTGTAGGCCGCCACCGGCACGCGGGTCGCCTCCTTCACTCGCCTCACGACGTCCAGGTACGGCAGCGCCGGCTTGACCATCACGATGTCGGCGCCCTCCTCGACGTCGAGCAGGGCCTCGCGGACCGCCTCGTCCGCGTTGGCGGCGTCCATCTGGTAGCTGCGCCGGTCACCGAACGACGGGGCGGAGTCCGCCGCCTCGCGGAACGGGCCGTAGAACGCCGAGGCGAACTTTGCCGAGTAGGCCAGGATCGGGAGGTCGCTCCATCCCTCGTCGTCGAGCCGGCTGCGGAGCGCGCCGACGCGCCCGTCCATCATGTCGCTGGGCGCGACGATGTCCGCGCCGGCCGCGGCCTGCGAGGCGCCGGCGCGCGCGAGGAGCTCGAGCGTGGCGTCGTTGTCGACATTTACCACGGGGCCTGGCCCCTTGGTAAATACGCCGCAGTGGCCGTGCGAGGTGTACTCGCACAGGCACAGGTCGGTGATCACCGCGAGGTCCGGGTGGGCCTCCTTGATCGCGCGCGTCGCGAGCTGCACGACGCCCTCGTCATCCCACGCGCCCGATCCCTGGTCGTCCTTCTCGGCCGGCAGGCCGAACAGGAGCACCGCGGGGATGCCGAGCGCGTGCGCCTCGCCGGCCTCGTCGACGGCGTGCGCGATGGAGAGACGGTCGATGCCCGGCATGGCTTCGATCGGGGTACGGTCGTCGGTCCCGAGCTGCACGAACATCGGGTAGACGAGATGCGCGGCCGAGAGCTCGGTCTCGCGCACCATGTCGCGCAGGACGCCCGTCTTGCGCAGGCGCCGCAGGCGCGTGGCGGGGAAGGCCATGCGCCCCAGTGTAAGGAGCGCATGGCCTGCCGCCGTGCGGCTAGATCCCGGGCTGGGCCTTCCCGACGCGCTTGGCGACGAACTTCTGCGCGTCCGCCTTGCAGCCCTTGGCGTCGATGTCGTAGGTCCCGACCGCCTTCTTGGGCTTCTTGAACTTGCCCTCGATCTTGTAGTTGAGCTTGTTCCCGGTCACGTCTGTGACATTGCCGCTCTTCGAAAACGTGCCGTCGTCCTTGACCTTGATCTTCGGGTAGGTCGCGGGGACTTGGGCGCACTTGTTGTACGCCCTGATGTCGATGATCTTGGTGCCCTTCGGGTTGGTCTCGAAGCCGAGCGGGCACGAGTTCTTGTTCTCGCACCACTGGAAGGCCGAGTCCTTCTTCGGCTGCGCCGCGAGGGCCAGGGCCGGGACGACGCACGCCACCACGGCGAGGGTCAGGAGGAGCTTGCGCACTACGAATCCTTTCGTCGGGTGTCAGACGGCCCTCCCGTTATCGCACGGATCGCGCGGAGTCGCCAGCGATCAGGCGAAGCGGCGCAGCCCGACCCGCGCCAGCGCACCGAACCCGATGGTCAGAGCAGCGAGGTGCGCGAGCGCGGTCGCCATGCCGCCCGCGTCGTTCAGCGCGGCGTCCATCACGTCGAGCGTCGGCTTGAAGGGGAACAGCGCCGAGACGACCCTGATCACGTCGTAGAGCGGCTCCGACACGGCGCCCGAGGGCACGAGTGCGAGGAACGCGATCGGCAGGGCGAGCATGAAGGCGAGCAGCGAGGCGGCGCGCACCTCGCGCGCCAGCGCTCCGACCGCCAGGCCGAGCGCCGCGAACCCGAGCGACCCCACCGCCACGCCGGCCACCCAGAGCGGGAACCGGCCCCAGACGAGGTCCACGAAGACGGCGAGGCCGCACAGCATCAGCATGCCGACGGCCGTGGAGCAGGCCGTCGCCAGCAGCGCCTTCTCGGCGAGCAGCGCGGTCGGCGAGACCAGGCCCCTAATCAGGCGCCTGAACGCATTCTCCTCGCGCTCGAGCGCCAGCGTGCCCGCCGCCAGGAGGACGGTCACGAACATGAGCGAGATGGCGATCGCGACCGCGGCGGCGAACGTCGACAGCGGAGTCGTGCCGCCCTCGAGCACCTCCGTCTCGATCTTGATCGGCGTCCCGATCGTCCCGAGCACCTCGTCCGAGAGGTCGAGGTTCTCCTGCGCGAGCTGCCCGAAGCGGATGACCTCGTCGAGCTGGCGGTGCGCCTCGGACCCGGGCGGGAGCTCCGCCTGGGCGGCGCGCAGGCTCGCCTCCGACCGCTCGAGCCCGAGCACGTCGATGTCACCGCCGAGGAGCGGCAGCGACACGGAGCCGCCCTCCACGATCAGGTCGAGGTAGCTGAGCGCCACCTGGGTCAGCTTCTGCGTGAGCGCGACGTTCGCGTCCTGCGCGCGCGACTTGATCGTGTCCTGGACGTAGCGCGCCTTGACGGGATCCTCGGCGTTGTAGAAGACGCGCACCACCGGCGCGTCGACCGCCTGGAGGCTCTGGAGCGCCTGGAGGCGCTGCGTGATGTCCTCCGGGATCACGAGCGCGGCGAGCACGTCCCCCGAGCGGACCTTGTCGAGCGCCTCCTCCTGGCACTCCTCCGCGCTCCTGCCCTCGCAGTCGATCCGGACGGGCTCGATGCTCTCGAACAGCGTGTCGGCGTACTCGGCGAGGTCGATCGACTCGCCGGCCAGGTCGAGCTCGGTCTGGGTCGAGGGCACCAGGTTGACGAAGGCGACACGAGGTTTGTCCGGGCCGCGGGACAGGGCGAAGCCGATCAGGACCGCGATCACGATCGGGTAGACGACGAGCAGGGTCAGGAGCAGCGGCGAGCGGCGCAGGATCTGGATGTCCTTGAGCAGGAGCCAGCCCATCAATGCCCCCGCTGCTGGAGGAACGCCACGAAGGCGCCCTCGAAGTCGTGGCCCGGCTCACCGACAAGGCGCTCGAGCTCCTTCGGCGACCCCTCGAACAGGAGCTCTCCGTCGGCCAGCACGAGCACGCGATCCGCGTGCCGCTCGGCCTCCTGGACGTTGTGCGTGGAGTAGAGGACGGCGGTCCCGTCCGACTCGAGCCGCAGGAGGAACTCCCACAGCCGCTCGCGCTGGCGGGGGTCGAGCGCGGCGCTCGGCTCGTCGAGCAGCAGGACGGCTGGCTCGGCCAGCAGCCCGATCGCGATGTTGACGCGCTGGCGGTTGCCGCCGGAGAGGACCGCGACCTGGTCGTCCGCCCGATCCTCGAGGCCCGTTTGGGCGAGCATCCTCTCGACCGCGCCGTCCACGTCCGCGCGTCGCTCGAGCCGTGCGAACAGGCGCAGGTTCTCGGCGACGGTCAGCTTGCCGTAGAGGGCCGCCTGCTGCGGGACCCAGCCGAGCTCGCCGCTCGGGCGCTCGACCCGTCCGGCGGTTGGCTCCTGGATCCCCGCGAGAATCGAGAGCAGCGTCGTCTTGCCCGCGCCGTTTGGTCCGATGACCGCAACGCGCTCGCCCTCCGCCACCGAAATCGAGACGTCGCGCAGCGCGTCGCGGGCGCCGTAGCGCTTGACGAGCCCTGTCGCCTCGAGCAGCGGCAAGGCCCGAACGCTAGAGGTTGGGAGAATCCAGCGGAATGAAGCTTCTATTCATCGGCGACGTGGTCGGCAGCCCCGGGCGGCGCGTCCTCGGCGAGGTCCTGCCGCGCCTCCGCGAGGAGCACGCGCCCGACTGGGTGGTCTTGAACGCCGAGAACTCGGCCGGCGGCCTGGGCGTGACTCCGAAGACCGCGCGCGAGCTGTTCGAGCTGGGCGCGGACGCCCTCACGCTCGGGAACCACGCCTTCCGCCACCGGGACGCCTATGCGTACCTCGACGAGGAGCCGCGGATCATCCGCCCGGCCAACTACATGAAGGGAAACCCCGGCCGCGGCCACACCGTTGTCGAGAAGGACGGCGCCCGGCTGGGGGTCGTGAACCTCTCCGGGTCCGTGTTCATGAAGGCCGCGCGGTCGCCCTTCCCGGAGGCCGACCGCATCCTGGCCGAGCTCGACGGCCGTGCGGACCACGTGCTGGTGGACTTCCACGCCGAGGCGACGAGCGAGAAGGTCGCCATGGGATGGCATCTGGACGGCCGCGTGCTCGCCTGCTTGGGCACCCACACGCACGTGCCGACGGCCGACGCGCGCGTCCTCCCCGGGGGGACGGCGTACGTGTCCGACGTGGGCATGACGGGCGCGCGCGACAGCGTGATCGGCGTGCGGCGCGAGCAGGCGCTCGAGTCGTTCCGCACGCAGATGCCGATCCGCTTCGAGACCGCCGACGAGTCGCCCTGGGTCAACGCCGTGCTGGTCGAGAGCCGGACGGACGGGCTGGCGGCGTCGATCCAGCAGCTCCTGGTGACGCCCTGATCAGTCGCCGCAGCTCGAGGGCGAGCAGGACGAGCATCACGAGGAGGAGCGCGTTGCGCACGGCGACCGTGAGCATCAGCCAGTCGTCCCGGGCGACCAGGTCGAAGTAGCGGGCGGGGAACCACGCGAGCGTCGTGGCGATGGCGGCGCTTGCGACCACCGCCAGCGGGTACAGGCGCAGCGACCACGCGACCGCGGCGAGCGGGACGACCCAGACCATGAACTGAGGCGAGACCACCTTCCCGAGGGCGGCGATCGCCGCCGCGGTGCCGAGCCCGGCCAACGCTAGGCCGCGGGCGTCGGGCACACGGCGGGCCGCAAGGGCGAGCGCGAGCAGGGCGGCCAGGAGGAGCGCCGAGAAGCCGAACTGCAGTGCGTCCGCGGCGGGGTGCTCGAGGCCGTCGGAGCGGTGGCTGTTCACGGGCTCGGGCGACCGGCCGCCCACGGCCTCGATCCCGTTCAGCACCGCGGCGGGCAGGCTCTCGATCTGCACCGGCCGCTCCAGGTGGTACTCGACCGCGTCGAGCGCGCCCTCCGCCGACAGCGCGACCGCCCCGGCCGCGGCCAGTGCCGTGACGGCCACGGTGATCGCAAGGCCCAGGGCCGCCTCCCCGCGCCGGCCGCGGCCGGCGAGCCACGCCGCGGCGACCAGCGCCGCCGCCAGCGGGAAGGCCTTCAGCGCCGCGCCGATCCCCAGCACGGCGAAGCCCACGCGCGGGCGCGCCGCCGCGACCGCCGCGAGCCCCGCCACCATGCACAGGACGGGCGCCAGGTCGAAGTGCGTGCGCAGCATCGCGCCGGTGGCCACGGGCGCGAGCGCGACGGCGGCCATGGCGACCCACTCGCGTCCGCCCGCGAAATGCGCGAGTCGGCCCGTGGCGAGCAGCACCCCGGCTGCCAGGAGCGCGGCGAGCACCGCGAAGGCGAGCCGGTAGTCCGCGAGGTCCACCGAGACGAGCCCCGGCAGCGCGATGACCGGGGCGGCCAGCGGCGGGTACTCGAAGCCGACGTCCCAGTAGGGCAGGGCGCCGTCGATGAAGAGCTCCGCGTAGCCCCGGTAGAGCGGGATGTCGCTGACCTGCTCGTGCTGCCACGGGTCGAGCGCGAATGTCAGCCCGAACGCCGCGGCCAGCGCGACCAGCGCGCCGGCGCGGGCAGCCGTCACGCGGGCACCCGGCGCCCAGCGTCGCGGTGGGCGGCGAACAGCGCGGCGAGCACGAACGGCGTGAACCAGACGACATACAGATAGAACCAGTGCACTGCGGCGAGCTGCAGCGCGATCAGCGCGGCCGCGCCGAGCGCCGCCGTCTGGACCACGTCGCGGTCGCGCGGGAAGACGGCGACCGCGACCGCGAGCGCCGCGACGGCGACCTTGACGATCGCGTGCAGCCAGTCGAGCCCATCCTCCTGGCCCCAGACGCTGAACGGCGACTCGCGGCCCGCGTGGAAGCCGAGCGTGGTGTCGTAGAGGTCGCGCAGCCCGCCGTCCGGAAGGAACGGGAGGACCGCGGCCGCCGTGACGAGGAGGAACGCGACGGCGAAGCGGAGCGGCCGCCCGAGCCGTGCGAACAGCGGCACGAGCGCCAGTGGCGCGAACTTCGCGGCGGAGGCGAACGCGAGGAGGGCGCCGCGGGCCACGGGCGAGGCGGCGCCGACGAGCGCCCACACGAGCAGCGCCGCGACGAGCGTGTCGTTCGAGTTGGTGGACAGCGCGAAAAGGCTGTAGGGGAAGGTCGCCCACGCGTAGGCCAGCGCTACCCCGAGCGCACGGCTGCGCAGGCGCACGCCGAGCACGTACAGGCCGGCGAGCGTGAGCAGGTCGAAGGCGATCGCGGCGGCGTGGGCGGCGGGCAGGTCGTCCCAGCTCCCGCTCCAGGGCAGGAGCTGCTCGAAGGGCAGGTAAGCCAGGTACGCGACCGGCCCGTAGACGTTGCCGCTCTGGTTGTCGGGCGCGAACTCGCCTTCGTAGAGCGGCTCGCCGTCCGCGATCCGGTCGGCGCCGATCACGCCCGAGTAGCCGACGTCGATCACGTTCGAGTCGAGAATGTTCAGACCGGCCCGGAAGCCGGCCAGAAAGATCACCCCGAACGCCATCGCTCCGAGCGGCACGTGTGGGACCAGCGCACCGTCCCGCTCCCGGCGCCGCCGGCCCTCCCAGAGCATGCGCGCGCCGAGGTACAGCAGCACCGGGTAGACGAGCGGGACCGACAGCCCGATCTCGCCCCGGTTGAAGAAGACGTGCGAGACGCCGAACCCGAGCAGCACGAGCAGGTCGAGGTGCAGCAGCCGGAGGGGCCGCCGGACGTCCACGAACGGGAGGAGGAACAGCAGCCCGAGCGGGACCAGGAGCCACGGCGAGTTCCACTTGCGCCCGAACGCGCCCTCGTACCCGCGCGCCATCCGCCAGGCCACCTGGTCGCCGTCCCACGACTCGAGGATCGCCCCGGTGCGATCGTCCACGTGCACCTGCACCACCTCGTCGTCGCCGACGAACCACGAGACCTGCCAGCGCCCGGGGGAGCGGATGTAGGCGGTCGGCCGGAGCCGGGAGGTGAACAGGGGGCCAGGCCCCGTGTTCACCCTGCGCGCCGCGCGCACCTTCTCGTCCCGGCGCGCGACCGCCGTCGCCTCGTCGGCCGTCATCGTGAAGCCGGCGGGGGCGACGTCGTCCTGGGGCGGGCGCTCGAGCTCGGCGGCCTGCGCGGGCGGAGCGGCGAGCGCGAGGGCGGCTAGTGCCGCCGTCGCGAGCGCGCGAAGCTCCACATCTTGTTCCCGAGGAAGTTCAGGGGCGTCGCGGCCACGATCGCGATCGCCTGCGCGGGCAGCTCCGCCACGCCGGCGCTGCTCACGAGCAGCTCGAGGATGGCGGCGGCGAAGAGGAACGCGACCACGCTCACCGTGAAGAAGCGCGCGGCCTGGAAGCCCGCGTGGCCGTCACCGGCGCCGAAGGTCCAGTGCCGGTTCCACCAGAAGTTGTTGGCGACCGCGACCACGAAGGCGCATGTGGCCGCGGTCAGGTGGTGCATGGAGAGCAGGCCCACGCAGGCCGCGAACACGCAGAGGTTGACCACGTAGCCGGATCCGCCGACCACGCAGAACTTGACGAGCTGGTACCAGTTGTGTGGGCGTCGCAGACCGTGCCGGACGCGCGTGTGGGCGCGAATCGGCCCGCGCGCCGCGAGCGCGGCGCTTTCCTCCTGCATGGCGGTCACCCTAGCGACGGCGGCTCGATACCGAAGTGATCGGCGATCGCCGGGACGGCGTCCCGGATCGTCCATTGGACTCGCTCCGCGGCCGACCCGGGGCCCGTCCCGCACATCACGAGCACACCGAGCGAGTCGCCGCGATGAAGCGCGCCGTGGCTGCCTCCGCCGACGTGGTCGGCGCCGCCCCAATCGACGAACTCGTAGCCCGGCGCCGCCGACACCAGCACGTCGCCGGCACGCGGGCAGTGGAGCGCCGACCACAGCCGGCTGAGGGCGTCCGGGTAGTCCCGGCTCCAGACGCGGCCGTCGGCGGCCGCCAGCGCGAGCGTGGCCAGATCGCCCTCCACGCTCCAGGAGCGGCCGCGCAGGTCCACCAGGTCGCCGCCCGAGCGGAAGCGAAGCTCGCCGCCCCGGTGTGAGCGCACCGCCGCCTCGTCGCCCGCCCGGTGGGCCACGAGGTCCACCCCCTCGACGAGACACAGGTCGCCCGCCACGGCCGGCGCCAGCTCCGCGCGACGCTCCTCGTCGAGCACGTAGACCATCGCCGACCGCGCCGACGGGCAGACCGCGATGTCGGCGTCCTCGGGCGCGCCGTCGGGCATCAGCACGGCGCGGTTGTCGAGCTCCGCAGCCAGATTCACGCGCGCCTCGATCGGGGTCTGCGAGTGGTCGGAGAGGACGATCACCGCGTGGTCCTCGAGGAACGCGTCGATTCCGCCGCCGGCGTGCATCATCCGCTCGATCGCGCGGTCGGCCTCGACGATCGAGCTCGCCTGAGCGTACGGGCCGTAGCGGTGCGAGTGCGTGTCGTTGTCGGGCAGCGACAGCAGCATGAAGTCGAACAGGTCGTTCTCGACCATGTGCGCCGCGACGCACCCGGAGTGGCGGTCGCGCTGGCCGGGCATGCCGAGCGTGGAGCGGCAGTCGGTCCGCTGCGACGCGAACAGGTCCGCGTAGAAGAGCTCGGTCGGGCCCCACACCGCGTGCCGGAACTGGGCGGCCTTCGCGATGCGCGTGTACGGGCCGGCCTCGTCGGCCTCGTGCCGGTGACGGCCGCGGTAGATCAGGTACGTCGTCGCGGCGGCGCGCAGTCCGGCGTCCTCGACGATCTCGTAGACCGTCCGCTCCGCCCGGCTCAGGTGCGCGAGGTTCATGTTGTAGACCGTGTCGTAGAGCGAGCGCACGATCCCGAAGGTGCGTGTGGCGGCGAAGGAGGAGCCGTACTCGACGTAGCGCTCCTCACCCCGGTGGTACCAGTTCATCGACGGGATGTGGTGGCGGTCGGGGCCGAGCCCGGTCGTGATGCTCGCTGACGCGACCGGCGTGACCGAGGGGAAGCTCGACACGCAGTCGCGGATGTAGGTGCCGCGCTCCACGAGCGCCTTGAGCGCCGGTGCGCGACCGGAGTCGATTGCCCGGTCGAGCAGCTCCGGCTTGAGCGAGTCGATGACGGCGAGGACGAGCTTCTTCACCGCAAGATGCGCAGGCCCTCGTACTTGCGCTCCTCCGCGGCGCGCCCCCGCACCAGGAGCACCGCGAAGGCCGCGACCGCGACGAAGGCGACGGGCGGTATCAGGATCGACACGAGCGCCAGGCCGAGGGCGATCAGGTCGCCGTAGGCGGCCAGCATGGCGTGCAACGAACGGGGTCCGTCCCCGGTTGTTGCGAGACGGGTTTCCGCCCGTGCGAAGAACCGCGCGCTCGCGTACCAGGCGAGCGCCGCGCAGGCGGCGCCGAGCGGCAGACCCACCCACCCGTCGCGGCCCCCCTCGGTCAGCGACCCGGCGAACAGGAGCGCGCCGAGCGCGACACCGGTGGCGGCGAGCACCGCGACCGGGAACCGGCGCACGTACGAGACGACCGCCAGGACCGCCATCGCCGCGATAAACGGGATCGACTCGAGGAACTCGAAGTCGCCGCCCGAGAAATCCACGCCGAGGTCGGCGCGGCCGAGCGAGCCGGCGAGGATCGGCGGGAGAAAGGGCCGGACGCCGCTCGCGGAGGCGAGGCCGGTGCCCTGCCCTAGATCAAGGATGAGGCTCATCAGCTCCGTTCGGCCGGTCGGTACCCTGAAGCGCGGTGACTGTAGACGACGGACCGCGCCGCGGCCGGCCGCGCTCGACCAGGCGCGACCTCGAGCGCTACGCCGGCCTCTTTGCCGCTCGGACCCAGGTCATGAAGTCCTCGGCGATGCGCGATCTGATGGCGGTGACCGCCCGGCCCGAAGTGATCTCGCTCGCCGGCGGGCTGCCCGACACCAGCAGCTTTCCGCCGCAGACCTTCGCCGCGATCGCGCAGCGGATCGCGCGCGAGTCCTGCGCGAAGGCGCTCCAGTACGGGCCCACCGAGGGCCTCACCGAGACCAAGGAATGCATCGCCGAGGTGATGCGCGCGGACGGCGGCATGGCGGTGGACCTCGACGACCTGATCGTCACCACGGGCGGGCAGCAGGTGATCGACCTCGTGACGAAGGTCCTGATCGATCCGGGGGACGTGATCGTGGCCGAGGCGCCGACGTACCCGGGCGCCGTGCCGACCTTCTCCTCGTACCAGGCGGATGTCGTTCAGATCGACCTGGACGCCGACGGCATGCGGATCGACCTGCTCGAGGAGCGCCTCGCCCAGCTCGAGCGCGACGGCCGCCGCCCGAAGTTCATCTACACGGTGCCGAGCTTCCAGAACCCGGCCGGCGTCACGATGTCGCTTGAGCGGCGGCGGCGGCTCGTCGAGCTGGCCGCCGAGCGGGAGATCCTCGTGCTCGAGGACAACCCCTATGGCCTGCTCCGCTACGAGGGGCAGCCCCTGCCGCCCCTGTACGCGCTCGACGGCGGCGGCTACGTGATGTACCTGGGCACGTTCTCCAAGATCCTCTCGCCCGGGATCCGGCTCGGCTGGGTGGCCGCGCCCGCGCCGATCCTCGAGAAGATCAACCTCGGCAAGCAGGCCGCCGACCTCTGCACCTCGACGCTCTCGCAACTCATGGTCCAGGCGTACTTCGAGGAGGCGCGCTGGCACGACTACGTCGAGTCGCTCACCGAGATCTACCGCGCGCGGCGCGACACGATGCTCGACGCGCTCGCGGAGTTCTTCCCGCCCGAGGCCGAGTGGACCCGCCCGGCCGGCGGCCTCTTCATCTGGGCGACGCTGCCCGACTTCATCGACACGACCGACCTGCTGGCGCGCGCGCTGCGCGACAACGTCGCGTTCGTGCCGGGCGAGGCCGCCTACCTCGACGGGCGCGGGCGCAACGCTATGCGGCTGAACTTCTCCGCCTCGGACGAGGACTCCATCCGCGAGGGGATCCGCCGGATCGGGAAGGTCGTTCGCGAGCAGGTGGCGCTCTACGGCACGCTCACGGGCCGCACCGCGGCGCCGCCCACCACGGCGCCCCGCGAGGCACCGGCCGCTGAGCCCGGTCAGGCGCAGGTCGTGCCGCTTCGACGCCGCCAGGCGCAGTGAGAGTCGCCGTCCTCAAGGGCGGGAGCTCGCTCGAGCGCCAGGTTTCGCTGCGCTCGGGCGGAAGGGTGGAGGACGCCCTCGAGCGGCTCGGTCACGAGTCGCTGCCGATCGACGTCGGGGCCGACCTCATCGCGCGCCTGCGCGACGACGCCCCGGACGTGGCGTTCCTCGCGCTCCACGGTCGCAACGGCGAGGACGGCACGGTCCAGGAGCTGCTCGAGATCCTCGGCATTCCGCACACCGGCTCGGGCGTCCTCGCGTGCATCCGGTGCATGGACAAGGTGCTCGCGAAGCACCTGCTCGTGGAGGCCGGCGTGCCGACGCCGGAGTTCTTCGCCTTCAGCGAGCTCGCCTTTCGCGAGCTCGGAGCCGCAGAGGCCCTGCCGCAGATCGAGGAGCGGCTCGCGTTCCCGATCGTCGTCAAGCCGGCGGCGCAGGGATCGGCGCTCGGCATCAAGTTCGCCCGAACGGCGGAGGACGTCCCCGCGGCGCTCGTAAACGCGTTCGCCTACGACGACAAGGTGCTGCTCGAGCGCCACGTCGAGGGTCGCGAGCTGGCGGTCTCGATGCTCGAGCAGGACGGCGAGCCGCTGGTGCTTCCGATCGTCGAGGCGATCCCGCACGACGAGGACTTCTTCGACTTCGAGGCGCGCTACGAGATCGGGCGCACCGAGTACCGCTGCCCGCCCGAGCTCGCCGAGGACCAGGCGGAGGCCGTGGCCGAGGCCGCCCGCGCAACCTGGCGCGTCCTCGGTTGCGAGGGCTTCGCGCGCGCGGACTTGATGCTCCCCGAGGGCGGGCCGCCGCAGGTGCTCGAGGTGAATGCGACACCGGGCCTGACCGAAACCTCGCTGCTGCCGATGGCGTGCGAGGCGGCCGGCATCGGCTTCGACCAGTTCGTCGAGCGCGCGCTCGACCACGCGCTGGCGCGCGAGCCGGCGCCCGTCAGCCGCTGAGCAGCGCGTCGACCGCCTGGGCGCCCAGGCGCACGCTGTAGTTCGTGCCGCGGTCCTCGGGATAGATCTGGGTCGTGTTCGCCAGGATCAGGTTCGGCACGCCCGTCTGGAGCGGCGGCATGCGCTCGCGGTAGCCCAACGTGACGATCGGCTGGGCGGCCGGCTCGCGGAAGAGCCACCGCTCGCGGATCCAGTCGCGCGAGAACTCGGGGTTCACCTTCCGGAGGCCCGGCTCGTACAGGTCGAGCAACTCCTCGAGGGAGAGCGAGAGCATGTCGTGGCCCGGCTCGAGGTAGTTCGCCACGTACAGAAAGCGGCGGCCGCCGTAGCGGGCGGGCTCGATGAAGTTCGTGTGCTCGATCAGGCCGACGAACGGCAGCTCGTTGTCGGCGATGTTCGTCCAGTAGAAGGGGGTGAATTGCCTATCGATCTCGAGCAGTAGGCAGAGCGCCGTGTGGTACTCGATCGTCTCGAGCCGGTTCAGGTACTCGTCGCCGATCGCCGCGCGAAGGTCGTCGTCGAGAAGCTGCGTGAAGACGTCGTTCGGCACCGTCGCGATGACCGCGTCGTAGGACTCGAGCTCACCGGCGGGCGCGAAGTTCCGCGGGTCGTGGCCGGCGCGGAACGAGTCGGGCGCGGACGGCTCGACGAGCAGCTTCCCGTCGTTGCGCAGCAGCCGCCGGGCGGGACGGTCGATCATCACGCGTCCGCCCGCGGCCTCGATCGAGTCCTGGAGCGTGCGGTAGAGCGTCTCCCAGCTACCGCGGGGGTAGCCGAGCAGCTCCTTGCGCGCCTCCTCGCCCTTGATCTGGCGCCGGACGGTCAGCTTGCTCCACAGCCACGCCATCGAGATGTCGGTCGCGCGGTCGCCGAACTTGCCCTGGAGCAGCGGCCCCCACACCTTCTCCCACGGCTGTCGGCCCATCGCTCGCAGCACCCACTCGCGGGCGGTCTCGCCCTCGAAGGCGCGGACGTCGGTGTGCCGGCGCTGGAGAAGCAGGACCGCGAGCCCCATGCGCAGGCGGGCGTAAAACGAGAGCGGACGGAAGCGGAGCAGGTCGAGCGGGCCGTTGAAGGCCCAGGAGCGGCCGTCCACGAAGAAGGCGACATTCGACTGGCGCCACTCGAGCTCGTCCGGCATGCCGACCTCGTCGTAGAGGTCGGCGATGTGGCGATCGCTCGTGAACAGGTGGTGGTAGTAGCGCTCGAGCAGGTGACCCTGCCCGACGTCGAGCGTCGCCGCCTGGCCCCCGAGCCCCGGCCAGCGCTCGTACACGTCCGCGGCGTGACCGCGCTCCGCCAGCCGGTGGCCGGCCACGAGCCCGGCGACGCCGGCGCCGATGACGGCGACCCTCATGCGTCCGCGTGGTCGTCGAAGTTGCGCTTGGACTCGACGAGGTAGAGCGGCCGGCGCTTCACCTCGTCGTACACGCGCGCCAGGTACTCGCCGATGACCCCGATCGCCATGAGCTGGATCCCGCCGAGCAGGAGGACGGCGATGACGACCGTCGTGATGCCGGGGACGAACTCGCCGGCGACCCGGAAGCCGATCGCCACCGGGATGCCCATGAACGCGATCGCCGCGCAGACGAAGCCGAGCAGGGTCGCCATCTGGAGCGGCACGTACGAGAACGACGTGACCGCGTCGAAGGAGAAGCGCAGCATCTTCATCAGCGAGAACTTGGTCTCGCCGGCGTGCCGCGGAGCGCGCTTGTAGGGCACGCGCGTGTGCGAGAAGCCGACCCACGCGGTCATGCCACGGATGTAGCGGTTGCGCTCGGGCATCGCGAGCAGCGCGTCGAGCGCTCGGCGGGAAAGCAGCCTGAAGTCGCCGGCGTTCTGCTCGACCTCGATCTGGGCGACCTTGCCGAGCAGGCGGTAGAACCACGCGGCGGTCATGAGCTTGAAGCGCGTCTCGCCCTCGCGCTCCTCTCGCACCGCGACCACGACGTCCGCGCCCGTCCGCCAGGCCTCGACCAGGTCCGGGATCAGCTCGGGCGGGTCCTGCAGGTCGGCGTCGATCATCACGACGGCGTCGCCGGTCGCGTGCTCGAGCCCGGCGGTCAGCGCCGTCTGATGGCCGAAGTTGCGCGAGAGCGTGACGATCTTGACCCGCTCGTCCGCGGCCGCGAGCTCGGTGAGGACGGCCGCCGTGCCGTCGCTCGAGCCGTCGTCCACGAGCACGAGCTCGAACGGCAGCTCGCCCAGCGCGGCGCGAACGCGATCGCAGAAGACGCGCGCGTTGTCCTCCTCGTTGAACATCGGGGCCACCACGCTGAGCAACGAGAGGTCCCTTGGGGCCAGCTCCACGGCCGACAGGCTAGCCTCGCGCGCCGTGACGGGACGCTGCATGGTCTGCGGAGGAGAGCGGCTCGCCGAGCACCTGTCGGTCGCCGGCGAGCAGGGTCCCGAGGGGCTGATTCCGACGACGGACCAATTCGGGACCGCGCTCTCGGACATCGTGCGCTGCCAGGACTGCACGCACATGCAGCTGCGCGAGATCCCCAGCGAGGCCGAGCTCGAGCAGGCCTACGGGGAGGCCGCCTCCGAGGACTACGTGGAGGAGGAGGCCGGACAGCGCGCGACCGCGAGCGAGCTCCTCGAGCGGCTCGAGCGGCACGTGGCGAAGGGCGCGCTGGTGGACCTCGGCTGCTGGGTGGGCTTCCTGCTGGACGAGGCGCGCTCGCGCGGATGGGACCCGGTAACGGGTGTCGAGCCGAGCAGGTTCGCCTCCGACTACGCCCGCGACCGGCTCGGGCTCGACGTGCGGACCGACGACCTGATGACAGCCGATCTGCCGAGCGGCGCCCACCAGGCGGTGGTCCTCGGCGACGTGATCGAGCACCTACCCGACCCGGGCGCGGCCCTCGACCGGATCCGCGCGCTCCTCGCCCCGGACGGGGGCGTGATGCTGATGCTGCCGGACGCGGGAAGCCGGCTGGCCCGCGTGATGGGTGAGCGCTGGTGGTCGGTCATCCCGACCCACGTCCACTACTTCACGCGCGCGAGCTTGACTCGACTGCTCACCGGACACGGGTTCGCGCTCCGCCATCTCGGGACGACGCCGAAGGCGTTCACGGTCCGCTACTACCTGGAGCGGATCGGCGGGTACTCGCCGCCGGTGTCCAAGACGCTCGTCGCCGGCGCCGAGGCCGTCGGCGTGGCGGACCGGATCTGGGCGCCCGACTTCCGCGACCGGATGGTCGCGATCGCCGTCAGGACGTAGCGGGGCCCCCGCCCTCCTCCATGAAGTCCTCGGGGGAGACGCTGTCGAGGAACTCCTTGAACTTGTCCACGACCTGCTCCTCGTTCTCGTCCTCGTGCTCGAACTCGATCGCGGACTCGGCGATGACGTCCTCGGCGGCGAAGATCGGCGCGCTCGTACGGACGGCGAGCGCGAGCGCGTCGGAGGGGCGCGAGTCGATCTCGACCTCGCGGCCGTTCACCTGGAGCGTGATCGACGCGTAGAAGGTGTTCTCCCGCAGCTCCGTGACGGATACGCGGCTGCACGACACCTCCATCTCGGTGAGCATGTCGTTGATCAGGTCGTGGGTCATTGGGCGCGGCGTGTTCGCCCCCTGGAGCTTCATGAGGATCGCCGCCGCCTCCGGATGGCCGATCCAGATCGGCAGGAACTTGTTGCCGTCCCTCGTCTTCAGAAGCACGATCGGCTGCTTGCCGACCATGTCAAAGCTGACGCCGTAAATGACCATCTCCTGCATGGCAATGCCGGAGTGTAGGCCCGCCGGGGGTCAGCCGCCGGACGGCCTGAGCGAGTGCCAGCCGACGAGGCGGCCCGAGTCGGTTTCGGCGATCCCGATCGTGCCGACCTCGATCTCCCGCCACACCGCCAGGTCCGGAACGCTGAGCTCGACCCCGTCGTGCTCGGACGAGCGGAGATGCACGGTCTGGCGGTCCAACAGCTTCGCCGTGACCACGCCCTCGACCTCGCGCCGACCGGATCCGTCCTCGAGACGCTCTTCGTCAGTCATCATGACTCTGGGCGTAGCGTGAGGCGTGCGGACGGGCGTGTCGATGGGACATCCGTCCAGTTGGACGCTCCGGCGAGGCGCGGAACGCGGGCCTGTCAGGTCGGCTCCGCCCGGGAGGCGGGTCCACGACCGGTCGTCTGCCTCATGGCCTCATCCGCGCGGCGGATCAGGTCGTCCAGGGGCTCGGGCTTCCGCCGGTGCGCGATACCGACCGCGAAGGAAGCGTTCGTCTTACCCCCGGCCAGGTTCAGCGCGATCTGATCGAAGCGTTTGGTCGCGCGGGCGGCGTCCTCGCCCGAGAGCGAGCAGACGAACTCGTCGCCGGCGAGCCGGGTGATCACGTCATAGGAGCGCAGGCTGTCCTTGATCGCGCTCACCGTCTCGCGCAGCAGGTCGTCGCCGACCTCATCGCCAAGCTCTTCGTTGACGGCCTTCAGTCCGTCAACCTTGATGAAGGCCACGGCCATCGGCTCCTCGCTGCGAGCCGTGCGCTCCAACTCGCGCTGGATCGCGGCGAGCCCGACACGCCGGCGCAGGGCGCCCGTCACGTAATCGAAACCCTCCATGGCGAGCTCCTCCGCCGCAGCCGACCGGTCGAGCGCGGCCTGCTTGCGGTCGAGCGCGGCCTCCTCGCGGTCGAGCGCCGCCGCGCCGCGCTGGGCCGCCGCCCGCGCCCGGCCCTCAGCGGCTCGCTTGCGGTGAGCCGCGGTTCGCGCGAGCACCTCGGAGCCCGTCAGGCCCAGGTTCTCCTTCTGCTCGACCTCGAGCCGGTCGAGGTCGCCGTCGAGTCGCTCCGCGAGCCGGTCACGGGCCTGGGCGACCTGGTCGCGTTCCTCGGCCGCCCGATCGCGGCGGCCGGCGGTTTCATCGCGGATATGCGCGTTATCCGATCGCGCGTGCGAAGCCTCGTCTCGGTCGAGACTGCTCCGCGACCGAGCGCGGCGGGAGCGCGCGTAGTCCGCTGCGAAGTCCCCGTGACCGGCGCGGTCGATCATCGCCTGGTCGCTGTCCGCGGCCTCCTGGTCGCGATCCGACGCCAGCTGGTCGCGCTCGGACGCGCTCTGGTCCCCGTCAGCCGTCGTCTGGTCGAGGTCGGACCCGGTCTGGTCCCGGTCCGACTCGCCCTGGTCGACGCCGGAAAGCGTCTGGGCATCCGGCGAGATATCGCCCTCGGCGTCCTCGCGGTCGCGCCCTGCGTCCTTCGGATCGATCCCCATGTTCGCGACCTTCCCGAGCCGAGCAACCGGTGGCGCCCGACCCCTCATCGTGGGCGGCGCCTCGTCGCTGAGACGAAGCTATCCGTGAATTCGCGGTCGGCGGTACCGGCGGCGGTGCGCGAAGTGGCTCCGCAGGAGCGGCGAAGAGCCCCTGTGCATCGAGTGTAGGGCGTTTGTCCCCGCTTGGCGCAGATCCGCTCGAAGGAGCAAGGGCGACCCGCGATGGGGCCTACGGCCGGGCGAAGACTCCTTCGCTCTCCGCGACAAGCCACGTGTCATCAGCCTTTTCCAGCTTCACTTCTACGCCGCCGGTGTCAGAGCCGAAACTGGCGCGGACAGTCGCCGTGTCTCCATCAACCTCTGTCGAATACTCCGCAGCATCCACGTGCCCGCCAAGAGGGAACCGCTTCTCATATTGGCTGCCGTAGGACGCGGTGAACTGCCAGAAATCCGTACAAGTGAGGAAGTCACTTCCACGGACACCATGCCCGATCCCGGCCACACGATCGGCTTCTCGGACGACCAGCCCGCCGGAACCGACAACCCTCTCTCGGGCCTCTTCGGTTTGGAGCAGACAAACCGTTCCCCATTCCCCGTCCTCGACTGCGGTGAAGAACTCGCGGGCGGCGGCCTCGGCCTCCCCCTCATCATCGTCTGTACTTCCTCCACACGAAGTCAGAGCGAGCACCAGGATCAGCCCCATGGCAGACGCCGTTCGCAACGCTCCCTCTCGACGCAGTAGTCGCAACGCCACAACCTCCAATCCCAAGTCGGAGAGGAGGCCATACGCAGTTGCGGGCGCCCTCTGAGAGCCGACCCTACCTTCGAGGCCATGACTCGGGAGATACTGGGCGGGCGATGTCGCAGGAGAATCTGGATTTGGCGAGGCAGGCCATGGACGCGCTGACCCGACGGGATGCGTCCGGCCTGATCCAGCTGAGCCACCCCGAGGTCGAGTGGCACTCGTTCTTTGCAGAGTTGGCCGAGGAGGGGGGCGTGTACCACGGACACGACGGTGCCCGGCAGTGGGTGAGCGATCTCGACGACGCATGGGATGAGGCACACGCTGCCGTTGACGACACGCTCGCCGTCGGCGACGTCGCGGTCCTCGTCGGCCAACTCCGTTACCGCAGCAAGACCAGCGGCGTCGAGAACGAGATGCCTGCGGGCTGGGTCGTTGAGTTCCGTGACGGGCGCATCCTTCGGTGGCGGGCGTTTCGCGATCCCGAAGACGCCCTCAAGGCCGCCGGGCTGCGGGAGTAGGGGCCCTAGCGACTATCTCGCCGCTCCGAACCCCCTCTAGCTCGATTACCGAGGGGAGAAGGGTGGGGGTGCCCCTCAAGACGCAAGCCCTCCGCGAGAGCGGGCTTCCATGAGTGGGCGATCCAGGACTCGAACCTGGGACCTCTTCCTTATCAGAGAAGCGCTCTAACCGACTGAGCTAATCGCCCGCAGCGGGCAGCGATGATAGAGCAGTGTCGGCGCCCGTTCTCACCGCGATCCGACTCGCCGCGGACGCCGCGGCGTGGGGCCGCGCGGGATTCTCCGCGGGGCCGGAGGGCATGGTGGTCGGCCACGTCGCGCTCACGTTCGCCGCGGGCGACGGAGGCATTCTCGACTGGGCTTTGACCGACGTTCACTCGGCGGGCGTGGACGGCCTGCCGACCCGGCTCGGCTCTCCGCCGGCCCCGGGCCACGCGGTCCACGAGAACGGCGTCACCGAGATCGACCACGTGGTCGTCGCCACGCCCAGCCTGGCCCGGACCCGCGGCTGCCTCGAAGAGGCCGGGATCGAATGTCGCCGCGTGCACGAGGGCGAGACGGGAACGGGCCAGCGCCGCCGGCTCGCGTTCTTTCGCGTCGGCCGGCCCGTGCTCGAGGTCATCGAGGCGCCGGAGCTCGAGACCGGCGCGCCCGCCGCCTTCTGGGGAATCACGTTCACGACCGCGGACATCGATCAGGCAGCCGCCGTGCTCGGTGAGCGGTTGGGTCGGGTCAAGGAGGCGGTTCAGCCGGGGCGCCACATCGCGACGTTCCGGCGGAACGCCGGACTGGGCCTGCCCGTCGCCCTGATCTCGCCAACTTTGCCGCGGTAGCGCCGGTTTCCGGCGCGTTGGTCACAAAGTTCGGCGCCGCGCTAGGCGGCGAGGTCGCGGAGGACGCGCTCGGCGAGCTCGATCGCGTCGCCCGGATCCTCGAACGCGAACTCCGCGCGGAAGCCGGAGTTCGTCTTCTTGACGCGCACCTCGCGACCGAGGGCGGCGGTCAGGGCATCCTCCGCCGCGCCCATCGCGTCGGCCAGGTCGGGATGGAGCACGATCGGCGCGCGCTCAGGCTGAGGCTCCTTGCCCCACCCCTTCGCCCGGCGCTCGGTCTCGCGCACGGACCAGGCCTGCGCCACCGCCGACCGCGCGAGCTGGCGCTGCGCGCCGTGGTCCTTGCAGAGCAGGAGCGCGCGGCCGTGGCCCTCGCTGAGCTCGCCCGCCTCGATGAGCGACAGCGCTTCGTCCGGTAGCGACAGCAGGCGGATCAGGTTGGAGATGGCCACCCGGCTGCGGCCGAGCCGACGTCCCAGCTCCTCCTTCGTGATCCCGAGATCCTCGACGAGCGTCGCGCACGCGCGCGCCTCCTCGACGGGGTTCAGGTCCTCGCGAGCCATGTTCTCGATCAGCGCCAGCTCGAGCCGGTCCGAGTCGGACGTGTCGCGCACGAGCGCGGGCACCTGCTCGAGGCCGGCCATCCGCGCCGCCCGGAGGCGCCGCTCGCCGGCGATCAGCTCGTACTCGCCGCCTGGCAGCGGACGCACCACGAGCGGCTGCAGGATCCCGCGCGCCTTGATCGACTCCGCCAGCGCGATCAGCGCCTCGCCGCCGAACTCCTTCCGCGGCTGCTGGGCGTTCGGCCGGATCAGGTCGACCGACATCTGGCGCAGGCCGGTCTCGTCGCGGTGGGACTGGGGCAGGATCGCCGCGAGGCCGCGACCGATCCCTCTGGGGGTCTGTTCAGGCACGTGCGGCCACCTCCTTGGCGAGTTTCAGGTACGCGACCGATCCCGCGCACAGCGGGTCGTGCTTGGTGATCGGAACGCCGTGGCTGGGCGCCTCGCCGATCCGCACGTTGCGTGGGATCACCGTCTCGAAGACGAGCTCGGGGAAGTGCTCGCGCACCTCGCGCTCGACGTCCTGGGCGAGCCGGGTGCGGCTGTCGTGCATCGTCAGGATCATCCCGGCAACGCTCAACCTCGGGTTGAGCTCGCGTTGGATCAGGCCGAGCGTGTCGAGCAGGCCCGCGAGCCCCTCGAGCGCGAAGTACTCGGTCTGGACCGGCACGATCACCTTGTCCGCCGCCACCAGGGCGTTGACCGTGAGCGGCCCGAGCGACGGCGGGCAGTCGAGCAGGGTCAGGAAGAAGTCGTCGCGCACGGAGCGCATCGACTCGCTGAGCCGCTGCTCGGACCCGGGGATCCGCGGGAGCTCGACATTCGCACCCGCGAGGTCGGGGCTCGACGGCGCGAGGTGGAGCCGCTCGACCGACGTCTCCGTGACCGCGGGGCCGAGGGCCGTGCCGTCCGAGAGGCAGTCGTACACGTTCGGATGGGCGTCCTTGCCCACGCCGAGCGCGACGGTGGCGTTGCACTGGGGATCGAGGTCCACCAGCAGGGTGCGGTAGCCGGCCTCGGCCACGCATGCGCCGAGGTTCACGGCGGTGGTCGTCTTGCCGACCCCGCCCTTCTGGTTCGCGATCGCGTAGACGGTTCCCATACGCGCGAGCGAACTTAGTGACGGTTGCGGTCGGAATCCGGCGGCATCCCGTAACAGTTCGGTACCGAACCGTTACCTCCTTTTTGCGGTGGCACCGATTTTCCGGGCTCTGGTCGAGTAATCGGTGCCACCGGCGCGGCGGGGGGGGCGGCGGGGGCGCAGAGCGGCCGCGTCAGGCGAGCGGGCGCTTTCGCGCCATGCCCGGGCGGCGGGGGAAGCGGTCCGGGGTCGGGCCGGTCTTCACGTAGACGTGCAGGTGGCGCGAGTGGGCGCCGGGAAAGGGTTCGACCTGGACAACCCGCTCCGGGGACAACCCGACGACCCGGCCCGCCGCCTCCCCACCCCGCTCCTCGTCGCCGTCCCGCGCCCCCTTCCACGCCACGAGCTGACCGCCGACGCGGAGCAAAGGCGCCGCGTACTCCACGAGCACCGCCAAAGATGCCACCGCCCGCGCGGTCACGACATCGACCGAAGCGGGAGCGCCCGCGCCCTCCACCCTGTCCTTGACGACGTGGGCATTCCGAAGCCCGGCCGCGAGCCGAAGGCGCTCGCAGACCTCCGCATGCCGCCGCTGAGACTCGAACAGCGTCACGTGGGAAGGCGGCAGCGCGGCGGCCAGCGCCAAGCCGGGAAACCCGGCCCCGGAGCCGAGATCGGCGAGCCGCGCCGGCTCCCCGAGCAGCGGCAGCGCCGACAGCGAATCGGCCAGATGCTCATTGACCGGATCGGCCACAGTCGTGGGGGCATCCGGCTCGGCGGCGAGGGCGGAGAGCAAGGCCACCAGCGGCTCCGGGTCCACGCCGTACCGCGCCGCAACCTCCCCGACGCGCCGTTTCACGTGTTACGCCCCCTCAGCGGGGCCGGACGGGCGTGACGACCAGGCGGCGGTCCGGCTCGTCGCCCTCGGAGTGCGTCTCGACGTCACTCCGGTCCGCGAGGTAGTTGTGGACCACCTTGCGCTCGTGCGGGCCCATGGGCTCGAGCTCCACTGGGCGTTCGAAGTCGAGCGCGTCGGCCACGGCGCGGTCGGCCTGGCGCCTGAGCGTCGCCTCGCGGCGGTCGCGGTAGCCGGCGGCATCCACGACGACCCGCTTGCGGTCGCCCGGAGCCTGGGCGTAAGCGGCGCGCGACGCCACGTCCTGGAGTGCGTCGATCGTCGAGCCGTGGCGCCCGATCAGGATCCCGAGGTCCGGCCCGTTGACGGTGGCGCGGATCTCGTCGGCGCTCTCCTCGATGTCGACCGTCCCCTCCAGGTCGAGCGCCAGCACGACGCGCGACACGACCGCGCGGACGCGCTCGGTGGGCTCGTCGGGCAGCTCGTCGTGTGCCTCCTCCCAGTGCTCGACGTCCACCGCCGCCGCCACGCGCGCGGTGCCCTCGCCGTCGTCGCCGGGCTCCTCGAGCACCTCGAACTCCACGTCGTCCTGGCTCAGGCCGGGGTACTCGCGCTCGAGCTCCTTGAACGCCGCGCGCTTCGCCTCGCCGACGCTCGCGCCCTCGCCCTCCACCCGATCGGCGTCCGGGACCACCTCAGCGCCTCCTGCCCGTTCGCTTCTTCCGCTTGCGCGGACCGGGCGGCGGCCCCTTCTTCGGCCCCGCGTCGCCGCCCTTCCCGTCCGTCACCGCGGCGGCCGTGGCCGGCTTCGCGGGCGGCTTCCCGCGGGCGGGCTTCGAGCCCGCATCCGGCTTCACCGCGATCGGGTCCGGCTTCGGGAACAGCCTTCGCACCAGGAACTGCTGGCCGATGGTCCACACGTTCGTCGTGATCCAGTAGACGATCAGGCCGGCCTCGAAGTTGATGATGAAGATGACGAAGATGAACGGCAGCGCGAGCATGATCCGGCGCTGCATCGGGTCCGCCGTGACCGTCGAGACGAGCCCGGAGACCAGCTGGGTCGACACGTAGAGCACGATCAGCACGGCCAGGGTGGCGCCCGTGGCCGGCTCGGCGAGGTTGTCGATGAAGAGGAAGCTCTCCTCCCCGGCGATGTCCGCCTGGAACTCGTCCCCGCGCAGCAGGTAGAAGAGCGCGATGAAGAACGGGAGCTGAAGGAGGATCGGGAGGCAGGAGCCCAGGGGATTGACCTTGTGCTCCTGGTAGAGCTTCATCATCTCCTGGTTCATGCGCTGGCGGTCTTCCTTGTACCGCTCCTGGATCCGCTTCATCTCCGGCTGGAGGCGCTGGAGCTCCTGCATCGAGCGGACCTGCTTGAACGTGAGCGGCAGGATCAAAAGCCGCACGACGACGGTCAGCATGATGATCGAGAACCCCCAGCTCAGGCCGACCGAGTCGTGCCAGAACTTGAGGATCTCGTGCGCGACGTCGATCAGCGGCTGGAGGACGTTTGCGACGGGGATGCTCATGAGTGGTGGACCGCGCGGGGACGGAAGAGGCGTTGCTGCTCGACGGGATCGAGGCCGCCATGGCTCCAGGGGTTGCACCGCAGGAGCCGCCAGCCGGCCAGCACGACGCCGCGCAGTATGCCGTAGCTCCTGATCGCCTGCACGGCGTACGCGGAGCAGGTCGGGTGGTACTTGCAGCGGCGCGGGATCGCGGGTGAGATCACGCGCTGGTAGGCGCGGATCGGGAGGGTCGCGAGCGCCCGGGCGCTCACTCCTCCGCTCCCGTGCCCGCGACCATGCCGGCCTGGTCGAGCAGCTCGCGCAGCGCGTCCTCGACGGCGGCCTCGCCGCGCTCGGCGAGCTCCGCCGCCTCCGGACGGGCCACGAGGACGAAGTCGTGGCCGGCGGGCAGGTCCCCGGCCGTGACCAGAACGCCTCCCGCAGGAGCCGCTTCATCCGATTGCGCTCGACGGCGCCCCCGACCTTTCGCCCGACCGATATGCCGAGCCGCGGCCCCTCCTCGCGGTCCGAGTCGCGCGGGAAGGAGTGGAGGACGAGGTGGCGGTTCGCATGCGAGCGCCCCTCGCGGTAGACCCGGTCGAACTCCGCGCTCCGGGAGAGCCTGCGGCGGCGCCCCCTTCGAGCGCGGCCGCCCTGGGCGCCCGGGCCGTCGGCCATCGTCAGGGAGTGAGCCGCTTGCGGCCCTTGCGCCGGCGGCGCGTGAGGATCGCGCGGCCCCCGCGCGAGCCCATGCGCGCGCGGAACCCGTGGGTGCGGGCTCGCTTGCGTTTCTTGGGCTGGTAGGTGCGCTTCACCGGAGGGCGCGGAGGGTAGCGCGTGGGACCTGTCGACAGCCTGTGTACACCCTTTTCCCGCGATTTGCGGAGACTCGAAAAACGGCCTCCGGCGACTCCGACAGCCGGGTGTAGACTCGGCCTCTCCGAGGGCCTCCGGCGACCGGAATCAGGGCACCGGGACCTCCATGACGATGTATCCGCCACGACCCCACCGGAGGCCGTCCGCACCCCCGTGCCCGAAGAGCTCGAGACGATCTGGGATGCCGTTCGCCGCGAGCTGCGGCGGGACGTAACGGACTTCAGCTTCCACATCTGGCTCGAGCCGCTCGAGCCAGCCGGATGCCGTTCCGGGACGCTGTACGTCCGGGCCCCCGCGCACATTCGCACGTGGGTGCGCGACCGCTACGCAACCCTCCTCCGCGACGCGGCCCACCGCGCCGGGCTGAAGGCCGTCGAGCTGGTGGACGAGGGCTGGGAGGCCGAGCCGGCGGCCGGCCCGGGCGGCCGGTTCCAGGCGGCGCCGGCGGGCGACGGGCTGAACCCGAAATACACCTTCGAGCAGTTCGTGATCGGCGACGCCAACCGGCTGGCGCACGCCGCGGCGCTGGCGGTCGCCGAGCTGCCCGCGCAGGCCTGGAACCCGCTCTTCATCCACGGCCCGCCGGGTCTCGGCAAGACCCACCTCCTCCACGCGATCGGCAACTACGTGCGCCGCTATGGCGACGGGCTGCGGGTCCGCTACGCGACCGTCGAGGAGTTCACGTCCGCATTCGTCCAGTCGGTGCGCGGCCACAGGACCGACGCCTTCCGCGAGCGCTTCCGCGACGTGGACGTCCTCCTGCTCGACGATGTCCAGTTCCTGGCCGACAAGGTGCGCACCAAGGAGGAGCTCTTCCACACCTTCAACGCGCTGTACGAGTCCGGGCGGCAGCTGGTCATAACGAGCGATCGCAGCCCCACCGACCTCGAGGCATTCGAGGCGCGGCTCAAGGAGCGCTTCGAGTGCGGCCTGGTGGCGGAGCTCGGTCCGCCCTCGACCGAGGTGCGCCACGCGATCCTCCGCCTGCGGGTGCGTCAGGACGGCCTCGAGGAGGTGCCCGACGAGACCCTTGCGGCGGTCGCCGGGGTGGTGGGGGCGAGCGTCCGCGTGCTCGAGGGCGCGCTGATCCGCGTGGTGGCGTACGCCTCGCTCATGGAGAAGCCCCCGACGCCCGAGCTCGCCATGGAGGTGCTCGGCCGCCTGTACTCGGGCGAGCGCGCCGGCCCCCACTCGGTCCTCCACATCCAGGAGGCGACCGCGCAGCAGTTCGGCATGGACCGCGCCGCCCTGCTCGCACGCGACCGCAGGCCCGATGTCGCCTTCGCGCGCCAGGTCGCCATGTACCTCGCGCGTGAGCTCACCGATCAGGGCCTCCCCGCGCTCGGGCGAGAGTTCGGCGGGCGCAACCACACGACCGTCCTCCATGCCTGGAAGCGGGTCAGCGAACTTGTCGACAAGCCTGGTGAAAAACGTGAAACGGTCCACAGGATCCGTCGCCGGCTCGAAGGCGAGGCACGGTGACGACCGCGCGCGTTGACAGAATCAACAGCTTGGGCACCTCTCATCCACAGCGCGATCCCCGCTTCCCGAGCGGAATCCTGGTCGCTGTCCACAACTGCACACCTCCCTACTTCCTCTAGACAGGACCTGTAATGAAGTTCTCGATTCCTTGTGACCAGTTCGTGAGCAGCCTCGGCGTGGCTGCTCGCGGCGTATCGACGCGTAGCGCGATCCAGACGCTCTCCGGCGTGCTCGTGCGTGCCGAGGAGGGCCGCGTGGAGCTCCAGGCGACCGACATGGAGCTCGGTATCCGGGTCGCCGCCGCGGGGAAGGTCGAGCGCGACGGAGCCGCGGTCGTCCCCGGCCGCCTCCTCCTCGACGTCGTCCGCTCGCTCCCTAAGGACGAGCTCTCGCTGGAGTACCGATCGGCGGAGCAGGACGTCGAGGTGGTCTCCGGGACGGCGAAGTTCCACCTGCGGACGCTGCCGCTCGAGGACTTCCCGAAGCTGCCCGAGCCCGCCGGGTCGACCATGCAGGTCCCCTCCCGCGCGTTCGTCGAGACGATCAACCGCGTCGCCCGTTCCGCCTCGCGCGACGAGACGCGGCCGCACCTGACCGGCGTCCTGGTGTCGGCGTCGGGCCAGGAGGTGCGAATGGTCGCGACCGACTCGTACCGCCTCTCCGTGAAGGAGACCACCCTGGACCAGCCGCTCGACGGCGAGCTGGAGGCCAACGTCCCCGCGCGGACGCTCCAGGAGCTGGGGCGCGTCGCCGGCACGGAGGACGACGGGACGATCGCGGTCACCGCGCTCGAGAACCAGGTCGTCTTCACCGTCGGCGACACGGTTCTGTCCTCGCGACTCGTGGAAGGTCGATTCCCGAACTATCGGCAGCTGCTTCCCGAGACGTTCGAGCACGAACTGCGGCTGTCCACCGCCGAGGTTCTGGAGGTGGTGCGCCGGATCAGCCTCCTCGCGCAGAAGAACGCGCCGCTGCGGATGGCGTTCAGCGACGGAACGCTTGAGGTGTCGGCGCAGACGCCCGACGTGGGCGAGGCCAGCGAGTCGCTGCCGGTTCCCTTCAAGGGCGAGCCGCTCGAGATCGGCTTCAACCCGGAGTTCCTGCGCGACGGCCTCGAGAGCGCCGAATCGGAGGAGCTCATCCTCAAGCTGATCAGCCCGCTCCGGCCGGGTCTGATCCAGTCCGGCGACGACGGTGGCTTCACGTATCTCGTGATGCCGATCCGCCTGAACGTGTAGCCGAGCCGTGCGCGTCACCCGCGTCAGCGCGCGCGACTTCCGCAACCTGGAGCGGGTCGAGGCCGCGCTGGGCGACGCGGTGACGGTGGTCCACGGGCCGAACGGCGCGGGGAAGACCAACCTCCTCGAGGCCGTCTACTTCGGCTGCACGGCCCGGTCGTGCCGGACCTCGAACGAGCGCGAGCTGGTCCGGTTCGGTGCGAAGGTCGCGCGGGTCGAGCTGGACGTCGCCGCCGAGGACGGCCCGCACCGGATCGAGGTGGGCTTCGAGCCGGGCGACGCCAAGCGCGTCCGCGTGGACGGCGCTCCCGTGGCCGGCCCCGTCGGCACAGAGGTCCGCCCGCTGGTCAGCGTGTTCATGCCCGACCGGCTCGACCTGGTCAAGGGCGCCCCCGCGCTCCGGCGCGCGCACCTCGACCAGCTCGTGACCGCGCTGTGGCCGGCCCGGGCCGCCAACCGCGCCGCGTATTCGCGGGCACTCGCGCAGCGGAACGCGCTGATCGCCCGCGTCCGGGCGGGCGCGGCCGGGCCCGCGCTGCTCGACACGTGGGACGCGGAGCTCGCGCGCGCCGGGGTGGAGCTGATGGCCGACCGGCGTGAGACGTGCAGCCTCGTCGCGCCCCGGTTCGCCGCTCGTGCCGTGGACTTGGGCCTGCCAGACGAAGCCACGCTCCGCTACCGGCCGCGCAGCCGCGCCGAGGACGAGGAGGGCCTGCGCTCCGAGCTCGCGGAGCGGCGCGAGGACGACATCGCGCGCGGCTTCTCGGCTCACGGCCCCCACCGCGACGAGGTCCTGCTCGCGCACGCCGGCAGGCCGCTGCGGGCGTACGGGTCGCAGGGCCAGCAGCGCCTCGGCCTGCTGGCGCTCCTGTTCGCGGAGCGCGACGTGCTGATGGACGCGCGCGGGCAACCGCCGCTGATGCTCCTCGACGACGTGATGTCGGAGCTCGACCAGGTCCGCCGCGAGCGGCTTGTCGAGCTCCTCGGCTCGGGCGGGCAGGCGATCATCACCACCACGGACCTCGAGCACGTGCCCGGCGCGGGCGACGGCGCGGTGACAGCGCTGCCCGTCATGTCGGGCCACGTCGCGCAGGAGCCGGTCGCGTGAGGCGGCTCGACCCGCGGCCGCTCGCCGAGGCGCTCCAGCCGCTCCGGCGGCAGCTCGCGCCGGCGACCACGCTCGCCCGGGTGCAGGAGGAGTGGCCCCGGATCGCGGGCCTCGCCGCGAAGGAGGCGACGCCGGTTTCCGAGCGCTCCGGGACGGTCACGTTCGCCTGTCGCTCGTCGGTCTGGGCCGGAGAGTTGGAGCTCATGAAGGCCGACCTGCGCGGCCGTCTGAACGGCGCGCTGGGGGGCGATCTCGTGGCCGATCTGCGGTTCGTGACGCGCACCGCGTAACGCGCGGAAACTAGCCCTCGCAAACTGCATCAAAAAAGTGGCGTTTTGCAGGTATTTCGTAACGCTCTGGGGCGTCCGGCTCGAGGTCTAAGCTGCTATCCTCATTGACGCCGCCAGAAGCGCCCCGACCCGCATTTCAGGAGGCATTGGGTCGGGGTTTCTCATGTAAAGGAACAGGAAGGCCGGATCTTGGCTGACAAGCCTGCGAAGAAAGGTTCGAACGGGAGCTACGGCGCCCAGGACATCACGGTCCTCGAGGGCCTCGAGGCGGTGCGCAAGCGGCCCGGCATGTACATCGGCTCCACCGGTCAGCGCGGGCTCCACCACCTCATCTACGAGGTCATGGACAACTCGGTGGACGAGGCGCTCGCCGGCGAGGCGGACCACGTCGAGATCGTGATCCACCCGGACAACTCGGTCACCGTGACCGACAACGGCCGCGGCATCCCGGTGGACATGCACGAGAAGGAGAAGCGCCCTGCGGCCGAGGTCGTCCTGACCGTCCTACACGCCGGCGGCAAGTTCGGCGACGGCGGTGGATACAAGGTCTCGGGCGGTCTCCACGGCGTGGGCGTTTCGGTCGTGAACGCGCTCTCGGAGGCGCTCGAGCTGACCGTCTGGCGCGACGGCCACGAGTGGACGCAGTCGTACGAGCGTGGCGCCCCGAAGGCCGAGCTCAAGAAGGGCGAGAAGACCAAGCAGCGCGGCACGAGCATCACGTTCATGCCGGACCTCGAGATCTTCGACACGATCGAGTACGACCGCTCGATCCTCGAGACGCGCTTCCGCGAGATGGCCTTCCTCACGAAGGGCCTCAAGATCGACTTCGAGGACCAGCGCGGCGTGGGCTTCAAGACCTCGTTCAAGTACGACGGCGGCATCGTCGACTTCGTCAAGTACCTGCACTCCCAGGGCACGCGCGACCCGATCCAGAAAAAGGTCGTCTACATGGACGAGTCGAGCGACATCGGCGAGGTCGAGGTCGCGCTCCAGTGGAACAACTCGTACCAGGAGAACCTGCTCTCGTTCGCCAACAACATCAACACGCACGAGGGCGGCTCCCACCTCTCCGGCTTCCGCTCGGCGCTCACCCGCACGCTCAACGCGTACGCGCGCCAGGAGGGCCTCATCAAGGAGAAGGAGGACAACCTCTCGGGCGAGGACGTCCGCGAGGGCCTCACCGCGATCATCTCGGTGAAGGTTCCCGACCCGCAGTTCGAGGGGCAGACGAAGACCAAGCTGGGCAACCCGCCGGTCGAGGGCTTCGTGCAGGCCGCCGTGAACAAGGGCCTGGCCGAGTTCCTCGAGGAGAACCGCAGCGAGGCGCGCCAGATCATCAGCAAGGCGGTGCAGGCCTCCCGCGCCCGTGAGGCGGCGCGCAAGGCGCGCGACCTGACGCGGCGCAAGTCCGCGCTCGAGAACTCGACACTGCCGGGCAAGCTCGCGGACTGCTCCGTCCGCGACCCCGCGCTCGCCGAGCTCTTCGTGGTCGAGGGCGACTCCGCCGGCGGCTCGGCCAAGCAGGGCCGCGACCGCAACACGCAGGCCATCCTGCCGCTGCGCGGCAAGATCATCAACGTCGAGAAGAATCGGATCGACAAGGTGCTCTCGAACACCGAGATCCAGGCGCTGATCACCGCGATCGGCACCGGCATTCGCGAGGAGTTCGACATCGAGAAGGCCCGCTACCACAAGGTGATCGTCATGACCGATGCCGACGTGGACGGCGCGCACATCCGCACCCTCGTGCTCACGTTCCTGTTCCGCGAGATGCCGGAGCTGATCGAGGCCGGCTTCGTCTACATCGCGAAGCCGCCGCTCTACAAGGTGAAGACGGGTTCGCAGGAGGTCTACATCGAGAAGGAGTCCGAGCTGGAGGAGCTGCTGCTGCGGGACAAGCTCGAGAAGATCGAGATCTTCGACCGCGGCGGCACGCAGTTCAAGCTCACCCACGCGCGCTGGCAGAAGTACGCGCGCCTGCTCAAGCAGTACGAGGGCTGGGCGTCCTCCATGCGCGCGGAGTGGGGGCACGAGATCGTGACGTTCCTCGAGGAGTCCACGCTGCTCGACGAGAGCGCGATGGACGGAGAAGCCGTCGTGAAGCTCCTGAAGGGCGACGACCCGGCCGCGGAGCCCTACACCACCGAGTTCGTCGACGAGGACCCGATGGAGATCGTGGTCAAGGTGATCGAGCGCAAGACCGGGCTCGCGCGCACGCACCGGCTGCGCCGCGAGATGTTCGCGAGCGGCGACTACCGCAACTTCGTGCGCGTGCACGACGAGCTCACGAGCATGGCCGGCACGCCGCCGTTCGACGTCGGGCTCGACAAACACGAGCGCGCCGCGCTCTCGTTCGAGGCGCTCCGCCACGAGGTGATGGCCGTCGCCCAGGAGGGCGTCAAGCTCCAGCGGTTCAAGGGCCTCGGCGAGATGAACGCCGACCAGCTCTTCGATACGGCGATGGACCCGGGCCGGCGCACCCTCCAGCAGGTCACCGTGGACGACGCGTCCGGCGCGGACCAGATCTTCTCGATGCTGATGGGGGACAAGGTGGAACCGAGGCGTGAGTTCATCGAGGCACACGCCCGCGACGCAAGTCTGGATATCTGATGGCAGTCGACCAGCTCACGGGCGGGAACATCGAGCCGCGCGGGCTCGAGGAGGAGATGCGGTCGAGCTACCTCGATTACGCGATGAGCGTGATCGTGGGCCGCGCGCTCCCCGACGTGCGCGACGGCCTCAAGCCGGTCCACCGCCGCGTGCTCTACTCGATGCACCGCGACGGCCTCCAGCCGAACCGCCCGTACCGCAAGTGCGCGCGCGTGGTCGGGGACGTGATGGGGTCGTTCCACCCCCACGGCGACTCGGCGATCTACGACACGCTCGTCCGGCTCGCGCAGGACTTCGCGCAGCGCTACGTGCTGGTGGACGGGCAGGGCAACTTCGGCTCGATCGACAGCGACCCGCCGGCGGCGATGCGCTACACCGAGGCACGGCTCGCGCGCCTCGCCACCGAGATGCTGCGCGACATCGACGCTGACACCGTCGACTTCGGCCCGAACTACGACGGGTCGGAGAACGAGCCGCTCGTGCTTCCCTCGCGCTACCCGAACCTGCTTGTCAACGGGTCGTCCGGCATCGCCGTCGGCATGGCCACGAACATCCCGCCGCACAACCTCGGCGAGGTCATCGACGCGACCGTCGCCTACATCGACGATCCGCAGATCGACGCGGCCGACCTGATGAAGCACGTGCCGGGCCCGGACTTCCCGACCGGCGGCACGATCGTCGGGCGCTCCGGGATCAAGGAGGCCTACGAGACCGGCCGCGGCCGGGTCGTGATCCGCGGGAAGGCGCACATCGAGCCGCTCCGCCAGGGCAAGGAGGCGATCATCGTCACCGAGATGCCCTACCAGGTGTCGAAGGGCGACGGCCGCAACGACGGGTCGGGGCTGATCAAGAAGATCGCCGAGGTCGTCCAGAACGGGAAGATCCCGCAGATCTCGGACCTGCGCGACGAGTCCGACAAGCGCGGCATCCGGCTGGTCATCGAGCTCAAGCGCGACGCGATCCCGAAGGTCGTGCTGAACAACCTCTACAAGTTCACGTCGCTCCAGACGACGTTCGGCATGAACATGGTCGCGCTCGTCGACGGCGTGCCGCGCACGCTCGGCCTGCTGCCGCTGATCAAGAACTACGTCGATCACCAGCGCGAGGTGATCGTGCGCCGCACGAAGTACGAGCTCCGCCGGGCGGAGGCGCGCGCGCACATCCTCGAGGGCCTCCTCATCGCGCTCGACAACCTGGATGCCGTGATCGAGCTGATCCGCGGGTCGCGCGATCCCGACGCGGCGCGCGACGGCCTGATCGAGAAGTTCGAGCTCTCGCGCGAGCAGGCGCAGGCGATCCTCGACCTCCGCCTCCAGCGTCTCACCGCGATGGAGGCCGACACGATCAAGCGCGAGCACGCCGACCTGGTCGAGCTGATCCAGGAGCTGCGCGAGATCCTCGGCGACGAGACCCGGGTGATGGGCCTGATCAAGGATGAGCTGCTCGAGATCAAGGAGCGCTACGGCGACGAGCGGCGCACCGACATCACGCACGCCGAGGGCGACATCGACATCGAGGACCTGATCGCCGACCAGCAGATGGTCATCTCGATCACGAAGTCGGGCTACATCAAGTCGCTGCCGCTGGCCAC
>Ga0190275_10000138_pt1 | contig 79862 bp, 72 predicted proteins | sample Popmic550T_FD_133745 | JGI IMG/M metagenome (GOLD analysis project Ga0190275, IMG submission 133745) | Populus adjacent soil microbial communities from riparian zone of Yellowstone River, Montana, USA - 550 T | ecosystem: Environmental > Terrestrial > Soil > Riparian zone > Trees stand | place...
GGCGGCATCGGCCTGCAGGGCCTGGTCCTGTTCAGCCTCTATCTGGCGGGCATATTCGGCGCGCTGATCGCCGGCACGATCCTGAGGAAGACCGTCACCAAAGGCGAGCCGCGCGGCTTCATCATGGAGATGCCAAAATATCAGGCGCCGCACGTCCGCGATATCCTCCTCGGCCTGTGGCAGCGCTCGATGATCTTTCTGAAGCGCGCCGGCGGGATCATCCTCGTATCGACGATCGTCCTGTGGGCCCTGCTGTCCTTCCCTCAGCCGCGCGAGGGCGAAACCGCGCTCGACGCCTCGCTCGCGGGCAAGCTGGCCTCGGGGCTGGAGGTGGTGATGGCTCCGGTCGGCTTCAATCACGAGATTTCGCTGGCCTTGATCCCCGCGATGGCGGCGCGCGAGGTCGCGGTCGCGGCGCTGGCGACCGCTTATTCGATCGAATCGGACGACGAGTCGGAAGTGGAGCAATCGCTGACCGATCGCCTGCGCGGCCGCTGGTCGCTGCCGACCGCTCTGGCCTTCCTCGCCTGGTTCGTCTTCGCGCCGCAATGTTTATCCACAGTCGCCGTCACCCGGCGGGAGACGAACGGGTGGAAGTGGCCGCTCTTCATGCTAGGCTACCTCTTCATTCTGGCATATCTGGCGGCCGGCGCGACCTATTGGATCGCCGTCTGGGCCGGGCTTTAGGAGAAACCCCATGGCGGGCGTGAACAAGGTGATTCTGGTCGGCAATCTGGGCGACGACCCGGAGGCGCGCAGCCTCAACAATGGCGGCGAGGTGGTCAACATGCGCGTCGCCACGTCGGAGAGCTGGAAGGACCGCGACGGCAACAAGCAGGAGCGGACCGAGTGGCACCGCGTCGTCATCTTCAACGAGAATCTGGGCAAAGTCGCCAAATCCTATCTGAAGAAGGGTTCGAAGGTCTATCTCGAGGGCCAGATCCAGACCCGCAAATGGCAGGACCAATCGGGCCAGGACCGCTATTCGACCGAGATCGTGCTGCAGCGTTTCCGCGGCGAGCTGGTGCTGCTCGACAGCCGCGGCTCCGGCGGCGGTGGGGGCGGCGGTTTCGGCGGCGGCGGTGAAGATTATGGCGATTCGGGCAGCGGCGATTTCGGCGGCGGCGCCCCGCGCCAGCAGTCCCGCCCGCAGCCGGCCTTCGAGTCGGATCTGGACGACGACGTCCCGTTCTGACGGGTGCGGGGCACCCGTCACCCCGGCGAAGGCCGGGGTCTCGTGGAGACGGCAGCGACTTCTTGACCCGAGATCCCGGCCTTCGCCGGGATGACGGTTACTTGTTGAGCTTGTCCCTCAGGCCCGCCAGCGCGGCGAACGGCCCCGCCTCGTCCTCGCTCTTCACTCCCGCCGCCTTCAGCGCCTCCTGCGCGTCGGGCGCGCGGGGATAGGGGTCGAGGCCGAGCAGCAGGGTCTGCGCCATCGCCTCGCCCAGATCGATCGCGTCGCCTTCGTAGAAGATGGTGTCGAGCTCGCCCTCGCCAAGCTCGACCTCCTCGTCATGCTCGCCGTCTGGGTGCGGGCGGAAGACGAGGTCGAACGGCTCGGCCAGCACCGCTTCGACCGGCACGGCGCTCGCCACGCAGCTTTGCACGACCAGGCTGTCCAGCCTGCCGACGGCGCGGACCTCCTCGCCCGCGCGGGTCAGCGTGGCCTCCGCCGACAGGCGCTCGATCGCGATCAGCCCGAACCGCTTGGCCAGCGCCGCGCGCTCCGCTTCGTCGGCCTCGACGGTCAGTTGCCGCGGAGCCTCGCCGAGCGAATCGATGGGCACCGGCCGATTGAGTTCGGGCGCCGTCATGACGCCGCGCTCCGCCCCTCGAGAAGCGCCGCCGCGGACGTCGCCGCGAGCCGCGCCGCCAGCTTTTGCAGCCGTCCTGCCACCAAATCGACGGCCGCATCCGACGGCGGCGCCTCGTGGAAGACGTTGCGCAGCACCACCGCGCGATAGTCGCCGGTTACCTTCGCCTCGCGAAGCGCCCCGAGCCGGCCGCCCAACGCGCTCATCATCCGCCCGATATGCTTGCCCACGATATGGTCGCCGATGCCGAGCTGGCGCAGCTCCCCGTCCATGTCGTCGACGAACAGCTCCGCGAGCAGCACCGAATCCGCCCGCCCGGCCTCGCCCTCCTCCTCGAGCCGAAGCAGCACCAGGGCGGTGACGATCGCGACCATATCGAAGCGCCCGTCCATCGTGTCGGGCACCTCGCCGTCGCGATACCAAAAGGGATCGCGCGCCTCGGCGACGGCGGCGCGATAGAGCGGGTCGAGGGCCGTCCGCTGACGGCGCTCGCCGAAAATGCGTTGCAGGAGAGACAAGGGGGGTCCTTACCGTTCGTTTGAGCGGCTTGCGCGCTTCGGGCGATGTTCATATTGGAGGGGCTAGTCAAGCCCGGCGACGGCCCATGCGCCGCGCCGGGGCGTTGGGAGTTCTATTGCAATGATCAGTTCCGCAGGATCGCGCGCCCTCTTCGGGCTGGCGCTCATTGGCCTGCTCAGCTCGGGCTGTACGCGGATTCGCGGTCATCAGGGCTATGTCGCCGATGACAATCTGATCCAGTCCATCCAGCCGGGTGTCGACAATCGCGATTCGGTGACCGGCACGCTCGGCCGCCCCTCCTTCGTCGGCCAGTTCGACCAGCGCGACTGGTATTATGTCTCGCGCGAGACCGCCCAGCTCGCCTTCCGGATGCCGCGCCCGTCGGCGCAGACCGTGCTCCACGTCCGCTTCGACGAGGCCGGCAATGTCGAGAGCGTCCGGCGCACCGGCCTCGAATTGGTCTCCAACATCACCCCGACCAGCGAAGAGACCCCGACGCTCGGCAGCGAGCGCAGCCTGTTGCAGGAGCTGTTCGGCAATATCGGCGCGGTCGGCCAGCGCGGCCAGAGCGCCCCCACCGCCGACAATCCGGGCTAAGCCCCGGCTCGCGCCGCTTCGCTAGCGAACGATCCGTCCGGCCGCGAGCACGGCCAGGGTCACCAGATCCGACGTGCTCGCGCTCATCGCAGCGATCTGCACCTGCTGCTTCATGCCGACCAGCATCGGCCCGATCACCGCGTCGCCGCCGAGCTCGCGAAGCAATTTCGCCGAGATGTTCGCGGTCTGCAGCCCGGGCATGACGAGCACATTGGCCGGCCCGGTCAGCCGCATGAACGGGTAGAGCTTCTGCAGCTCGGGGTTGAGCGCGGTGTCGGGCGACATCTCGCCCTCATATTCGAAGTCGATCCCCTCCTTCGCGTCCATGATCTTCACCGCGTCGCGGATCCGTTCGAGATAATTGCCCTCCGGATTGCCGAAATTGGAATAAGACAGGAAGGCGACGCGCGGTTCGTGGCCCATCCGCCGGGCGACGCCCGCGGTCTGGATCGCGATTTCGGCGAGTTGCTCCCCGGTCGGGCGCTCGGTTACCGTCGTGTCGGCGATGAACACGGTGTGCGACTGGCCGACCATCAAATGGATGCCGAACGGGGTCACCCCTTCCTGCGGATCGAGGACGCGGCGGATCTGGCGGTAGCTTTGTGCATAAGGGCGGGTGATGCCGGTGATCATCACGTCGGCCTCGCCCATCGCAAGCAGGAGCGCGGCGAAGATGTTGCGATCCTGGTTGACCGTCCGCTCGAGCTCGCGGTGCATGTAGCCGCGCCGCTGCAGGCGCTGGTAGAGGAAATCGGCCATTTCGGCGGTGCGCGGATGGTTGCGGCTGTTATGGACCTCGAAGCTTTCCGCATCCTCGACGCCGAGCGCGCGCAGCCGGTCGTGGACGTCGTCGCGGCCGACCAGCACGGGAATGCCGTAGCCGCCGTCGCGAAAGGCGATCGCGGCGCGCAGCACGACATCCTCCTCCCCTTCCGCGAACAGCACCCGGCGGGGATTGGCGCGGGCCGCCTCGTAAGCGAGGCTCAGCACCGAGGTGGTGGGATTGAGGCGCGCGCGAAGCTGGGTGCGATAGGCATGGATATCGTCGAACGGGCGGCGGGCCACGCCCGAATCGATCGCCGCCTGCGCGACCGCGGCAGGGACGATCTCCATCAGCCGCGGATCGAACGGCGCCGGGATGATGTAGTCGGGGCCGAAGCTGTGCGCCCGCCCGCCATAGGCCGCCGCGACCTCCTCCGGCACCGCTTCGCGCGCCAGCGCGGCGAGCGCGTTGGCGGCGGCGATCTTCATCTCGTTGTTGATCGTCGTCGCCCGAACGTCGAGCGCGCCTCGGAAGATGAAGGGGAAGCCAAGCACGTTATTGACCTGATTGGGATAATCCGAGCGGCCGGTGGCGATGATCGCGTCGGGCCGGGCCGCCTTGGCGTCGGGCGGGGTGATCTCGGGATCCGGATTGGCCATCGCAAAGATGATCGGCCGCTTGGCCATGTCCTTGACCATTTCGGGCTTGAGCGCGCCCGCGGCGGACAGGCCCAGGAAGACATCGGCGCCCCTCAGCGCCTCTTCGAGGGTGCGCGCCTGCGTGTTCGCGGCATGGGCGGACTTCCACTGGTCCATCCCCTCCTCGCGGCCCTGGTAGATCACGCCCTTGCGATCGCACATGATGACATGATCGTGCGGCACGCCCATCGCCTTGATCAGCTCGGTGCAGGCGATCGCCGCCGCGCCGGCCCCGTTCACCACCACCTTGATGTCCTTCATCGCCCGGTTGGTGAGGAAGCAGGCGTTGATCAGCCCGGCGGCACTGATGATCGCGGTGCCGTGCTGATCGTCGTGCATGATCGGAATGTTCATCCGCTCGCGCAGCGCCTGCTCGATGATGAAGCATTCCGGCGCCTTGATGTCCTCCAAATTGATGCCGCCGAAGCTCGGCTCCATCAGCGCCACCGCCTCGATGAACTTGTCGGGATCCTCGGTGTCGAGTTCGATGTCGATCGAATCGACGTCGGCGAAGCGCTTGAACAGCACCGCCTTGCCTTCCATCACCGGCTTGGAGGCGAGCGCGCCGAGATTGCCGAGGCCCAGGATCGCGGTGCCGTTGGAGATCACCGCGACCAGATTGCCCTTTGCGGTATAATCATAGGCCTTGTCCGGATCCTCGGCGATCGCGCGCACCGGCACCGCGACCCCCGGCGAATAAGCGAGGCTCAGGTCGCGCTGGGTCGCCATCGGCTTGGAGGCGATGATCTCGATCTTGCCCGGCCGCCCCTGGCTGTGGAAAGCGAGCGCCTCGGCCTCCGAGAATTTGACGTTGCTGCCTTCGCTCACGTGGCGCTCTCCCCTGCTGTTCGCTACGCTCTAGAGCCTGATCGTTTGAGGTGGAAGCGCTTCGCGCTTCCGCCGAAAGCGTGAATCAGGCTCTATTCAGATGGTTGAGACCTTGATTCACGCTTCAGGCTGAATCAGCCTGAAGCGATCAAGGTCTAGGACTTCAGCCGTGACGGAGGCAAGGCAAAGCCTTAACGTCGCGGCGTGGCGACGAAGATCAAACCCGAAACGGCTCCGACGCCGATGATGGCGCAATATCTGGCGCTGAAGGCGGAGGCCGAGGGGTCGTTGCTCTTCTACCGGATGGGCGACTTTTTCGAATTGTTCTTCGACGACGCCAAGGTGGCCGCCGCCTGCCTCGATATCGCGCTCACCGCGCGCGGCGAGCATGAGGGCGTCCCGATTCCGATGTGCGGCGTGCCGATCCATGCCGCCGAGGCCTATCTCGCCCGGCTGATCAAGGCCGGCCACCGGGTCGCCATCGCCGAGCAGGTCGAAAGCCCGGCGGAAGCCAAGAAGCGCGGCCCCAAATCGGTGGTCAATCGCGCGATCGTCCGGGTGGTCACGGCGGGGACGCTGACCGAGGAAGCGCTGCTCGATTCGCGTGCCGCCAACTGGCTGGTCGCGGTGGCGAGGGTCGGCGAGCGCTACGGCCTCGCCGCCGCCGACATTTCCACCGGGCGCTTCGAGCTCGCCTCGATCCTCCCCGGCGCGCTCGACGCCGAGCTCGCCCGGCTGGCCGCGGCCGAGCTGATCGCGGCCGAGCCGATGGAGGGCGCGGCGCATTGGGCGAGCGGCTTCGACAGCCTCGCGGCGGAACGGCGGCTGAAGGAACGCTTCGGTGTCGCCACGCTTGACGGCTTCGGCCAGTTCGATCGCGCCGCTCTGTGCGCCGCGGGTGGCCTGCTCGCCTATCTCGACGAGGTCGCCCGCGAGTCGCTCCCGTTCCTCAGAGCGCCGGTCGCGCGCTCTTCGGGCGATCATATGATGATCGACGGGGCGACGCGCGAGAGCCTCGAGCTGACCGTCTCGGCCTCCGGCACACGCGCCGGCAGCCTGCTCGCCTCGGTGGACCGCACCGTCACCGGCGGCGGCGCGCGGCTGCTCGCCGCCGATCTCGGCGCGCCCTTGCTCGATCGGGCGCGGATCGAGGCCCGGCTCGATCTCGCCGCTTTGTTCGAAGCCGATGCGGGGCTGCGCGAGTGGCTGCGCAAGCAATTGCGCGCGCTCCCCGATCTCGGCCGTGCGCTCGGCCGGCTGGTGGCGGGGCGCGGCTCGCCGCGCGATCTGGGTCAGTTGCGCGACGGGCTCGACGAGGCGCGACGGCTGCACGACCGGCTCGCCCTGACGGCGGAGCCGCCGGCGCTGCTGGCCATGCTGTTGCCCAGGCTGATCGGCCATGGCGCTTTGGTCGATCTGCTGACCCGCGCGCTGGTTCCTTCGCCGCCGATCGACACCGCCCATGGCGGCTATATCGCCGAAGGCTTCGATGCGGCGCTCGATGCCTTGCGCGCGACCGGCGGGGAGGGGCGGCGCGCGATCGCCTCGCTCGAGGCGCGCTACCGCACCCAGACCGGGATCGCGACGCTGAAGATCCGCCACAACAATGTGCTGGGGTTCCATATCGAGGTGCCGGCGCGCAATGCCGACAAGCTGATGGCCGCCGATTCGGGTTTCACCCATCGCCAGACGCTGGCGGGCGTGGTCCGCTTCAACGCCCCCGATCTGCACGAGCAGGCGCTTCGGGTCGGCGAAGCGGGCAATCGCGCGCTTTCCGTCGAGGCGGGCCATTTCGAAGAGCTGGTCGCCACCGCGCTCGCCGAGGCCGAACCGATCGCCGCCGCCGCCGACGCGCTCGCCCGGCTCGATGTCGCCGCCGCGCTGGCCGAGCGGGCGGCGGAAGGGGGCTGGTGCCGGCCGGCGTTCGACGAGGCGCCGTGCCTCGAAATCGAGGCTGGCCGCCATCCGGTGGTCGAAGAGGCGCTCAGGGCGAGCGGCGCCCGCTTCGTCGCCAACGATTGCACGCTTTCGGAGGACCGCCGGCTGTGGCTCGTCACCGGCCCCAATATGGGCGGCAAATCCACTTTCCTGCGTCAGAACGCGCTGATCGTCCTGCTCGCCCAGGCCGGCTCCTTCGTGCCCGCGGCCAGGGCCAGGCTCGGCCTCGTCGATCGCTTGTTCAGCCGGGTCGGCGCCTCCGACAATCTCGCGCGCGGCCGCTCGACCTTCATGGTCGAAATGGTCGAAACCGCCGCCATTCTCGCCCAGGCGGGTCCCTCCAGCTTCGTCATCCTCGACGAGGTCGGCCGCGGCACCTCCACCTATGACGGGCTCGCCATCGCTTGGGCGGTGGTCGAGGCGATCCACGATTCTAGCCGCTGCCGCTGCCTCTTCGCCACTCACTATCACGAGCTCACCCGGCTGGCCGAGCGGCTCGACGCACTCTCGCTCCACCATGTTCGCGCGCGCGAATGGAAGGGCGATCTCGTCCTGCTCCACGAACTCGCCGACGGCCCCGCCGACCGAAGCTACGGCATCGCCGTCGCCAAGCTCGCCGGGCTGCCGCCGACCGTGCTGGCCCGCGCCAAATCGGTGCTGGCCAAATTGGAGGCGGGCCGTCAGGCGACCGGCGGGATCGCCGCCGGCCTCGACGATCTGCCCCTCTTCGCCGCCGTGTCCGCCGAAGAGCCGAGCGCCCCCGATCCGGTCCACGCCGCGCTCGACGGCGTCGAGCCCGACACGCTTGCGCCCCGCGAGGCGCTGGAACTCGTCTACCGGCTCAAGCGCCTGCAGGCCGAGCGGGAGGGATGAGCCCGGTCGCCGGCCAGCGCGAGATCGTCGACCGCCGCACCGTCGGCGCCCTGCTCGAAGGCGCCGACCGCGAGGGCGTGGCGGTCGTCCTCAAGCAGGCGCTGGCGGACGGCCGCGCGGAGATCGCCCGGCGGCTGGTGGACAAGCCCTATGCGGGCAGCGAGGCCGCGCATGCCTATGCCTTCCTGACCGATCAGATCCTTCGCCTCGCTTACGATTGGGTCACCACCCGGCTCTATCCGCTCGCCAATCCGACGACGTCGGAGCGGCTGCTCCTGATGGGCGTGGGCGGCTATGGGCGGGGCGAGATGGCGCTCCATTCGGACGTCGACATCGCCTTCGTCACGCCGTGGAAGCCGACCGGCTGGACCGAGACCGCGATCGAGGCCTTGCTCTATCTGCTCTGGGATCTCGGCCTCAAGGTCGGGCACAGCACGCGCAGCATCGACGAGCTGCTCGCCGCCGCCGCCGCCGATCACACCATCCGCACCGCGCTCCTGGAGGCGCGCTACGTCTGGGGCGACGAGGCGCTCTACGATCAGATCGCCTTGCGCTTCTGGAAGGAGGCCGGAACCGCCGCCGATTTCGTCACCGAAAAGCTCGCCGAGCGCGAGGCGCGGCACAAACGGATGGGCGACAGCCGCTATGTCGTCGAGCCCAATATCAAGGAGGGCAAAGGCGGCCTGCGCGATCTCCACACATTGTTCTGGATCGGCAAATATGCCTATCGGCTGCGCACCATCGCCGAGCTGGTCGAAGTCGGCCTGTTCTCGGCCGACGAGCTGCGCCGCTTTCACAAGGCCGAGCGCTTTTTATGGGCGGTGCGCTGCCACCTTCACCTCGCCGCGGGCCGCGCGGAGGAGCGGCTCACCTTCGATTATCAGCGCGAGATCGCGGCGCGGATGAACTATGCCGAGCGGCCGGGCAAATCGGCGGTCGAACGCTTCATGCGCCACTATTTTCTGCACGCCAAGACGGTCGGCGATCTGACCGGGGTGTTCCTCGCCCATCTCGACGAGAAATTCGCCCGGCGCGGACGGCGGCTCGGCCTGCCCGCTTTCCGCCGCCGGCCCGGCAAGCTCGAAGGCTTCATGCTCGATCGCGGACGGCTGGCGGTTCCCGACGACGGCTTCTTCGCCGCGGAGCCGGCGCGGCTCCTTCAGCTCTTCGCGCTGGCCGATCGCCACGGCCTCGAAATCCATCCGCTGACGCTGCGCGCCGCGGCCCGGGGGGCTCGGCTGATCGATGCCGGGGTACGCGCCGATCCCCGCGCCAATGCCCTGTTTCTCGATGTGCTGAGCTCGCCCCGCGATCCCGAAACCGTGCTGCGCTGGATGAACGAGGCGGGCATTTTCGGCCGCTTCATTCCGGATTTCGGCCGGGTCGTCGCGCAGATGCAGTTCGACATGTATCACCATTATACGGTCGACGAGCATTCGATCCGCGCGATCGGCCTGCTGAACCGGATCGAGCGCGGGCTGCTCGACGAGGAGCATAGTCTCGCCAAGGCGCTGTTCCCACGCATCGCCTCGCGGCGCACGCTCTATGTCGCCGCCTTGCTTCACGACATCGCCAAGGGGCGGGGCGGCGACCATAGCGAGCTGGGCGCCGAGGTCGCGCTCGCGCTTTGCCCGAGGCTCGGCCTCACCGGCGCCGAGACCGAGACGGTCGCGTGGCTGGTGCGCTGGCACCTGCTCATGTCCGCGACCGCGTTCAAGCGGGATCTGGCCGATCCCAAGACGATCCAGGATTTCGTCGGCCGGGTGAAGAGCCTCGAGCGGCTGCGGCTGCTCTTCCTGCTCACCGTGGTCGATATCCGCGCCGTCGGCCCGGGGATCTGGAACAGCTGGAAGAGCCAGCTGCTTCGCCAGCTCTTCGAGGCGAGCGAGGAGATGCTGCGCCTCGGCCACAAGCATAAGGGCCGCAAGGAGCGCATCGCCGCGATCCAGGCGGAACTCGCCGGGCGGCTGGGCTGGGACGACAGCCGGCTCGCGCGTCTCGCCTGGCGGTTGCCGGACAGCTACTGGCTGGCCGAGCCGATCGAAGTGGTCGAACGCAACGCCTGCTTTCTCGATTCGGTCGATCGCCAGGCGGACGCCGTCGGCGCCGTCGAAACGCGGGTACAGCCCGAACGCGGCGCCACCCTCGTCTCGATCTACGCAAAGGACCAGCCCGGGCTCTTTTACCGGATCGCCGGGGCGATCAGCCTCGCCGGGGGCAATATCATCGACGCGCGCATCCACACCACCGAAGACGGCATGGCGCTCGACAATTTCCTGATCCAGGACGAGGCGCGGGCGCCGTTCGCCGATCCGCACCGTTTGCGCCGGCTCGAAGCCGAGGTGGCGCGGGGGCTGGACGGCCATGAGCCGCCGCCCGACCGGCTCGCCGCCCGCGCCCCACCGCTCGCCCGCGCCGGCGCCTTCAGCATCGAGCCCGCCGCCTTCGTCGATAACAGGGCGTCGAACCGCTATACCGTCGTCGAGGTCAACGCCGCCGATCGCCCGGCTTTGCTGTTCGAGTTGGCCCGCGCCATCTACGTCTCGCGCGCGGTGATCCACAGCGCCCACATCGCCACTTATGGCGAGCGGGCGGTGGACGTCTTCTATCTGACCGATCTGACGGGCGCCAAGCTCGAAAGCGCCTCACGGCTGAAGGCGCTCGAGGCACGCCTGCTCAAGGCAGCGGCGGCCATGCCCGCCGGCGGAGCGGCCTCCTGATCTCCTGAACAAAAAGGGCCCCGCCATGCCGGCGGGGCCCCCTTTATCCGATCGATCCGCGCTTAGAAGCGGAAGCGACCGGTGATGCCGTAGGTCCTCGGCTCGGCGAGGAAGGCCGAGAAAATCTGCCGTCCGCCGGGGAATTGGGGATCGATGAACGGAGCCGACGTCGTGCCGGCCTGGAAGGGCGAGTTGAACGCGACCTGGGAATATTCCGCATCGAACAGGTTTTGCGCCCAAAGCTCGATCGACCAGCGCTGATTGGCGCCGCGTACGCCGAGCCGCGCGTTGACGACCGCATAGCCGTCTTCCGCCTTTTGCGGGAACAGGTCCGAGCCGGTGTTGTAATCGCTGGTCAGGCGCGCATCGGCGTAAAACAGGCCGGTCAGGCCCGAATTGCCAAGCCGCGGAGTCCAGGTGAAGGCGCCGGTGAACACCCGCTCCGGCGCATTCGACAGGTTGTTGCCCGGCAGCACCCGCAGCGCCGGATCCAGCGGCACGCCATTGCTGTTGCCGACCAGATTGTTCCGATATTTGGTATCGGCGAGAGTCAGGCCGAGATTGAGCGACATGTCCCGCCGCGGCCGGATCTGCGCCTCGATCTCCACGCCCTGCGACCGCACGCCGTAGGTGACGTCGTCCGGGGCGCAGGCGCCGGTGGCCGCGCTCAAATCGCGATCGCCCCCACCAAGATCGGTGCCGCAGCCGTTGATCGTCTGCACCAGGAACACGGTCCCGTTGAACGTATTGAGCTGGAAGTTTTCGAAATCCTGGCGGAAGGCGGTGACATTGAGGGTGACCGGACCCCGCGAGTATTTCACGCCGATTTCATAGGCGGTGTTGATTTCAGGATCGAACTGCAGGTTGCCGACCAGCGCCTGAGCGCCGCCGGGCGTCGCCGCGAAGGGCAGGATCGGCGATTTGAGCGCCGATCGATCGAGATTGAAGCCGCCCGCCTTATAGCCGCGCGAATAGCTCGCGTAGAGAAGCAGGTCGTCCGTGGGCCGGAACGACAATACGCCGGTTCCGGTGAATTCGTCCTCGCTCCTGCGGTCGTTGATCGAGACGCCGTTCAGCTCCACCGTCGAATTGCCCTGGCAGGAGAGCCCGATCAGGCCGCCGGCGACGGCCGCAAGCGCGGGGACGCCAAGGAACGGCAGGAGAGCCGCCTGCTGCGCGGCGCAAGCCGCGTTGTCGTTGCCGAAGGTGGCGTCGAACCGCTTGCGCTCATTGGTGTAACGAAGGCCGAAGGTGAAATCCAAGCGATCGGTGATGTGGACGATATTGTGGGTGAAGAAGGCGAAGTTGCGGCTGTTCTGGGAATAGATGTCGGCCGTGCTGCCGCGATCGTTGATCCCATCGAGCCGATCGAACGCCGCGTAAATGACCGGCGAGGCGGCGCCGAAGGCGGCGGGGCGCGCCGCGAGACAGCCCGGCGAGCCCGGCGAATAGAGGCCGGCCAGCCCGCCGCCGCTGACGATTCGACAGGTGGCGAAGCGCCCATATTGGTTGCCGAAGCGCAGATTGTCGTTGAGCGTGAGATCTTCGTCCGCGAAATAGGCGCCGACCAGCCAGTCGAAATGGCCGTCAAATGCCGTGCCCTGGAGCCGCAATTCCTGGCTGAAGGTCTGGAACTCGCGGACGACCCCGTCGCCGCCGCGATAGAGAATGTCCACCGCGCTGTAATCGATATCGCCCGGCTGCCCGGACTGGTAATCGCGATAGGCGGTGATCGAGGTCAGGTTCGCGCCGCCCAGGTCCCAATTGACCTCGAGCGAGATGCCCATGTCCTCGGTCGTGCCCTCGAAGCTGCGGCCCGAGCTGACATAGATGTCCCGGTCATAGGGGTCGCTGAACCCGGCCAGCGGCTGGCCGAGGTCGCGCAGCACGTTGATGATGTTGTTGCCGTTGGGGCTGGTTATAGGAGTCCCCGGCTCGTTCAGATTGCCGATCTCCGGCGTGGTCGCGCGGTCGATATAAACCGCGCCGCAACAGGATTCCTCGCGGTTGGAATAATCGCCGACCAGCCGGATCGAAAGCGCGTCGCTCGGCTCGAACAAAAGCTGGGCACGGACCAGGACGCGGTTGCGATCGTTGACGTCGCCCTCGGTGCCACCCGTCGGAGCGACCACGTCGTAAAAGCCGTCGCGGCGTGCATAAACGGCGTCGATCCGGAAGGCGACCTGTTCGGAAATCGGGCCGGTGACCGCGCCGGCGGCGCGGATCGCGTCATAATTGCCGTAGCTCAATTCGCCATAGCCGCTGAAATCGAAATCGGGGCGCTGGGTGATGACGTGGATCAGGCCGGCCGAAGCGTTGCGGCCGAACAACGTCCCCTGAGGGCCGCGCAGCACCTCGACGCGCTCGATCTCGCCCAGCTCGTTCAGGCCGATGCCCGAGCGTGAGCGATAGACGCCGTCGATGAAGACCGCGACGGAGCTTTCGAGGCCCGGATTGTCGCCGACCGTGCCGATGCCGCGGATGCGGACCGAGCCGTTGGCTTCGGTGCCGGTCGAAGAGACGAGCAGCGATGGCGCGAGCTGGTTCAACTGGCGGATGTCGGTCGCGCCCGAATTCTGCATCTGCTGGCCGCCGACCGCGGTCACGGCGAGGGGCACATCCTGAAGAATCTGGCGGCGGCCCTGAGCGGTGACGACGATATTTTCGTCGCCCTCATCTTCCTGAACGGCGGCTTCTTCGACACCGCTGTCGGTGGTCGCCGCGGTGGGATCGTCCTGCGCATAAGCAGGCGCGGCGAAAGCGGTCAGACTCGCGGACAGCAGCCAAAAGCTCTTGGACATCTTGAAACCCTCCCCAGAATTCTTTGTTGTTTGGGCGAGAGCTATCCCGATTGCGACCGTTCCGCCAGTGGAAAAACCGCAGTTTCCCGTAGCTTTCCGGGCTTCATTGCAAAACCGCAACAGAATGGTTTCACTCTGAAACCGATGGTCCCGGCCTGCCCCTACGGAAAGCTGGCTTCGCTTGCCGTTTACGTAAGCGGCCAGCGCCCCCGGCAATGCCGCCGACCAAGGCCGGAAAAGCCGCGAACCGGCGTCCGGCTCATTTGGCGGTTCATTTGGGAGCGAGCACCATCAGCATCTGCCGGCCTTCCATGCGCGGATGCTGCTCGACCTTGGCGATCTCGGCGACGTCGGCCTGGACGCGCTGGAGCAGGTTCATGCCGAGCTGGCCATGAGCAAGCTCGCGCCCGCGGAAGCGCAGCGTCATCTTCACCTTGTCGCCCTCGCCGATGAAGGCGTGGACCTTCTTCATCTTCACGTCATAATCGTGGTCGTCGATGTTCGGACGCATCTTGATCTCCTTGATCTCCTGCGTCTTTTGCGATTTGCGGGCAAGGTTGGCCTTTTTCTGGGCCTCATATTTGAACTTGCCGACATCGAGGAACTTGCAGACCGGCGGGTCGGCGTTCGGGGACACTTCGACGAGGTCGAGGCCGACTTCGGCGGCCTGCTCGATCGCTTCGGCGGTCAGCAAGACGCCGATATTCTCGCCATTTTCATCGATCACGCGCACCTTGGGCACGGAGATGAACTCGTTGAAGCGGGGGCCGTGGAGCGGCGGGGCGGTCGGGCGCCGGATCTGGGGGGAACGTATTTTGACTTCTCCTGATGCGTGAACGAGCCCTCACCTAGTCAATCTGGGCCCTGAATGAAAGATGGCCGCTCGGTTTAGCGCGCGCATGTGACGATTCAGTCGCGCTGGACCCGCAGGTCCGGCGGCAGAGCCTCCGCGCGCAGCCGCTCGACCAGAGCGTCGAGCCCGATAACCTCCTGGCGCGCGTCGGCCCCGAGCGGGCGCAGCGCGACGGTCCGCTCGTCCGCCTCGCGCTTGCCGACGACGAGCAGATAGGGGGTGTGAGCGAGGCTGTGCTCGCGCACCTTATAGTTGATCTTCTCGTTGCGCAGATCGGTTTCGATTCGCAGCCCCGCGGCGGCAAGCGCGGCCGCGACCTCGCGCGCATAATCGTCGGCGTCGGACACGATCGTCGCCACCGCCGCCTGCACCGGCGCCAGCCAGAGCGGGAAGCGGCCGGCATGATGTTCGATCAAGATGCCGATGAAGCGCTCGAACGTGCCGAGGATCGCGCGGTGGAACATCACCGGCCGGTGCCGTGCCCCGTCCTCGCCGACATAGGAGGCATCGAGCCGCTCGGGCAGGACGTAATCGAGCTGCAGCGTGCCGCACTGCCAGGTCCGCCCGATCGCGTCGGTCAAATGGAATTCGAGCTTGGGCGAATAGAAGGCGCCTTCGCCCGGCAGCTCTTCCCAGCCATAGGCCTCCGTCGCCCGGCCGGTGAGGCGGACGGCCTCGCGCAAATCGCCCTCGGCCTTGTCCCACATCTCGTCGGTGCCGAAGCGCTTGTCGGGGCGCAGCGCCAGCTTGATCGCATAATCGGCGAACCCCAGATCCCGATAGACGCTGTCGAGCAGGTCGCAAAAGACCCGCGTCTCCTCGATGATCTGATCCTCGCGGCAGAAGATATGGGCATCGTCTTGGGTGAACTGGCGCACGCGCAATATGCCGTGCAGCGCGCCGTGCGGCTCGTTGCGATGGCAGCAGCCGAATTCGGCGAGGCGAAGCGGCAGATCGCGATAGGATTTGATCCCCTGGCGGAAGATCAGGACATGGGCCGGGCAGTTCATCGGCTTCAAGGCCATCAGATCGCCCGCGCCGGAGAGCACCGGTCCCTCCTCCTCGACGTTCGGCACCTCGTCGGGGACGACGAACATGTTCTCGCGATATTTGCCCCAATGGCCGGACTGCTCCCATTGCCGGGAGTCCATCAGCTGGGGCGTCTTCACCTCCTCATAGCCGGCCGCGTCGAGCCGGCGGCGCATATAGGCCTCGAGCTGGCGCCAGATCAGATAGCCCTTGGGGTGCCAGAAGACCGAGCCGTGCGCTTCGGCCTGGAGGTGGAAGAGGTCCATGTCCTGGCCGATCCGGCGATGATCGCGCTTGGCCGCTTCCTCGAGCCGCACCAGATGCGCGTCGAGCTGCTTCTTGTTCAGCCAGCCGGTGCCGTAGATGCGGCTCAGCTGCGGATTGTTCTGGTCGCCGCGCCAATAGGCGCCCGACACGCGGGTCAGCTTGAACGCCTGCGGATCGAGCTTGCCGGTGGAGGCCAAATGCGGGCCGCGGCACAGGTCCAGCCAGCCGCCCGAGCGGTACATGGTGATCGCTTCGTCGGCGGGCAGCTCCATCACCCATTCGGCCTTGAACGCCTCGCCCTGCTGCTCGAAGAAGGCGCGGACGTCCTCGCGGCTCCAGACCTCGCGGATCAGCTTTTCGTCGGCGGCGATGATCCGGCGCATCTCCTCTTCGATGGCCGGCAGATCCTCCTCCGTGAAGGGGCCGCGCGCGGCGGTCGGCGCGAAATCGTAATAGAAGCCGTCCTCGGTCGCCGGGCCGAAGGTGATCTGGGTGCCGGGATAGAGGTTCTGCACCGCCTCGGCGAGGACATGGGCGAAATCGTGCCGGGCGAGCTCGAGCGCATCGGCCTCGTCGCGCGCGGTGATCAAGGCGAGCGCGCTGTCCTCCTCGAACGGGCGGCCGATGTCGCGCACCTCGCCATTGACCCGCGCCGCCAGCGCCGCCTTGGCCAGCCCCGGCCCGATCGCCGCGGCGACATCGGCCGGCGTGGCCCCGCGCTCGACCTGGCGGACCGATCCATCGGGCAGCGTGATCGAGAACATGTCGGACATTGGCGGTGTGGCTCCTTTGGGTGACGGGGCGGCCATAGAGGGGCGGTCGCGGCGGTTCAAGGAAGGGGGGTTGCCAATGGTATCGGCAATTCTGCGCGTTCGCGCCCCTTAGCTCCCTCTCCCCTGCGGGGAGAGGGTTGGGGTGAGGGGGTTCTGACTCTGAGGATAATCTCCATCGCCGAACCCCCTCACCCTACCCTCTCCTCCACGGGGAGAGGGTTCACCCTCGGCGCAAGCTCCGGCGGAAGTTTCGGACGGTTTTGCTTCCACAGAGAACAAAATTTCCTCACCTTCCAGCTCACCTTCCAGCTCCTCTTTCAGCTCTTCGCAAAGCCCGCCGGCGAAGCCGAATCGCGCGGTGGCGGGCGTGAAGAACCGGCTGAAGGTGCTTCGCGCCGAACGCGACTGGAGCCAGGGGGATCTTGCGGAGCGGCTTGGCATTTCGCGGCAGAGCGTCAACGCGATCGAGACCGGGAAATACGATCCGAGCCTGCCGCTTGCCTTCCGCATCGCCGAGCTGTTCGGGCTCGCGATCGAGGAGATTTTTTCGACGGGCTGAGTGTGGCGGCGGCACCAAACGCCGTGGGTCATCTCTACCGCCGAACCCCCTCACCCTGCCCTCTCCCCCCGGGGGAGAGGGGATGCTAGGGCGCGCGCCATGGACCGTATCGACTATCTGGAATCGCGCCCCGGCATTCAGCTCGCTTATCGCCCGCTTGCCGGGAAGGGGCCGGCGCTGATCTTTCTGCCGGGCTATGCCTCCGACATGGACGGGGCCAAGGCGGGGGCGCTGGCGGCGTGGGCGCAAGGCCAGGGGCGGGCGATGCTGCGCTTCGATTATGGCGGGTGCGGGCGCTCGGGCGGTGAGTTCGAGGCGCAGAGTCTGGCGGACTGGCGGGACGATGTGCTGGCGATGATCGATCGCTCGCCGGCCGGGCCGGTGGTGCTGGTCGGCTCGTCGATGGGCGGCTGGCTGATGCTGCTCGCGGCGCTTGCCCGGCCCGAGCGGGTGGCGGGGCTGGTCGGGATCGCGGCGGCGCCCGATTTCACCGATTGGGGGTTCAGCCACGAGCAGAAGATGACGATCCTGCGCGAAGGGCGGATCGAGCAGCCCAATCCCTATGGCGAGACGCCGCACGTCACCAGCCGGACCTTCTGGGAAAGCGGCGAGGGGCTGCGGCTGATGCACCAGTCGCTGGCGATCGATTGCCCGATCCGGCTGATCCACGGCCAGCAAGATGCCGACGTCAATTCCGCCTGGTCGCTGGAGATCGCGCGGCTGGCCCGTTCAGCCGACGTGCAGACCATTTTGGTCAAGCAGGGCGACCACCGGATGTCGCGCGAGAGCGATCTCGCCTTGCTCGTCGGCACCGTCTCGTCACTGCTGGAGTCGCTGTGATCTCTCTCATCCTGGCGCTCGCCGCCGCCGCGCAGGGGCCGGCGATGCCGTCCTCGCCCGATCCGATGCCGCCGCCCCGGCCGCGCGCCGAGCCGGTGGCGCCCCCCGTCGCCAGCGCCGATGCGGCCGGCGAGGCGCGCTATCGCGCCTGCGTGGCGCAGATCGCGAGCAACGCCGAGGCCGCGCTCGCCAGCGCCAATGCCTGGCGGGGCGAGGGGGAAGGGGTTCATGCCCGGGTGTGTCTGGGGCTCGCGCTGGCCGCGCTCGAGCGCTGGCCGGAGGCGGCGACCGCATTCGAGCAGGCGGCGCGCGCGGCCGAGACCGCACAGGATCCGCGCCGCGCCGATTTCTGGGTGCAGGCCGGCAATGCCTGGCTCGCCGCCGCCGAGCCGGCGCGGGCATTGACCGCGCTCGACGCGGCTTTGCTGACCCCGAGCCTCACCCAGGAGCTGCGCGGCGAGGTCCATCTCGATCGCGCCCGCGCGCTCGTCGCGCAGGGCAATGCGGCGGCGGCGCGGACCGAGATCGATCGGGCGCTGCAGCTCGTCCCCGCCGATCCCTTCGCCTGGTATCTGTCGGCGGCGCTGGCCCGGCGCGAGAACCAGCCGCCACGCGCCGCGACCGATATCGGCCGGGCCTTGACGCTGGCGCCGAACGACCCGGACGTGCTGCTGCTCGCCGGCACGATCGCCGGGCAGGCGGGCAATATGGACGAGGCCGAGCGGCTCTATCGCCGGGTCGTCGCGCTCGCCCCGGACAGCAATGCCGGCCGTTCGGCGAGCGCGAGCCTGGCGACGCTGCGCGAAGTGGAGGTGCCGGCGCCGCCGCCGGCACCGGCCCCCACGCCGGCACCCGCGCCCCAGCCTCAGCTCAGATAGAATTCGATCGTCGTCACCACCCGCACCTTCTGCAGCGGGGTGGCGGTGCTGCCGCCGCCGCCCTCGCCATCGGCATCGCCGTCGCGGGCGCCGATCGAGAAATAGCCCTGCGTCGCCGAGCGGATCGCGCCGACGCTGGCGCCCGAATCCTGGGCGAAGCGCTCGGCGGCGCGGCGCGCGTCCTGGATCGATTCGCCGATCATCTCGGGCTTGACATCGTTCAGCCGGGTGAAGCTGTAGCTCATCCCCGAACCGTCGAGCTGGACGCCGCTGCGGATCAGATCGAACTGGCGCAAATAGGCGCGCTGCGCCCGCATCACGTCGTTGGTGCGAAAGCCCAGGCTCCGGTTGATGGTGATGATGTTGGCCTGACGGTCGCTGTCGTAGACGGTGTTGATCGTGCCGCCGCCGTCGCTCAGCACATTGGCGGGAAAGCCCGCGGCGCGGAAGAATTGCTGGATCGTGCGCTGGTCGCGGTCGATCTTGGCCTGGACCTCGGCGAGGTCGGTGCCGGACGCGGTGAAATTGAGCGACCAGGTGGCGAGATCGGCGGTGACGTTGCGTTCGGCGAGGCCGCGCATGGTGACGGCGCGGTCGGCCATGCGCGCGCGCCTGAGGCCGTCACCGAGCAGATAGCCGCCGGCGACGATGCCGATCGCCAGGATGGCGACGGCGATGAGGATGAGGTTGCGATTGCCCATTGCCCGGTCAGACATGATAGACGTCCCCAATTCACGGTGCGGGAATCGCCGCGCCGGCTGAGGTGAAATGGACCGTCGCCGATGAACCGTGCATTTATGGCGATGAGTTGAGTGAGGTAAAGATGAAATATCTGCACACGATGATCCGCGTTTCGGACCCTGAAGCGACGCTGCGCTTCTTCTCGCTGCTGGGCTTGAGGGAGGTGCGGCGGATGGAGAATGAGGCGGGGCGCTACACCCTGATCTTCCTCGCCGCGCCGGGGGATGAGGCGGCGCAGGTCGAGCTGACCCACAATTGGGATGAGGCCGGCTATGGCGAGGGCCGCAATTTCGGCCATCTCGCTTATGAGGTGGACGACGTCTACGAGACTTGCGAGCGGCTGCTGGCGGGCGGGGTGACGATCAACCGGCCGCCGCGCGAAGGGCGGATGGCGTTCGTGCGCTCGCCCGACGGGATTTCGGTGGAATTGCTGCAGAAGGGCGGCAATCTGCCGGTCGCCGAGCCCTGGGCGTCGATGCCCAACACGGGCCATTGGTGAGCGGCTGGCCCGACCGGCGCTTCGCCGCGCTGCTCGGCAGCCGGCTGCCGATCGTGGCCGCGCCGATGGCCGGTGCCGCCGGAGTGGAGCTCGCCGTCGCCGCGACCGAGGGCGGGGCGGTCGGCTCGCTGCCCTGCGCGTTGCTGACCGCCGAGGAAGTGCGGGCGCAGGTCGCGGCGGTTCGGGCGCGCTGCGCCGGGCCGCTCAACCTCAACTTCTTCTGTCACCTCATGCCGCAGGACGCGGACGATTCAGCCTGGCGGAGGCTTCTCGGCCCGCTCTACGAAGAGCATGGCGCGCCTGCCGCGGCCGCCTCCGCCCCGCTCAGGCGACCCTTCGACGCGGCGATGTGCGACATGGTCGAAGAGGTCGGGCCGGAGCTGGTCAGCTTCCACTTCGGCCTGCCGGATGAAGACCTGCTCGAGCGCGTTCGGCGCACCGGCGCGCGCATCCTCGGCAACGCCACCACCGTCGCCGAGGCGCGCTGGCTGGCGACGCGCGGCGTGGACGCGATCATCGCCCAGGGCTGGGAGGCGGGCGGCCATGTCGGCCATTTCCTCGGCGCGCCGCCGGAGGAGCAGATGGGCCTCTTCGCGCTGGTGCCGCAGATCGTCGACGCCGTCGACGTGCCGGTGATCGCCGCCGGCGGCATCGCCGACGCCCGCGGCATCGCCGCGGCGCTGACCCTGGGTGCGGCGGCGGCGCAGCTCGGCACCGCCTATCTCCACTGCCCCGAAAGCGTGATCGGCGCCGGCCATCGCGCCGCCCTTGCCGGCGAGGCGGCGGAGCGGACCGCCTTCACCAATCTCTACAGCGGCGGCCTGGCGCGGGGGCTTGCGACCCCGCTGACCGACAGACTCGGCCGCGTCCGCCCGGACGTGCCGCCCTTTCCGCTGGCCTCGGCGGCGCTGGCGCCGCTCGGCCTCAAGCCGTTGTGGGCCGGCCAGGCGGCTCGGTTGGGCTCGCCCGAGCCGGCGCGCGCGCTCACCGAGCGGCTCGGCCGGGAGGCGCTGGCGCGGCTACGGCAAAAGGCGTAATCCGCGGCCATGCTGGAGATCATCCCCGTCGCGGTGCTGCAGGACAATTATGTCTGGCTGATGCACGATCCCGTCTCGGGCGAGACGGTCGCGGTCGATCCTTCGGTGGCCGAGCCGGTGCTGACGGCGGCGGCGGCGCGGGGGTGGGCGATCGGCCAGATCTGGAACACCCATTGGCATCCCGATCATACCGGCGGCAACGACGCGATCCGCGCCGCGACGGGAGCCAAGATCACCGGGCCGGCGGAGGCCGAGAAGGTCTCGAAGCTCGACCGGATCGTCGCGGGCGGCGATCGCGCGCGGATCGGCGGGGTGGAGGCTGAGGTGCACGACATCCCGGCCCACACCGCCGGCCATATCGCCTTCCATCTGCCGGACGCGGGCGTGGTCTTCACCGGCGACACCCTGTTCGCGATGGGCTGCGGGCGGCTGTTCGAGGGGACCGCCGCGCAGATGCACGACGCGCTTCAACGGCTTGGCGCTTTGCCGCCGGAGACGCGGGTTTATTGCGGGCACGAATATACGCTTTCGAACGGCCGGTTTGCGTTGAGCGTCGAGCCGGAGAATGCGGCGCTGATCGAGCGGATGGCTCAGGTGGAGGCGATTCGGGGCCGGGGTGAGGTCACCCTGCCGACGACGATCGCACTGGAGCTGGCGACCAATCCGTTCATGCGGGCTGGGTCGGTCGAGGAACTGGCGGCGCGGCGGGCGGCGAAGGACGCCTCCTAGTTCCCGGCCCGGAACGCTATTTCTTGTAAAGCGCGTCGAGCCGTTCGCCGTACTTCTCGCGGATGACGTGGCGGCGGATTTTGATCGAGGGGGTGAGCTGCTCGTTTTCGACCGTGAAAGGCTCGTCGGCGAGGATGAAGCGGCGGACCTTTTCGATCACCGACAGATCCTTGTTCACCCGATCGACCGCTTCGGAAACCGCGCGGATGAAATCGGGGTCCTTGGCGAGCACGGAGAAATGGCAGGTGCGCTTGTTCGCGGCGCACCATTGCGCGCTCCATTCGGGATCGGGGACGATCAGCCCGACCAGATAGGGGCGCTTGTCACCGGTCACCATCGTCTGCATGATTTCGCTTTGCAGGGTGAGCATGCCTTCGACCTTTTGCGGCGAGACATTGTCGCCCTTGTCGAGGATGATGATGTCCTTCTTGCGGTCGGTGATGACGATCCGCCCCATCTCGTCGAGATGGCCGATATCGCCGGTGTGCAGCCAGCCGTCGACGATGGTGCGCGCGGTCATCGCCTCGTTGCGCCAATAGCCCTTCATGACCAGTTCGCCGCGCACCAATATCTCGCCATCCTCGGCGATCTTGATTTCGGTGTTGAGCATCGGCGGGCCGACCGTGTCCATCTTGATCCCGGTTTTGGGCCGGTTGCACGACATGACCGGGCCGGATTCGGTCTGGCCGTAGCCCTGCAGCAAAGTGAGGCCCAGCGCGTGGAAGAAGATCCCGACCTCGGGATTGAGCGGCGCCCCCCCTGAGACCATCGCCTTGATCCGCCCGCCGAAGCGCGCCGCGATCTTGGGCCTGAGCGTCCGGCCCAGGAACAGGTCCATCGGCTTGTCCCAGACGGGCACCTTGCCGCGATAGCCCTTGGCGCCGATCGCGAGCGCGCGGCCCATCAGATAATTGGTCAGCTTGCCCTGCTTTTCGACCTGGTTGAGGATGCGCTGGCGGAGCACCTCGAACAATCGCGGCACCACCACCATGATCGTCGGGCGCACCTCCTCGATATTGGAGGCGAGCTTTTCGAGCCCTTCGGAATAATAGATTTGCGCGCCGAGCCCGATCGGGAAGAGCTGGCCGCCGCTATGCTCATAAGCGTGGGAGGCAGGGAGGAAGGAGAGGAAGATCTCCTCGTCCCAGCCGAAATCCTCGGCGATCAGCGAGGTGCAGCCTTCGACATTGTGCAGGATCGCGCCGTGATGCTGCATGACGCCGCGCGGGGCGCCGCCGGTGCCCGAGGTGTAGATGATGCAGGCGAGGTCGCCGCGCTGGAAATCGGCGCCCGCGGCGCAGGCCACGACATCGCCGCCGGGCGCGGCCAGCGTCGCCCAATCGTGGAACTGGACATTGCCTTCCTGCCCCTGGGGCAGCGGCTCGATCCCGATCACATGCTCGCAGGCCGAGCTCATGATCGCGGCGGGGAGCAGCGTCTTTTGCAATTTGGCGGTGGAGACGATCGCGGCGCGGGCGCCGCTGTCGTCGAGGATATGCTGGTGGTCGCGCTCGGTATTGGTGGTGTAGGTCGGCACGGTGACGCAGCCCGCGGCCATGATCGCGAGGTCGCTGATCAGCCATTCGGGGCGGTTTTCGGAGACGAGCATGACCCGGTCGCCGGGGTTGAGGCCGAGCCCCTTCAAAGCGGTGGCGAGGCTCGCCACCCGCCCGGCCGCCTCGTCCCAGGAGAGCGAGGTCCACACCCCCGCTTTCTTCGCCCACAGGAACGGCGCCCCGCCCTTCTCGCGAGCGCGGGTGAAGAACATGGTGACGAGATTCGGGAAATGTTCGAGCCCAGTGCGCATCGCCCCCTCCGTGACCGCCGCCTGTTGCCGGTCGGTGCACGCTTCTTAGCCGATTGCGCCGCCGCCGCCAGCCCGGCTAGGGACCGATGATGGATTGGCTCCCCCGGCTGCTCAGCATTTTCATGGGCCTGGCGCTCGCCGGCTGCGCGACGGTGGAGGCCGCGCAGCCTTCGGCGCCGGCGCCCCGATCCCAAAGCTTCGTCACCGCCGCCAACCCGCTCGCCGCCGAAGCCGGGATAAACGTGCTTCGCCGCGGCGGCAGCGCGGTCGATGCGGCGATTGCGGTGCAGGCGATGCTGTCGCTGGTCGAGCCGCAAAGCTCGGGGCTCGGCGGCGGCGCCTTCATGACCTATTATGACGCCTCGGCCCGGCGGGCGATCGTCTATGACGGCCGCGAGACCGCGCCCGCCGGAGCGACGCCCGACATGTTCATGGGCGACGATGGCGCGCCTTTGCCCTTCGGCCAAGCGGTGCTGAGCGGCCGCGCCACCGGCGTGCCCGGGGTGGTGCGGATGCTCCATCTCGCCCATCGCGCGCATGGCCGGCTCGAATGGAACGGCCTGTTCGGCGATGCCGAGCGGACCGCGCGCGAGGGCTTCACGGTGAGCCCGCGGCTCGGCCGGATGATCGCCGGGCGCTTTCCGCAAAATGCGGCGGCGGACGTGCGCGCCTATTTCGCGGAAGGCGACGGCACACTGCTCGATCCCGGCGATACGCTGCGCAATCCCGCTTATGCCGAATTTTTGCGGCGTTTGGCGGCGCAAGGGCCGGATGCGCTCTATCGCGGCGCGACCGCGGCGCGGATTGTCGCGCGGACCCATGAAGGGCCGCTGCCGGGGGCGATGACTCTGGAGGATCTGGCGGGCTATCGGCCGCTCGCCCGCGCGCCGCTCTGCCGCGCCTATCGGCTGACCCTGATCTGCGTGCCGCCGCCGCCGTCGAGCGGGGTCGCGGTGCTGCAATTGATGGCGCTGCTCGAGCGCACCGACATCGCCGCGCGCGGGCCGAATGATGCGCAGGCTTGGTTCCTGTTCGCCGAGGCGAGCCGGCTGATGTACGCGGACCGGGATCGCTATGTCGGCGATCCGGCCTTCGCCGAGGTGCCGATCGAGGGGCTGCTCGATCCGACCTATGTCGCCGGCCGCGCGGCGCTGATCGGAACTCAGGCCGGCGCGCCGCCTGCGCCCGGCACCCCACCCGGCGCTCCCGCCGAGGCGCGTGATGCGACGCTGGAGCCGGCCGGGACCACCCATTTCGTGATCGGCGACGCCCGGGGGAATGTCGTCTCGATGACCTCCACCGTGGAATCGATCTTCGGCTCGGGGCGGATGGTCGACGGCTTCTTCCTCAACAATCAGATGACCGATTTCAACTTCCGCCCGGAAGGCGCCAATGCGGTGGCGCCGGGCAAGCGTCCGCGCTCGTCGATGACCCCGGCGATCCTGATCCGCGACGGCCGCTTCGTCGGCGCGATCGGCTCGCCGGGCGGGAGCGCGATCCTGGCCTATGTCGGCAAGGCTCTCGTCGGCATGCTCGCCTGGCAGCTCGAGCCGCAGGCGGCGATCGACCTGCCCAACCTCATCGCCCGCGGCGGCGCCTATAATGGCGAGGCCGACAAATTCCCGCCGGGCGTGGTCGAGGCATTGCGCGCGCGCGGCGTCGACGTCCGCCCCGGCCAGGGCGAAGATAGCGGCCTCCATGGCGTCATGCTGCGCGCGGGGCGCGTGGAGGGGGGCGCGGATCGGCGGCGTGAGGGTGTGTTTCGGGTTGAGGCGGTTCGCTAGAGTCCATCACCCGTCATGCCAGCGAAGGCTGGCATCCAAGCGGTCTTGGAGGCGGTCACCAACGCCGCTTGGACCCCAGCCTTCGCTGGGGTGACGGTTAGGGAGCGGTGCCGATCGCGTCCGTGAGGGTGGCGAAGCCGTGGCGGGGGAGGAGGCGCTTCAGCTCCGCATTGATGTCCTTCACCAGCCCGGGGCCGCGATAGACCAGGGCTGAGTAGAGCTGGACGAGGCTCGCGCCGGCGCGGATTCGGTCGAAGGCGTCGGCGCCGCTCTCGATCCCGCCTGCGGCGATCAGCGGCAGCTCGCCGCCGGTGGCTTTTCGAAAATCGCGGAGGCGCGCCAGCGCCAGCCGCTTCAGCGGTGCGCCGGAGAGGCCGCCGGCTTCGCTCCGATGGGGCGATTTGAGGCTCGGCCGGCTGAGCGTGGTGTTGCCTACGATCAGCGCATCGACCCCGGCGTCGAGCGCGGCGCGGGCGACGTCGTCGATCTCGCCCGGGTCGAGATCGGGGGCGACCTTCAGGAAAACAGGCGGGCTGTCGCCGCGCGCGGCCATTACCGCGTCGAGCAGAGCGGCGAGCGCGCGGCGGCCCTGCAGCGCGCGCAAACCCGGCGTGTTGGGCGAGGAAATGTTGATCGTCAGATAGTCGGCGACGCCGGCCATCGCCTCGACGCCGGCGACATAATCGGCGATCGCCGCCTGGCCCGAGGCCTTGTCCTTGTTGGCGCCGATATTGACGCCGACGAGGCCCTCCCGCCGCCGCCCGAGCCTGGCGAGCGCCGCCGCCTGGCCCTTATTGTTGAAGCCCAGCCGGTTGATCACGCCCTTGTCCTCGGTGAGGCGGAACAGGCGGGGCCGCTCGTTGCCCGCCTGGGGCCTTGGCGTCAGCGTGCCCACCTCGACGAAGCCGAAGCCGAGGCCCAGCATCTGGCGGAAGACCTCGGCATCCTTGTCGAAGCCGGCGGCGAGGCCGACCGGATTGGGGAAAGCGAGCCCGGCGAGGCTGATGGCCAGCACGGGATCGGGCGCCGCCGGACGGCCCGCGGGGAGCAGCTTCAACGTGCGGATCGTCGCCCGATGCGCCCGCTCCGCGTCGAGCGCGAAGGCCAGCGGGCGGAGGAGCGGGTAGAGCGCCATGGCCACTCCATAACGTCACCTCGCCCCGCTCGTCACCCGGGATGACGGGGCGGGTTGATTTTCAGGCCTCACGCAGCCACATGGCAATCGGATCAATTCCGTCCGATTTGAGATCCCCGCCTTATGCGCCTGTCCAGCCTTGCCGATTATGCCGTCGTGATGATGTCGGCGGCCGCGCGCCATTGCGGGCATGCCAGGGTCAATGCGACGACGCTGGCGACCGAGACCGGGATTCCCCTGCCCACCGCGCAGAAATTGGTCAGCCGCCTGTCCACCGCCGGCCTGCTCGAATCGAGCCGCGGCACCGGCGGCGGGGTGCGGCTGGCGCGTCCGCCGGCGGCGATCAGCCTTGCCGACATCGTCGAGGCGGTCGAAGGGCCGATCGCGATGACGACCTGCGTCGATACGGAGCGCCACGATTGCGCGCTGGAAGGCGCCTGCCAGGTGCGGCCGCATATGGGCGTGGTGAACGGCGCGGTGCGCGGCGCGCTGGCGGGCGTGTCGCTCGCTCAACTTTCCCTGGAGCAGGCGTCATGAGCGAAGTTCGCAACCAGGAAGCCCAGGAGGCCGTCGACCGCGCCTCGACCTACGAATGGGGCTTCAGCTCGCCGATCGAGCAGGACTTCGCGCCCAAGGGGCTGAACGAGGACACGGTCCGCTACATCTCCGCCAAGAAGAACGAGCCCGAATGGATGCTCGAATGGCGGCTGAAAGCCTATCGCGCCTGGCTGACCATGACGGAGGTAAACTGGGCGAAGCTCGACATCCCCAAGATCGATTTCCAGGATTCCTATTATTATGCCGAGCCCAAGGCCAAGCCCAAGCTCGGCTCGCTGGACGAGGTCGATCCCGAAATCCTGCGCGTCTACGAAAAGCTCGGCATCCCGATCGAAGAGCAGAAGGTGCTGGCCGGGGTCGAGGGGGCGAGGAAGGTCGCGGTGGACGCGGTGTTCGACAGCGTCTCGGTCGCGACGACCTTCCGCGCGGAGCTCCTGCGGGCCGGCGTGGTCTTCCTCTCCATCTCCGAGGCGATCCGCGAATATCCCGACATGGTCCGCAAATATCTGGGCTCGGTGGTGCCGCAGCGCGACAATTATTTCGCCTGCTTGAACAGCGCGGTCTTCTCCGACGGCACCTTCGTCTACATCCCCGAGGGCGTTCGCTGCCCGATGGAGCTCAGCACCTATTTCAGGATCAACGCCGAGAATACCGGCCAGTTCGAACGCACGCTGATCGTCGCCGACAAGGGGAGCTACGTCTCCTATCTGGAAGGCTGTACCGCGCCGATGCGCGACGAGAATCAGCTCCACGCGGCGGTGGTCGAACTCTACGCGCACGACGATGCCGAGATCAAATATTCGACCGTCCAGAACTGGTATCCGGGCGACGCCGAGGGGAAAGGCGGGATCTACAATTTCGTCACCAAAAGGGCGATGTGCGCAGGCGCGCGCTCGAAGGTTTCGTGGACGCAGGTCGAAACCGGTTCGGCGATCACCTGGAAATATCCGTCCTGCATTTTGAAGGGCGAATCGAGCGTCGGCGAATTCTATTCGGTGGCGCTCACCAACAATCGCCAGCAGGCCGACACCGGCACCAAGATGGTCCATATCGGCGCCAACAGCCGTTCGACGATCGTCTCCAAGGGGATCAGCGCGGGCCGCTCGAACAACACCTATCGCGGCCTCGTCAGGGTCAACGGCGCGGCGGAGAATGTCCGCAACTTCACCCAGTGCGATTCACTGCTGCTGGGGAGCGAATGCGGCGCGCATACGGTGCCCTATATCGAGGTCAGGAACCCCTCCGCCCAGATCGAGCATGAGGCGACGACGTCGAAGATCAGCGACGACCAGCTCTTCTACGCCATGTCCCGCGGCCTCAACGCGGAGGATGCGGTCGCGCTGATCGTCAACGGCTTCGCCCGCGAGGTGCTGCAGCAACTGCCGATGGAGTTCGCGGTTGAGGCGCAGAAATTGCTTGGGATCAGTCTCGAGGGGAGCGTGGGATGAGCACCAGCCCCACCCCAACCCCTCCCCTGAAGGGGAGGGGCTATGACAAAGGGCAGCTACCGTCAGCCCCTCCCCTTCAGGGGAGGGGTAAGGGGTGGGGGCTGTCGGTGGAGCAGCTCCGGCTTCTCCATCAGCGCGCCGCCGAGATGCGCCGCAACCCGACCGAGCCGGAAAAGCGCTTGTGGCGGAACCTCTCGAACGGCCAGCTGGAAGGCGCCAAGTTCCGCCGCCAATCGGTGATCGGCTGGTTCATCGCCGACTTCCTGTGTCCGCAAAAGGCGCTGATCGTCGAAGTGGATGGCGACACGCATGACGAAGCCAAGGACCGGTTGCGGGATGATGTGCTGGCGGGGCGGGGCTTCCGGGTGCTGCGGGTGACCAATGACGACGTGATGGCCAACATGGACGGGGTGCTGACGTTGATCGCCGGCGTGCTCGCGACGGCGCCGAATCGCTGGAACAAGCCCCACCCCAACCCCTCCCCTGAAGGGGAAGGGCTTGAGAGGATCAGCCTTGAGGGGAGCGAGGGGTGAGCATTGAGCAGCAACTTGAGGATGCAGCCGCCGACTTTCAGGCCCTAATTTTAGAGGGGATGGATTCTCGACAGGCGGTCGTTGAGGCTGCGACCTCCAACGGATTAAAGTCGGAAGCGCTCGAAAATCGACTCTCAAGAACGATGTCGATCGAGGCGCTGGTTGAAAAGGTTCGTAAGGACGCGGATTGCGGTCGCTTCCTCGCTGTCACCGCCACAGAGATTGAAAATTGCAGGAAGCGAGCGGAGAAATACGCGCAACTAGGCCTTCTCGGGTTGGGCGCAGAAGAGGTCATCGCAAAATCCGTTGAGGCTTCCATTGGACGAAGCCTGACCGACCATGAGGTTTGGAAGATTGGGGAAATGTGGAACCCTTGGCTGAGCGAGATGAAACTCGCTCATAAGGCGAAGGTCCAGCCGCTGCGAAAACTGTCGATTGGAGATTAAGGCGTGCTGACGATCGAAAACCTCCACGCCACCGTCGACGGCAAGGCGATCCTCAAGGGGATCAGCCTAAACCTGAACCCGGGCGAGGTCCATGCGATCATGGGGCCGAACGGATCGGGCAAATCGACGCTTGCTTATGTGCTCGCCGGGCGGCCCGGCTATGAGGTGACGCAAGGGTCGGTGACGCTCGAGGGCGAGGATCTGCTCGCGCTCGATCCGCACGAGCGGGCGGCGCTGGGCATGTTCCTGGGCTTTCAATATCCGGTCGAGATTCCGGGCGTGTCGAACGTCCAGTTTCTGCGCACCGCCTTGAATGCCCAGCGGCGCGCGCGGGGCGAGGCGGAGCTTTCGGCCGGCGAATTCTTACGCATCGCGCGCGAGCAGGCGGCGGCGCTCGGCTTCGATTTCGAGATGATGAAGCGCGCCGTCAATGTCGGCTTTTCGGGCGGCGAGAAGAAGCGCAACGAGATGGTGCAGATGGGGATCATCGACCCCCGGCTCGCCATCCTCGACGAGACCGACAGCGGCCTCGACATCGATGCGCTGCGCGTGGTCGGCGACGGCATCAACCGGATCATGCGCAAGCCCGACAAAGCGGTGCTGCTGATCACCCACTATCAGCGGTTGCTCGACCTTGTAGAACCCGATTTCGTCCACGTCCTGGCGGACGGCAGGATCACCCGCACCGGCGGCCCCGAACTCGCGCACGAGCTCGAGCGCGAGGGCTATGTGGGCGTGGCGGCATGACCCGCTCCCGCCCCCGCGCCGAAGGCGCAACCCTTTTCCTTCTTCGCGCCTTCGCGCCTTCGCGTGAAAGTAAAAATGGGTTCGCGCAAAGGCGCAAAGGCGCGAAGTTGGGCGCGGCATGACGGCTCTGGTTTTACCTTCGAACCGCGAAGAGGCTTGGCGGTGGAGTGATTTGTCGGCCCTGGCGGGCCTAGTGGAGTCACGGCCGTCAGGGCGAGTGCCGGACGCCTTGCCCTGGATCGAGGCGGAGCATGAGGATGCGCGGCTGCTGTTCGTCGATGGGCAGTTCGATGCGGGGCGCAGTCGGCTGGGTGCGCTTGCGATCGGTGACGTGGCGGTGGCGACCGCGCATCCGCTGGGGCGGCTTGCGGGCACGGCCGGCTGGTCGCTCAGGCTCGGCCGCGATCAATCGCCGGCGGGGTTGGTGCAGATCGTCCATGTCTCGACCGGCGCGGCCGATCATCTTGCCGCCGAAATCGTGCTCGACGGCGACGCGCAGGCTTCTGTGGTCGAAAGTTTCGTCGGCGAGGGCTGGGCGAACCGGCTGACCGGGATCACGCTGGGCGCCAGCGCGCGGCTGATGCTGCATCGCCGGATCCTGGGCACCAGCGGTTTCGTCAGCCTGACCGATCAGGCCCGGCTCGGCGAAGGCGCAAGCCTCGTCATGGTCGCACTCGCCAGCGGCGGACGCGATACGCGGCTCGATGGCGAACTCGTCATGGCGGGCGAGGGGGCGTTCGCGGAGGCCGCCGGCGCCTTGCTCGCCCGCGAGCGCCAGCGCCATGACGTCAATCTCGTCATCCATCATGCGGTCCCGAACGGCACCAGCCGGCAGCTGTGGCGCTCGGTCGCGGACGATAAGGCGACCTGCTCGGTCGCCGCCCGCGTCGAGGTCGCCCGCGACGCGCAGAAGACCGATGGCGGGCAAAGCCTCAACGGCCTGCTGCTGTCACGTACCGCCACGATCAACGCCAAGCCCGAACTCGAAATCTTCGCCGACGACGTCAAATGCGCGCACGGCGCCACCGTCGGCGAGCTGGACCGCCAGGCGCTCTTCTACCTGGAAAGCCGCGGGGTGGCGCCCGACGAGGCGAAAGCCCTGCTCACCCGCGCCTTCGTCGCCGACGCGCTCGACCGGATCGGGGATGAGGCGGTGCGGGCGGTGTTCTATGAGGATGCCGAGCAGTGGTTTGGGGAGGGGTGAAGATGGACATGGCCGCCTCCACCCGTCCGCTCGACTGGCTCGCCGACTTTCCCGCGATCCCGGAGGGCTGGGCCTATCTCGACAGCGCCGCGACCGCGCAGAAGCCGCGCGCGGTGATCGAGGCGATCACCAAAGGCTATGCCGAGACTTATGCGACCGTGCATCGCGGGGTCTATCAGCGCTCGGCCGAGATGACGCTGGCCTTCGAGGCCAGCCGCGCCCGGGTCGCGCGCTTCATCAACGCGGCCAGCGCAGAGGAGATCGTCTTCGTGCGCGGCGCGACCGAGGGGATCAATCTGGTCGCGCAAAGCTGGGGCCGCGACAATCTTGAAGCCGGCGACCGGGTGCTGCTCTCGACGCTCGAGCATCATTCCAACATCGTCCCCTGGCAGCTTGCGGGGGCCCAGATCGACGTGGTGCCGCTGACCGCCGATCATCGCATCGATCTGGAGGCCATGGCCGCGATGATCCGGCCCGAGCACAAGCTGGTCGCGCTCGGCCATGTCTCGAACGTGCTCGGCTCGGTGCTCGATGCGAAGCGCGCGGCCGAAATTGCCCATTCGGTCGGCGCGAAGCTGCTGCTCGACGGCTGCCAGGCGGTGCCGCGGATGCCGGTCGACGTCGCCGACCTCGATTGCGATTTCTACGTCTTTTCGGGGCACAAGCTCTACGGGCCGACCGGGATCGGCGTGCTTTGGGCGCGGGCCGAGATTCTGGACGCCATGCCTCCCTGGCAGGGCGGCGGCGCGATGATCGAGACGGTGAGCTTCGAGCGCAGCACCTACGCCCCGCCGCCGGCGCGGTTCGAGGCGGGGACGCCGCACGTCGTCGGCGTGCTCGGGCTCCACGCGGCGATCGATTATGTCGCCGGGATCGGGCTCGAGGCGATCGCGGCGCACGAGGCGGCGCTGGTCCGCGCCGCGCGCGAAGCGCTGTCGGGGCTCAACTCGGTGCGGCTGTTCGGGCCCCAGGATTCGGCGGGGATCGTGTCCTTCGCGATCGAGGGGGTGCATCCGCACGATATCGGCACCATATTGGACGAGGCCAAAGTCGCGATCCGGGCCGGGCATCATTGCGCCCAGCCGTTGATGGCGGCTCTGGGCGTGGAGGCGACCGCGCGGGCGAGCTTCGGGGTTTACAATGGACCGCAGGATGTCGAGGCGCTGGCGCGCGGGATCGAGCGGGTGACACGGATTTTCGGATGAACGAGGAACGCAGGATCGAGACCGAGGAGGTCGAAAGCGTCGCGGCGCCGCCCAAGGCGCGCGTCGTCGAGACGTTCGAGCGCAAGCGCGACTATCTCGAAGGCTTCCTCTCGCAAAAGCCGGCCGAGCCGGCCGTGGCTGAAACCGGTGGTGACCTTTATGAGGCGGTGATCGCGGCGCTCAAGGACATTTTCGATCCGGAAATCCCGGTGAACATCTACGATTTGGGCCTGATCTACGACGTCGAGATCACCCCCGAGCATCATGCCAAGGTCAAGATGACATTGACCACGCCGCACTGCCCGGTCGCCGAATCGATGCCGGGCGAGGTCGAGCTTCGGGTCGGCGCGGTGCCGGGGATCGGCGACGCGGAGGTGGAACTGGTCTGGGACCCGCCCTGGGACCCGCAGAAAATGTCGGACGAGGCCCGGCTGGAGCTCGGGATGCTATGAGCAGGTGCAGGACAAAAAGTCCCGCTCGTCCCGAGCGTAGTCGAGGGGCGTGTGTGATGAGTCCGTGCCAGCGCCCCTCGACTTCGCTCGGGACGAACGAGGATTGGGAATTGGAATGAGTACTGAGACCAAAGCCCGAGCCCGCCCCGCCGCGGTCCTGCTGACTCCGGCCGCCGAGGCGCGGGTCGCGGCGCTGATGGCGCGCGCCCCCGAGGGCGCGATCGGGGTGAAGCTGTCGACTCCGCGGCGCGGTTGCTCGGGGCTCGCCTACTCGGTCGATTACGTCACCGAAGAGGTGAAATATGACGAGAAGATCGCGACGCCGGGCGGCATTTTTTACATCGACGGCGCCTCGGTCCTCTATCTGATCGGCGCGACGATGGACTGGCGCGAGGACGATTTCGCCGCCGGCTTCGTGTTCGACAATCCCAATGCCAAGGGCGCCTGCGGCTGCGGCGAGAGCTTCACCGTCTGATCCGCATGAATCGCGATCTTGCCCATGTCGAAGCCTGGATCTTCGATCTCGACAACAGCCTCTATCCGCACGATTGCAATCTGTTCGCGCTGATCGACGAGCGGATGGGCGCCTATATCCAGCGCCTGCTCGGGATCGATGCGGTGGAGGCCCGGCGGGTCCAGAAGGGATATTTTCACGCCCACGGCACGACGCTTGCCGGGCTGATCGCCGATCATGGCGTGGAGCCGAACGACTTTCTCGATTTCGTCCACGATATCGACATGGCCCGGCTCGCCGCCGATCCGGTGCTGATCGCCGGGCTCGATCGGCTGCCCGGGCGCAAGTTCGTCTTCACCAATGCCAGCGAGGACTATGCCCGGCGCGTGCTGGAGCGGCTCGGTTTGGGCAATATGTTCGACGGGATGCACGACATCCACGCCATGGCCTATGTCCCCAAGCCCGATCCCTCGGGCTATCGGGAGATCTGCGCGCGCCACGATATCGATCCGACGCGCGCCTTCTTCGCCGACGACATGGTCCGCAACCTCGCCCCGGCCAAGGCGATCGGGATGACGACCTTGTGGGTCGACAATGGCTCGGAACAGGGGCCCGGGGCCCACGCGGTCGCCATGCCGGACTTCGTCGATTACAGGACGGCGGATATCGGCGCCTGGCTCGAAGAGACGATGGGGGAAATGGCATGACTTTGCAGCGGGTGATCGAGGCGGCCTGGGAGGATCGCGACGGGCTCGGCACGGGCACGACGGGCGAGGTGCGCGACGCCGTCGATGAGGCGATCCGCCTGCTCGACGCCGGCGAAGCGCGCGTCGCCGAGAAAGGCCAAGGCGGCTGGACGGTCAATCAGTGGCTGAAGAAGGCGGTCCTGCTCTCCTTCCGGCTCAATCCGATGGCGCCGATTTCGGGCGGGCCGGACGGCGCCATGTGGTTCGACAAGGTGCCGTCCAAATTCCTCGGCTGGAGCGTCGGCGATTTCGACCGCGCGGGCTTTCGCGCGGTGCCGGGTGCGATCGTGCGCCGGGGCGCTTTCGTGGCGCCGGGCGCGGTGCTGATGCCGAGCTTCGTCAACATCGGCGCTCATGTCGGCGAGGGGACGATGGTCGATACCTGGGCGACGGTCGGCAGCTGCGCGCAGATCGGCCGCAACGTCCATATCTCCGGCGGCACCGGGATCGGCGGCGTGCTCGAGCCGCTGCAGGCCGGCCCCGTCATCATCGAGGACGATTGCTTCATCGGCGCCCGCTCCGAAGTCGCCGAAGGGGTGGTCGTCGAGCAGGGCGCGGTGCTCTCGATGGGCGTCTTCATCGGCGCCTCGACCAAGATCGTCGACCGGGCGAGCGGCGAAGTGATTTACGGCCGGGTGCCGGCTTATTCGGTGGTCGTGCCCGGGACGCTCCCGGCCAAGGATGGGGGCCCCAGCCTCGCCTGCGCAGTGATCGTCAAACGGGTGGACGCGCGGACGCGGTCCAAGACCGGGATCAATGAGTTGCTGAGGGACTAGCCTCCGGCGCGAGCGGGGTCGCAGGATGCCGTTCCCCGGCGAAGGCCGGGGCCCAGGAGCCGAAGGCTCTTACAGACGGCCGGACGACCGGAAGTGCCGCGAGCGCGATCTTGAACCCGGCTCGCGCCGGGCCTGGACCCCGGCCTTCGCCGGGGAACAATTCCCCCGAGCGCATAAGCCTCCCTTATCCCTTTGGCCGCAGCTTTCGTGATGTCACGCCCGCCCGCCTCGTTATAGGCCTGCTCATGGCGACGCGCAGCACGACGATGAACGGCCGGGACTGGGCGATCCTGCTCATCCTTTCGGTGCTGTGGGGCGGATCGTTCTTCTTTATCGAGGTGGCGATCCCCTCGGTGGCGCCGTTCACCTTGGTGCTGATCCGGGTGGCGATCGCCGCCGCCTTCCTCTGGCTGTGGCTGTTGCTGCGCCGGGAGCGGCTGGCGCTGCCGCCCGGCGCGGTGCCCGGCTTCCTGGTCCTCGCCTTGCTCAACAATGTCGTGCCCTTCATCCTCTTCGCCTGGGCGCAAGTCGAGATCAGCGGCGGCCTCGCCTCGATCCTGAACGCGACCACGCCGATCTGGGGGGTGATCGTCGCCCATTTGCTCACCGCCGACGAGAAAGCGACCCCGGGCAAGGTCGCCGGCGTGCTGCTCGGCTTCGCGGGGGTGGCGGTGATGATCGGCGGCGATTTGCTGGGGGACATCGGGCGCAGCGTCTGGGCGCAGCTCGCCTGCCTGTTCTCGACGCTGTGCTACGCGCTCGCCGGGATCTGGGCGCGGCGCTTCGGGCCGATGGGGGTGCCGCCGACCGCGGTCGCGACCGGTCAGCTCACCGCCGCCTCGCTGGTCATGCTCCCGCTTGTCCTGATCTTCGAGCCGCCCTGGCTGGCGAGCGCGCCCGCGCCGGAGGCCTGGCTCGCTCTGATCGCGCTGGCCTTGCTCTGCACCAGCCTCGCCTACATCCTCTATTTCCAGCTGCTCGCTTCGGCCGGCGCGACCAATTCGCTGCTCGTCACCTTCCTGATCCCGGTCACCGCGATCCTGCTCGGCGCGCTGATCCTCGGCGAGCAACTCGAGCCCCGCCATTTCGCCGGCATGGCGCTGATCGGGCTGGGGCTGGCGGCGATCGACGGGCGGCTGTTCAGCCGCCTTCGGCCTCGGTGAGCAGCCGCGCCGCCCGTTCGCCGTGCCATTCGGCGAGGCCGGTCATGCGCCAGACCTCGCGGCCCTCGGCATCGTAGAGGATGGTGGTGGGGAGCGTGTCGATGCGCAGCGCCACCATCAGCGCCATTTCGGAGTCGAGATAGGGTTCGAGGCGGGCGAAATTGCGTTCGGCGAAAAAGCGGGTGACCAGGTCGCGGCCATCCCGGTCCTGACTGAGGGCGAGGACTTGCAGGCTTTCGCCCTCGCGCCGGGCGAGGCGGTCGAGCGAGGGCATTTCAACGACGCAAGGCCCGCACCAGGTCGCCCAGAAATTGACCAAAAGGGGCCGGCCGCGGAAGGCGGCGAGGTTGACCGGGCGGCCTTGCGGGTCCTCGAAATTGAGCGCGGGCGCGATTGTGCCGGCGTGGCTGCGGTCGAGCCGGCCCGTGGGATAGGAGGCGGCCGCATTGCCCGCCGCATTGGCCGCAGCGGGCGCCGCGCCTTGCGGGGCGTCGGCCTTTTGCCTATCGCATCCGGCAAGCGCGAACAGGGTCAAGAGGGCGGCCGGGAGACAGGCGATACCAAGTCGCAAGGATCAGGACTCCAACGCCATGTGGGGCGGACGCTTCGCCGAAGGACCGTCGGCGCTGATGCGCGAGATAAATGCCTCGATCCACTTCGACAAGCGGCTCTGGCGCCAGGACATCGAGGCGAGCCGGGTCCACGTCGCGATGCTCGCCGCCTGCGGCATCGTCGCCAGAGAGGATGCCGACGCGATCGAGGAGGGGCTCGACAGGATCGCGGACGATTATGCCGCGGACGGGGTGACCGAGGATGCGGCGCTCGAAGACATCCATATGCATGTCGAGCATCGCCTGACCGAATTGATCGGCCCGGCGGCGGGGCGGCTGCACACCGCCCGTTCGCGCAACGACCAGGTCGCGACCGATTTCAAATTGTGGGTACGCGAGGCGATCGACCTGGCCGACGAGGGGCTGGCGGCGCTGCAGCGGGTGCTGGTCACCCGCGCGGCCGAGCATGCCGAGAGCGTGATGCCCGGCTACACCCATTTGCAGACCGCGCAGCCGGTGACGCTCGGCCACCATCTGATGGCCTATTACGAGATGCTCCGCCGCGATCGCTCGCGCTTCAGCGATGCCCGCGCGCGGCTCAACGAATGCCCGCTGGGCGCGGCCGCGCTGGCCGGGACGAGCTTCCCGATCGACCGCGAGGCGACCGCTCTGGCGCTGGGCTTCGACCGGCCGACCGCCAATTCGCTCGATTCGGTGTCGGATCGCGATTTCGCGCTCGATTATCTGATGGCCGCCGCGCAATGCTCGCTGCACCTGTCGCGGCTCGCCGAGGAGCTGATCGTGTGGGCGAGCCAGGCCTTCGGTTTCGTCCGCCTGTCCGACGCTTATTCGACCGGCTCGTCGATCATGCCGCAAAAGCGCAATCCGGACGCGGCCGAGCTGGTGCGCGGACATTGCGGACGGATCATCGGGGCGATGACCGCTTTGTGCGTGACGATGAAGGGGCTGCCGCTCGCTTATTCGAAGGACATGCAGGACGACAAGCAGCCGGTCTTCGAGGCGCACGATCTGCTGACCCTGTCGCTCGCCGCGATGGCGGGGATGGTCGAAACGGTGACCTTCGAGACGGAACGGATGCGCGCCGCCGCCGAAACCGGCCACGCCACCGCCACCGACCTGGCCGATTGGCTGGTGCGCGAGGCGGGGGTGGCGTTTCGCGAGGCGCATCACATCACCGGCCGGGCGGTCAAGTTCGCCGAGGAATCCGGGCTGCCGATCTGGGCCCTGCCTTATGATACTTTGCGCTCGATCGACGCGCGGATCGGGCCTTCGGTTTTCGATGTGCTTTCGCCGGAGGCCTCGGTTAAGAGCCGCACCAGCCCGGGCGGCACCGCCCCGGCGCAGGTGCGCAAAAGGGTCGAGGCGGCAAGGAAGATGCTGGGAATGGACGAATGAAGCGGGCCGCTTTCGCGCTGCTGCCGCTCGCTCTCGCCGCCTGCGGCCAGCGCGAGCCGCTGCGTCTGCCCGCCGGCGAGGAGCCCGTGCCGGCGGAGGCCATGGCGAGCGCGCCGCCGACCACGGACGAATTGCTCACCCCGCCGCCGATCGCCCGGCCGGTGCGGGTCGATGAATTGCTGCGCCGTTCGGACGAGCGCGAGGCCGACCGCTTCGATCTGCCGCCGGGGGACATCGAGGTGGATGAGAGCAATAATGACGGGGACGAGCCCGAATGAAGCCGATCCGCAAGGCCGTCTTTCCGGTCGCCGGGCTCGGCACCCGCTTCCTGCCCGCGACCAAGGCGATCCCCAAGGAGATGCTGACCGTCGTCGATCGGCCGCTGATCCAATATGCGGTTGAGGAGGCGCGCGAGGCCGGGATCGAGCAGATGATCTTCGTCACCGGCCGCAACAAAGGCGCGCTCGAGGACCATTTCGACATTTCCTACGAGCTGGAAGCGACGATGCGCGGGCGCGGCAAGCCGCTCGATGCGCTGGAGGCGACCCGCTTCCCGCCAGGCGCGATCGTCTCGGTGCGCCAGCAGGAGCCTTTGGGGCTCGGCCACGCGGTCTGGTGCGCACGCGAGATCGTCGGCGACGAGCCGTTCGCGGTTTTGCTTCCCGACGATCTGATGGTCGGCAAGCCCGGCTGCCTCGCCCAGATGGTCGCGGCCTACAACAAGGTCGGCGGCAATATCGTCTGCGCGCAGGAAGTCGCGCCCGAGCGGACCCAGAGCTACGGCATCATCACCCCGGGCGCGCGCGACGGTCGCTTGGCCGAAGTCCGCGGCCTGGTCGAGAAGCCCGCGCCCGCCGACGCGCCGTCCAACCTCGCCGTGGTCGGCCGCTACATTCTCCAGCCCGAGATCATGGCGATATTAAGCGGGCTCGGCAAAGGCGCGGGCGGCGAGATCCAGCTGACCGACGGCATGGCCGCCCTGATCGGCGACCAGCCCTTTCATGGCGTCACCTTCGACGGCGAGCGCCACGATTGCGGCGACGCCAAGGGCTTCGTCGTCGCCAATCTGGCGCTGGCGCTGGCTCGCGACGAGATCGCGCCCGCGGTTCGCGCCTGGCTCGACGGGCGCTGATGGAAGGGGCGCTGCTCGCCGGCGACGGGCCCGTCCGCCGCCTGAGCATCGCGGAGGCCGGCAACTATGCCGGGCCCGGCTTCCTGTGGCTCCACCTTGAGGGGCGCGACGAGAGCGATCTTGCGCTGCTCAAGACGAGCGGCGACATTCCCGACGTCGCCGCCGGCGCATTGATCGCGACCGAGACCCGGCCGCGCTGCGACGCGATCGAAGACGGCGCGATCATCAATCTGCGCGGGCCCGGCGATTGCGATCCGCAAGATAGCGACCGACTGGTCTCGATCCGTTTGTGGGTCACCCGCGACCGGGTGACCTCGCTCAGCCGGCGGCGGATGGCCGCGACCGACACCGTGATCGCCAAGATGGAGGCGGGCCAGGTCACCGATTCGGGCGATCTGGTCGCCGCTTACGCGCGCGCGATCAGCACCCAGCTTGATCCCGAAGTGTCGGCGCTCGGCGACCGGCTCGACGAGGCGGAGAGCGATCTGGACGGCAGCCATCTCTACCGGCTGCGACGGGCGATCACCGCGGTGCGCTCCGACGCGATCGGCTATCGCCGCTTCGTCGCGCCCGATCGCGACGCGCTGCGCACTTTGGCCGGGCTCGAGTTCGACTGGCTCGGCCAGGACGACCGCCTCCACATCGTCGAGGCCGCCGATCGCTTTGCGCGGATGGCCGAGGAGCTGGAGGCGGTGCGCGAGCGCGCCGCCTTGCTCCACGAGCAGATCACCGATTTGCGCGCCGAACAGGTCGATCAGCGCGCGCTCTACATCTCGATCGTCGCCTTCATCTTCCTGCCGCTGACCTTCATCACCGGGCTGCTGGGGATGAATGTCGAGGGGATTCCGTACGCCCAGGCGGACTGGGCCTTCTGGGGCGTTGTCGGCTTTTGCGTGGTCACCGGGTTGGGGGTCTTCGCCTGGTTCTACTGGCGGCACTGGATCAATCGGTAGGGACCCATTTCCTCCCCCGGATTTCCGGGGGAGGGGGACCGCTCGAAGAGCGGTGGAGGGGCCTCTTGCGGTGAAAGAACCCCCTCCACCATGCTTCGCATGGTCCCCCTCCCCGCGAAATCGCGGGGAGGATATGATGCGCCTACGCCTCCAGCTCGATGTCCCAATAGAGATAGTCGCGCCAGCTTTCGTGGAGGTAGTTGGGCGGGAAGGAGCGGCCGTGCTCCTGGAGCTGCCAGCTGGTCGGGCGGAAGGGGTGGCGCTGGATGTGCATATGGGCCTGGCGCGGGGTCCGGCCGCCCTTGCGCAAATTGCACGGCGCGCAGGCGGTGGCGACATTTTCCCAGGTGGTGCGGCCGCCCTGCGCGCGCGGCATGACATGATCGAAGGTCAGCTCTCTGGGATCGCCGCAATATTGGCATTCGAAGCGGTCGCGAAGGAACAGGTTGAAGCGGGTGAAGGCGGGATATTCGCTCGGGCGCACATATTGGCGAAGCGCGATCACGCTCGGCAGCTTCATTGCCCGGCTTGGGCTGTGCACCTCGCGCTCATAGGTGGCGACGATATCGACCCGCTCCAAAAAGAGCGCCTTGACGGCGGTCTGCCACGGCCACAGGCTCAACGGATAATAGCTCAGCGGGGTGTAATCCGCGTTGAGCACCAAAGCGGGGCAGCCTTCGGGATGACGCAAGAGATCCGGATGATACAAGGCCGACAAGCTCCCGTTTCACGGAGAGTCCTCCGAAAAACGCCGCCCCCGACACCTGTCGCACCCAGAACGCGGGAGATCGGGCGTTCCCGCCATCCTCTCCTGGTCCGTCACGCCATCGCTGATCTGCGTGACGCGGCCATGACACCATAAGCAACGACTCCCGGTCAAGGTTCCTCATGCACGCCGTCACCCGTTTCGCCCCTTCTCCGACCGGCCGGTTGCATCTGGGCCACGCTTATTCGGCGCTGCTCGCCCACGATTTCGCGCGCAAGGAGGGCGGCGCCTTCCTGTTGCGCATCGAGGATATCGATCCGGGGCGGACCCGGTCCGAGCATGTCAACGGGATCATCGAGGATCTGCTCTGGCTCGGCCTCGAATGGGACGGGCAGATGATCTACCAGTCCGAACGGCTGCCGCTTTACGCCGAGGCGCTCGAGCGGCTGAAGGGCGAGGGGCTGGTCTACCCCTGCACCTGCACCCGGGCCGAGATCGCCGCCGAGATCGCGGCCAGCGCGCTGGCGCCCCAAGGACCGGATGGCCCGATCTATCCGGGCACCTGCCGGGGGGTCGGCGACACGAGCAAGCCGCATTGCTGGCGGCTCGACGTCGCCGAGGCGATGGCGCGGGCCGGGCCGCTTTACTGGCTGGACGATCATACCGAGGTCCAGGCCGAGCCCGAGCGGTTCGGCGACGTCGTCCTCGCCCGCAAGGACGCGCCCGCTTCCTACCACCTCGCCGTCACCCTCGACGATGCCGCGCAAGGCGTGACCGACGTGATCCGCGGCCGCGATCTTTATGCCGCCACCGATGTGCACCGCCTGCTGCAGGCACTGCTCGATCTGCCGACGCCCGTCTATCGCCATCATGGGCTGCTCACCGACGCGTCCGGCGAGCGTCTTGCCAAGCGGCACGGCGCGCCGAGCCTCGCCGACCTGCGCGAGGGCGGCGCCGATCCGGTGGCGCTGGTTGCGGGGCTGCGCCGGGTAGAATTGCCGTCTGGCTATTCGCTGGCACAAGCGTAAAGGGCGCGCCATGAAGATCGTCCTCATCATCCTGCTCGTCCTCGCCGCTTTGGCGACCCTGTTCGTGCTGATTCGCGGCGTCGTCACCATGGCCGGCGGCAAGGACATCACCGGCGAGCGCTCGCAGGCCTTGATGCAAAAGCGCATCCTGTTTCAGGGGATCGCGATCCTGATCGCGGTCGCGCTGCTGCTGGTCGCGGGCAGCTAGGCCCTGGTCAGGCTCAACAAGATCTACACCCGGACCGGCGATGCCGGCCAGACCGGGCTGGTCGACGGCTCGCGGGTTTCCAAGGCTGCCCCCCTGATTGCCGCGATCGGCGACGTCGACGAGACCAACAGCGCGATCGGGGTCGCCTTGCTGACGGTCGGGAATGACGAGGCGCGGGCGATGCTCGGGCGGATCCAGAACGAGCTGTTCGATCTCGGCGCCGATCTCGCCACGCCACAGGGCATGGAGGGGGCGCTGCGCATCCAGCCCGATCAGGTCGAGCGGCTGGAGCGCGAGATCGACCGGATGAACGAGGATCTGGAAGCCTTGCGCAGCTTCGTCCTGCCGGCGGGCGAGGGCGGCGCGGCCGGCCTCTACCTCGCCCGCGCGGTGGCGCGGCGGGCCGAGCGCTGCGCGGTCGCGGCCGGGGCGGGGCTGAGCCCGGTGGCGCTCGCCTATCTCAACCGGCTTTCGGATCATCTCTTCGTGCTTGGGCGTTGGGTGGCGCGTGAACGGGGCGGCGACATCCTCTGGCAACCGGGCGCGACGCGCGCCGGATGACAGGCGTTCCCCATTTGTGCTAGGCCTTGCCGGCGGGAGGCGATGATGGCGGCACGAGCATTGCCGGACAGCGACGACGGCCTTGCCGGGCACTATCGCAAGGTGCGCGGCCTGAGCCTCGCGCTCGCCGCGCCGCTTTCGGATGCGGATGCCTCGCTCCAGCCAATGCCCGATGCCTCGCCGGCGAAATGGCATCTGGCGCACACGACATGGTTCTTCGAAACCTTCGTGCTGCGCGATCATGTCCCCGGCTACCGGCTCTACGACGAGAGCTTCGCTTACCTCTTCAACTCTTATTATGAAGGCGAGGGCGAGCGCCAGCCGCGGGCGCGGCGGGGGATGATCTCCCGGCCCTCGCTCGACGAGATCCGGGCCTGGCGGGCGGCGGTGGACGCGGCCCTGCTCGGCGCGATCGGGGCGCTGCCGGGCGAGCTCATCACCCTCGGCCTCAACCATGAGCAGCAGCATCAGGAGCTGATGCTGATGGACCTGACCGCCGCCTTCTTCGAAAATCCGCTGCGACCCGCCGTGTGGCCCAGCACGCCGCGCGCGCCGTCCGTGGTGCCGGGACCGAGCGGCTGGATGCGGGGCGCCGAGGGCGTGGTCGAGATCGGCCATGACGGAGCGGGCTTCGGCTTCGATTGCGAAGGCCCGCGACACCGGACCTTCCTCGCCCCGCACGCGCTGGCCGAGCGGACCGTGACCAACGCCGAATGGCTCGGCTTCATCGCCGACGGCGGCTACGCCGATCCCTTGCTGTGGCTTTCGGATGGCTGGGCTTGGGTGCGGGAGCATGGCATCGAGGCGCCGCTTTGTTGGGTCAAGGAGGGCGACGGCTGGGCGCGCTTCGGTCTGGACGGCTTCCAGTCGCTCGATCCCGCCGAACCGGTCAGCCACATTTCCTATTACGAGGCCGAGGCTTATGCCCGCTGGGCGGGGGCGCGGCTGCCGACCGAGGCGGAGTGGGAAAGCGCCGCCGCCGCGCTCGATCCCGACGGCGGCAACCAGCTCGACCGCGCCGGCCCGGTGCGCCCGCTCGCCGGCGAGACCGGCCTGTTCGGCAACGTCTGGGAATGGACCGGCAGCGCCTATCTCCCTTATCCGGGGTTCAAGCCGGCCAAGGGCGCGGTCGGCGAATATAACGGCAAATTCATGTGCTCCCAGATGGTGCTGCGCGGCGGCTGCTGCGCCACCCCGCGCGGCCATGCCCGGGCGAGCTATCGCAATTTCTATTATCCCCACCAGCGCTGGATGGTCTCGGGGCTGAGGCTCGCGCGTGACCTTTGATCCCGCCTTTCGGGACGATGTCCTCGCCGGCCTGGCCGCGCCCATTCCGGCGGTTCCGGCGCGCTGGCTCTACGACCGGCGCGGCTCCGAGCTGTTCGAACAGATCACCCGGCTTCCCGAATATTATCCGACGCGGACCGAGACGGCCCTGCTTGAGCGCCATGCCGGCGATATCGCCGCCGCGCTCGATCCGGGCGAGGCGGTGGTCGAGTTCGGCTCGGGCTCGTCGGCCAAGACCCCGATCCTGCTGCGCGCGGTGCGCCCCGCCGCTTATGTGCCGATCGACATCAGCGGCGATTTCCTGCGCGAATCGGCGCGGGCATTGCAGGCCGAGTTTCCGGACCTGCCGATCCATGCCGTGGAGGCGGATTTCACCCGCTCGCTCGCTTTGCCGGCGGCGGTGGCGGGAATGCCGCGGCTGGGCTTCTTCCCGGGCTCGACGATCGGCAATTTCGTGCCGCGCAGCGCCGTCGATTTCCTCCGCGCGATGAAGGCGACGCTCGGCGAAGGCTCCCGGCTGGTGATCGGCATGGACCGGATCAAGGACGTGGGTGTGCTGACCCGCGCCTATGACGATAGCGCCGGCGTCACCGCCGCCTTCAATTTGAACCTGCTCCACCGGATCAATGCCGAGCTGGGCGCCGACGTGGCCGTCGAGGCGTTCCGCCACCGGGCACTGTGGAACGACGCGCTGAGCCGCATCGAGATGCATCTGGAGGCGGTGCGCGACGTCTCGTTCACGATCGCGGGCCGGGTCTTTTCGTTCAAGGCCGGCGAGACCATCCACACCGAAAACAGCCACAAATACGGGCATCGCGACGGCCGCCTGCTGCTCCGCGCGGCGGGCTGGGGGGTGATCGACGAATGGACCGACGAAGCGGACCATTTCTCGATCCTGCTCGCCGAAGCCGAGCCGCCCCGCTTCGCCCCCTGATCAGCGCTGCACCTCGGCTCGCCAGGTGGTGACGTAGAGGATCGAGCCCCGGCATTCGGGCATCTCCTCGCGCGCGATCAGGCGGAAGCGGCTGCCGTCCCAGCCGTAGCGGGACCGCGAGCCGCAATCGCCGAGGCCGCGGCCTTTCGAAAAGTCCGACAGGATCATCGAGTCGCCGTCCCACTCGGCATTCACCAGCATGCGATGGCCTTCCTCCACGTCGATATCGTCGAGCGCGATATCGAAGGGCGCCGGCGCGATCCGGATCTCGGGCCCCTGCGGGGTAGCGATGAAGGGGACGTTGGTGACGTTGTAGGCGCCGGTGCCGCAGGCGATCAGGACCAGCGTCCGGCCGCCGCCGAGCGCCGCGGTCTCGACCTCGTCGGGGCCGCCGACATCGTCGATCGCACAGCCATTGTCGCGCCGCAGCCGGGCGATCCGCGCCGCCGGGATGGCGAGCGCCGGCTCGCTCGCCGATCGGGCGAGGCGCACGACCGGCACCGGTGGGGGCGGTGGCACTTCGCTGGCGGGGTTGCGGCCGGTGCGGATCAGCGCGGTGGTCGTGTGCAGCCGCCCCTGCACTTCGTCCATATAGAGCATCGCGCCGCGCATGCCCTTGAGCGACACCTGCCCGATCATGGTTCCGGCCGCGTCCTGGAGCTCGATCAGATCGGCATAGCCGGTCTCGTCGAGGAAGCTGCGGAGGTTCTCGGGCTCGATCAGGACGTCGCCATCGACCCCCTCGAGCCGGACCGCCAACGGCTGGCCGTAGACGGTGAGCCGGGCCGGCGTCCCTTCGACCTGGGCGATGCGGAAACGGATCCGCGCTTCGGGTTCCGGCCCGCGCTCGATCGCCATGATGCCGTTGGCGGTGAAGCCCTGGCTTTCGGAGTGGACCGCGACCGCCTGGCAGTGGCGGCCATTGTCGCAGGCGACGACCCAATCGTGGAAGAGGTGCGCCTCGCGTGGGACGGGGGCCGCTTGCGCAGGGCTTGGAGCCGGCTGCGGCGCGGCGGCGGCGATGAGGAGGGCGATGAGCATGATATGAGTGTTCCGCAACGGCCCCGGCCGGTCAAGGGCGCCGCCATTGCCCGCCCCGGATGGCGTCGCTACATGGCGGCAACGCGTCCGTGGAGTGATCATGCTGCTTGCCGTTATCGACATCGCCATCATGCTGCTGTGGGTGCTCAGCCTGATCATCATCGCTCAGGCGATTTTGAGCTTCCTCGTCGCCTTCAACGTGATCAACACGCACAACGATTTCGTGCGCGGCTTCCTGCGCGCGCTCGATCAGTTCACCGAGCCCATGTACCGGCCGGTGCGGCGCATCCTTCCCGATTTCGGCGGACTGGACTTCGCGCCGCTGGTGATCCTGCTGCTGCTCTATGCGATTCAGCGGCTGCTGGTCGGGGTCGCGCAGAACGTCGCTCTGTCCGGCTGAGCGTCGGATGGGGGCGGCCTCGATCGACGGCAAGGCGCACGCCGCCGCTTTGCGCGAGCGCATCGCCGCTCTGGTCCCGGCCTTCGCCGCCGCGACGGGACGGGCACCGGGCCTGGCCGTGGTGCTGGTCGGCGCCGATCCGGCGAGCCAAGTCTATGTCCGTGCCAAGGGCCGCGCCACCGAGGCGGCGGGGATGGCGAGCTTCGCGCATCACCTTGCCGCCGACACCGACCAGGGGTCGCTGATCGCGCTGGTCCGCGAGCTCAACGCCGACGAGCGGGTCGATGGCATTCTGGTTCAGCTGCCGCTGCCGGCGCAGATCGATGAGAAAGCGGTGTTGGGCGCGATCGCTCCGGCCAAGGATGTGGACGGCTTCACCATCGAAAATGCCGGCCGGCTGGCGGTGGGCGAGGCCGGGCTGGTGCCCTGCACGCCGCTGGGCTGCCTCGCTCTGCTGCGCGCCACGCTCGGCGATCTCGCCGGGCGGGACGCTGTCGTCGTGGGGCGCTCCAACATCGTCGGCAAGCCGATGGCGCAATTGCTGCTGCGCGAAAGCTGCACGGTCACCGTCGCGCACAGCCGCACTCGCGATCTTCCCGAGGTCGTCCGCCGCGCCGATATCGTGGTCGCGGCGGTGGGGCGGGCCGAGATGATCCGGGGCGACTGGCTTAAGCCCGGCGCGACCGTGATCGACGTCGGCATCAACCGGGTCGATGGGCGCCTGACCGGCGACGTTCATTTCGAAAGCGCCGCCAGGATTGCGGGCGCGATCACGCCGGTGCCGGGCGGGGTCGGGCCGATGACGATCGCGATGCTCTTGCGCAACACGCTGGTCGCGGCGCATGCCCGGGCCGGGCTTGCCGCGCCGGAGGGGCTATGATCGAATTGTTCATCTCGGCCTTCGTCACCTTCCTGGTGGTGATCGATCCGCCCGGCTGCGCGCCGATCTTCGCCAGCGTGACCAGGGGCGCCGAGGCGCGGCACCGGCGGGTGATGGCGTTCCGCTCTGTCGCGATCGCGGCCGCGATCCTGCTCTTCTTCGCTTTGTTCGGAGAGGATCTGCTCCGCCATCTCGGCATCTCGCTCTCGGCCTTCCGGATCGCCGGCGGCATCCTGCTCTTCCTGATCGCGATCGACATGGTCTTCGAAAAGCGGACCGAGCGGCGCGAGAATAGGGCGGAGGAGGTCAGTGCCGCCAATGTGGAGGACGTGTCGGTCTTCCCGATGGCGATCCCGATGATCGCAGGTCCCGGCTCGATCGCCTCGGCGATGCTGCTGATGGCGCGGAGCGAAGGCCTGAACGAATCGCTGGTCGTGCTCGCCGCGCTCGGCGCGACCTTGCTGCTGACCTTGCTCTGTCTGCTGCTCGCCGGGCCGCTGATGCGCCTGCTCGGCAACCGCATGGAGGCGATGATCACCCGCCTGCTCGGCGTGATCCTCGCCGCGCTCGGGGTTCAGTTCGTGATCGACGGGATCGAGCGCAGCTTCACCATCTGATTAACGGATCACCCGCCACATCCGGTAGGGCGAGCCCGCGGGGAGCGGCACCGGCTCGAGCCATTGCGGGATGCGGTGGCGGACGAGCTGCATGTAGAAGCCTTGCGGCGTCTCCGAACGGTAGATCGTCGATTCCGACAGGTTCGGGCAGATCAGCAGATAATCGGCATGGTAGCGCTCGGCGGTGGCGCGGGCGTTGTCGGCGGTCCCGCGCCAGGCCCGCATGACATCGATGATCTGCTGGGCGTTGCGATGATAGGGGCCGGTGACCGCGTCGTGCGGGGTCACCGTGATCAGCCTGGGCCCCAGATCGACGAAGGTCAGCACCATCCCGGGCCGCTGCCTTGCGATCGGGGCGAGCGCGGCGAGGGTCGGGCAGCGACCGTTGGCGACGTTCACCGTCTGGCGACCCGGCGCGGGCGGCTTGGCGAGCAAATTGGCGGCCCAGCCGCTCGCCAGCGCGATCACGATCAGCAGCGCCGCCAGCAGCAGGCCGAGGCGGATCACGAGGTGGCGAATGTTGATGAAGGCAAGGATCGCGGTCCACAGCAAGGCGGCAGCGCCCGGAACGGAAAGCAATTGCGCGGCCGGGCCGGCGCGGGTCTGCCAGCACAGCAACGCCGTCGAGAGCAGGGCCAGCGCGGCCAGCGCGCTCCACCGCATCAGCCGGTCGGGATCGCGGCGGCTGAGCCAGAGCATCAGGCCGTAGCCGATCAGGCCGGCCACCGGCAGGGTCAGGATCAGGGCGGCGGTGGCGGCGCCGTGCCGCCACACCGGCATCGCCTCGCGCACCTTGGAGAGCCAGAGCGTTTCGAGTTCGGGCGGGCTCTGCTCGAGCCGGCCGAGGCAGTCGGGCCAGACCAGAGCGAAGGCGATGGCGAGCGCGGCGCCGGCCAGCGCGGCGACGCCGAGCCGGCGCCAGACCCCTTCCGGGCTCAGCCAGGCCAGCGCCACCGCGATCGCCCCGGCCGCGACCATCGCCGACAGCCAGACCGGCGAGAGCGCGTCGCAGACCGCGAAGCGGTTCGCTTCCGAGGTGAAGATCAGGAAGCCGAGCGCGCAGCCGCCCGCCAGCGCGGCGCCGTACGCGGCCAGTCGCCGCGCCTCGCCGGCGTCCCGGATCCAGAACAGGACGACGAAGACGCCGATCACGGCGAGGTAGAGCAGCATTTCCAAGCCGACCGCGAGCGACAGCGCGGTGGCGATGCCGGCCGTGACGCCGCCGCGCGCGCGCTTCGGATCGACGAGCCCGGCCGCGGCCCAGGCCAGGAAGGCGAGCTGCCAGCCGTGATGATCGATCCGCAAGGGCTGCCACATGCCCTTGGCGGAGCCGGCGCAGGCGAGCAGGACCATTGCGAGGAGGAAAGCGAGCCGGCCGATCAGCCGGTGCGCGGTCACCGCCACCGCCGCCATCGCTGCCAGCATCGGCAGCAAGGGCGCGACCGCGACCGCGATCTGCTCGGCCGTCCGCCCGCCGACCAGCGGCGTGAAGATCAGCTTCAGCGCCGCGATCGGCAGGTCGACGAGCCGCGACCAATGGATGTTCGATCCGGCGAGGCGATGCTGCTGAAGATCGTACCAGCCCTGGCCCTCGAGCAAGGCGCGAACCTGCATCATCCGCATATTGTCGTCGGTGTCGCCGAGCGCGAAGGCGCGGATCTGGCCGCTGCGGTCGAAGATCATATAGGCGGCCGTGACGAGCCAGAAGAGCAGCAGCCACCAGCGCCAATGACGCTCGATCCGGTCCAGTCCTTGCTCGATGCTCCCCACCACGCGCCTTTTCTTCGCTTCCCAAGCCCAGCTCCGGGCCTTAATCGCTGCCCGCCAAAGGGCAAGCGGGCGATAAGGAGGCGGCGCCGGTCAAATGTCTAGGGCGGTCGCGCTCAAATCGCTGTTCGGGCAGGTGGTCCGGTTCGGCCTCGTCGGCGGGTTCGTTACCGGCCTGTACGTGCTCGTCTATTCCCCCCTCGCCAGTCTGGAGCTCGCCTCGCCGCAGGTCGCGAACCTCGCCGGCTATTTCGTCGCGATGGTGACCGGCTATGTGCTGCACAGCCGCTGGAGCTTTCGCGGCCACGGCAGCCGCGACAATGCCGCCCGCACGACCGGCCGCTTCTTCGTCGTCTCGCTGATCAGCCTCGCGCTCAACGCCTTGTTCGTGTTCGTGCTGACCGACAGCTTGATGCTCGACGGACCCTGGTGGTGGCCGCTCATTCCGATCCTGTTCGTGACCCCGCTCGTCACCTTCACGCTCAACCGGCAGTGGGTGTTCGGTTAAGTGGCCAAAATCTGATGGAACGCATCGTTTATGACCGGATGGCCGCGATCGACCAGTTGCACTGGTGGTATCGGGCGCGGCGCGCGATCCTCGCCGACCTGATCCGGCGCAAGATCGCGCTGCCGACGGATGCGCGCATATTGGAGGTCGGCTGCGGCACCGGGCACAATCTCGAGATGCTGGGCGGCTTCGGCCGGGTCGAGGCGATCGAGGTGGACGCCGCCGCGCGCGCGATCGCGAGCCAGAGGCTTGGCGGGGCGGTGATGGCTTCGCCGCTGCCGGGTCTGCCGGGGGTTCCCGACGGGCGCTACGATCTGATCGCGATCCTCGACGTGATCGAGCATGTCGACGAGGACGTCGCGGGTCTCGCCGCGCTGGCGAGCAAGCTCAAGCCTGGCGGCCGGATCCTGATCACCGTGCCGGCCTTCCCCTGGATGTGGAGCGCGCACGACGTCGTCAATCATCACAAGCGCCGCTACACGCGCGGCTCGCTCAAAGCGCTGGTCGCCGAGGCCGGGCTGAAGCTCGACTTCATGAGCTGGTTCAACTCTTTGCTCTTCCCGCTCGCCGCGACCGCGCGGCTGGGCGGGCGGCTGACCGGCAAGGAGGATAGCGACGACAAACTGCCGCCGCGCCCCGTCAACTGGCTGTTCGAAAAGCTGTTCGGGCTGGAGCGCTATGCGCTGGGCAGGCTGCCCTTCCCGCCCGGGGTCTCGCTGGTCGCGATCGTTTCCGCCCCCTGAGCGACATGGCCGAGCTGGGGCGTACCGCCCGCGCGGCCGGCGATGTCGGAGACGATGTAGAGCGGCCGGCGCTTCGCCTCGATATAGAGCCGCCCCAGATATTCGCCGATCATGCCGAGCACGAACATCTGGACCGCGCCGAGCAGGACGACGACCAGCATCAGCGAGGTCCAGCCCTGGATGGCCGAGCCGGTGAAGAAGCCGACCCCGATGTAGATGAAGAGCAAGACCGAGGCGGCGACCAGCCACAGGCCGATATGGCTCGCCATGCGCAGCGGCGCGGTCGAAAAGCCGGTGACCGCGTCGAGCGCGAGCCGCATCATCTTGCGCAGCGGATAATTGGTCTCGCCGGCGAGCCGCTCGGCCCGGTCGTAGGCGATCGGCACCTGCTTGAAGCCGACCCAGGCGACCATGCCGCGAATGAAGCGCGCCTGCTCGGGCAAAGCGAGCAGCGCATCGAGCGCGCGCCGGCTCATCAGCCGGAAATCGCCGGTGTCGACGGGGATTTCGATGTCCGACAGCTTGGAGAGCAAGCGGTAGAAGCCCTTGGCGGTCGCCTTCTTGAACGCGGTCTCGCCGGCGCGGGCGCGGCGCACCGCATAGACGACGTCGGCGGCCCTCGCCTCCATCTCCATGATCATCGCCGGGAGCAGTTCGGGCGGGTCCTGAAGGTCCGCGTCGATGATCAGGATGCGTGCGCCGGCGCACAGATCGAGCCCGGCGGTCAGCGCCAATTGGTGGCCGTGATTGCGCGAGAGGTTGATCGCGACGAGCCGCGGATCGGCCTCGGCGAGGTCCTTCATCAGCTCCCAGCTGCGGTCGCGCGAGCCGTCGTTGATCAGGACGATCTCATAATCCTCGCCCGCCACCCCCTTGGCCGCCGCCGACAGTCGCCGGTGCAGCTCGGGCAGGCACGCCTCCTCGTTGAAACAGGGAACGACGATCGAAAGCGAAGGCGCGGTCATTCATGGTCCTTGGCCGGGGGCAGGTCCGACTCCCCGACCCTATAGAGGACGCTGGAGCCGGAGCGCCAGATGGGCCGCAGATCGCTGGCCAGGGCGGGGTCGTAGGGCGGCGGCGAGATCAGCCAGACATAATCGAAGGCGTCGCGCGGGAAATAGGCCAGCGCCTCGTTCATCGTCCGCCACGCCTCGCCCCGGCAGCGGCGCTCGGTGACGACCTGGCTGGCGTCGCGGGTGAAGGGCCAGCCGGGCTTGTAGCGCACGGTGAGCAATTGCGCGCCGGCCATGGTCCATTGGTCGTTGGAGAAAGCGTGGTTGCGCACCGTGCCCATCGCGGAGAGATGGAGCAGCCGGGTCATCGCCCAGGGCTCGACGCATTCGCGACCGCTGAAGCTGACCAGCCGGGCGCCGTGCTCGACATGTTCGAGCGCGGCGAGCTCGCGGTCGTAGCTACGATCGTAGAGCATCATGCTGAGCCCGGCGCCGCCGAGGCGGATCAGCACGAAAGCGAGCGCGCCGATCGCGATGGCGCGCTGGAAATGCGGCGTCGCCGTCTCCCGGAAACGGATCGCGACCAAAGCGATGGCGAACAGATAGGGCGCGAGGCGCATGTCCGCATAAGCCGAGCCGAACACGATCCGGGGGAGCAGCACGAAGACGATGACGAGGAAGAGGAAGGAGGCGACGAGGTTGCGCGACCAGCTCATCCGCCGATCGACCAGCGACCAGATCAGCATCAGCACGCAAAGCCCGAGCGAGCCGACGTCGAACCATTCCCAGCGGTCGCGCAGCGCCATGTAGAGCCAGTCCCACTTGCGCTCCCAGTTGAACCAGTCGCCGGTGCTGCCCCCGGCATTGCTCCGCCACAGCAGCATCAGCGCGATCGGCGGGAGCAGAGCGAGGCAGTGGATCCCGGCCCAGAAGCCCGCGGCGATGAAGTTGCGGCCATTGTCGTGCTGGCGGACCAGTTCGGCCGAGAAAGCGAGCACGCCGAGGGTTCCCCAGCCGAAGGCGTGGACCACCCACAGGACCACCGAGATCGGCATGAACAGGGCGGCGCGCATGCGCAAATGGCCGAGCCGGGCCAGGCGCAGCCAGAAGGCGAAGGCGCACAGCGCCAGCCCCATCGCCAAAGCGAAGTTCACGAAGCCGAACAGGAACGGATAATTGTAGGCGAAGGGCACGGCGAGCAAAGCGGTCGGCGTCACCCGGCCGTGGACCTCGTAGCTGACCCACAACAGCCCGCCCGCGGTCAGCGCCGGGATGGTGATGACGATCAGCTTCACCGCCGCCTCCAGCCCGATCAAAGGCTCGAGCAGGACGACGAGGAGGTCGATGCCGAGATTGCCGATCAGCTGCCAGTCGAAGCCGTAAAATTGCTGGAGATCGGGCGAAGTGGCGAGATCGAGCTGCACCCGATAGCGGCCCATATGGCCGGGCAGATCGAGCAGAGGCGGCACGTCCGGCCAGAGCAGGGGCAAGGCCGCCAGCAGGATCAGCGCGAGCACGAAGTCGCGCCTTTCCCAGAAGGCGTGCGGGGCGGCCCCGGGGGAGAAGGTCACGGACGGATGCATCGTCCAACGCTTGCTTGTGCGAAACGCGGCCGAGCGCAACAGGAAATCGCTCCGCCCCTGGGACGGGCGGCGGCGTCAGGCCAGCGCCGGGACCGCGCCCGCGGCGCCCTCGGGCCGCTCCAGCCAGCCGGCGATCCGCCCGGCGCCGACCCAGATTCCCCAGGCCAGCAGGATCGAGGCGAGGCCGTCCACCGCATAATGCCAGCCGAGATGGACCGAGCCGATCCAGATCAAGGCGGCATAAGCGATCATCGCCCAGCCGAGGCCGCGGTGAATGCGAAAGGCGGCGAAGGCGAACAAAGCGGCGAGGCCGTTATGCACCGACGGCATCGCGGAAATGCCGCCGCCGATCATCAAGCTGTCGCTGCCGAAGGCGGCCAGCAGGCCGTCCTGGAATTGCAGCGCGGAGACGGTGGAGCCGAGCGCCGCCTGATCCGCCGCGAGCTTGGCCATCAGCGCCTCGAACTCGGGCGAGGGGCCGACGAACTGGGTGTAATAGCAGGGCCCCGCCCCGGGGAGGAGGAAGGCGAGCAGGCTGCCGACCCCGATCCACATCGTAAGGTAGGAGATCAGATATTGGGTGCGCAGCCGCCAGCTCGAGCGCGGCAGGAAGGCGCAGATCATCACCCCCAAGGCCATCGGCACGAACCAGCCATGATAGGCCTTGTCGATCAGCCCGGTCATCGCCGGCGAGCCGAACAGGCCGTGGCTGATCCGCCACGGATCGACGCCGAGGAAAAGCGTGCGGTCCATCTCGGCGAACAGAGGATCGAAGCGGAAGCCGGCGGCGGGCAGGATCATCTGCTTGAAGGCGTTGAACGAGGCCATCAGGCCGGCGAACAGAAGGGGCGGCCAGAACAAGGAGACCAGCCGGTCCCGCGCCCAGCGTGCCTGAAGCCAGGCCGCGATCACCGCCAGCGGCGAAGCGCCGACGCCGCCCCGGGGACGCTCCTTGTAGAGCAGCCAGGCCAGGCCGAGAAAGGCGAGCATGAGCCACAGGCTGAAACTGCCGCGCAGATAGGCGGCGAACAGGCGGCCGAAGTCGAACGGATCGACCCGGCCGGAGAGCAGAACGAAGGCCATATAGGCGGCAAGCACGACCAGGCCGAGCCCCGCCGCCCTGATCTCCCGCCGCTCCGTCATGGCCAAGTCTCCGCCGGCGCAGTCGCCGCGACAAAAGGCCTAGCCAATCAGGGTTAACAAAAGCTTCCGTGCGCGGTGGGAGGAGTCACCCCGGCGGAAGCCGGGGCCCATGAACACGGGAGATCTCAACATGCATATGACGGTGTTCATGGGTCCCGGCCTTCGCCGGGATGACGGGGTGGGGCGGAGTGGGGTGGCCGGCGCCTACTCCGCTGCCAGATGCCAGGCCGGCGCCTCTTCCATCGCGTGGAGGCGCTTTTCCTCCTCGAACATATAGTCCCAGGTCATTGGAATGGCGTCGCGGCGTTTCACATATTGGAGCTGCCAGTTGACTAGCCCGCCATAGCGGAACGCTCCTTCCGCCCCGGCCAGATAGAATTGCCACATCCGGAAGAAGCGCTCGTCGTAGAGCGCGGTGATCTCCTCCTGGTGGGTCATCGTGCGCCGGTACCATTCCTCCAGGGTCAGCGCGTAGTGATAGCGCACCGCCTCGACGTCGGTGACGATCAGCTGGTGCTGCTCGGCCTGGCTGACCAGCTCGGAGAGCGCCGGGATATAGCCGCCGGGGAAGATGTATTTGCGGGTCCATTTGTCGGTCAGACCCGGCGGGCCCATCCGGCCGCAGCAATGCGAGAACATGATGCCGTCGGGCTTGAGGAGATCGAAGGTCTTGGCGAAGAAGCCGGGATAATGGGGCGTGCCGAGATGCTCGATCAGGCCGACGCTGGTGATCCGGTCGAACTGCCCTTCGACGTCGCGATAGTCGAGCAGCTCGAACTTCACCCGGTCCGACACGCCGAGCTCCTGCGCGCGCAGGTTGCAGAATTCGATCTGATCCGGGGCGAGCGCGATGCCGAGCACGTCGACGTCGTAATGGCGGTGGAGATAGAGCGCGAGCCCGCCCCAGCCGCAGCCGATGTCGAGCACCTTCATGCCGGGCTTGAGGTTCAGCTTGGCGGCGATATGCGCCTTCTTGTCGAGCTGCGCCTGCTCGAGGCTGTCGGTCGGGCTGCGATAATAAGCGCAGGTATATTGGCGGTCCTCGTCGAGGAAGAGCTCGTAGAGCCGGCGAGTGAGGTTGTAGGTGTGTTCGGCGTTGCGGCGAGAGCGCGACTTCCAGTTGATCTGATCGAGCTTGCCGGTGATGAAGTTGAGGCTCAGCGTGATCGGGCCTTTGGATTTCAGCGCATTGGGCTGCTCGAACGGCGCATTGTAGCGGATCATCAGCACGAGCTCGCGAATGTCGTGCGGCGGCTCGATCACCAGCCAGCCGTTCATATAGGCCTCGCCGGCGCCGACGCGCGGGTCCTTGGCGACATGCCAGGCCGCCTTCTTGTGGGTCAGCCGCGCGCGGATCGGGCCGTGGTTCGGATCGGGGGCGCCGTAGCGATATTCCTTGCCGTCATGATCGACGACGATCAGCTCACCTTTCTGGATGAGCTTGCCAAGCATCTTGTCCAGCAGCCACATCGTACGCGCGTCTCCTATTTACAGCGTAGTCAGCGCAAAAGGGGGCGGAAGGTCAAGGGAGAAAGGCGATGATGTCGGTGAGTGAGGCGGTGAGCGCGCGCCGCTCGGTCCGGGCCTTTCTGGATCGGCCGGTGGCGCGCGAGACGGTGGCCGGGATCCTCACGCTCGCCGCCCGCGCGCCGTCGGGCGGCAACCTCCAGCCCTGGCATGTCGATGTGCTGGCGGGCGAGGCCCTGGTCGAGCTCAAGCGCAAGGTCGCCGCGAGCCTGGTCGCCGATCCGGCCGGCGAAGGCACCGAATTCCCGGTCTACCCGCCGGCCTTAAGCGAGCCCTGGCGCGGGCGCCGCTTCGCCTCGGGCGAGCAGCTCTACGCCGCGCTCGGCATCGCGCGAGCGGACAAGCCGGCGCGGCTGCGCCAATTCGCGAAGAATTTCGACGGGTTCGGGGCGCCGGTGATGCTCTTCTTCTCGCTGCCCCGCCATTTCGGGCCGCCGCAATGGGCGCACCTCGGCATGTTCATGCAAAATGTCATGCTGCTCGCCGAGGAGCGGGGGCTGGCCAGCTGCGCGCAGGAGGCCTGGGCGCTGGTCCACAAGACGGTGGCCGAAGCGCTCGGGCTTCCCGGGGACCGCCTCCTTTATTGCGGGATGGCGCTCGGCCACGGCGATGACGCGGATCCGATCAACGGCTGGCGGACCGAGCGCGTGCGGCTCGCCGAGTTCGCCTCGTTCAGGGGGTTTTGACCGGCGCCTTGTAGCCGCGGCGCAGGAGCTGCCCGCGCGCGAAGGCGAAGACCACCATCACCAAGAGCATGATCAGGAAGAAATCGACGAAGGTCGAATAGAACAGCCAGATGTCGGTGCTGGCGAGAATCGCGACGAGATAGTTGAGCCCGGCCATGATCAGGCCGAGCAGGCCCATGCCGAGCGCGAGCCGGCCGGGATCGACGTCGGTATAAGGCAGATAGCGGCACAGCCCGCGGCCGAGCCGGTTGCCGCCGAACAGGCCGTCGCCGAGAAAGAGCGTCGCGCTGATCAGGCCGACGATGGTCGAGCGCATCTTCACCGCCATGTCGTCCTGGAAGAGGATGGCGAGCGCGGCCGAGATCAGCAGCATGACGATCCCGAACATGGCGAGGCCGCCGAGGAGGTCCGCCTTGACGAAGCGCTGGGCGACGACGAGCGTCAGGCCGGCGACGGCGCCGACGATCGCCGCGGTCGGCAGATCGGTGAGCTTGGCGACCGCGAAGAAGAGCAGGCCGAGCAGGATATCGACCATGATCGGCACCCGGTTGCGCTTCAGCTGACCGATGTCATAGCCGTCGGGGACGTCGGCCGACGCTTTCACGGCCATCCTCGCCGCTTTCTCGGGGTAGGCGATGCGCCGCCCGGGATGGCTTTCATGGACGAGCAGGCCGCCGATCCGCACCGCGATCCCGACCGTCCACCAGTTCACATAGCCCATCTCGACCTCGAGCGGGCGGCCGTCGGGCAGGGTGGCCGCGAGCCGGTGATTGCGGACCGCGCCCGGGCCGGTGATCGGGGTCGTGTCGTGGGCACGCTCGGCGCCGTCCAGGATGAGGCTGCTGTGCATGCCGTCGGTGCGGACCGCGACCCGGACTTCGCCCGCCGCGCCATCGACGGCGAAGCGGCGCCGGTAGCGCCAGAAGGTCGTGCTCATGCGAGCGCGGCCTGCTTGTCCTCGGCGATGCGGTCGAGCTCGGCGCGGCTCTTTTTCTCGGCGGCGGATTTGAGCTGGCCGCAGGCGGCCATGATGTCGCGGCCGCGCGGGCGGCGGATCGGCGCCGAAATCCCCGCTTCGAAGATGAGGTCGGAGAAGCGCCGGATGCGGTCCTCGTCCGAACATTCGTAAAGGCTTCCGGGCCAGGGATTGAACGGGATCAGATTGACCTTGGCGGGCAGCTTGTAGGCTTTGATCAGCCGGACCAGCTCGCGCGCGTCGGCGTCGCTGTCGTTCTTGTCCTTGAGCATCACATATTCGAAGGTGATCCGACGGGCGTTGTTCGCGCCCGGATAGGCGGCGCAGGCCTCGAGCAATTGCTCGATCCCGAACTTGCGGTTGAGGGGCACGATCTCGTCGCGCACCTCTTTGGTCACCGCGTGCAGCGAGACCGCCAGATTGACCCCGATCTCCTCGCCGGCCCGGGCCATCATCGGCACCACGCCCGAGGTCGACAGGGTGATCCGCCGCCGCGAAAGGCCGAGGCCGTCGCCGTCCATCACGATCTTGAGCGCGTCGCGGACATTGTCGAAATTGTAGAGCGGCTCGCCCATCCCCATCATCACGATGTTGGACAGCATCCGCCCGTCCGGTTGGGACGGCCACTCGCCGAGAGAGTCGCGGGCGAGCATGACCTGGCCGACGATCTCCGAGGCATCGAGGTTGCGGACCAGCTGCATCGTGCCCGTGAAGCAGAAGCGGCAGTTGAGCGTGCAGCCGACCTGGCTCGAGACGCACAAAGTGCCGCGATCCGCGTCGGGGATGAAGACCATCTCGTAATCGTGGCCGTCATGGGTCTTGAGCAGCCATTTGCGGGTGCCGTCGGTCGAGACCTGCTCGACCACGATTTCGGGGCGGGCGATCCGGAAATGCTCGGCGAACCAGGCCCGCTGCGGCTTGGCGATGTCGCTCATCGCCTCGAAGCCCATCGCGCCGCGATGGTAGATCTGATGCCACAGCTGCTTGGCGCGCAGCTTCGCCTGCTTCTCGTCGAGCCCGGCCGCGGCCAGCGCCGCGCGCATCTGTGCCTTGGAAAGGCCGATCAGATTGATTCGGGCGCCGTCGGCCGCCGCGGCGCGCGGCACGGGGACTGGATCGATCAGGCCGGGAATGGACATAAGAGCGGTCATGGCCGCGCCATTTAGGGACTAAGTGCCGGATTTCCTAGCGCCGCGGCGCGCAGGCGATGGCGGCGGCGTCGATCGCGGTGGCGGCGCCGCGCAACCGGTATTGGTCGCGGACGTAGGCGCCGCCCTCCGCCCTTGTCTCGACGACGAGATCGAGGCCGGTTCGCATCGCGGCCAGAATCTCGGCGTCGGCGGAGCCGTCCGGTGCCCACACGTCCGCGCCGCGGCCGGCGAGCTGGAAGCTGCGCCCGTCGATCCTGAGGAACACCGCCGAGCTTTCCCGCTTGGCCCGGCTCAGCCGGATGTGGAGCTGGCCGCCGCCGCGCCCGGGCCGGTAGCCGACCGAGGCGAAAGCCTGGCCGTCCGGGCCGCCGCTGCGCTGATGCGGCTCGGCGATCGCGTAACAGCGGGCCGAATCGCGAAGCGCGCCCCAGCTGCCATAGACGCCGAGCGCCTGCGGCTGCGCCCAGGCGGGAGTCGCGGCCAGGCCGAGGAGCAGAGCGGTACGTCGCATATAAGTCACAGGGCGCACATCGCCGCCTTTGCGCCGCATTCGCAACACAAATCGCGGCTTAGGTCCCGCGCATGGGGGCATCGCCATGTCCTGCCCGCAGTTCGGGCAGGGAAGGTCCAAACAGGTGGGACCTAAACGCTGATTGGAGTTTACTATGCGTAACTATGTGTTGGCCGCGTTGCTGGCCGGAACCCTCGCCACCCCTGCGATCGCTCAGGACGCGCCCGTCCAGGGCGGCGGCTTCCGGGTCGAAGGCGTCGTCGGGTACGATCGTCCGTCGATCGAGAACGAGGAAGGCGACGGCGTCCTCTACGGCGTCGGCGTCGGCTACGACTTCCAGGCCGGCAATGCCGTGCTCGGGATCGAGGCCGAAGCCACCGATTCGACCTCCGACGAGTGCCAGGCGGACTTCGCGTCCCCGGGCGACGAGCTTTGCGCCACGATCGGTCGCGATCTTTATGTCGGCGGCCGGGTCGGCGCGATGATGGGCAGCACCTTGCTCTACGCCAAGGCCGGCTACACCAACGCCCGCGTCGGCCTCGAATATGAGGACGGCACCGCGGCGACGCTCACCGATTTCGACCTGCGCGAGAATCTCGACGGCGTTCGCGTCGGCGGCGGCGCGCAGTTCAACGTCGGCACGAACAGCTATATTCGCACCGAATATCGCTATTCGAACTATGAGAACGACTTCGACCGCCATCAGGTGGTCGGTGCTTTCGGCTTCCGCTTCTAAGCCGTAGGACCGATCGTTCGAGGGGCCGGAGCGGCGACGCTCCGGCCCCTTTTTCGTGAGCCATTATGCGGGCCGATGTCGTCTTCGTCGCGGCTTCGCGCAGTTTCGTCGTACCCGAAACCAAAAAGTCGCACCCGACGCCATGTTCGTCTCACCCGCGTCGCGCCGCCGCGCGCCTTGCTGTCTTAGGCCTCCAACACAGATCGGCGCTGCCATCCCGTGTTGCTTAAATGGTTCAAGATTTCAGGGAGATACTCACATGCGTAAGTTGATCGCCGCGGCCCTCCTCGCCGCTTGTTCCGCCACCCCCGCCTTCGCGCAGGACACTTCCGACAATTTCAACGGCCCCTGGGCCGGCGTGGTCACCGGCTATGACAGCGTCGAGCTCGGCGGCGACAGCACCGGCGGCATCATGTACGGCGTCGGCGGCGGCTACGATTTCCGGCTCGAGAATGTCGTGCTCGGCATCGAGGCGGAAGCGACCGAATCCACCGCGGGCGAGTGCGCCGGCGGGACTTGCGTCGATGCCAGCCGCGATCTTTATATCGGCGGCCGCATCGGCGTCGTCGCCACCCCGAACCTGCTCGTCTACGCCAAGGCCGGCTATTCCAATGCCCGCGTCGAGGTCGAAACCGGCGGCACCACGATCGGCGGCAATGGCGACGGTGTCCGCGTCGGCGGCGGCGTCGAATATCAGTTCCGCAATTCGCCGGTCAGCGTGCGCGCCGAATATCGCTACTCCGATTATGAGGGCGGTTTCTCGCGGCACCAGGGCGTGCTGGGCCTCAACTACCGCTTCTGACACCCCCTTTCGGAAGCGCTTGGGCCGGGGCGGCGACGCTCCGGCCCTCTTTTCTGGTCCGGAATTTTCTGAATAAGAAGCACTGGCGGGCTTCGCGGCGCTCGTTATAACCCTTCCTCCGACCGGATTGCGTGCGGGTAAGCAGGGGTTATCGATGAAGGCGACGATCGAACGGGCCACATTGCTGAAGGGCCTCGGGCACGTCCACTCCGTGGTCGAGCGCAGGAACACGATTCCGATCCTTTCCAACGTGCTGATCGAGGCCGAGGAAGGCGCGGGCTTGAGATTGATGGCGACCGATCTCGATCTGCAGATCAACGAGACGCTCGAGGCCAATGTCGGCGAAGGCGGCGCGACCACCGTCCCGGCCCACACCTTGTTCGACATCGTCCGCAAGCTGCCGGAAGGCAGCCAGGTCGAGCTGATCGCCGCCGAGGGCCGGATGCAGGTCAATGCCGGCCGCGCCCGCTTCACCCTTTCGACCCTGCCGCGCGACGATTTCCCGGTGATCGCCGAGGGCGATCTGCCGACCCAGTTCGAGCTGCCGGCGGCGACGCTGCGCCAGATCATCGACAAGACCCGCTTCGCCATCTCGACCGAAGAGACGCGCTATTATCTCAACGGCATCTATCTGCACGTCTCGGACGAGGCGCAGCCGGTGCTGAAGGCGGCGGCGACCGACGGTCACCGGCTGGCGCGGGTGACGGTCGCGCGGCCCGAGGGCGCGCAGGGCATGCCCGGCGTGATCATCCCGCGCAAATGCGTTGCCGAATTGCGCAAGCTGCTCGACGAGGTCGACGGCACCGTCCAGACCTCGCTGTCCGAATCGAAGATCCGCTTCGGGCTCGGCAATGCGGTGCTGACCTCCAAGCTGATCGACGGCACCTTCCCCGACTATAGCCGGGTGATCCCGACCGCCAACGACAAGCTCCTCAAGCTCGATCCGCGCAGCCTGGAGGAGGGCGTCGACCGCGTCTCCACCATCGCCAGCGAGCGCACCCGTGCGGTCAAGCTCTCGCTCGACCGCGACCGGGTCACGCTCTCGGTGACCTCGCCCGAAAACGGCACCGCGTCGGAGGAAGTGCCCGCCGATTATGCCGCGGAAAGCGTCGAGATCGGCTTCAACGCGCGCTATCTGCTCGACATCCTCGGCCAGATCGAGGGCGACGTGATGGAGGTCCACCTCGCCGACGCCGCGGCGCCGACGCTGCTGCGCGAGAACGACAAGGCGCCGGCGCTCTACGTGCTGATGCCGATGCGGGTCTGAAGGCGGCGAATCGTTGACTTTTCGGGGCATGCGCTCTAGGCGCGCGCCTTTCCCGATATATTTATTTGAGTGGAGCAGCCGCATGGCGCGCGTAACCGTCGAAGATTGCGTCGACAAAATCCCGAACCGGTTCGATCTGGTCCTGCTCTCCGCGCAGCGCGCCCGGCAGATTTCGGGCGGCGCCGAGCTGACCATCGACCGCGACCGCGACAAGAACCCCGTCGTCGCGCTGCGCGAGGTCGCCGAGACGACGGTCAAGCCCAAGGAACTGAAGGAAGCGCTGATCAACAGCCTCCAGCGCGTCCAGGTCGACGAGGACGACGTCGCCGACGAGGTCGGTTCGCTGAGCCAGTCGGCCGAGGCTCTGCGCCTCACCGCCGCCGCCCCGCAGCGCAACAACAATGCGAGCGCGGACTACGACGGCTGAGCTGGGGCCGGTCTGGTTTCGGAAGCGAATTGAATCAGGGCCAGGCCAACCTTATTGTTGGTTCAACGGCGTAGCTATGCTAGGCCCGGTATTTCAGGGCCAATAGGCTGAGCTTAAAAGGGAGGCGAATGTGATCGCAAGACGGGTATCTATGGTGCTGGCTGCGGCCGGATTGGCCCTTGCACCGGTGGCCGCGCAGGCGGCTTCGTCTCTGAGCCTGGTCAGCGCCGCGGCGCCGATGGCCGGCATGAGCTTTTTCCAGGATGACGACGACGACGACGATGGCGGCAGCACGGCGGTGATTCTCGGCGTCGTCCTGATCGTCCTCCTCGGTGCGGCCGCGATCTCCGGCAACGGCAGCGAGCCGTCGAACAGCCCTTGAGCCTCCGGCTCGGCTAATCGATGCTGCCGGGCGGGGGCAACTCCGCCCGGTCGATCCACTCAAGCTCGCTCAAGGCGAGCGACCGTCCATCTCCCGCGCGAACCTCGAGCGGAGCGACGGGCCGGCGAGTCCGCCGGTCGACCAGCACCGGATTGCTGGGCATCCCCGAAATCCAGCGTTCGCCCCATTGGCGCAGCGCGATCAGGACGGGCAGCAGCGCGCGGCCCTTGTCGGTCAGCTGGTAGGCGACCTTGCGCCGATCGGCCGGATCCGGCTCGCGCGCCAATATCTCGTGCTCGACGAGCCGGCCGAGCCGATTCGACAATATGTTGCGGGCGATCCCCAGCGTCGACTGGAATTCCTCGAAATGCGCGAGGCCGTTGAAGGCGCCGCGCAGGATCAGGAATGTCCAGCGCTCGCCGACGGCCTCGAGCGCGCCGGGGATGGCACATTCGTTCAGCACGGCCTTGCGGTGATCGGGGCGGATCATGGCGGCCAGACTAAATCAAAACGCGCCAATGTCATACAGGCTCGACTCCCGGCTTCGAGACTGTTGCCGAATTGCTGGCATTTCCCGGTTCCGCAGAGGCGAAACGCCGCGCGCGCCGAGCATCGCCGAGCGCTTTTCGACAGCGAGAGGCCGCCGTGCGAGGCCGGCGCCGGGCCCGCTGAAGGTTTTTCCTTGCAACCTTGAGGGCGCACACCCCATTTTGATGCCGTGCTCAGGCAATATGAACTGGTCGAGAAGGTCAAAGGATATGACCCGGACGCCGACGAGGCGCTGATCAACCGCGCCTACGTCTTTTCGATGAAGGCGCACGGCAGCCAGACCCGCGCCTCGGGCGACCCCTATTACAGCCATCCGATCGAGGTGGCGGGGATCCTCACCGATCTGCGGCTCGACGACGAGACCATCGTCACCGCCATCCTCCACGACACGATCGAGGACACGCTGGCGACCCCGGCAGAGATCAAGAAGCTGTTCGGCAAGAACGTCGCCCGCCTCGTCGACGGGGTCACCAAGCTCTCCAAGATCGAGGCGCAAAGCGAGAATCAGCGGGCGGCGGAGAATCTGCGCAAATTCCTGCTCGCCATGTCGGACGATATAAGGGTGCTGCTCGTCAAGCTCGCCGACCGGCTGCACAATATGCGCACCCTCCACTTCATCCAGAGCGACGAGAAGCGCCGGCGCATCGCCCGCGAGACGATGGACATCTATGCGCCGCTCGCCGAGCGGATCGGGATGTACGAATTCATGACCGAAATGCAGACGCTGGCATTTCGCGAGCTCGAGCCCGACGCTTACGAATCGATCACCAAGCGGCTGGAGCGGCTCAACCAGGGCAGCGGCAACGCGCTGATCCAGCGGATCGGCCGCGGCCTGAAGGCGCATCTGGAGGCGAACGGGATCGAGGCCGAGGTCATCGGGCGCGAGAAGCACCCCTATTCGATCTGGCGCAAAATGGCCGAGCAACATGTGAGCTTCGAGCAGCTCTCCGACGTGATGGCCTTCCGGGCGATCGTCGCGAATCCGGAGGAATGCTATCGAACCCTCGGCCTGATCCACCAGCGCTGGCCGGTCGTTCCGGGGCGGTTCAAGGATTTCGTCTCGACGCCCAAGCGCAACGGCTACCGCTCGGTCCACACCACGATCATTCATGACGAGCAGATGCGGATCGAAATCCAGATCCGCGACCGCGAGATGCATGCCCAGGCCGAGCACGGCCTCGCCGCCCACTGGGCCTATAAGGAAGGCACGGTCGAGGCGCATTCCGACCATCCCTGGATCAACGATCTCGTCGAGATCCTCGAGCATGCGGGCAGCGCCGAGGAGCTGCTCGAACATACCCGAATGGCGATGTATCAGGACCGGATTTTCGCCTTCACGCCGAAGGGCGAGCTGATCCAGCTGCCCAAGGGTGCGACCCCGGTCGATTTCGCTTATGCGGTCCACACCGATCTCGGCGACCAGACCGTGGGCGCGAAGATCAACGGCCGGGTGATGCCGCTGCGGACCCCGCTCGGCAATGGCGACCAGGTCGAGATTCTGGTTTCCAAGGCGCAGCATCCGCAGCCGGCCTGGCTCTCCTACGTCGTCACCGGAAAGGCGCGCGCCAAGATCCGCCGCTGGGTGAAATCGAAGGAGCGCGAGGAGACGGTCGCGCTCGGGCGCAAGATTTTCGACGAGATCGTCGCCCGGCTTCCCGCCAAGATCGGCTGGGAGGCGATCGCCGAGGCGCTGCGCCGGCTCCATCTGCCCAATGACGAGACGCTGATGGAAGCGATCGCGCTGAAGCGGATCGACGACGTCTCGGTCATGGAAGCGCTGATGCCGGGATCGGCGACGAAGGACGGGGTCAAGCCGCCGCCGCAGCGCACCGCCATCTCGATCAAGGGCCTGACCCCGGGCGTCGCCTTCCAGCTCGCCGAATGCTGCCACCCCATTCCCGGCGACCGGATCGTCGGGCTGAGGCGCGAAGGCGAGGGGATCGAAGTGCACATGATCGGCTGCGACAGCCTCGCCGACGGCGTCGATGCCGACTGGGTGGACCTTGCCTGGGGCGACGAGGCCGACGGCGGCGCCGCCCGGCTCGCGGTGGTGATCAAGAACGAGCCCGGCTCGCTCGCCATCGTCGCCGGCGTTCTGGGCAATCATGGCGCGAACATCGTCTCGATGGATCAGACCGCGCGCGACGGCAGCTTCCACACCTTTCAGTTCGACATCGAGGTCCACGACGTCCAGCATCTGATGCGGATCCTCGCGGCGCTGCGCGCGGCCGACGTCGTTTCGACCGCCGAGCGGCTCTGACCGTCAGTTCGTCATCCCGGACTTGATCCCGGCCTTCGCCGGGTTGACGGGGTGGGGCGGGAGACGGATCGGCGCTACTGCACCTCGATCCGGAAAATCTCCCCGTCGAAATCGACGATGTAGAGGTTGCCGGTCTGGTCCACGCCGAAGCTCGAAATATTGCCGATCGCGCCCGCATTGGGGGTGAAATCGGCCCGCCGCAGGATGAAGGCGCTGCTGGCCAAAGTGGTGCCGATGCTGGCCTGGCTGATCGGGAACGACCAGATGTTGCCGCGCACGAAATCGGCGAAGATATATTGGCCTCGAAGCGCTTCGATGGGCCCTCGATAAACATAGCCGCCGGTGATCGAATTGCCTTCGCGGGGCCCGGCGCCGTGCAGATATTCCGCCACCGGGCGCACCATCGACGGCGTCGGCGTGCCGTTGAAGGTGGCGGTGCCTTCCATCACCCGCCAGCCGAAATTGGCGCCGCCGTCGGTCGGCCGCATCAGATCCACCTCTTCGCGCACGTTCTGGCCGACGTCGCCGATCCACAAATTCTGGGTGAGCGGGTCGAAGCTGTTGCGGAACGGGTTCCTCAGGCCATAGGCCCAGATTTCGGGCCGGTCGCCCGTGGTTGCGAACGGGTTGCCGGCGGGAATCGCATAGTCGCGCTGGGCATCGAACGGGAAATCGTCCAGCGCCGGATTGATCCTGAGCATCTTGCCGAGCAGGACATTGAGATTCTGGGCGTTGTTGTCGGGATCGCCGCCACCGCCGCCGTCGCCGACCGCGACGTAGAGATTGCCGTCCGGGCCGAAGTCGATCCAGCCGCCATTGTGGTTGGTCAGCGGGTGCGGGATCGAAAGGATGATGTCCCCCGTGGCCGGATCGGCCTGGTCGCGATTGCCCGGCAGCGTCTGATAGCGCCGCACCTGGATCGTGCCGGTCGGCCCGGTCAGATAGACGTAGAAGGTGCCGGTCGCGGTGAAATTGGGCGCCGCCGCGAAGCCGAGCAGGCCACGCTCGCCGTCCGTCGAAATCTCGCCGCTGACGTCGAGGAAGGTCGCGCCGATCGCGCCGGTCGCGGGGTTGAGGAAGCGGATCCGGCCGCCTTTCTCCACCACCCACACCCGCCCGGAGCCGTCGGGCACGCCGGCGAGATAGAGCGGCGCAGCGAAGCCGGCGCCGACGCGGCGCACCGCGAAGCCGTCGGGCCCGGTGTTGGTGACGGTGACGGCGAGGTTGAGCGTGGCGCTGGTCTGGCCGTCGCTGACCGCGATCTGAACGTCGTAGACATTGTTCGCGCCGACATCGGTCGGCGCCTCGAAATCGGGATTCTGCGCGAAGGAGAGCGCTCCTGTCGGGGTGATCGCGAATGCGGCGCGGTCGGGACCGCCGGACAGCGAGAAGGTCAGGGCATTGCCGTCCGGATCGGTGGCCGTCGCCTGGTAGATCGTACCGGCGCTGTTCTCGGCGACGCTGGCGGTGGCGGGCGAGGTGATCGCGGGCGGCTGGTTGGCCGGATTGGGCGGTGGCGCGGCGCCGCCGCCGCCGCCACCTGAACAGCCGGCGAGCAGGGCGAGAGGCAATCCGCACAAGAGCCGGCGGCTCGCTTTGAAATCCCGCTTCATGCCCCGAACCTTTTCGAACAACATTGAAGGATCGTTTAACATGCGAAACGCTCATTTGCCGCATCCGTTGCGCATGATAGAGGGCCGGCATGACCGACGCGAGCGATATGACCTATGGCGAGTATCTGACGCTGGGGCCGCTGCTCGGCGCCCAGCATCCGATCTCCGACCATCATGACGAGCTCCTCTTCATCGTCATCCACCAGACCAAGGAGCTGTGGCTCAAGCAGACCGTGCACGAACTGAAGCTGGCGCTGGCGCTCGTCGCCGACGACAAGCTCGTCGAGGTCCACAAGAATCTCTCGCGGGTGTCGCGCATCCAGGCGGTGATGACCCTGTCGTGGGACATATTGGCGACGCTCACCCCGGCCGATTATCTCACCTTCCGCGACGTGCTGGGCACCTCGAGCGGCTTCCAGTCGGCCCAGTTTCGCGAGGTCGAATATCTGCTCGGGATCAAGGACGGCGGGCATCTGCGCTTCCAGGAGGAGGGCTCCGCGCCGCATCGCGCGCTGGCCGCGGCGCTGGCGAGGCCGAGCCTGTGGGACGAGGCCAATGCGGCGCTCGCCCGGGCGGGCTTCGCCGTCCCGAGCGAAGCGCTGGAGCGCGACTGGACCAAGCCCTACCAGCCGAACGAGGGGGTCGAGGCGGCCTGGGCCGAAATCTATCGCGACACCGATCGCTGGTGGCGCTTCTATCAGTTCGCCGAGAAACTGGTCGATATCGACGATGCGATGGCGGTGTGGCGGCACAAGCATGTCGTGACCGTCGAGCGCGTGATCGGCCTCAAGCGCGGCACGGGCGGCACCCAGGGCGTTCCCTATCTGCAATCGACCTTGTCGAAGCGGGCTTTTCCCGAGCTGTGGAGCCTGCGGACCCGGCTCTAATTGGGCCAGGCGACGAGCAGGTCGATCCCCTCGCCGCCAAGCTGGGCGTCTTCCCCCTCAACCGCCCAGGCGGTGCCGGCGATGAGCGGCGCCCCATCTATTGTCCCCCCCGAGGCGATCGGGACCGCCACCGCGCCGGGCCGAAGCGGGCCGCTTGTCCGTCGCCGCTCGACGCTGAAGGCCGGGGTCTCGGGCGGCGCCCAGGGTCCCGGGATCGCCACCGCCAGCGCCTCGTCGAGATGCAGTTCGCGTGGCCGGCCATAATCGTAGAGGCGGTAGGTGAGGTCGAGATTTTGCTGGATCTCGATCAGCGAGATGCCGCCGCCGATCGCATGGATCGTCCCGGCGGGCGAATAGATGAGCTCGCCCGCCTTGACCGGGCGCCAGTCGAGCAAAGCCTCGATGCTGCCGTCGAGCGCGGCCTCGCGCAGCGCTACCGGCGAGACGGATCGGGTGAGGCCGAGGCCGATGGCCGCGCCGGGCTCGGCCTCCAGCACATACCAGGCCTCGTCCTTGCCGCGCGCGAAGCCGCGCGCGCGGGCCGTCGCGTCATCGGGGTGGACCTGGATAGAGAGCCGCTCGGCGGTAAACAGATATTTGACCAGCAGTTCCGCCTCGGGCGGGGCCTCGAACCAGATCTCGCCGATCGGCGCATCGCCGGGCGGGCGGGCAAAGCCGGCGGGGAGGGTGCGCCGGCCCCAGACCCGCTCGACGGGCTCGGCGCGAAGGGAATGTGCGGTCATCGCGCCAGCCTTAGTTTCGCCCCGCGCTCCGGACAAGGCGCGCCCGACTCGGTTGACCCGCGAGCGTTTCTTGTCGAGACCGGCGCCCGACAGGGAGAAATATTGCGTGCGAACCGTCCACCTGATCGCCGCGGCGCGGCCCAATTTCATGAAGGTGGCGCCGCTCTGGCACGCGCTGCAGGCGAGCGGCGATTATGCGCCGGTGCTGGTTCACACCGGCCAGCATTACGATGCCAATATGTCGGCCGATGTGCTGGCGGATCTGCGCCTGCCCGAGCCCGATCACCATCTCGGCGTCGGCTCGGGCGGCCATGCCGAGCAGACCGGGCGGGTGATGATCGCTTATGGCGCGGTCGCCGAGGCCGAACGGCCGGACTGGCTGGTCGTGGTCGGCGACGTCAATTCGACGATCGCCTGCGCGCTGGTCGGCACCAAGCTCGGCATCCGCACCGTCCATCTCGAGGCGGGCCTCAGGTCGCGCGACCGGGGCATGCCCGAGGAGCTCAACCGGCTCGCGACCGACGTCCTGTGCGACGTGCTGTGGACGCCTTCGCCCGATGCCGATCGCAATCTCCTCGCCGAAGGCATCCCCGCGACAAGGATCAGCCGGGTCGGCAACATCATGCTCGACAGCTTCGAGATGAGCCGTCCGGCGATCGAGGCGGCGGACGCCCCCGGCGCGCTCGGGCTGGAGCCCGGGCGCTACGCGGTGGTCACCCTGCACCGCCCGTCGAACGTCGATGAGGAGGCGCAGCTGGGGCGCCTCGTCGCCGCGCTGCTTCAGGTTCACGCGCGGCTACCGCTCGTCTTCCCGGTCCATCCGCGCACCGCCGCCCGTCTCGCCGCGACCGGGCTCGGCGCGACGTTGGAGCAGGCGGGGGTGCGGCTGATCGCGCCGCTCCCTTATATCCGCTTCATGAGCCTGGTGCTCGGCGCGGGCGCGGCGATCACCGATTCGGGCGGGATCCAGGAGGAGACCACCTATCTCGGCATCCCCTGCCTGACGCTGAGGGAGAATACCGAGCGGCCGATCACGATCGAAGAAGGCACCAACGTGCTGGCGACCCCTCAGACGCTCGCGGGTCTCCTCGATGCGGCGCTCGACCGCGGCGACGCTGCGCCGCGCCGGCCCGAATTTTGGGACGGGCGGACCGCCGCGCGCTGCCTCGACGATCTCAGGGCGCGCGATGGCGGGGGCTGAGCGGTCCTTGCAGCCGCTCTACGACGGCTCGCCCCGGATCGAGGCGCTCAAAGGCCGGCTCCAGCGCGGCGAATGCCCGCTGATCGAGATCGACGATGAGGGCGAGATCGTTGCCGCCTCTTATGCCGCGATCGGCGACAGCGGCCGGCTCGACGCGCAGCTCCCTCTGGTCGCCGTCCGCACCGAGGCGCTGCTGGAGCGGGCGCGGGCCGGGATCCGCTCGCCGATGCCGGCGGGTCCCAGGCGTGCGCCCGCGAAGTTCAGCCGCCTGCTCGCGCTGAAGGCCCGCGCCCGGCGCCTCGCCGGCCGGCTGCTCGCGCCCCTCCGCCGCCGGGCGCCGCGCCGCCATTGGACCATCGCTTTCCGCTGGGACGACACCCCCGCCGACATCCGCCATTTCGATCTTGCCGCTTATGCGGCGCTGCCGGTCGACCCCGAGACCTTCCATGCCGATCCCTTCGTCCTGGTGCATGAGGGGCGCCATTTTCTGTTCGCCGAGGCCTTTCCTTATGCCACCGGCAAGGGCGTGATCGTCTGCGCCGAGGCGGCGAAGGGCGAGGCGCCGGGCCCGTTCCGGATCGTGCTGGAGGAGCCCTGGCACCTCTCTTATCCGCAGGTCTTCGCGCATCGGGGCGAACTCTATCTCCTGCCCGAGAGCAGCGCCAAGGGTGGCCTCGACCTCTATCGCGCGAACCGCTTTCCGGACCGATGGGAGAAGGTCCGCACCCTTTTCGAGGGGCTTAGCCTGGTCGATGCGACCGTGCTCGAACATGAGGGGCGCCTGTGGCTGCTCGCCGGTGTCGGCGCCCCGGGCGGCTCGGATTGGGACGAACTCTTCGCCTGGCACGCGCCGGCGATCGAGGGGCCGTGGACGCCGCACACACTGAACCCGATCAAGTCGGACTGCCGCGGTGCCAGGCCCGGCGGGCGGATATTGCGTATCGGCGATCGTCTGCTCCGCCCGGCCCAGCGCTGCGAGCGGGCCTATGGCGAGGCCTTGGTCTGGTTCGAGATCGCGACGCTCACCCCCGACGCCTTCGAGGAGGTCGAGGTGAGCGAGTGGCGCGCGGCGGGCCCCGGCCTCAGCGGCCCGCACACGGCCGATCTGTCAACCGCCTTGCGCGTCGTCGACTTCCGGCAGCTGCTGGGGTGAGGGCGGCAGCTCCATCGAGATCGCGTCGCCGATCCCGCCGTCGGGACGCAGGCTGATCGCCTCGGGCTGGACGACGCCGGGCATGACCGCCACGTCGTAAAGCTCCTGGATGGTGTGCTCGAAGCGCAGCCACTCCACCGATTGGCCGCTGTCGATGTTGACGATCAGCAGCCCGCACCGCGCGACCGCATCCTTGGCCGCCAGCCGGTCGTCCAGCTCCAGCCCTTCAAAGGTCTGGTTCCGGCGCGGGCGCGACAGGCCGATGATCGCAAAGCGGCCGTGGAAGGCGAGGCCGCGCGCATAGCCCGGGCAGAAGGCGATTGCGGTGAACTGGCCGGTGGCCGGATCCACGGTGCCGAACTCGCCGCGGCCGGAATCGAGGACCCAGAGCCGGCCGTCGTAGAGGCGCGGCGAATGCGGCATCGAGAAGTTGGAGGCGACGATCTCGCCCGAAGCGACGTCGACGATCACGCCGCCGTCGCGGCGGCGGTCGCGCCAGCCGTCGGCGACGTCCGAGCGGCTGACCGCACTGACAAAAGCGGGGCGCGTCCCGTCCATGGCGAGACCGTTCAGATGGCAGCGGTCCTCGCGGACCAAAGCGGTGATGAAGGGCGGCTTCCAGATCGGCCGGAAGCTCGCCATCCGGCTGACCGTCGCCAGGCAGTTGAACTGGGTGGCGACGAAGATCGGGCCGATCCGTCCGCCGCCGACCTCGCCCGGGGCGATGTCGTGCATGTCGACCGTGCCGGTGATCCGCGCCTCGCGCGGGACGAAGCGGCGGTCGGCGCCGTTCTCGAGCCTGTGCCCCTCCGGAAGATCGTTGCGGAACCGCCAGAGCGCCGACTTCGAGCTGGTCAACAGCGTCTGCCCGTCGGTCCACAGGCCCTGGCAATGGTCGATCAGCCGCTCATGCGCGCGCAGGGCGCCATCGGGCTTGCGGCCGATCATGAACAGGCGCCCCGCCTGATAGGTGGTGAAAGCGAGGCTCACATTGTTCGCGGCCAGCCAGCCGGCGAAATTGGGAGAGCCCAGCACCATCTGCTCGGGCGGCGAAGTCGGCGCGGCGGCGTCGCCGGAATCCGGCGTTTCGATGGACTTGGTGTCGGTCATCGCGCGATCTGCGACGAAACCGAGTGCGCGGTCAAGCGCCCGTGTCACCCACCAGCGGGTAAGGCTCAGCGGGTAAAGCCGAACCGCCGCATCAGCTCCTCGCGCGTAGCGATGTCGTCCGCGGCGGGCGGGACCCGGGTCGTCACCCGCTGATAGACGCCGGGCCGGATTTCCCGATACCAGGGCTGCCCGACCGGGCCGGCATAATCGCGCAGATGGGCGAGATAATCGTCGAGGCTGGAGAAGCTGCGGCCATGCGCAAAGGGCAGGGTTCGGACCGCGCCTTGATCCCCGGGAGGGTCGGCTTGCGTCATGGTCGATTCCTTGTCCTGCTGCTGCGCGAGCGGCGCCCGGCTCCGCCCCTCGGCGCATCCGCCCAGGACCGCAAGGGCGAATGCGATCGCGAATCCGAACCGGTGACCCATTTTGACGACTCCTGCGGCCGCTGAATTGATTTAGCGATATTAGGGACTTCACAGCACAGGTTAAGCGTGTTTTAACCGCCGCTTCTCGGCCACACGAATCAAGCGCACACACGAATCAAGCGCATATCGGGGAGATCAATCTGTGACGAAGCCTCTGAAGGGCCTTCCGGCCCGCACCCTTAACACTGGCACCAACGAAGAGTTTATCAGCAGCCGGCACCTCGCCGGCGTCGTGCAGCCAGTCGCGATCATGCAGCCCGACAGCATCGTCCAGGAGCTGTCGGCCGTTGGATCCAAGGGTGCCTTTGCGATGGTGGTCGGCAGGACCGGCACCGTCCAGGCTCAGGAAGGCGACATGTTGTTTCTCCCCTGCTGCCTCAGCTGCGGCAGCAAGGACACCGGCGCCCACCAGCATGCTTTCGAGCAGACGTTCAGCACCCGCGACAACGGGCTCACCATTCCCCCGTCGATCATGGACGAAGGCACGCTTACCGTCGCGGTCGGCGGCTCGGTCAGCGGCGTGATCGATTTCACCGGCGACACCGACCTCATCACCGTCGATCTGGTTGCGGGTCAGACCTACCTGATCTCGCTCGTCGGCACCGGCGCCAGCGGCGTGAACGACACTTTTCTCACCCTCAACGGCCCGGGCAGCGTCTTCATCAACGAGGACGACGACGGCGGCAATGGCCTCTACTCGCTGATCACAGTCACGGCGGCCGTTACGGGCACCTTTGAAATCATCGCCGCATCGTTCAACAATGTGGGCGATCCCGGCACGGGCGACTATACCGTGACCGTACAGCAGCAGGGTCCGGACGAAGCCCCGACGGTTCCGCCGGGCGCGCCGACCTATACGCTCGGCTCCACCACCTACGGCTTCCTCAACCCGGCGGGCGACGGCGACATCTATCAGGTGACCCTGACCGAGGGCATGATCTACAACTTCTCGGTCGCCGCCGGCGCCGACTACAACACCGATTGGCAGGCCGTGCCGACCGGCGAAGTCGATACGATCATCGAGATTTTCGACGCCAACGGCGTGCTCGTCGCCAGCGGCGACGACATCAACTTCCCCGACGACATCAGCTCCTCGGCGGGCTTCCTGGCCGAAGAAGGCGGGACCTATTACGTCCGCGTGCGCGGCTATCCGGGGCAGACCGGCGGCTATACGCTCGATTCCTCGGAGACCGAACTGAGCGATCTCGATCCGCTCGACGCGATCGATTGGGCCAGCGCCGACAATGTCGACTTCGTCGACGTGCTGGGCGTCCCGACCGCTTACGTCTATTTCGCGCTTGCCGGCGAGAGCTTCGGCGAGCTGAACGACGCCGGCAACGGCCCGCGCGAATCGTTCGGCTGGAATGCGACCGAGATCGCCGCCGTGATGGCCGCGCTCGAGCAGTATGAGCATATCCTCGGCGTCAATTACGAGATCACCACCGACGTCAACCAGGCGACCTTCCGCCTGATGACCACCACCTCGACCCAGTTCGGCGCCTATTTCTATCCGCAGGATCCGGCGTTCGGGACGCAGCAGGGGATCGGCGCGTTCAACGTCGACAGCGGCGCCTGGAGCGCTCCGGGTCAGCCCGGCTTGGTTCAGGGCGGCTACGACTTTGCCGTCATCCTGCACGAGTTCGGCCATGCCCACGGCCTTGCCCATCCGCACGACAATGGCGGCGGCTCGGATGTCCTGCTGGGGGTTACCGCCTCGACCGGCTCCTACGGCATCTACAATCTGAACCAGGGCGTCTACACCGTGATGTCCTACAATGACGCGTGGGATTTCCATCCGGACGGCGGCACGCCCTTCACCCTCGCCCACGCCGACAGCGGCTGGTCGGGCACGCTCAGCGCGTTCGACATCGCCGTTCTGCAGGAGCGTTACGGCGTCCATGCCTATAACGGCACCGACACCGTTTATGCGCTCAGCGACGACGACAATACCGCCTTCTACTCGACCATCTGGGACAGCGGGGGAACCGACGCGATCACTTATGGCGGTGCCGGCGATGCGACCATCGACCTCACCGCGGCGACGCTCGATTATTCGCCCACCGGCGGCGGCGTCCTCTCCTTCGTCAATGCGGCGGGCCCCGGGATCTTCGGCGGCTACACGATCGCCAATAGCGTGGTCATCGAGAACGCGACTTCGGGCAGCGGCGACGATACGCTGATCGGCAACAGCGCGAACAACGTCCTGACCGGCAATGACGGCGACGACATCATGATCGGCCGCGAGGGCGACGACACGCTCGACGGCGGCACCGGCTCCGACACGGTGATCTTCGGCGGCAACGTCGCCGATTATACGATCACCGACATCGGCGGCGGCAGCTACACCGTCGAGGACAACAATGCGGCCGACGGCGACGACGGGTTCGACACCGTCATCGGCGCCGACTTCATCCAGTTCGACGACGCAGTGATCACGATCGACCCCGATCCGAACGTTAATGTCGCGCCGACCCTCGCGGGCCTGGTCCAGGATCTCACGTTCGACGAGAATGTGGTCAATGCGACGCCGCAGCTGATCGACGGCGACGTCGATTTCCAGGACGAGGACGGCAATTTCGACGGCGGCACGCTGACCGTTTCGGGCCTCCTCGCCGAAGACCGCGTCGCGGTCCGCGACGAGGGCGACGGCGCCGGCCAGATCGGCGTCGACGGCACCGACATCACCTATAGCGGCATCGTCATCGGCAGCTTCGCCGGCGGCGTCGGCAGCACTCTCACGGTCACCCTCAACGCCAGCGCGAGTGCGCCGGCGATCGATGCGCTGATCGAGAATCTGACCTATGCCAATGTCAGCCAGGATCCGACCGCGAACCGCACGCTGACGATCAACGTCGTCGACGACGAAGGCGCCGCGCTGGTGATCGTTCCGACCTCGACCGTCGCTTATACTGAGCTGACCGGGGCCAACGATCCGCTGGCCAATCCGCCGCTCCCAACCTTCTCGGCGAATCCCAATCCGGGCTTTATCGACGTCGACAGCGACGGCGATCTCGACATGGTCATGGGCACGTCGACGGGCACGTTCCGCTACTTCCAGAAGAGCGGCGCGACCTATACCGAGGTGGTCGGCGCGGGTAATCCGTTCAACGGCGTCGACGTCGGCACCTACTCCAACCCTGACGCGATCGACCTCGACGGCGATGGCGACATGGACATGGTCAGCGGCTCCTTCGCCGGCACCATGGTGGCCTTCCGCAACAATGGCGCGGGCAGCTGGACCCAGCTGGTCGGCGCGGGCGTCAACCCGTTCAACGGCATCGACATCGGCGCGGCTTCGGACGTCGCCGCGGTCGACGTCAACGGCGATGGCCGCATGGACCTCGTCGTCGGCAGCCAGGCGGGTGCGATCAACACCTTCGTTCACAATGCCGATCACACCTTCACCCAGCAGGTCGGCGCCGCCAATCCGTTCAACGGCGTCAATGTCGGCACCTATTCCTCGCCGGCCGGTGCCGATGTGGACGGTGACGGCGACATGGATGTCGTGTTCGGCAACAATACCGGCACGCTCCGCACCTTTCTCAACAACGCCGGTGTGTTCACCGAAGCGGTCGGCACGGCCAACCCGTTCAACGGGATCGACGTCGGCTCCTTCTCGAACACCTCGTTCGCGGACCTCGACGGGGACGGCGATGCCGATCTCGTCGTCGGCGATCTTTCGGGCGGCGATACGCGGGTGTTCCGCAACGACACCGTGGTCAGCGACTCGCCTGACATCAACATCACGGTGCTGGCGCAGAACGACGCGCCGTCGGGCACGGACAACGCGATCACGATCGACGAGGACGGCTCGCACACCTTCACCGTGGCCGAGTTCGGCTATAGCGACGTGGACGGCGACGCTCTCTCGGCGGTGGTGATCAACACCCTGCCCGCGCAGGGCGTGCTTCGGCTCAACGGCGTGCCGGTGACGGCCGGCCAGGCGATCCCGGTCGCCGACATTGCCGGCGGCCTGCTCGTCTACACGCCTGACGCCAACGAATCCGGTCCGAACTATGCGAGCTTCACGTTCAGCGTGCGGGACGATGGCGGCACCGCCAATGGCGGGGCCAACACCGACACCACCCCGAACGTGATGGCGATCGAGGTTCAGCCGGAGAATTCGCCGCCGCGTCTCACCGACCTGGTCGACGAAGTCACCTATGACGAGAATGTCGTGAACGTGACGCCGCAGGTCCTCGACTTCGATGTGACCTTCGACGATCCGGACGACAATTTCGACGGCGGATCGGTCACCGTTGCCGGCCTTCTGGCCGAGGATGTGGTGAGCGTGAACAATGAGGGTGTCGGCCCGGGTCAAATCGGCCTTTCGGGCAGCAACGTCACTTATGGCGGCGTCGTGATCGGCACCGTCGCAGGCGGCGTCGGCGGCACCCTGACCGTCACCCTGAACGCAGCGGCCACCTCGGAGGCGGTCGAGGCGCTCATCGAGAACCTCACTTACGCCAATACCACCGACCAGCCGACCGCCACCCGCACGCTGACGCTCAACGTCACCGACGCGGATGGCGCCGACCTCGCTTACCAGTCGAGCTTCGAGTTCACGGGCGTCGGCGACGACAATCCGTTCGACGGGCTCAGCAACGGCGGTTCCTACTCGACCCCGACCTTCCTTGACGTGGACAGCGACGGCGATCTGGATCTGCTCTCCGGCGGCAATACCGGCGCGCTCTTCTACTATCGCAACGACGGCGGCACCTTCGCCGAGGTGCCGGGCTCGCAGAACCCGTTCAACGGCATCGATATCGGGGCTTTCTCGGTCACCGCCGCGACGAACATCGACGCGGACGGCGACCTCGACCTGGTCATCGGTGACAGCACCGGCGTGCTGGCGACGTTCCGCAACAACGGCAACGGCACCTTCACCCAGCTGGTCGGCGCCGCCAATCCGTTCAACGGCATCGATGTCGGCGCCTTCTCCAACCCGACCGGTGGCGACATCGACGGCGACGGGGACATGGACCTGGTCGTCGCGAATGACGCGGGCACCGTCACGACGCTGCGCAACAACGGCAACGGCACCTTCACCAACCTGGTCGGTGCCGCCAATCCGTTCAGCGGGGTCGATGCGGGCAGCTACGCCACCATCTCGCTGTTCGACTTGGACGGCGACGGCGATCTCGATGCCCTGATGGGCAACAGCGCCGGCAGCATCCTCGCCTATAACAACGGCGGCGTGTTCACGCCGGCCGATCCGGAGCAGAACCCGTTCGAGGGCCTCACCTTCGGCTATGGCGCGGTCTTCGGCTTCGCTGATCTGGACGGCGACGGCGATCTCGATGCGGTGGGGGGAAGCAACTACGGCGACTTCCTGACCTTCGAGAACACCACCCCGTCCGACACTTCGATCGTGGTCAACGTGACCGCGCAGGTCGATATCGTCGAACTCTACGACGAGAACGACGTCCTGGTGGAGACCTACAGCACGATCCAGCTGGCGATCGACAATGCGCTGGACGGCTACTCCATCGTCGCTCCGGCCGGCACCTATAACGAAGATCTGGTGATCGACGTCGACGTGACGATCGAAGGCGCCAATGCCGGGACCTCCGGCACGGGCACCCGCGGCGCCGAGACGGTCATCAACGGCTCGATCGTGGTGACCGCCGCCGGCGCGACCGTCGACGGCGTCACGATCACCGGCGATACGCTCGACGCGGGCTTCTCCGTTGGCGTCAACGTCCAGGGTAACGACTTCTCGCTGGTCAACTCGGTCCTCTCGGGCCGTGACGGCGACTTTATCGACGACACCGTCGCGGTGTTCGCCGGCAATGTCACCGGCCTCGATATCGGCGACAATCTGATCACCGGTTATCTGCGCGGCGTCTACCTCTACGGGGGCACCACCGAAGGCGCTGTCCACGACAATCTGTTCCAGGGTGCGGGTTCCGCCAACTGGTTCGAAGGCATGGGCAACGGCGTCAACAGCGAGACCTCGCTGGTGATCATCTCCGGCAACACCTTCGACGGCATCTGGGCTGGCGTGCTCAACGTGTCGCCGTTCGGCCCCGGCGCCACCGTCGATCTCAACACCTACATCTTCGACAACACCTTCACCGGCAACAATGGCGATCGGCCGATCCAGGTCTATCCCACGCCGGTCACCACCGACATCATCGGCACGGACGAGAACGAAGCGTTCAATGGCGACATCGCCGGCCTCGCTTCGGGCACCTCGGTCAGCTTCGACGGCATGGGCGGCGACGATCACATCTATGGCTGGGACGCGGGTGACGAACTCACCGGCGGCACGGGCAGCGATCGGATCTACGCGCAGCAGGGCGACGATGTGCTGAACGGCGGCGCGGACAACGATCTGCTCGACGGCGATGCCGGTATCGATACGGCCGACTTCGCTGCGACCAATCTGACCTACGTCGATACCGTGATCGGTTGGCTGGTGCAGTCTTCGGAGGGCAACGATTTCCTCGAGGAAGTCGAAATCGTCCTGGACGGCACGGGCCAGCGCAATCTGCTGGTCGGCTCGACCGCCTTTGCCACGATCCAGGCTGCTTTTGACAATGCGCAAGCGAACGACATCGTGCGCCTTGCTTCGGGCAGCTACAGCGGCAGCTCCACTTATGACGATGCCGGCCTGACGGTGATCGCTCAGCCGGGTGCGACGCTGAACGTGACCTTCACCCCGACCGGCACCGACGGCATTCGGGTGATCGGCGCCGGTGGCGCGGACAGCATCACCACGGGTGCGGGCGACGACCGGATCGATGGCGGTGCGGGCGTCGACACGCTGACCGGTGGTCTCGGCAACGATTGGTATTATGTCACCAACGGGGACACCGTGGTCGA
>Ga0190275_10000139_pt1 | contig 79774 bp, 89 predicted proteins | sample Popmic550T_FD_133745 | JGI IMG/M metagenome (GOLD analysis project Ga0190275, IMG submission 133745) | Populus adjacent soil microbial communities from riparian zone of Yellowstone River, Montana, USA - 550 T | ecosystem: Environmental > Terrestrial > Soil > Riparian zone > Trees stand | place...
CGTAGCGGGAGCGGGCCTGCTTGCGGTCGGAGACGCCGGCGGCGTCGAGGGTGCCGCGGACGACCTTGTAGCGGACGCCCGGCAGATCCTTGACGCGACCACCCCTGATCAGGACCACGGAGTGCTCCTGCAGGTTGTGCCCCTCGCCGGGAATGTAGGTGGTGACCTCCATCCCGTTGGTCAGACGCACACGGGCGATCTTGCGCAGCGCCGAGTTCGGCTTCTTCGGCGTCACCGTGGCGACACGGGTGCAGACGCCACGTCGCTGCGGCGCGGCTACGCGCTTCTTGCGACCTTGGCCCGACTTGAGGCCCGGCGTCGTGGTCTTCTTCTTCGGGCGCTTGCGGCCCTTCCTGACAAGTTGATTGGTATTCGGCACGGCCGCGCATAGTAGAGCAGTCCGGATAAAAGGAGTCCTCCGGCTGCGGCCAGCTCTGCGTAGAACCCGTCTTGGAGCACCGCGGTTGCCCCGGCAAAGCGGGATTTCTGGGCACCCTCGTCGAGGCCGGCGGGGAGGTCGACGAGCAGGATCACGGCTAGCGAGAGGAGGCCGAGGGCCACCGCCAGCAACCCCAGCCGGCGCGCATCCCTCCGCAGCCCCAGGACCCCGAGGGCGATCGCCAAAAGCCCGACCGGCACCAGGATGTATGCGTGGGCGGAGCCGGCGGTGCGCGAGTCGGTGGTCGGGGCCTGGGCGACGTCTGGCAGGCCGGCGTATCCCGGCTGGCCGATCTCGACCGCCCGGTAGTCGATGAACTGGGAGGCGATGAGGCAGGCACCGGCGGCGATTACCACCACCGCGGCGGCGCGGCTAGGGGTGACGCGCTCGCTGGCCGCGGTGGCTCCCCGCACCAGCCAGGCACAGACCCGCCGCACCCAGCGCTCGGTCGCAGCGAGCGCGTGGAAGAAGAAGGCCAGCAGCGGACGCAGGATCGTCCAGAGCCAGGCCCAGACCTGCCGTCCGATCCGGGTTCCGTGGTGCCGCGCCAGCAGCACGGTCGGATAGGCGCGCTCCAGTCCCCGGTTGCCGACTCGGTCGGCCTGTCGCGACCAGCGGTGGAGCCGCTGCGGCAGGGCACTGATGCGCCGGCGCGCCGCTGCTATCATCGCCGGTCGCTCAGGCAGTTTTTGCCGTTTCTTCGCAGGACGCTTCGCCGGGCCCGCTGGGGCCTTTTTTTGCGGCTTATCACGACCATTGGACTTAGAAAACATGGCACGCAGCTTTCCACTAGAAAAAACTCGGAACATCGGAATCATGGCGCACATCGACGCCGGTAAGACGACGACGACGGAGCGCATCCTCTACTACACGGGGCGAACCCACAAAATGGGCGAGGTCCACGAGGGCGCTGCGGTCATGGACTGGATGGAACAGGAGCAGGAGCGCGGGATCACGATCACTTCGGCCGCGACCGCCTGTGAGTGGAAGGACCACCGGATCAACATCATCGATACGCCCGGCCACGTCGACTTCACGGTCGAGGTCGAGCGCAGTCTCCGCGTGCTCGACGGCGCGATCGCCGTCTTCGATGCCGTCGCCGGCGTTGAGCCGCAGTCGGAGACGGTCTGGCGCCAGGCCGACAAGTACGGCGTTCCGCGCTTCGCCTACATCAACAAGATGGACCGGACCGGCGCCGATTTCTTCAACTCGGTGCAGACGATGACCGACCGGCTCGGCGCCAACCCCCTGCCGACCCAGCTCCCGATCGGCGCCGAGGACAACTTCAAAGGCGTCGTCGACCTGGTGAAAATGAAAGGGCTGGTCTGGACCGACGAGCTGGGCGCCGCTTACGAGGAAATCGAGATTCCCGAGGACCTGCAGGAACAGGCCGAGGAATACCGCACCCAGTTGATCGAAGCTTGCGCCGAGTACGACGAAGAGCTGATGGAACTGTTCCTCGGCGAGGAAGAGATTCCCCAGGCCAAGCTGATCGACTCGCTGCGTCAAGCCACTCTCTCGACCAAAGTCACGCCGGTCCTCTGCGGCACCTCCTTCAAGAACAAGGGCGTCCAGCCGCTGCTCGACTCGATCGTCGAATTGCTCCCCTCACCGCTCGAGGTGCCGCCGGTGACCGGCGTCGTGCCCGCCGGCAAGGGTCAGCCGGAGGACGTCGAGGCCGAGCGCGAAGCCAGCGACAGCGCCCCCTTTTCAGCGCTCGCCTTCAAGGTCATGTCCGACCCCTACGTCGGCAAGCTCACCTACTTCCGCGTCTACTCGGGCAAGCTCGAGAAAGGCGGCCGCGTCCTCAACGTGAAAACTGGCAAGACGGAGCGGATCGGCCGGCTGCTGATGATGCACGCCAACAGCCGCGAGGAGATCGACGAGACCTACGCAGGCGACATCTGCGCCGGGGTCGGCCTCAAGGAAACCGGGACCGGCGACACCCTCGCCGCCCCGGACGCTCCGATCGCGCTGGAGAGCATTGAATTCCCGGAGACCGTGATTGCGGTCGCGATCGAGCCTAAAACCAAGGCCGACCAGGAGAAGATGGGCAACGCTCTCGCCAGGCTCGGCGAGGAGGACCCGACCTTCAAGATCGAATCCGACGAGGAAACCGGCCAGACCTTGATCCACGGGATGGGCGAGCTCCACCTCGAGGTGATCGTCGACCGGATGCTGCGCGAGTTCAAAGTCGAGGCCAACGTCGGCAAGCCCCAGGTCGCCTACCGCGAGACGATCCGCAAGCGGGTCGAGAAGGTCGTGGCGCGGTTCGTGCGCCAGACCGGCGGTCGCGGCCAGTTCGGCCACGTCGTCATCAACCTCGAGCCGGCGCCCGGCGAGGGTTTCGTCTTTGAGAACAAAATCAAGGGCGGCGTCATCCCCGGCGAATTCATCGGCCCGGCCGAGCAGGGGATGCGCGAGGCGCTCGAGAACGGCGTCAAGGCCGGCTATCCGATGGTCGACGTCAAAGCCGAACTCGTCGATGGCTCCTACCACGACGTCGACTCTTCGGAGATGGCCTTCAAAATCGCCGGTTCGATGGCGATTCAGGAGGGTGCCCGCAAGGCCAACCCCGTCCTGCTGGAGCCGACGATGGCGGTCGAGGTGGTTACGCCCGAGGACTTCCTCGGCGACGTGATCGGCGACCTCTCCCGGCGCCGCGGCAAAGTCCAGGGCCAGGATCAGCGTGGCAACGCCCTTGCCGTTCAGGCTTACGTCCCGCTCGGCGAGATGTTTGGCTATGCGACCGAACTGCGGTCGATGACCCAGGGCCGAGCGACCTACACGATGCAGTTCGAGCGCTACGAGGAGGTCCCCTCGAACATCGCTGAGGAGATCGTCGCGCACCGCTCAGGAGACCCGGTTGGAGCGGCTTCATGAGCCCAACCGCGGACAGGCACTAAACCTGGCTATATTTCCCAGGTTGCCCGCAGGCAGGTAGAAGCTTCCTGCGGGAACTCCGCCCACAGACTCAAGCAGCTAGACCAGACAGAACAGACGACTTTCGAAAGGCGAAACGGAGAGAGATGTCCAAGGAGAAATTTGAGCGCGATAAGCCGCATGTGAACGTCGGCACCATCGGTCACATCGACCACGGAAAGACGACGCTGACGGCCGCGATCACCAAAACCCTCTCCACCGTGGGCGGTGCCGAGGCACAGAGCTTCGAGGAGATCGACAACGCCCCCGAGGAGAAGGAACGCGGCATCACGATCGCGACCTCGCACGTCGAGTACGAGACCGACAACCGGCACTACGCCCACGTCGACTGCCCGGGCCACGCCGACTACGTCAAGAACATGATCACCGGCGCCGCGCAGATGGACGGTGCGATCCTGGTGGTCTCCGCTGCTGATGGCGTCATGCCGCAGACCCGCGAGCACATCCTGCTCGCCCGTCAGGTCAACGTCCCGCACGTGGTCGTCTTCCTCAACAAGATCGACCAGGTCGACGACGACGAACTTGTCGAGCTGGTCGAGGAGGAGGTCAAGGAACTCCTCGACGAGTACGACTTCCCGGGCGACGAGACCCCGATCATCAAAGGCTCGGCGCTGAAGGCGCTGGAAGGCGACGAGGAAGCTCAGAAAGCCGTCTTCGAGCTGGCCGCGGCCCTCGACTCCTACATTCCGGAGCCGGTTCGCGAGCTCGACAAGCCCTTCCTGATGCCGATCGAGGACATCTTCTCGATCACCGGCCGCGGCACCGTCGCCACCGGTCGCGTCGAGCAGGGGATCGTCAACACCGGCGACGAGGTCGAGATCGTGGGCATCAAGGACACGACCAAAACCACGGTCACCGGAGTCGAGATGTTCCGCAAGCTCCTCGACGAGGGTCAGGCCGGCGACAACATCGGCGCCCTCCTCCGCGGTACCAAGCGTGAGGAGATCGAGCGCGGCCAGGTTCTCTGCAAGCCCGGCTCGATCACCCCGCACACCAAGTTCAAAGCCGAGGTCTACTGCCTGAAGAAGGAGGAGGGTGGTCGCCACACTCCGTTCTTCTCCGGGTACCGGCCTCAGTTCTACTTCCGGACCACCGACGTGACCGGGATCGCCAACCTCCCCGAGGGGACGGAGATGGTGATGCCGGGTGACAACGTCGAGATGACGATTGAGCTGATTCAGCCGATCGCCATGGATCCGGGGCTGCGGTTCGCCATCCGCGAGGGTGGCCGCACCGTCGGCTCGGGGGTCGTCGCCGAGGTAATCGAGTAGCGACCCCGGGGCGGTCTCTACCCGTCCCAACCCCACCTTCGGGCGGGGAGACAACTGCAAGGACATACGACCGGGGCGGCGCCCCACCAAAAGGGGCCCCGCCCTCTTTGCGCGGTAAAGCGAAGAGAAAGACAAGAGACGCATCGAAGTGGCAACCATCGCGGCACAAAAAATCCGGATCCGACTGAAGGCGTACGACCACGACGCCATAGATCGGGCTGCCCGCGAGATCGTCGAGACCGCGGAGCGCACTGGCGCCAGCGTTTCTGGCCCGGTGCCGCTGCCGACCGAGAAAAACGTCTACTGCGTGATTCGCTCCCCGTTCAAGGACAAGGACTCGCGCGAGCACTTCGAGATCCGCACCCACAAGCGGCTGATCGACATCCTCCAGCCTTCGCCGAAAACCGTCGACTCGCTGCAGCGCCTCGATTCGCTGCCGGCGGGCGTCGACATCGAGATCAAGCTCTAGGGGTTCCTGATGGCGGCGATCCTTGGCAAGAAGCTCGGCATGACTCAGGTCTTCCAGGAGGACGGCAGCGTCGTCCCGGTAACCGTGATCGAAGCCGGCCCCTGCAAAGTGACCGCGGTTCGCGACGCTGAGCGGGATGGCTACCGCGCCGTCCAACTCGCTTTCGGCGAGGTCAAGCAGGGCAAGCTGACCAAGGCCGAGGAAGGGCATCTGAAGAAGGCCGGGGCGGCACCGATGCGCCACCTGGTCGAGTTCCGCAACGAGGACCTCGGCGCCGAGGAGGGTCCGAAGGTTGGCGATGACGTCACCGTCGAGGGTTTCGAGGCCGGCCAGAAGGTCAAGGTTGCCGGGATCTCAATCGGCAAGGGTTTCCAGGGCGGGATCAAGCGCCACAACTTCAGCCGCGGCCCCGTCAGCCACGGCTCCCACAATGTCCGCGCCCCAGGATCGATCGGCGCCAGCGCTTTCCCCGCCCGCGTCTTCAAAGGCATGCGGATGCCAGGACAGATGGGCAATAAGCGCGTCACCCAGAAGGGCTTGGAAATCGCCGACATCGATACCGAGCGCAACCTGCTCCTGATCAAAGGGTCGGTTCCCGGCTCTCGCAATGGGATCGTGGAGGTGAGGACCGATGGCTAGCACCAAAGCCACCGTGCTCGGCAAGACGACGAAAGCCGATCTGCCCAAAGAGCTCTTCGCTGAGCCCTTCCACCAGTCGCTGGTCCATGAGGCCGCCCGCGCCGATCTCAACGCGCGCCGCCGCGGCACCGCCTCGACCCTGACCCGCGGCGAGGTTTCCTTCACGACCGCCAAGGCCTGGCGTCAGAAGGGCACCGGCCGCGCCCGCGTCGGCTCGCTTGGCGTCCCCAACCGCTTCGGCGGCGGTGTCGCTTTCGGTCCGAAGCCGCGCAAGTACACCGTCAAGGTCAACCGCAAAGCCCGCCGGCGGGCTTTGCGCTCGGCCCTCTCCGTCCACGCCGAGCGCGACTCGGTAGCCGTGCTGGACGCTTCCACCTTCGACACTCCCTCGACCAAGACCGCCGCTCAGGCCCTGGCGAAATGGGGAGCGAAGAATCCGACTCTCGTCCTCGTCACTGCCGAGGAGATCGGGGCGATGAAGAGCTTCCGCAACATTCCCCGCACCCAGGTACTCGAGGTTGGGGCGGCCGGGGTTGCCGACGTGATCGGCGCCGCCGCGGTCGTCATCTCCGAAACCGCACTCGACACCCTGAAGGAGCGCTTGGGCTGATGGACGCGCGCACGATTTTGATCCGCCCGGTGATCTCGGAGAAGAGCTACGCTCTCATTGCCGAGGGCAAGTACACCTTCCGAGTCGACGACCGCGCCCACAAGACGCAGATCGCCCAGGCCGTTGAAGAGGTCTTCGGGGTAGATGTGGCCGCGGTGCGGACCGCCAAGGTCCGCTCGAAGCCGAAGCGCCGGGGATTGACCAAAGGCCGCACCCGCGCTTGGAAGAAGGCAATCGTCCAGCTTGCCCCCGGAGAGCGGATCGAGTTGTTCGAAGGCGCCGAGACCGCCTAGGGAAAGAGACAAGACTGATGCCGAACCGCAAAACCAAACCGACCAGCCCGGGCCGCCGCTTCGCGACCTATCCGCTGCGCGAGCAGCTGACCGCCACCGAGCCGGAGCGGAAGCTGACCGAAGGGCTGAAAAAGTCCGGCGGCCGCAACGCCAATGGCCGCGTCACCTCGCGCCACCGCGGCGGCGGCGCCAAGCGGCGCTATCGCAAAATCGACTTCAAGCGGCTCAAGGATGGCGTGCCCGCGAAGGTCGCCTCGATCGAGTACGACCCGAACCGCACCTGCTACATCGCTCTTCTGCACTACGCCGACGGCTTCAAGGACTACATCCTCGCTCCGGCGCAGCTTTCGGTCGGCGATGTGGTCAAGTCCGGGCCCGAGGCCGACATCAAACCCGGCCATGCGCTGGAGCTCGGCCAGATGCCGACCGGCACCATCGTCCACAACGTCGAGCTGATTCCCGGTCAGGGCGGCAAGCTCGGCCGCTCCGCCGGCACCTCGATCCAGCTGGTCGCGAAGGAGGGGGAGATGGTGACCCTGCGGTTGCCTTCCTCTGAGATGCGGCTGGTCCGCGCCAACTGCCGCGCCACGGTCGGGACCCTTTCCAACGCCGAGCACCAGAACCTCACGGTGGGCAAGGCCGGCCGCAGCCGCCACAAGGGCAAGCGCCCGCAGACCCGCGGAGTGGCGATGAACCCCGTCGACCATCCGCACGGCGGCGGCGAGGCGCACCACACTCCCGGTGGCCATCCGGTCACCCCTTGGGGCAAGCCGACGCTCGGCTACCGCACCCGCAAGAAGGGCAAGCAGTCCGACCGCTACATCGTCCGCGGCCGTCGCCGCGGCAAGAAGAAGGGCCGTTAGTCATGGGTAGATCGACGAAAAAGGGCCCGTGGGTCGAGGAGCGCCTGATGGGGCGGATCACCACGATGAACGAGGCCGGCAAAAAACAGATGGTGAAAACTTGGTCGCGGACCTCGACGATCTTCCCGGAGATGGTCGGCCACACGATCGCCGTTCACGACGGCAAAAAGCACGTCCCCGTCTTCATCTCGGAGTCGATGGTCGGCCACAAGCTGGGCGAGTTCGCACCCACCCGCACCTTCCGCTCCCATGGCGGCAAGGAATAACGATGGCTGACGAGCAGAAAAAAACCACTAAAAAAGCCGACGCGGCCAAATCTTCGGGGGAAAAAGCCGAGGCGAAAAAAGCGGCGAAGAAAGACGACGCCAAAGCGGCCAAAGGCGCGAAAAAACCCGCTGCCAAAAAAGAGTCGAAAGCCAAAGGCAAAGAGAAAAAAGCCGAGGGCAAAAAAGCTTCGAAAGAGAAAAAACCGGCGGCGAAAAAAGAGCCCGCCAAAAAAGCAACTGCGAAAAAAGAGTCGGCTAAACCCGAGTCAAAAAAAGCTTCAGCGAAAGCTCCAGTTGCGCCGCCGGTGGTCAAAGCCAGCGCCCGCTACGTGCGGATCGCCCCGCGCAAGGCGCGGCTGATCGCCGACCAGGTGCGCGGCATGCACATCGAAAAGGCCCGAGCGCTGCTGCAGTTCTCACCCCGCGGCGCCGCCAAAGACATTCACAAGCTGATCGATTCCGCCGCCGCCAACGCGGAGAACAACCACGACCTCATCGGTGACGAGATGCGCGTTTCCTCGATCACCGTTGACGAGGGGCCGACCCTACGCCGCTTTCGCCCCCGGGCGATGGGCCGGGCGACCCCGATCAACAAGCGAACCAGCCACATTGCCGTGGCTCTAACCCCGGTGGAGGACTAAGCATGGGACAGAAGATCCACCCCGAGGGTTTCCGCGTCGGTTACATCCACGACTGGAAGTCGAACTGGTACGAGGACAAAAACTTCGCCGACGTTCTTCAGGAAGACCTGCAGATCCGGGACCACATCGAAGGCAAGCTCTCGCACGCCGGCCTCTCGAGCATCACGATCGAGCGTCGCGGCGAGGTCGCCGTGGACATCCACACCGCGCGGCCTGGAATCGTCATCGGCAAGTCCGGAAGCGAAGTCGATGCGCTCCGTAAGGAGCTGCACAAGCTCACCGGAAGCCCGGTGAAAGTGAACATCCGTGAGGTGAAGCGTCCCGAGCTCGACGCAAAACTGGTTGCCCAGTCGATTGCCGAGCAGCTGCAGAACCGGGTCGCCTTCCGGCGAGCGATGAAACGCGCCCTCACCTCGGCGATGCGCTCGGGCGCCAAGGGCGTCAAGGTGCAGGTCTCTGGCCGCCTCGGCGGCGCCGAGATGGCTCGGACCGAAAGCTACTCCGACGGTCGCGTGCCGCTGCACACGCTGCGAGCCGATATTGACTACGGATTCTTCGAGGCCCGCACCACCACGGGCCGGATCGGCGTCAAATGCTGGATCAACAAGGGCGAAGTAATGCCCGAGGGCTTCCGTTCCGATCTCGTATCCGGTGACGAGGCCGGCCAGGGCCAGTCTGGCCGCGGCGGCCGTCGTGACGACCGTGGCGGCGGCGGCGGACGCGGACGCGGTCCCGGCGGCGGCGGACGTGGTCCTGGTGGCGGACGCGGCGGCCCTGGTGGGGATCGCGGCGGACGAGGCGGCGGCGGCGGTCGCGGACCTGGCGGCGGTGGCCGCGGGCCCGGCGGTGGCGGCGGTCGCGGTGGACAGCGGGGAGGTGGTCGCTGATGCTGATGCCGAAACGGGTCAAGCACCGCAAGCAGTTCCGCGGTCGCATGCGCGGCAACACCAAGGGCGGCAGCAGCGTCGTCTTCGGCGAGTACGGGCTGAAGTCGGTCGAGCGCGGCTGGATCACCAACCGCCAGATCGAGGCCGCTCGTGTGGCGATGACCCGCAAGATCAAACGTGGCGGCAAGGTCTGGATCAACGTCTTCCCCGACAAGCCCTACACGAAGAAGCCGGCCGAGACCCGGATGGGCTCCGGCAAGGGCAACCCGGAGGGTTGGGTCGCAGTCGTCAAGCCCGGCAAGGTGATGTTCGAGCTGGCGGGCGTGCCCGAGGACCTGGCACGCGAAGCGCTGCGCCTGGCGGGCCACAAGCTTCCGGTCAAGACCAAATTCGTCATGCGTGAGGGGGCGGGTGACTGATGAAGTCAGCCGAGGTCCATAACCTCAAAGACGACGAGCTGGTGGCGAAGCTGGTCGACGCCAAGCAGGACGCCTTCAACTTGCGTTTCCGCCACGCTACCGGCGAGCTCGAGAACACCGCCCGGCTGCGGCAGGCCAAAAAGGACATCGCCAGGCTGCTGACCGTGGCCAAGGCGCGAGGGATCGATGTTGAGAAAGAGACCCGACGGATATGAGCGACGACGAGACGAAAAAAGACGAGACGACCGAGGAGCCGCAGGCCGCGGAGACTCAGGCCGCGGAGACGGTCGCGGAGGCCCCTGCTGCCGAGGCAGCGGCACCTGCGGAGCCAAATCCCGAAGACGACCTTCCCTGGAAGGAGCGCCGCCGGCTGCAGAAATCGCGGCGGCAGCCGCGCAAAGCCGGCGCTTCAGGTCCTGAGGATCGCAAGGCTCAACGGGCCGAGGCGCGGAAGCGCAAGGCAACCCTGCGGCGCAAACAGCGCGCCGCAGCGAAGGCCGCCCATACCCCCGGCACCGGCACGCCGCCGGCCGAGCGCGAGGCCAATGCCGCCAAGGTGAGGCAAGGCATCGTCGTCTCCAGCAAAGGGGATAAGTCGATCACCGTCCGCATCGATATCGCCCGCCGGCATCGCACTTACGAGAAGATCGTCCGCAGCTCGACCAAGCTTCACGCGCACGATGAGCGCAACGAGGCCGGCGAGGGCGACGTGGTCCGCGTAGTCGAGACCCGGCCGCTGTCGAAGACCAAGCGCTGGCGCCTGGTCGACGTGGTGGAGAAGGCGAGGTAGCGGGATGATCCAGCAGGAGTCCAGGCTGAAGGTCGCCGACAACTCGGGCGCTCGCGAGATCCTCTGCATCAGGGTCAAGGGCGGCTCCCACCGACGGTACGCAAGCGTCGGCGACGTGATCACCGCGACGGTTAAATCGGCGAGCCCGCAGGGAGGCGTCCGCAAGGGCGAGGTCGTGCAGGCGGTCGTCGTCCGCACGCGCAAGCCGCTCAGCCGTCCCGACGGTACCTACATCGCCTTTGACGAGAACGCTGCCGTGCTGATCGATCCCGCCAGCAACAACCCCCGCGGCACCCGCATCTTCGGGCCGGTGGCGCGCGAACTGCGCGATCGCAACTTCATGAAAATCATCTCGCTGGCGCCGGAGGTGCTCTGATGGCGAAGTCGATGCGCATCCGCACCGATGACCAGGTCGTCCTCTTGGCCGGCAAGGACGCCGGCAAGATGGGCCGGGTCGTCCGCACCGACCCGAAACGGCGCCGCGTCTACGTCGAGGGCCTGAACATGATCAAGCGCCACGAACGACCGCGCTCGCAGGCCGACCTGAAAAACCCGACCGCTGGCGGCATCGTCGAGAAGGAGGGTCCGGTAGACGTCTCCAACGTGATGCTGCTCGATCCCAAAGACAACAAACCGACCCGCGTCGGTGTCCGCGTCGACGAGGGCGGCAAGCGCGTCCGCTACTCGAAGCGCACCGGGAACGAGGTCGGCTGATGGAGGCGACCGTGGCAACTACTTCACAGGCGGCTCCGCCGCCGCGTCTGCGCGAGCGCTACGAGCAGGACGTGCTGCCGGCTCTGACGCAGCGATTCGGTTACTCGACGCCGATGGAGGCTCCGCACCTGATCAAGGTGACGCTGAACATGGGGCTCGGCACCGAGAAACAGGACAAACGCTCCTTCGAAGCTGCTCAGGAACAGCTGGCGACGATTGCCGGCCAGCATCCGAACGTGCGCCGTGCCCGCAAGTCGGTGGCTTCGTTCAAGCTGCGCGAGGGGATGCCGGTAGGTGTCTCGGTGACGCTGCGGCGGGCGCGGATGTGGGAGTTCCTCGACCGCCTGATCTCGATCGCGGTGCCGCGGATTCGTGACTTCCGCGGCCTCAACCCGCGCTCTTTCGACGGCCGCGGCAACTACTCGCTGGGCGTCAAAGAGCAGCTGATCTTCCCCGAAATCGATTACGACTCAGTCGATGTCGTGCGGGGTCTGGACGTGACGATCACGACTTCCGCTAAAACTGACCTCGAGGCTTTCGAGCTTCTGCTTGGTTTGGGCATGCCATTCGCCCAGGAGGGCCGTCCCGGTCAAGCCGAGCGCGAAGAGAAGGAAAAAGAAGCCGAAGAGGAGCAGCTCAAAGAGGAAGCCCGCCAGAAGGCTGAAGTCGAGCAGGCGGCCCTCGAGCAGCTAAAAGAGGAGAACCCCGAGGCCTACGCCAAGCCGGAAGGCGAGGACGAGGGCGGAGACGAAGAGGCCGGAGAGACGGCCGAGGAGAGTTCGAACGATGGCTAAGACTTCAATGAAGGTCAAGCAGGGCCGCAAGCAGAAGTTCCAGAGCCGCGAGTACAACCGCTGCCGTCGCTGCGGCCGTCCGCGCGCGTACTTCCGCAAATTCGGTCTCTGCCGCATCTGCCTGCGTAACGCCGCCCACGAGGGCTACATCCCCGGCATGACCAAGTCGAGCTGGTAGGACGAAGCATGCACACTGACCCGATCGCCGATTACCTGACCCGGATCCGCAACGCGATCCGCGCTGGTCACGACGAGGTGGAGATCCCCCTCAACGGCCTCAAGCTTGAGATGTCCCGCATCCTCAAGGAGCAGGGCTACATCAAAGATTTCAGCCGCAAGCCGGCCGCTGTGGGCGAGGCGATCAACGTCGAGCTCAAGTACACCGAGAACCGCCAGCCGGTGATCATCGGGATCGAGCGGGTCTCGCGCCCTGGCCGTCGCCGTTACGTCAACCACAACAACGTCCCCCGTGTGCACGGCGGCACCGGCACCGCGATCGTCAGTACCTCTGTCGGCGTGATGACCGGTCACGAAGCACGCACGAAGGGCGTTGGCGGCGAGGTCGTCGCCTACGTCTGGTGAGCAAATGAGCCGAATCGGAAGAAAACCCGTCCCCATTCCCGACGCCGTCACGGTCGAGGTCGCCCCTGGCAACATCGCCGTCAAAGGCCCCAAAGGGGAGCTGCAGCAGGAGCTCTCGCCGGACATGGCGATCAAGCAGGACGAAGGCGTGGTCACCGTCAGTCGTCCCACCGATCGCGGCGAGCACCGAGCGCTGCACGGGCTCACCCGCAGCCTGATCGCCAACATGGTCGAGGGAGTCACCAACGGCTTCGAGAAGCGGCTCGAGATCCAGGGCGTCGGTTATCGGGCCGCCCTGAAAGGGAAAAAACTCGAGCTCGCCCTTGGCTACTCGCATCCGGTTGCGGTCGACGCCCCGGAAGGGATCGAGTTCGAAGTTCCCCAGCCGACCGAAGTCATCATCAAAGGCATCGACAAGCAGCTCGTCGGTCAGGTCGCCGCGGACATCCGCAAGCGCCGGCCCCCGGAGCCCTACAAGGGCAAGGGCATCCGCTACAAGGGCGAGCAGGTCCTTCGCAAGGTTGGTAAGCGCGCATGACGATCCTCACCAAGCGCCAGCGCCGCCTCAAACGGCGCCGTCGAGTGCGAGCCCGTGTCACGGGTACTTCCGAGCGGCCGCGGTTGTCGGTCTATCGCTCAAACAAAGGCATTTTCGCCCAGCTCATCGACGACAGGAAAGGCCACACCGTGGCCGCCGTCAACTGGATCGAGCCGGACCTGCGCAAGCTCAAGGCCTCCGAGCAAGCGAAGAAGGCCGGTGAACTGCTGGCCGAGCGGGCGAAGGGCGCCGGCGTCGAAACCTGCGTCTTTGACCGCGGCGGCTACCAATACCACGGCCGCGTCAAGGCCCTGGCCGAAGGCGCCCGAGAGGGGGGTCTGGCTTTCTAGAACCGTAGTTCCGCTACGGTGAGCCGCTGCTTATGAAGGGTATGGACGCAAAGAACGTAGAGACGGTCAGCCCCCGCGGGCTCGACCTGCAGGAGCGTGTGATCGAGATCAACCGCGTCGCCAAGGTTGTGAAGGGCGGCCGTCGCTTCTCTTTCACCGCTCTCGTTGCCGTGGGTGACGAGGAGGGCGTGGTCGGGATCGGCTACGGCAAGGCCCGCGAGGTCCCGTTGGCGATCCAGAAGGGCGTCGAGGACGCTCGCAAGAACTTGATCCGGGTGCCCAAATACGGGAACACCATCACCCACCGCATCATCGGCCGTTTCGGCGCCGGCCACGTCGTCCTCCGCCCGGCCAGCCCCGGTACCGGCGTCATCGCCGGCGGCGGCGTCCGCGCCGTGCTCGAGCTCGGCGGCGTCCGCGACGTGCTGACCAAGAGCATCGGGACGCAGAACCCGATCAACCTCGTGAAGGCGACGATGGACGGCCTTGTTCGTCTGCGTCGACCCGAGGAGGTTGCGGAGTTGCGCGGGCTTACCGTTTCCGAGGTGCTTGGTTTGAACGGAGGCAACGGGAACGGTGCCGCGCAGACCATCGAGGCGGAGGCACCTGCGGCAGATGCCGAGGAGCCCGCCGCTGCGCAAGCTGCTGAGCCGGTGGCCGGTGAGGAGACTGCTGAAGAGAAAGCCGCCGAGGGCGCGGAGGCCGAGAAGGAGAGCGGCTCGTGAGCAAGGTGAAGATTTCGCAGGTGAAGTCGGCGGCTGGGACCAACCCGAACCAGAAAGCGACCTTGAAGGCGCTGCGACTGGGGCGGATCGGCAAGAGCGTCGAGCTCAAAGACTCCGAGCAGCTGCAGGGGCAGCTGCGGGTGGTCTCCCATTTGGTGGAGGTCGACGGTGGCTGAGAAAACCGCAAAAGAGACCTCGCGCACCGAAGAGATCGGTCTGCACAACCTGAAGCCGAAGCCGGGCTCGAAAAAGCCCCGCAAGCGGATTGGCCGCGGCGAGGGCAGCGGCCTCGGCAAGACCTCTGGACGCGGCCACAAGGGCGCCGGCTCCCGCTCGGGCCGTAAGCGCAAGGCTGGCTACGAGGGTGGGCAGAACCCGATTCACATGCGGATGCGAAAGCTTCGCGGCCCGCACAAAAAGCAGTCGATGCCCTTTGAGAACTTCCGCACCTCGACCCAGCCGGTCAACCTGGCCGACCTCGAGGAGCGCTTCGACAACGGCGCCGAAGTGACGCCGGAGAGCCTCAAGGAAAAGGGCCTCGCCACCCGCAAGGACCCGGTCAAGGTCCTCGCTCGCGGTGAGATCAAGAAGAAGCTGGACGTCCACGCGCACGGCTTCAGCGCGGCAGCCAAAGAGAAGATCGAGGCGGCCGGCGGTTCCTGTCACACTCTGGAGCCGTAATGCTCAAAACTATTCTCAACGCCTTCAGCGTTGTCGACATCCGCAAGAAGCTCGCGTTCACGGCGGGGATCCTCCTGCTGTACCGGCTGGGCGCCTATATCCCGGCCCCGGGTGTCGACGTCGATGCCGTCAAGGAAATCCAGAGCAACTTCGGCGGCTCCGGCGTTCTCGGCTTCCTCAACCTCTTCTCCGGCGGCGGTCTTTCCCGGCTCAGCCTCTTCGCGCTGGGGATCATGCCCTACATCACCGCCTCGATCATCCTGCAGCTGCTGACGGTCGTCGTTCCCACGTTGGAGCGCCTGCAGAAAGAGGGCGAAGTCGGGCAGCAGAAAATCACCCAGTACACGCGCTACCTGACCGTCGGCCTCGCCTTCGGCCAGTCGATTGGCTACGTCTTCCTCTTCGAGTCCTTCACCCAGGGCAGCACCAGCGTCGTCGGCGAGCTCACCTTCCCGAAGCTGATGCTGATCGTGCTCTGCCTGACCGCCGGCTGCACCTTGCTGATGTGGATGGGCGAGCTCATTACCCAGCGCGGGATCGGCAACGGCATCTCGCTGATGATCTTCGCCTCGATCGTCTCCGAACTCGTGCCCGGGCTCTCGAAGTGGTGGAACAACCCGGACCAGGTCTTCGTCGTGATGATGCCCTTCATCGCCCTCGCGGTGATCGTCGCCATCGTCTTCGTCCAAGAGGGGCAGCGCCGGATCCCGGTTCAGTACGCGAAACGGGTTGTGGGGCGGAAAATGACCTCGGGCGGTTCGACCTACTTGCCGCTGCGGGTGAACATGGCCGGCGTCATCCCGGTCATCTTCGCCGCCTCGATCATGGCTTTCCCGCCGACGATCGGTCAGCTGATCAACACTCCGGCGGCGCTTGACTTCGCGGCCTTCTTCAGTCCCGACGGCTGGGCCTACGTGGTCGGCGAGGTCTTCTTCATCATCGTCTTCACCTACTTCTATACCGCTGTCACCTTCAACCCGGTCGACCAGGCCGACAACCTGAAGAAATACGGGGGCTTCATACCCGGCGTGCGTCCCGGGCGTCCCACCGCCGAGTACCTGGACCGGATCCTCTCCCGCTTGACCTTCCCCGGTGCGCTGTACCTGGGAGCGGTGGCGGCGTTGCCGACGATCCTGATCAGCCAGACGGCGGCGAACTTCTACTTCGGCGGCACCTCGATCCTGATCGTCGTCGGCGTCGCGCTGGACACGGTCAAGCAGCTGGAGGCACAGCTGATGATGCGCAACTACGAGGGCTTCCTCAAATAGCTCGCGAGGCCCGCTGCCGTATCGGGCGGGTTCTCAATCCAATTTCAGAAGGGTTCGAAAGGACGCAATGGCTGAGCTGAATCTTGTACTTCTAGGTCCTCCCGGCTCAGGCAAGGGAACCCAGGGCGAGCGCCTCAACGAAGATCTGCGGCTGCCGTATTACGCCACCGGGGACATCCTCCGCGGTGCCGTTCGCGACGAGACCGAGCTTGGTCGCACCGCGAAGGAGTACATGGATCGTGGCGATCTGGTTCCCGACGAGGTGATCGTCGGCGTGATCGCCGAGCGGATCGACTCCAGCGAGGCTCTCGACGGCTTCATCCTCGACGGCTTCCCCCGCACCACCCCGCAGGCCGAGGCGCTTGACGCCAAGCTTTCCGATCTGGGGCGCGGGGTGACGGCGGTACTGCTAATCGACGTCTCCGACGACGAGGTCGTACGACGGTTGGGGGGACGGCGGACCTGCGAGGAGAACGGTCACGTCTTCCACGTTGAGTTCGAACCGCCGCAGGAGGAGGGCGTCTGCGACATCGACGGCTCGCCGCTGATCGTCCGTGACGACGACAAACCCGAGGTGATCCGCAAGCGGCTCGAGACCTATCACGAGAAGACCGAGCCGCTCGTTTCCTACTACGACAGCCGCAGTGTCCTGCGCCGGGTTGACGGCGAGGCAGCGTCCGCAGAGGTGGCGGAGCAGATTCGCCGCACCTTGGCGACGATGCGGCTGGAGCAGGACGAGGCCGTCTAGCCGCGACTCGACGAGGCCCCTCCGGAGATCACTAGCGTGTACCGGATGATCATCAAAAAGACCCCGGAGCAGGTCGAGAAGATGGCCGCTTCCGGCGACATTCTCGTCCGCTGCCTGAAGATACTCGCCGCCAAGGCGCGGCCCGGGATCACGACCGGAGAACTCGATGCGGCGGCGGAGAAGTTCATCCGCTCGCAGGGAGCCGTCCCCGCCTTCAAGGGCTACAACGGCTTCCCGGGATCTATCTGCGCCTCCCCGAACTCGATGGTGGTCCACGGGATCCCCGGTTCCTTTGAGCTGGGGCGGGGCGACGTGATCTCGATCGACGTCGGCGTGATCAAGGACGGTTGGGTCTCCGACGCGGCGATGACGGTTCCTGTCGGGCCGGTTAGCGCGGAGGCACAGAAGCTGCTTGACGTGACCAAAGCCTCGCTCTTCGCTGGAGTTGAGCAGATGCGCCCCGGCAACCATCTCGGCGACGTCTCGGCCGCGATCCAGCAATCGGTCGAGGCCGAAGGTCTCTCGATCATCCGCACCCTGGTCGGCCACGGGATCGGGCGCGACATGCACGAGGAACCGCAGGTCCCGAACTTCGGCGAGCCCGGCAAGGGCCCCGAGCTCGAGGAGGGGATGGTGCTGGCGATCGAGCCGATGGTCAATGTCGGCGGCCCGCTGGTCCGCATGGGCGACGACGGCTGGTCGGTCTACTCCGAAGATGACTCGCTAGCGGCCCACTTCGAGTTCACCGTCGCGGTCACCCCCGAGGGCCCGCGTATCCTCACGCCCTGGCACGAAGACGAATAGAAGAGTTTGCAGAAGCTTTTGTCTGAGGTGTAATCTCGTGCGCCGTGGCCTGTGAGGATCTGGACATGGAGATCGAGCAGCAGATGCGCGAGATGAATAAGCGTTTGGAGCAGCGCTTTGTCGAGATCCTAGGACGCATGGAGATGGCCGAACGTCGCTGGAAAGAGGACGAGCGGTCACGCCGGCGGGAGTGGGAAGAGCTGGAGGGTCGGGCGATGACTGCCATGGAGGAGCAGCGTCACTACAACGACGGCCTGCTGCGGAAAATGGATGTCATGACTGTGATCGAGCTGAACATCCTGCGTGAAATCAGCGAGGACCTAAAGAAGGGCTTTGCCGAAGTCCAATCGGAAGGTCGCGCCCATAGGGAAGCGCTTTGGCGGTTGCTGGATCGGCTGCCTCCACCGGAATCAAAATCATGAGTCAGGAGATCTACTCAGCAGTCGACCAGTTCGTCAGCGAGACGGTCGTTGAGGAGGACTCGGCGCTGCGGGGGGCGGTGGAGGCCGCCGAGGCGGCCGGCCTGCCGCCAATCCAGGTGTCGCCGCCGCAGGGCAAGCTGCTGCAACTGCTCGTTCGCCTCGTCGGGGCGAGAAAGATCGTCGAGTTCGGCACCTTGGGCGGCTACAGCGCGATCCTGATGGCGCGGGCACTGCCCGACGATGGCCGCCTGATCACGCTTGAGGCGAAGCCGGAGTACGCCGAGGTCGCCCGCCGCAGCATTGAGCGAGCGGGATTGGGGGCGCGGGTCGAGGTTCAGGTCGGACCGGCGCTCGAGGCCCTGCCGTCACTGGAGGGGGAGGGTCCGTTCGACTTCGTCTTCATCGACGCCGACAAGATCAACACGCCCAACTACTTCGCCTGGGCGCTCGATCACGTGCGGTCGGGCGGGCTGATCATTGCCGACAACGTCGTCCGCGATGGCACCCTCGCCGACGCCACCGCGGCCGACGAGGCGACGAGAGCGCAGCGACAGCTGCACGAGATGCTTGCCGGCGAGGAGCGGGTCGAGGCGACCACGATCCAAACCGTCGGCGTCAAGGGCTACGACGGCTTCCTGATCGCCCTCGTCGAGGGCTAAGCCGCGAGGGTTTCTTCCGGCTGGATCTCGAGCTCTTCGATCTTCGAGCTCGCCAGTGGGTTCGCCTCGCCGGGAATCAGCTTGCGGTGGGCGACCCAGCCCTGGAAGTTGCCGCTCCACTCGCTCGCCTCAAGCTCCGCCGCGGTCATCGGCCGCGCCACGTGCTCCATCGGCGACATGTGTCCGCTTTCCAGTAGCCGCTCGTAGAGGGTGACGTCGGCAGCAAGGTCCCGGGTGCCGGCGTGGGTCAGGTAGCTGACGCGGGCGCAGCGCCCGACTGCGACCTTGACCAGCTCCTCGTGGGAGGCTGCCTCCTCGCGGTCGGCCTCGCCGATCAACGGCAGGTGCCACTCGTCAACCCCCAGTGAGGAGGGCTCCGAGGCGTTGATTGCCTCCTGCATCTTCATCGCGATCAGCCGGATCTCGGGCTGGGCATCGGGATGGCAGCGAAGGTTCCAGAAGTTCTCCCAGGTCGTCGAAGAGACGATGACGGTGTGCCACATGAAGGGCTCGAGCAGTCGGTTCGCCACCTGCTTGTGCACGTTCAGCCACTCGTCCGGCGGGTTCTTCCGCGCTGCTTCGGCCTCCTCGAGGCAGCTGCGAAGGTCCTCGTGCCGGGCGACGATCTCAGGGTTGGTCATCAAACCGAGGACGCGGCGGACCGCGTCATCCCGGGCCCGCAGCCACTCGGCTTCGGCGGCGTCGCGCGCTGACCCTTGCAGCGGCGCACCAGCCTGCATGCCGGGCTGGTTGGAGCCGAACTCGATCGGGACATAGGGATCATCGAGGAGGCGGCGCAGCTGTTTGGCCACCGGAATCGCCCGGGAACTGGCCGAATTGCGGGAGAAAACCCGGTGGGTGTTGAACTCGGCGAGAATGAACCGCGGGAAGGTAGCCTCCAGCGTAGTCAGCCGCTGCCCGGCGGGCGAGACGGAGTCGGCGAGGACTTTGGCTTCGAATCCCATCGGCTTGAACACTGTCTCAATTGTCGCCGACGGCAAAGACAGCCGTGGGCGACCGTAAAATCCAGACTCTTGCGGCCGTCGCGAAAAGCCGGCCCCTGCTATCTTCCTTCGTCGGCCTTGTTGGCCGTTTGGTTCATCCTGCCGTCCGTTTCATGGGGCGTGTGGGGATCCTGTTGTCGATATGAGATCCGGAGCAATGAAGGTTCGAGCTTCCGTCAAGCCGATGTGCGAGAAGTGCAAGGTAATCCGCCGAAATGGAGCGGTCCTGGTGATCTGCCAGAACCCGCGCCATAAGCAGAGGCAGGGCTAGCCATGGCACGGATCGCCGGGATCAACATTCCCGTCAACAAACGGATCGAAATCGGGCTCACCTACATCTTCGGGATCGGGCGCTCCACCGCGCAGCAGATCCTCAAGGAGACGGGCGTCGACCCGAGCACCTCGGTCAAAGATCTGACCGAGGACGAGGTGATGAAACTCCGCGGCGCGGTCGAGAACCTCGAAGTCGAGGGCGACCTCCGGCGCGATCGCTCCCAGAACGTAAAACGGCTGATGGAGATCGGTTCCTACCGCGGCCTGCGGCATCGGCGCGGTCTTCCGGTCCGAGGCCAGCGAACCAAGACCAATGCCCGCGGTCGCAAGGGCCCGCGGCGCCTCAGCGTCGCCGGTAAGCGCAAGGTATAGGCAGGGAGAGCATGGCTGAGAAAAAACCCTCCAAAGGGCGCACGCGCCGCCGCGTCAAAAAGAACGTCACCTACGGACAGGCGCACATCAAGACTTCGTTCAACAACACGATCGTCACCCTCACCGACACCGACGGCAACGTGATCGCCTGGGAGTCGGCCGGTTCGGCCGGGTTCAAAGGCTCGCGTAAGTCGACCCCGTTCGCCGCTCAGGTGACCGCTGATGCGGCTGCCAAAAAAGGCATGGAACACGGGCTGGAGCGGGTCGAAGTATTCGCCAAGGGTGCCGGCTCGGGTCGCGAGACCGCGATCCGCTCGCTGCAGGCCGCCGGCCTCGACGTGACCACGGTCAAGGACGTCTCCCCGCAGGCCCACAACGGCTGCCGGCCGAAGAAGCGGAGGCGCGTCTAAATGGCTCGCGATACCGGTCCCCAGTGCAAGCAGTGCCGTCGCGAGGGGCAGAAACTCTTCCTCAAGGGCGAGCGCTGCTTCACCGACAAGTGCGGCGTCGAGCGCCGTTCCTACCCACCGGGTGATCACGGCCGCGGCCGCATGCGTCAGTCCGAGTACCGGGTACAGCTGCGCGAGAAGCAGAAGACGCGCCGCTACTACCAGGTGCTCGAGAAACAGTTCCGCGCCTATTACGACAAGGCCTCGCGCCAGGACGGCGTGACCGGCGAGAACCTTCTGCGCCTGCTCGAGTCCCGCTTCGACAACGTCCTCGTCCGCCTCGGCTTCGCCGCTTCCCGGCGCCAGGCGCGACAGCTGATTACCCACGGGCACTGGCAGATCAACGGCCGCCGGGTGAACATCCCCTCGTACCAGGTACGGCCCGAAGACATCATTTCGATCAAGGCCGGATCAAACGCCGCTGACACGATCCGGCGGGCGACGGAACTGGTCTCGACCGTACCGGCCTGGCTGCAGGCTGATCACGATGCCCTCACCGCCAAGGTCTTGCGCTACCCCGAGCGCTCCGAGATCTCGGCCCCGGTTCAGGAGCAGCTCATCGTCGAGCTTTACTCCAAGTAGTCCGGCAGCGATTTCTGAAACACCCCAGAGCAAGGAACTCATGACCACCGATTTCCAGGTCCCCCGCATCACCTCCGAGAAAATCGACGACCGTCGCGGCACGTTCACGATCGAGCCGCTTGACAAGGGCTTCGGCTACACCTTCGGTAACAGCCTCCGTCGCGTTCTCCTCTCCTCGTTGGGCGGCGCCGCCATCACCAGCGTCCGCATCGAGGGAGTCGCGCACGAGTTCTCGACCGTGCCCGGCGTCAAGGAGGACGTCACCGACATCATCCTCAACCTCAAGGATCTCGTCGTCCGTATGCACACCGACGCCGACGAGGTCGAGGCACCCCTGGTCGCCACCGGCCCCGGCGAGGTGAAAGCGAAAGACATCGACCTTCCCTCCGGCGTTGAGATCCTCAACCCCGACGCTCCGATCGCGACGCTCGAGAAAAAAACCAAACTCGAGGTCTACCTGACGATCGGCCGCGGCCGCGGTTACTCCCCGGCCGAAGAGAACAAGTCAGACGATCAGCCAATTGGCGTGATCCCGATCGACTCGATCTTCTCGCCGATCCGCCGTGCCTCCTACTCGGTCGCTGCGGCCCGTGTTGGCCAGCGGACCGACTTCGACAAACTGACGCTCGACCTCGAGACCGATGGTTCGATCGAGCCCGGGGCGGCGCTGCGCGAAGCCTCCGAGATCCTGATCAAGAGCCTGGCGATCTTCACCGACGCCGACCGGGTCGAGGAGCTGACTGCGCGCGAACCGGCGCCGGCGGTCCAGGGCGACGGCTTTTCCTCGCCGGCCAATGACGGCGGCGCGGCGGCCAACGGCCTCGACGAGATCCTGATCGAGGAGCTCGAATTGGGCGTGCGTTCCTACAACTGCCTGAAGCGGGCTGGCGTGCAGACGGTGGGCGACCTCGTCCGCAAGTCTCGCGCGGAACTGAACGCGATTCCGAACTTCGGCCAGAAGTCGATCGAGGAAGTAATCGAGACCCTGCACTCCCGCGGCCTCGATCTTCAGGCAGACTGATCGAGACCAGGAAAGCGAAGCGGAGGATCAGGTGCGGCATAAGAAGAAGCGAAATAAGCTCAGCCGCGACTCCGCGCACCGTGAGGCCCTGCTCTCGAACCTCTCGAAACAGCTGATCGAGCACGAGCGAATTCAGACCAGCCAGGCCAAGGCCAAGGCGGTCAAGCCCGAAGTGGAGAAACTGATCACCCTCGCCAAACGCGGCGACCTGCACGCTCGCCGCCAGGCGCTGGCCAGCCTCCACAACGACAAGTTCATCGTCCACAAGCTGTTCGACGAGGTGGCGCCGCGCTACGCGACGCGGCCTGGCGGGTACACCCGCATCGTCAAGCTGGGCCCTCGGCGGAGCGACTCCACCGAGATGGTCTACCTCGAGCTGGTTTAGCCGGTAGGGGGCGGGTGTGTCAGTCGTAGGTGACAGACTCGAGGTACAGGCCGTGAGGTGGGGCCGTCTCGCCTCCGGCGGTGCGGGGTGCGCCCTGTAGGAGCTGGGTGAAGTTCTCGACTGTTCTGCGGCCTGAGGCGACTTCAAGTTGAGTGCCTACGAGGGCGCGGACCATGTTTCGCATGAAGGCGTCGGCGGTGATGCGGAAGTTGAGGATGTCGCCCTCGGTCTGCCAAGTCGCGGCGTGGATTTCGCGCTCGAAGCGGACGTGGTCGGTCTGGGTCGGGGTGAAGGCGGTGAAGTCGTGGCTGCCGGGGAGGGCCGCGGCGCAGGCGTCGAGTGCCTCGCGGTCGACCCGGTGCGGCCACCAGAGCGCTTTGCCGTGCTCGAACGGGCTCGGGGCCGAACGGGGGAGGAGGCGGTAGCGGTAGCTGCGCGCCCTGGCGTCGTGGCGAGCGTTGAAGCCGTCGGCGACCACGGCCGCGGCGGTGATGGCGACGTCGTCGGGACCGACCCCGTTGAGGCGGCGGCCGAGGTCGGCCGGGGGATCGTCGGCGAAATCGAAGCTCGCTACCTGCCCCTTTGCGTGGACGCCGGTGTCGGTTCGCCCGGCGACCGTCAGCTCCACCGGCACCCGCAGAACAGTCGCCAGCGCCGTCTCCAGCTCTCCCTGCACGGTGCGCAGGCCCGGCTGCCTGGCCCAGCCGCGGAAGCCGGCGCCGTCGTATTCGATGTCGAGCCTGACAGTGGGCACGAGCGGCAGTATCTCGGACACCTAGAATCGAGTCCGTGCGGATCCTTCTCACCAACGACGACGGCATTGCGGCGCCGGGGCTGCAGGCGGCCCGACGGGCGCTGGTCGAGGTCGAGGGCCTCGAGGTCGACGTCATCGCCCCCGACTCCAACCGCAGCGCGATCGGGCGCGGCATTACCACTCGCGCGCCCCTTACCGTCGAGGAGGTCACCTTCGAAGACGGCCGCGTGGGCTACGCCACCGACGGCACCCCGGTCGACTGCGTCCGCTTCGCCGAGCTCGGCCTGGTCGGCGGCCGCCCCGACCTGATCGTCTCCGGGATCAACCACGGCGCCAACCTCGGCGACGACATCACCTACTCGGGCACGGTCGCGGCGGCGCTGGAGGGGATCATCCTCGGGATCCCGGCGATTGCCCTCTCTCAGCAGTCTTCTGCCGGCGGGCTTGGCTATGTCAGCGGCAAGTTCGACTTCACCGTTGCCGCCGCCTTCACCGCACAGCTGGTCTCGCGCCTGCGGGAGGAGGCGATGCCGGAGGCGACTCTGATCAACGTCAATTGCCCCAATCGCGAGCCGACCGGGGTCGAGGTGACGAAGCTCGGCAAACGGATCTACAACGACGAGCTGAAACTGGTCGAGGAGCGCGACGGGCGACGCCGTTACGAGATCTACGGCTGGCAGCCCGGCTACGAGGAGATCGAGGGGACCGACCTCAACGCCGTCGCCGAGGGGCGGATCGCCGTCACCCCGATCCACTTCGACCTCACTGACCACGGTGGCATCGAGCGCCTCGGCGACTGGGGCTTCGAGGAGATGCTGGCCGCGAGCGCCGCGACCGCGTGAGCGCCGCTGCCGAGCAGAGGGCGGCGGAGCTGCGGGAGCTGCTCGACCGCCACAACCATCTCTACTACGTCCTCGACGAACCGGAAATCGGCGACGACGCTTACGACGCGCTGCTGAACGAGTTGCGGGCGCTGGAGGAGGAGCACCCGCAGCTGCGCACGCCCGACTCGCCGACCCAGCGGGTCGGAGCGCCGCCGCTGGACCGCTTCGAGCCGGTCGAGCACCTGGAGCAGATGCTCTCGCTCGGCAACTCTCGCAACGAGGAGGAGCTGCGGGGCTGGGAGAACCGAATCGCCAACTACCTGAAGCGGATGGACATCACCGCCTCCCAGTTCAGCTACACGACCGAGCCGAAGATCGACGGCCTCGCGATCACCCTCACCTACGAGAACGGCGTGCTGGCGCGCGGCGCCACCCGCGGCGACGGCCGGATCGGCGAGGACGTGACCCAGAACCTGCGCACGATCGGCTCGGTGCCGCTGAAGATCAAGGGCAAGGCGCCGGAGGTGATCGAAGTGCGGGGGGAGGCATACCTGCCGATCGCCGCTTTCAAAGCGCTGAACGAACGCCGTGCCGAGGCGGGCGAACCCACCTTTGCCAACCCGCGCAACTCGGCCGCCGGCTCGATCCGCCAACTCGACCCCTCGCTCGCGGCCGAACGGCCGCTCTCGACCTGGTTCTACGGGATCGGCGCGGTACGGGGGTTGGACCTTCCGACCCACATGGCGGAGATCGAATGGCTGCGCGAAGCCGGCTTCAAGGTCAATCCCGACACGGCTCACCACGAGGGCGTCGAGGGGGTTGTCAAACGCTGCCACTGGTGGGAGGAGCGGCGCGACGAGCTCGACTACGAGATCGACGGGGTCGTCGTCAAGGTCGACGAGAAGGCGCTCTGGCGGGAGCTCGGCGTGGTCGGCCGCGAGCCGCGCTGGGCGATCGCCTGGAAGTTCCCGCCGACGACGGCGACGACGACGCTGAAGAAGGTCGTCTGGAACGTCGGCCGCACCGGCCACCTCGTCCCCTTTGCGATGTTGGAGGCGGTCCACGTCGGCGGCGTCACCGTCACCACCGCGACCCTCCACAACGAGGAGGACCTTGCCCGCAAGGACGTACGCGAGGGCGACGAGGTGGTGGTGATGCGCGCCGGCGACGTCATCCCCCAGGTCGTCTCGCCGAAACTGCCGCGCAAGAACCCGCGGACCCGCAAACCGAAGCCGCCGAAGAAGTGTCCGGCCTGTGGGACCGAGACGGTCAAACGGGAGGACTCGGTTTTCACGATCTGCCCCAACCGCTCCGGCTGCCCCGGGCAGTCGTTCCAGGCGGTCAAACACTTCGTCAGCAAGGGGGCGATGGACATCGAGGGACTGGGGGAAAAGCAGGCCCTGCGCTTCCTCCAGGAAGGCCTGATCGCCGACGTCGCCGACATCTACGACCTCACGGCCGAGCGCTTGGTCGAGCTCGAGCGCTTTGGTGAGACCTCGGCGGCCAACCTGGTGACCTCGATCGACTCCTCCCGGCGCCGCCCCTTCAAACGCGTTCTCTACGCGCTCGGACTGCCCGGCGTCGGCTACGTCACCGCCGAGGCGCTGGCCGACCACTTCGGCTCGATCGACGCCCTGCACGAGGCCGACCCGGAGGCGATCGAGGAGGTCGAGGGCGTAGGCCCGATCATGGCGGTGCAGATCAACGAGGCGATCACCGAGGACGCCACCTGGGCCCTGGTCGAGAAACTGCGCGAGAAGGGCCTGCGGCTGGAGGCCGCCGAGTCCGAACGGCGCCGCCAGGGGGGTCCGCTGGAAGGCAAGACCGTCGTCCTCACCGGCACCCTGCCGGAGCTGACCCGCGACCAGGCGGCGGCTCTGGTGAAGTCAGCCGGCGGCAAGGTCACCAGCTCGGTCTCAAAAAAAACCGACTACGTCGTCGCCGGTGAAAACCCCGGCTCGAAGCTGGCCAAAGCAGAGAAATTCGGGACCGAGATCCTCGACGAGGCCGGTCTGCGCGAGCTGGTTGCTCAGTAGCCGGCAACGGCGGCGGCGATCCGGTCCTGGTTTAAGTGGGCGAGGCTGAGGTTGCCGACGCCCGACATCAGGATCGAGAAGGCCATCACCCGGCCGCTGCGGTTGAAGCAGTAGCCGGAGAGGTTGCTGACGCCGCTGATCGTCCCGGTCTTGGTCCGGCAGCGGCCGTAGGCGGCGGTGCCCTCGGTGCGGCTGGCCACCGTGCCCTCCTGGCCGGTCAGGGCGAGGTCCTGGATGAACTCCTCGCCGGCGGGGTCCTCCTGCATCCCTAGCAGCAGGTCGATGACCTCCCGCGGGCTGGCCCGGTTGGACCGCGTCAGCCCGGAGCCGTCCATCGCCTGCACCACCGAGCCGTAGCCCCGGGAGAACGCCTCGACCACGTTCGCCCCCGCCGCCGTGGTGCCGGCGCCGCCGAAGCGGGCCCCCAGGAGCTTGATCAGCATCTCGGCGAAGTAGTTGTTGGAGTAGACGGCGGTGAGGTTGGCGAGCTGGTCGAGGATCGGGGACTGGACCAGGGCCACCCGCTCGGCGTCCGGGGGAGTCGGCCGCAGCGCGGTTCCGCTCGCAACCTGGACCCCGGCCCCGCGCAGCGAGCGAATCAGCTTCGTCGCCGCGAGCTTGGCCGGATCGGAGGAGAAGCCGCTGGCGCTGGTGGAGCCGCTGAAGCCGGAGTTGAAGGCGAGGCCGGAGAGGGGACCGATGTAGGAGCTGGTCGCGTAGCCGGAGTCGGCAACACCGCGGCGGCGGTCGAAGACCGTGTCGTCGGCGTAGAGGCGGCCGGTCACCGACTTGATCCCGGCGGCCTTGATCTGCGGGGTCAACGCGAAGAGGTTGGTGCCGAGGCCGCCGAAGTAGGAGTTGTAGAAGCTCGGCGTCCCCAGCGCCGGGTCGCCACCTCCCTGCAGGTAGAGACTGCCGTGGAGGACGCCCCTGGCGTCGACGGGACCGTCGCGGAAGACTTTGGTCGGGATCCGGTAATCGGGACCGAGCTTGGAGAGCGCGGCGGCGGTGGTGAAGAGCTTCATGTTCGAGGCCAGCGGTCGGGCGCGGCCGGGGGCGCTGGCGCAGAGGACCTCCTCGGTTGCCGCGTCGACGACCAAGAGTCCACTTGCCGCGCCGCCCCCCTGGTGCAGCCAGGCGCGCATCCGGTCGCAGTTGGGACTCGCCTGGGCTTTGCCGGCGAAGAGCAGGAAAAGGCCTGCTAGGAGCACCAAAAGCGGGATCTGGCTGCGTTTCATCATGTTTTCGAACACGCGAGATGTGGAAGGTATCGGTCATGGCCGACCGTTTCCCCTGGAATACTTGATTGCCCATGGGGAAAGTCGTAGACATCGAGTCCAAAGCCAGCAGGCGCTCGCGACGCAAGAAGCCGTCAAAGACCGCACTGGTCCTGGGTGGGGGCGGCTTCACCGGCGGCGTTTACGAGATCGGCGCCCTGCGCGCCCTCGACCTGCTCGCCGTCAACAGCACCGTCAACAACTTCGACGTCTACGTCGGCACCAGCGCCGGCTCCTTCGTCGCCTCGATGCTGGCCAACGGCGTCAGCCCCGAGGAAATGATGCAGGTGATCAACACCCTGGAGGAGACCGAGCTCGAGGACCTGCAGCTCGACAAGGTGTTGAAGCTGAACTACCTCGGCTTCCTGCAGAAGACGATGGCCCTGCCGCTGCGCAGCATGGAGCTGGCCCGCTCGATCATCCGCTTCCGCGAGATCTCGGCGATCGACTTCGGGGTAGCGATGGCGGAGAACCTGCCGAGCGGCCTCTACTCCGGCCGGGGTGTCAACGACTACGTCGCCGAAGCGCTTGGCGACGGTGGCCGGACCAATGACTTTCGCCTGGTCGACCCTGAGCTCTACCTGACCGCCACCGATCTCGACACCTGCGAGCGGATCGTCTTCGGCGAGCAGGGCTGGGATGACGTGCCGATCTCCAAAGCGGTGGAGTGCTCGACGGCGCTGCCGATCGTCTACAAGCCGGTCGACCTCAAGGGACGCCAGTTCGTCGATGGCGGCATCCGCTCGACCACCAACGTCGACATCGCGGTCGAGAAGGGCGCCAAGTTCATCGTCGTCGTCAACCCGCTCGTCCCCTACGTCAACGATTTCGAGAAGACGATCCCGACGATGCTGGGAACGCGCGTCCGCCGCGTCTCCGACATGGGTTTGCCGGCGATCGCCAACCAGACCTTCCGCCTGATCGCCCACGCCCGCCTGCACCAGGCGGTCGAGCAGTGGCAGGAGAAATACCCCGGCGTCGACATCATCCTGGTCGAGCCCGAGCCTGACGACGAGCTGATGTTCGGTACCCCGATCATGGATTACTCGCGGCGCCTGCAAATTGCTCGGCACGGCTTCGAATCGGTCACTGCCGCCCTCGCCCGCGACTACGACCACTTCCACGAGGTCGCCGAGCGTCATGGCCTCGAGATCTCCGAGAGCCGCGTCCGCAAGGTGGTCGAGAAGGCCTCCGAGGAAGAACCGGGCCCCACCTCGGCCTGGAAGCGGGTCCTTGAGCAGACGACGTCGGTGCTGCTGCGGCAGTCCGGCGAGGCTTCTTAACGTTAAAGCGCCCACTGTTCAGGTAGGTTCGAGTACCTAAAGGGGACTCGACCGAAGGCGGGGGACATGGCGGGTGTTGTGAGCGGTGCCGGAGAGTTGCTGGAGGCGTATTCGCCCCTCCTGCGCTACCACGAGAAGGAGCGCTTCCGAGCGACTCGAGTGGAGTCCTTGGTCGAGGCTGCACCTGCCGGCGCTGCCCTGCCCGGAGCGGTAACGGAGCTGCGGGACGGGGAGGGGGAGAGGATCGCCTCGACCGATTCCGCCTCCGGCTTGCCCCGGCTCTGCCTGGACCTGCTGCGGGGGGCAGAAGCCGAGTACCCCGGCACCAGGATCAAGCCCGACCGCCGTCACTTCCTCGCCGGCGATCTGCCGCAGGGGTTCGCCTTCACCGGGCCGCCGATTGCCTACGGTCGTGCTTGGGGCCTCGATGATGGTGACCTCTGGCTGCAGTACTGGCTTTTCTCCTACGACAACCCCCACTACGTCGTCGCCGACCATCAGGGTGACTGGGAGCTGATCCAGCTCAAGGTCGATCCCAAGCGCGCGCCTGGCGAGGGTCTGCTGGCGGCAACCTGCTTCCAGCACGGGGATCCGGATGGGCGTGAGGGAGGCGACTTGGAACAGCTGCTCGACCGGGATGGGCGTCTGCCGATCATGGTCGCTCGGGGTTCGCACGCCTCCTACTTCGATTTCGAGTACGTCCACTTCGGCGACCAGCTGCAGGAGAAAGCTCCTGCCGAGAGCTGCCGGGTGATCGAGCTCGACGAGTCCGCCGCCTGGCTCAAGTGGCCGGGGTACTGGGGCAAGAGCATGGTGATGGACCACCCCCGCAGCCCGCGGGGGCCGGGGATGTGCCGGGACGAGTGGGCCGACCCCCAAGGGCAACACGAGGCCGGCGTTTACACGCGCCAGCTTCGTCTCGAGGAGAGGGGGCGGGTGCCGGCGGTGATGATTTCGACCAGCGCCGCGCCGGCGACGGGGAGCCTGAGTCTGATCGTGCAAGGGAGCCCGGAGCAACCGGTCGAGGACCTCGAGCGGGCGGTCGGGGACATGCAGCTGGAGGGGTTCGACCTGAAGTCCTTGGACGGAGCGGCGCCCGAGGGCTCCGATAATCGCCAGCTGCTCGTCACCACCGCGGTGCCTCCGAGTGCGAACCCGTTCGACGTGGCGCGGGCCCTGGAGTCCGCGACCGACGGGGAGTGGGAGGTCGAGCCGGATCTCGACTCGACCATCTTCCGGCCCTCTCCGAACGCCTACCGGATCTGCGACGTGCTGGAAAGGCAGAGCAGCGACCCGCGCTGGCCGATCGATCAGATCGGCTGCCCCGCTGCGTGGAAGGACTCGAGGGGCGCGGGGGTCCTCGTCGGCCATCCCGACACCGGCTACTGCGACCATCCGGAGCTGAGCGGCGCAATCGGGTCCGGGTATGACGTCCTCAAGGGAGACGCGGATCCCCGCGACGTTCTCACCGGGATCCCGCCGGCGCACTTCCCCGGTCACGGGACGGGGACTGCCAGCCTCATCGCCAGCCGCGATAGGACGGTCGATTTGGTCGGAGCGGCGCCGGAGGCAACGGTCCTGCCCTTCCGGGTCTCTCGTTCGGTTGTGCTGCTCAGGGGTAGCCGGCTGCTGGAGGGGATACGGCGGGCGCGAGAGGCCGATTGCCGGGTGATCTCGATCAGCCTCGGTGGCCTCTTCCTCGGCAGTGCGTTGCGGCGTCAGCTCGACGGCGCGGTCGCCGAAGGGCGGATCGTGATCGCCGCCGCCGGGCAGCCTCTCCGCTTTGTCGTCGAGCCTGCCTCCTATGCCTCGACGATCGGCGTCGGCGGCAGCACTTTCGAGCGCACGACCTGGCAGTGGACGGCCCGCGGGGCGAGCGTGGACATCTGCGCTCCCGCCGCCCGCGTTATGCGGGCGGACGCCAAGACTGGCGAGCTCGGGCACGGTGACGGCACCTCCTTCTCGACGGCACTGACCGCCGGTGTCGCTGCGCTCTGGTTCGCCAGGCACCGCGAGGAGCTGCTCGCCGGCGACCGGTCTCAGATCGTGCCGATCTTCCGCTCCCTCTTGACCCTCTCGGCGCAACCGGGTGTGGGGGCCAACTGGAAGGAAGGCGAGTACGGCGCCGGGATCATCGACGCGGCGGCGCTGATGAGGCTCGACCTCTCAGAGGCCCGGCCGGAGCAGCCTCCCGCCGAAGTCTCCCGCGGCAAGCGGATCATCAAATGGCTCTCCCGCCTCGTGGAGCAGCCGGTCGACGACGTGCGAGAGTGGATCGACAAGACGTTTGACGGCTCTCCGGAGGAGGCAGCCGAACGGGTGGGGACCGAGCTCGCCTCCCTGTCGAGCGAGGACGAGTCGGTGCGACGCTCGCTCAGGCAGGCGACCGCGGAGCGTAAACCCGGCCTACCGGCACCCTTGCGGGCCCAGGCGTCTGACTCACTGCGGGCGCGGGCTCAGGCCGCGTAGAGTTGCTCGATCGCGCCCTCGTGCTTCTGGGCGACGACGGCGCGCTTGACCTTCAGGGTCGGCGTCAACTCGCCGTTCTCCTGTGAGAGGTCTTCGGGGAGGATGCTGATCTTCTTTACCTGCTCGACCCGGGCGAAGTTCTGGTTGATCTTCTCGACGTGGGCTTCGATCGCGACCTTGACGTCGGCGTTCTGGGCGAGCTGGACGGGGTCCTCGGGAAGGTCGTTCTCCTGGGCGTATTTGACCGCCTCTTCGGGGTCGAGGGTGACCAGCGCCACCAGGTAGGGCCGGCGGTCGCCGACGACGACGCACTGGGAGACCAGCGGGTGCTGCTTGATTTCAGCCTCGAGGTTGGCGGGGGTGATGTTCTTGCCCCCCGCGGTAATGATGATGTCCTTTTTGCGGCCGGTGATCTTGATGAAGCCCTGCGAGTCGATCTCGCCGAGGTCGCCGGTGTGGAGCCAGCCGTCGACGATCGTCTCCGCCGTCGCCTCCGGGTTCTTGTGGTAACCCTGGAACACGTTGGGGCCCTTGACGAGGATCTCGCCGTCGTCGGCGATTTTTACCTCGCAGCCGGGGAACGGCTTGCCGATCGTCCCCACCTTGAAGTCCTCGGGGGTGGAGATCGTCGCCGCGGTCGAGGTCTCGGTCATTCCCCAGCCCTCGAGCACGAGGACTCCGGCGGCATCGAAGAAGCTGAGGATCTCCGGGTTGATCGGCGCCGCGCCGGAGACGGCAAGGCGGATCTTGCCACCGAAGAGGTTGCGGATTTTCGACAGGACCTTCTTGTCGGCGAAGTCGTACTGGCGCTGGAGCAGGAAGCCCGGCTTGCGGCCGCTGCGTTCCACTTCACGCATCTTCGCCCCGACCTTGAGCGCCCAATCGAAGATCTTCTTTTTGAGCCCGCCCTCTTTTTCGATCCCGCTGGTGGCGGCGGTGTAGATCTTCTCGAAGATGCGGGGGACCGACGGGAAGTAGGTCGGTTTCAGTTCCGCCAGGTTCGGGAGGATCTTCAGCGGATCGCGCTCCCAGTAGGCGAGGGTGGTGCCGAGGTCGAAGGTGCCGAACTGAATCAGCAGTGCGAAGGAGTGGGCGAGCGGCAGGTAGAGGTAGGAGACGTCCTCGTCCTCGATGACGCTGACTTCGTTGACCATGGTCAGCATCGCCCGGTAGTTGCCGTGGCTGATGATGCAGCCCTTCGGCGGGCCGGTCGTGCCCGAGGTGTAGATGAAGGTGCAGATGTCCTCCGGCGCAACCGCCTCGTAGAGCGCCTTCCAGGCCGCGTCGTCGCCACCGCCACCTTTGGCGGCGAGCTCCTCCATCGAGACCGCGTCCTCGGCGCCGCCGGTCATCATCACGATCTGCTCGAGCTGCGGCAGCTTGTCGCGAACCGCCCGCACCTTCTCCAGCTGTTCGGCGTCCTCGACGACTACGACCTTGGAGTCGGAGTTCTCGAGCACGTAGCGGCACTCCTCGGGGGAGTTCGTCTGGTAGATCGGGACGACGGTGGCGCCGATCGAGAGCGCGGCAAAGTCGAAGTAGGTCCACTCGGGCCGGGTGTTGCCGAGGATCGCGACGCGGTCGCCTTTCTCGACCCCGAGCGTGACGAGGCCAAAGGCGAGCGGCCGGACGATCTCCCGGACCTGCTCGAAGGTCTTGCTGACCCACTGGTCGCCCTCCTTGTAGCGGACGGCGACATGGGACCCGTAGAGGTCTGCCGCCTTCGGCAGCAGGTCAGCGACGGTCTTCGAATTCGTACCTCTCCCCGGCATCTACCGGGGGAGTCTAATTCAGCGGCGCCCCGAGAGCGAGGTCTGGTCCGAAGGGGTCGAATCGATGCTGCGCAGAGAAGTCTCGAAAAGCGCCCTGTCGATCCGCCCGTGGAAGATCGGAACCCCCATCTCGACACATTTCCCGATCACCTCCTGTCGCTCCATCTGCAGCTGGTCGGCGAGCTCGGCGGGCGTCAGGTGATGGGCCATCGAAGACCTCCTGGGGATCGTTGAAAATGGGTAGTTCATATGTAACCGCGAAGGGCGGACGGCGTCAATCCCAGGGGGCGCAACTTGCGGAAGTCGCCGCCCGGGATAATGGAGTCGAATGTCCTCTGAATCTGCCTCGAGGCCCCTGCCCCGCCGGGGCAGGTTGCTGGTGGTCGCCATCCTGGCGCTGGTCGCGCTCGGGATCGGCTACACGATCGTCGAGCTCTCGACCCAGGAGCCGGGAGACCCGGTCGTCCATCTCGACGGCATCACCGACGCGCAGCGGCTTTTCGGTGGCATGCCTCAGGAAGGAGACCGGCTCGGCTCCGACAACGCCCCGGTGACGATCCAGGTCTTCAACGACCTCCAGTGCGGAAAGTGCCGCGACGACTATCTGGAGACGATCCCGGAGCTGGCCGAACGCTACGCGCGACCGGGTGACGTGAAGCTGCTCTACCGCCACTACTCGAACGGGATCAGCCCCGAGCAGCTCGGCTTCTACGGGGCCGAGGCCGCGGCCGAACAGAACTACGGCTGGCAGTACACCTACCTCTTCTTTCGCAACCAGGACGAAGCCGAGCGCTTCGGGGTCGACCAGGACTACCTCGCTTCGGTCGCCGGTGGGGTCGAGGAACTGGATCCCAAAGAATGGGAGGAAGACCTCGAAAAGAAAGGCCTGGACGGCGGCGAGATCTCGGAGCGCCTGGAAGGCCAGGAGGAGCTGGGGCGGGACCTGAAGATCCGCTCCGGCCAGGCGATGATCGTCACTGGTCCGGGCGGGACCGTGACCCTGCAGGACGGCCCGTCGCTGGCTGACGTCGAAGCGGCGATCGAGGAAGTCGAATAGGCGCAGGGAGCTTCAGGCAACCCGCCGCAGCCGCGCCCGGCGGGTGATCACGTCCCGCCACTCGGAGTCGACGATGTGGGCCGGGGCGGTGGTGGCGAGGAAGTCGGTGAGAATCGCGGCCAGCACCTCGGGCTTTTCGAGGTTGGGGAAGTGGGCGGCGCCGGGGATCGTCTCGAAACGGCAGTTCGGGATCGCCCGCTCGGCTTCGAGACCGTGCTCGATCGGGATCGTGCGGTCGCGCTCCCCCCAGGCGATCAGGGTCGGCATCTCGCCGAGCAGGTAGAGGCGGTCGCTGGCGCTGACTTTCTGACCCTGGACGTCGATCACGGCGCGCAGCGTCTGCAGGAAGGCGCGGCGCGAGCCCGGCTCCTGCAGCGGCCCGAGGGCGCGGGCCACCGCCTGCAGGTAGACGCCGGTGGAGACGCCGCGCTGGCGCAGCCTGCCGCCGGCGGCGGCGAGGGCGCCGACCAGGCGCGGCCGCGTCGCCAGCCGCAGCAGCGCCCCTGAGCCCGGCAGCGCGGCGCTGCGCAGCAACGGGCTGACGTCGTCGCCGAGACCGCCGCTGGAGATCAGCACCAGTCGCTCGGTGCGCTGGGGGAATTGGTAGAAGAACTGCATCGCGACGCCGCCGCCGAGCGAGTGGCCGACGATCGTCGCCCGCTCGACCCCGATCGTCGTCAGCAGGTCGCGGATGCTCGCCGCGTGCGCCCCCAGTGAGTAGTCACCGCGAGGCGTCGCCGCGTCGCCGTGCCCGATCAAGTCCGGCGCGATCACCCGGTAGGAGCCGGCCAGCTGCCGAGCCACCGCCTCCCAGTGCCGGGAGGAGTTGATCATCCCGTGGATCAGGACGACGGTGGGCCCGCTGCCGATGGTCCGGTAGACGGCGCGGTGCCCGTGCAGGTTCGCCTCGTGAACCTCGAAGGCGGGGGAAGGCGGCATGGGGAGACACTAGCGCCGGGACTGGCGGTCTGGTGGGGCTCAGACCGGGTGGCTGAAAAGCTCGACCAGGCGGTCGCCTGCCTGCAGCTCGCGGATGCGGGGATCGCCGAAGCGGATCACCTCGCCGTCGCGGACGACGGCGAGCATGATCGCTTCGTCGGGGCCTACCGGCGCGGGCCCGGCTTCTGCTGGGGCGATCGTCCGTTCTTTGATGTCGAGCCCCTCGCCGACGGTCATCAGGTCCTCCATTACCTCGGTGATCTGCGGCGTCTTGGTCGAGAGGCCGAGCAGGCGTCCGGCGGCGCCGGATGAGGTGATCACCGAGTTGGCACCGCTCTGGTGCAGGAGGTGGACGTTCTCTTCCTCGCGGACGGCAGCGACGATGCAGATGTCGGGATTGAGCTCGCGGGCGGTGAGGGTGACGAGGACCGCGGTGTCGTCGCGGTCGGGGGCGACGATCAGCGCCGAGGCCTCGCGTATCCCCGCCTCCAGCAGTACCTCCTGCCGGGCGGCGTTGCCGTCGACCGCGGCCACTCCGTCGGCGGTCGCCCGCGCCCTCTCTTTCTCGCTGGGCTCGATCGCGACGATCTGGTCGGGGCTCATGCCTTTGTCGAGCAGGGTCCGCACGGCCGTCCGGCCCTTGACCCCATAGCCGCAGATGATCGTGTGGTCTTTCAAGTGTCTCCTCCAGCGGGCGATCCGGTAGGCGGTCCGGCTCCGCTCCGCAAGTATCTCCAAGGTGGTTCCGACCAGAAGTATCAGGAAGAGGATGCGGGCCGGGGTGACTAGGAGCGTGGTCATCAGCCGCGCCTCGTCGGAGGCGGGCCGCACGTCGCCGTAGCCCGTCGTCGTGATCGAGACCGTCGAGTAGTAGAAGGCGTCCAGCAGGCTGATCGTTTCGTCCTCGGGATCGACGTAGCCCTCGCGGCCGAGATAGGTGATCAGCGCGACCAGGGTGATCAGTCCCAGCGCCACCGCCAGGCGGAACCCGATCTTCCGCAGCGGCCCTGCTTCGCCGCCGGGCAGGTCGATCGGCAGGTGGGGACGGGGGCGGGACTTCGCGTTCGGCACGGGGTGAGGATATGCCCAGAGCGCTACGCGGCCAGCGAGCCGTAGCGCTCGCCGGCGGGCATCCGCGCCGCCGGATGCAGTCGGACGGCATCCGGCCAGAAGCGGGTGCCGACCCGCAGCTGCAGCAGGCTCGAGCGCAGCAGGGCCTCGCGGCCGGGGTCCCAGGAGAAGCCGAAGAGACGGCGGATCTCCGGCGGCAGCAGGCCGGTCGAAATCAACTTCACCGTCTCGGTCACGGGGATCACCGCCAGCCGCGCCCAGCCGGAGTACGGCGGCTCGAGGATCATCCGCTCGGCCTGCTCGCGGCGCTCCTCGGAGATCCAGAGGCTGCCATCGTTCAGCCGAGTGTCGATGTACTCCTTGAGCTCCGGGTGCGTGGCGGGCATCGAGTCCGAAGGCAGGCCAAGCAGTTCTCCGACCTGGCGGTATTCGCTCCAGTAGCGCTCGCGCTCCTCGGCGGCTAGGCGGCCGAAGATGCGCTCGTAATACACGAGGGCGGAGTCCGCCAGCGTCGCGAGGACCCAGAGCCCGAGCTTCGGGTCGGTGGCGTCGTACGGGGTCCCCTTCGGGATTGGCCCGTATTTGGCCGGGGTCTTTCCTTTCACCCGGCGGTGCATCGCCTGGACGACGTCGCCGGCCTCCTGGGCTTCCACCGCGCTGCCGAAGTACATCCGGGACATCCACTCGTCGGTGCGCAGGAGCCGGGTCTGGGGGTCGTCGAAGATGATCGAATGACGGCGGAAGCCAACCACCGCCAGCGGGTCGCAAGCCTGCATCAGCAGGGCTCGGACGCCGGAGAAAAGGACGAGGCGCTCGCGGTGCAGCCGGCGCACCATCGAGTCGGAGCCGAAGAACCCGTCTACCTCCTCGGCCTGCCGCGTTCGCTCCTGGGACAACCCCGGCAAACCACCGGGAATCAACGACAGCACGTTCGCTGGGCTAAGCACTCCTCAAACGGTAGCTATCGCGAATTACCGGCTAGCATCGGGGCCGTGGAGCGGCGTGACAAAGCCGGCCGGGCGGCCTCCGCGGACGCCGAGGCCGTGCGGGTCCAGCGCCTGCGCGAAGACGCGCGGCGCCCAATCAGCGTGAACCTTTCCGAAGGCATCGCGCTCAGCCACAAGCTGATGCGATTTACCGGCGCCGCCCTGAAGAATTGAGTGAGCCGGGCCTTCGGTGAGCTGCTGCGAGCGTGGGGTCTGCTTGCATCAGCGCCGGCTGATCTTTGAGGTCGCAATCTGTGACCTCAAAGGTAGATACAAATTTTGTCTATATCTCTTAGCCGGACGGAATTTGAATCGCATCAAGTTGCTGATCGAGGCTTCGGCTTCTAGTCGTCCTCCCGGACCCTGAAGCCAACGGGCCGCTTCGCCGGTGCCGGCGCAGCGATCAGCTGACGGAGGGCACCGAAGACCTGCTCCAACTGCTCATCGTGCTCACCCATGCCTCGTTCAATCTGTTCCAGTCTCTTCTCGATTGCTGCGTAGGAGCTGGAGACGCGACGCAGCTCGACGAAGGCCCGCATGATCGCGATGTTGACGGCGATAGCTCGATCGCTGTGGAGGACGCTGGATAGAGCATCGCCACACCTTGCTCCGTAAAGACGTACGGCGCGTAGCGGCGACCGCCCCGACCATCGTTTGAGGTTGCAATTTGTGACCTCAAAGCTGCCGCCTCGTCTCTGGTCAGCTGGAACATGAAGTCCTCTGGGAAGCGCTTCAGGTTTCGTTTGACTTGCTGGATCAGCCGCTTGGTCTGGACCCCGTAGAGATCCGCGAGGTCTTCATCGAGCATCACCTGACGATCGCGGACAACGAGGAGCCGCTTCTCGATCGCAGGCGCTGCAATGAGCCCAAGTGAGAACGCTTTCTCATCGTGGTCTGCCATCCCTTGCAGCATGACAGATGAGCCGGAACTTATTGTCTTCATCGGGGCGCCCGGATTTGAACCGGGGACCTCACCGACCCGAACGGTGCGCGCTACCAGGCTGCGCCACGCCCCGAGAGGGGTGATTATCCCAGAGCGGGGAAGTCAGCGCGCTCGGGGGTCTTCGCCGCTACTTTCTCGGCGCAGGCGGTTGCAACGATGAAGATGGCGCGCAGGCTGATTCCGATTCTCGTTCTGACGCTGCTGGCGGCGTTGCCGGCGGCCGCTCAGGCGAACCTCCCGCACGGCTTCGTCGGGATCTCGCCCCAGAACACCGGCACCGCAAAGGACTACGAGCTGATGGCCGAAGCGGGGATCAAGAGCGTCCGCCAACCGCTGGTCTGGCGGGCGATCGAGCCGCAGAACCCGGCGATCTCCGAGCGGCAGTGGGGCTACATGGACCACGAGGTGAAACTGGCCGCGAGGGCGGGGATGGAGATCTTCCCCTTCTTGATCGGCTCGCCGGAGTGGGTGGCCGCTGAAGAGATCGACGTCCCGGTCGTCAACGCCTGGCAGCGACGGGCCTGGGCCTCCTTCGTGCGCGCCGTCGTCGACCGCTACGGCGTCGACGGGTCCTTCTGGCGCGAAGAAGCCGAGGAGGAAGTGCCCTACGTGCCGATGCGGCGGTTCGAGATCTGGAACGAGCAGAACATCGTCAGCTTCGCCAACGACCCCGAACCGAGGCGGTTCGCGCAGCTGATCCGGATCGCCGGCCGGGTGATCCACACCGAGCAGCCGGGCGCGAAGGTGATCGTCGGCGGGCTCTTCGGCCGGCCGCTGCAGGTCCCGCCCAACGTCGCCTCCGGCGACTTCCTCGCTCGCATGTACGAGGCGGGCGCGGTCAAGCCCTACTTCGACGGGATCGGATTGCACCCCTACGTCGCCGACGCGAAGGCGATGGCGGGCCAGATGCGCAACCTGCGGCGGATCATGCGCAGGTACGACGACGAGAAGGCGACGCTCTACGTCACCGAGCTGGGTTGGGGCTCGGCCAGCGGCCCGACCCGCTGGCAGCGCGGCCTCGCCGGGCAGGCGCGGCAGCTCGACAAGGCTTTCTCGATCATCTCCGCCAACCGGGTGCGCTGGCGAATCCGCGGCGTCTGGTGGTTCAGCTGGATTGACGGCGGCAGCTGCGTGTTTTGCGGCTCGGCCGGGCTGCTGACGGAGAAACGGGAGGGGAAGCCCTCCTGGTACCGGTTCAACCGCTGGACCGGCGGCGACGCGGGGGTGGTTCCCCGGCTTGGCGAGGATGCGCCCACGCCGGCCGAGGAAGCCAAGCCGGAATAGCTAGGCTCCGCCTCGGACTTCCAAACCGAGCAAAGGAGTTGCGATGGCTTTCTCCGTACCTGATCTGCCGTACCCCTACGAGGCGCTGGAGCCCCACATCGACGAGGCGACGATGCGGGTCCACCACGACAAACACCACCAGGCCTACGTCGACAAAGCCAACGCCGCCCTCGAGGGGACCGAGTGGGCCGACCGCGACGTCGAGGACGTTCTCCGCAACCTCAACGCCCTCCCCGGCGACAAGCAGGCCGCGGTTCGCAACAACGCCGGCGGCCACTACAACCACTCCCTCTTCTGGCAGATGCTGAGCCCCGACAGCGGCGGTCAGCCTGGCGGCGAGCTGGCCTCGGCGATCGACGAGAAGTTCGGCTCCCTCGACTCCTTCAAGGAGGAGTTCAAAAACGCCGGCATCGCCCGCTTCGGCTCCGGCTGGGCCTGGCTGGTCAAGGACTCCTCCGGCCTCGCCGTGGTCTCGACCCTGAACCAGGACTCGCCGATCTCCGACGGGCAGACCCCGTTGCTCGGCTGCGACGTCTGGGAGCACGCCTACTACCTGAAGTACCAGAACAAGCGCCCGGAATACATCGACGCCTTCTGGAACGTCGTCAACTGGGACTACGTCGCGGAGAGATTCGCCTCGTAGCTCTGCGGCGCTGAAGCGGGGGGAACCTCGCTCATCGCGTGCTCGGCGAGTGCGGTGATCGTCAGGCTGGGGTTGACGCCGACGTTCGCCGGCACCGCCGAGCCGTCGCAGACCAGCAGGTTCTCGTAGCCGAAGACCCGCTGGCGGCTGTCGATCACGCCGTCCTCGGGGCCGTGGCCGATCACCGCGCCGCCGAGGATGTGGGCGGTGGTCGGCACGTTCATCAGCGCCTCGGAGACCGAGCTCTGGGCGATGCCGCCGGTGCGCTCAGCCAACCATTCGGCCGCCTCGTTGGCGATCGGGATGAAGGTCGGGTTCGGTTTCTCCGGGTCCTGTTCGGTTTGCAGCATGACGTTGCCCGACGGCAGGCGTTTCGGCCGCAGGGCGATGGCGTTGTCGAGCGTCTGCATCACCAGCAGGATGATCGTCCGCCGCGACCAGTTTTTCGGGAACAGCACCTGGGCGAACCGCAGCGGGTGGCGGATGATCTGCCCGAGCAGCTTCAGCGGCCGGGTGACGCGGGTGCCGTCGCCGACCAGCAGCGTGTAGAGCATCCCCATCGAGTTGCCGGCGGTGCCATAGCTGACGGTCTCGATGTGGGTGTCGGGATCTGGATAGATGCTGCCGCTGATCGCCACTCGCTTGGTCAGGTCTTCGGGGTAGTCCTCGGGGACGGTGACGGCGAGGATCATCTCGCTGTTGGTCCGGACCAGCTCGCCGAGGCGAGAGGAGATCTTCGGCAGGGTTCCGTTGAGGCGGCAGCGCTGCAGCAGCTTGTTGGTGCCGAGGGCGCCGGCAGCGACGACCACGCCGCGGGCGGTGATCGTGCGCTTGTCGCGGCCGGGGATCATCCCTGAGCGTTCGCTCGTGACCGCGTAGCCGTCGCTGCCGTCGGCGGCGCCGAGGGGGCGGATTTCGGTCACGGTGCGGTCGGGGATCACCTCGGTGCCCCGATGCTCGGCCAGCCAGAGGTAGTTCTTGACCAGCGTGTTCTTGGCGCCGACGGGGCAGCCGACCATGCAGCGGGCACAGAGGGTGCAACCGGTGCGGTCGGGGCCTTCGCCACCGAAGAAGGGGTCCGGCACCGTTTTGCCGGCTTCGCCGAAGTAGATCCCCACTGGGGTCTTCTGGTAGGTGTCGCCGACGCCGAGGTGCTCGCCGTACTCGCGCAGGAGGTCATCGGAAGCGTCGTCGGTGTCGACGTTGACGACGCCGAGCATCCGCTTCGCTTCGTCGTAGTGCGGTTTCAGCTCCCGCTCCCAGTCGGCGAGGTCGGCCCACTGCGGATCCTCGAAGAACTTCGAGGGGGGGACGTAGAGGGTGTTGGCGTAGCCGAGGCTGCCGCCGCCGACGCCGGAGCCGCTGAGGATCGAGACGTCCTTGAACGGCGTCAGCCGGAAGATCCCGCGGAGGCCGAGCCGGGGCGCCCAGAAGTAGCGCCGCAGGTCCCAGGTCGACTTCGGGAAGTCCTTGTCGGTGAAGCGCTTGCCGGACTCCACGACGGCCACCTTGTAGCCCTTTTCGGAGAGGCGCAGCGCAGAGACCGACCCCCCGAACCCGGAGCCGATAACGATCCAGTCATAGTCGTACTGGCTCATCAGCCAGTAAGCCTACTGCCGCCGGCCCTAGGCCTCGCCGGGCTCGAGCGGCCGGAAGTCCGACGTGCGGGCGCCGCAGACCGGGCAGAACCAGTCTTTGGGGATGTCCTCGAAGGCGGTTCCCGGGGGAATGCCGCCGTCGGGGTCGCCGATTGCCGGGTCGTAGATGAAGCCGCAGCTGTCGCAGATCCAGAGGGTGGCGTCTTTGGTCTCGGTAGTCATCGAGCTAGATGTTAGGGGGTGGAGGGCCGGCCTAGGCGCCGAAGCTGACCTGCGGGGTGGCGCGGTCAGCCTCGTCGATCTGGAAGAACTCGCGCTCGGTGAAGCCGCCCTGGTTGGCGATGATCGAGCCCGGGAACTGCTGGATGTCGGTGTTGTAGGACTGGACGTTGGAGTTGTAGATCCGGCGCGCGGCCTGGATCTCGTCCTCGAGCTCGGAGAGGTTGCGGCTGAGCTGCTGGAAGTTCTCGGTCGCCCGCAGGGTCGGGTAGTTCTCGGCGACGGCGCGCAGTTCGGTCAGCGCCCCGGTCAGTTTCGACTCGGCTTTGGCGGTGTCGGCGACGCTCGAGGCCTGCATCGCCTCGGCCCGGGCTTGGGTCGTTTTCTCGAACGCCTCGCGCTCGTGCTCGGCATAGCCTTTGACCGTCTCGACCAGGTTGGGGACGAGGTCGCAGCGCCGCTTCAGTTGCACGTCGATCCCGCTCCAGGACTCGTCGACCCGGTTGCGCGAGGCGATGATCGAGTTGCGCTTCGCGATGTAGTAGATGACCGCGAGGATGAGGATCGCGACGACGACGATGATGACGATGGTCAATGGAGGCTCCTGTGGTCGGACCGGGGTTGTGGGCATCCTAACGCCGTAGGATCGCCGCGATGGGTGGCAAGCAGGAAGCACAGGTTTGGGCGGAGGTCGTGCGCGGCTACGGCGAGCGCAACGACCTCACCTATGAGCCGGTTGGCGGGATCAACTCCAAAGACGGGCCGGTGGCGCTCTGCGTCGGCGGCGTCAACCGCCTCACCGGGCAATTGAGCGAAGGCTTCTGGGGCTCCTCCTGCGATGCCGACGAAAAGGAGGTCGGCGGCTTCTTCAGCAAGGCGGTGGTGCCGACCGCGGTGCTCGCCAAGGCCCATATGCCGGACCTGGCGCGGGTCGTGCCGGCCTTCAACGTCGAGTCGGTCGAGGGGCACGAGGTGGTGACGCAGCGCTTCCAGCGCAAGGTCGAGTTCGAGTCGATCGACTTCAACCGGCGCTTCATCACCACGGTGCCGAGCGAGTACGACCCGCTGGCGCTGCGCGAGCTGTTCGGGCCCGGCTTTCTCGCTTGGGTGACGGCGATGGAGGGGGAGATCGACTTCGGCGTCAACGACCGCCAGCTCTGGTTCCTCTGGCGCCTGCGCGAGCGCAGCGAGCCTGAATTGAAAACGGCGCTGAAGAACGCCGGACAGCTGTTCAAGCGACTGCAGGTGGAGATGGAAGAGAGCGGCATCCACACCTATCCGCCGGGCCCCTGGCACGCGGGCCTGGAGCCCTTCCCGGACGCTCAGTCGGGATAACCAGGCTCGCCCGGGAGGACGACGCGGGGTTCGGCCCCGTCCTCGACCACCTTCGGCAGGATCGGCTCGATCGGGCGATCGCGGTAGGCGGCCATCGCCTCGTCGGAAGTGCCGAACTCGGCGAGCCAGCGCAGCTGGGTGCGGGTCGGGAACGAGAGGACGAGCTCGCCGGATGCCTCGGCCTCAAGGGCGGCGGCGGGGCGGAACCAGCGCGCCTCGGTGGTCTCGACCCCGTCTGCCTGCGGCGGCGTGTGGGCGGGGGCGAGGGCGAGGAAGAACCAGGCATCGAAGCGGGTCGCGATCACCTCGGGGGTGATCCAGCGGGTGAAGGGAACGAGCTCCTCGCCCGCCCCCAGCTCGATCCCTGCCTCCTCGGCGAGCTCGCGCAGCGCGCAGGCGCGCAGGCCGGCTTCCTCGGGGCCGTCGGCCTCGTCGAGCGAGCCGCCGGGGAAGACCCAGACCCCGGGCATGAACCGCGCCTCCTCGCTGCGCTTCAGCAGCAGCACCTCGAGCGCGCGCTGGGAGTGCTTGCCGCCCCGCCGCAGCAAGACGATCGAGGCAGCGGCCCGGGGCGTCGCCGGCGTGCCGAAGTTGGGCTCCTCCGCCGGTCCACGCCGTCGCTCCTCCATCGCGCCAGCCTACGGGGTGTGGTTGAGCTTTGTCCCGGTTAGCGGGACGAAGCTCAACCACACCCTGGGCGGGGCGGGTCAGCTGAGGACGCGGCGGCGCTCTCGGCGGACCCAGGCGCGGTGGGCTAGCCAGGCGAGCAGGGCAATCAGGGCGATCGGGCCGAGGATCGCGAGGCCGACGACGGCTACCGCGGCAGCAACGGCGAGGAATTTGCCGGCGTCGCCGAGGGCGTCGCCGACGCCCCAGGCGCCGCCGCTGGAGGGCTCCTCGACGGTCCCGGTCACGATCTGCACCAGGACCCGCGAGAGGTCGGCCCGGCGCTGCAGGTTCTGCAGGTTTGCTCGCAGGCTGGCGCGGTGGCGCCGCTCCTGTAGCAGCTCCGCTTCGACGACTTCGCGCTCGGATTCCGTGCCTGCCGCTTCGAGTTGGGCGAGGAGGCTGTCGATCCGCGCCTTCGAGTCCCGCAGGAGCTCGCTGGTGGTGACGGTGGGGGCGGTGATGTCGGTGGTCGCCTCGTGGCGGGAGCGGACTTCGTCGATGCCGGAGAGCGCGGCGAGGGCGTCGCTCAGCTTCGCGCTTGGGATCAGCAGCTCGAACCTGGCTCCCGCCTGGCCCGGCTTGCCCTCGCGGGTGGATGAGTTGATGACGATGCCGTCGTGGGCGTGGACGACGTCGAAGACCTCGGAGGAGTCCTCGCCGACGTCGCCGGGTGCGGCACCGAGGACGAGCTCGGCGGAGCGCTCGACGGCGCGCGGCCCCGGACCGGGGGCGACCGGCTTCATCGGAGCCGCGAAATCGCTGCTTCTGGCGGAACTGGTGCCGCTGTCTTCTTCGGCGCTCGCTTCTCCTCCGGCGGGCGAGGTGCTCTGGGGGGCTCCGGCGCTGCGCTCCGACTGGGGCTCTTGATTGGCGGGGGCGGAGAAGCGTTCGAGCACAGCGCTCTCGCCCTCGTCGCCGTTCTGGCTCGTGCTGACCACGGCCGTCCCGACCACGATCGCTAGCAGGGCGGCCGCTCCCGCGGGCAGCAGCAGCCGCCGCGGTCGTAGCGACTCGAGCGCGCCCAGGGAGGGAAGGCGCAGGCGCGAGCGCCGCGGGAAGCCCGCGGCGGCGCGCTCGTCGAGCTCGGCGGCGAACTGCGGCCGGGGGGTCGGCTTCAGCGCCCGTAGGTCCTCGGCCAGTCGGTCCTCGTCCCTATGCGGCTCCATTGCAGGCCTCCCTCAGCTTGATCATGGCTCGGTGCAGCTTGGTCCCGGCGTTGGACTCGGTGAGCCCGAGCACCTGGGCGATCTCGGCGTTGGCGAGGCCGGCGAAGAATTTGAGGGCGATCAGCTCGCGCTCGCGGGGCTCCAGTCGCTCCAGGGCTGCGGAGACGGCGAGGCGACGCTCGCTGTGCTCGGCGCCCTCCGTGGCAGTGAAGCTCTCCAGGTCGGCCGGCTCCGCCGTCAGCTCTGCCTGGCGGCCGCGCTGCCGCAGCTCGTCCAGCGCCGCGTTGCGGGCGATCCCGAACAGCCAGGCGCGGGGCTCCCCGCGCTCGGGGTCGAAGTGGTTGCGCTTGCGGTAGGCGCGCTCGAAGGCCGCGGCGGTGACTTCCTCGGCGGCCGGGGCATCGCGCAGCAGGCTGGCGACGTAGGCGTAGACGTCGTCGCGGCTGGAGCGGTAGAGGCGGTCGAAGGCGAGGTCGGTCGTGCGCGGCGCGTCCTTGGCTTCGGCAACAAGCGTTTGCTCCATGCCCTTACTACGGGGCTGCTGCTCATCCATCACAGATGAGTATCGGCTCAGGCAGCTTGGGGCAGATCCACTGGCGCTGAAGCGACCGCGGCCCGGACCGACTCGCCGGCGATCGCGGCCAGCTCGCGCAGCTCCTCGGTGGAGATCGAGAGCGGCGGCATCAGGACCACCGTGTTGCCCAGTGGGCGGATGAAGGCGCCGCGACGGCGCGCCTCGACCGTCACCCGGTGTCCCATCCGCAGCGCCGGGTCGTGGTCGCCGAGGTCGATCCCGACCATTACCCCCTTCTGGCGCACCGTCGCCACCTCGGGCAGCGCCGCTATCCCCTCCAGCAGCTCGGCGAAGAGGGCGATCTTCGGCTGCAGCCGCTCCAGCGTCCGCTCCTGTTCGAAGACGTCGAGGTTGGCCAGCGCCGCCGCGCAGGCGAGCGGGTTGCCGGTGTAGGTGTGGCCGTGGAAGAAGGTCCTGAACTCCTCGTAGCTGCCGAGGAAGCCCTGGTAGATCTCCTCGCTCGTCAGCGTCGCCGCCAGCGGCAGGTAGCCGCCGGTGATCCCCTTCGCCAGGCACATCAGGTCGGGAGAGACGCCTTCCTGCTCGCAGGCGAACATCGTCCCGGTGCGGCCGAAGCCGGTCGCCACCTCGTCGCAGATCAGCAGCACGCCGTGGCGGTCGCAGAGCTCGCGAGCGGCGCGCAGGTAGCCGACCGGCTGCACCTGGATTCCGGCCGCGCCCTGGACGAGGGGCTCGACGACGACCGCCGCCACCTCCTCGCCGTGCGCCGCCAGCACCCGCTCGAGGTCGGCGGCGTCGCCGGGCTCGGCCATGTGGGTCTCGAACAGCAGCGGCCGGTAGGTGGAGTGGAAGAGGTCGATGCCCCCTACGGAAACCGACCCGATCGTGTCGCCGTGGTAGGCCTCGCGCAGACGCACGAAGGTGGTGCGGCGGGCGTGCTCGCCGCCACGTTGCTGCTGGTACTGGAAGGCGATCTTCAGCGCGATCTCGGCCGCGGTCGAGCCCGAGTCCGAGTAGAAGACGCGGGAGAGGCCCGCGGGCGCGATCGCGACCAGGCGGGCGGCCAGCTCCGTCGCCCCTGGGTGGGTGAGGCCGAGCATCGTCGTGTGGGCGACCCGGTCGAGCTGGGCGCGGACGGCGCCGTCGATCACCGGGTGGCGATGGCCGTGGACGTTGCACCAAAGCGCCGCCGTCCCGTCCAGGTAGCGCCGTCCCTCGGTGTCGAAGAGGTAGGAGCCCTCGCCGCGCTCGATCACCAGCGGCTCTTCTTCGCGCCAGCCCTGCTGCTGGGTGAAGGGGTGCCAGACGTAATCGCGATCGAGCTGCGCATGGTCCATCGGCATGGGGCGGACGTTAGCCCGGGGAGCGGCGGCAGCAGCACGTGATATGCATCACACGAACAAATATTGCTCTTTTGAAAAGGTTGCAGAACTGCAACTATTGACGGGATGAGCGTTTCTCCTGAGAAAGACACCGCGGCCCGCCTGACCGCGCTGCTGGGCCATCTCTTCCTCTACGACCGCGGCAACCAGCTGCGGGTAATCGAGGAGAGCGGCCTCTCCCTGACCGAATGCAAGGCCCTGCTCGAGCTTGGCGGCAAGGGACATGCCGAGACCCACAGCTGGCAGGTCGGCGACCTCGCCGAGCTCTTCGGCGTCTCGGTTCCCTCGATGAGCCGCGCGGTCGACGGGCTGGTCAAGGCGAAGTTGGCCACGCGAGTCGAGGACCCCGAGGACCGGCGCGTGCGCCGGGTGAAGATCACCGCCAAGGGCAAGGACCTGGTTGACCGCCTCGTCACCGTCCGCCGCGCCGGGATCGAGGCCTTCGCCGCCACTCTCACCGCCGCCCAGCGCCGCAAGCTCGACGCCGCCGTCGAGGCGCTGATGGACCGCGACGACATCGCCCGCACCTACCAGCACTTGAAGGAAAGTGAGCCCTCTTGACCCGTTACCGGCACCTGATCACCGAGGACAACAGCAAGTGGTGGACGCTCGGAGCGATGTGCTTCGCGCTGTTCATGATCATGCTCGACAACACGATCGTGAACGTCGCCCTGCCTTCGATTCAGAAGGACCTGGGGGCGTCGCTGAGCGGGCTGGAGTGGACGATCAACGGCTACACGCTCTCTTTCGCGGTGCTGCTGGCGACCGGTGGCCGCCTCGGCGACATCTTCGGACGCCGCCTGGTCTTCCTGATCGGCGTCGTCATCTTCGCCCTCTCCTCGGCCACCGCCGGCTTCGCGCCCGACCAGACCTCGCTGGTGGTCAGCCGCGTCGTCCAGGGCATCGGCGCGGCGCTGATGATGCCCGGCACGCTCTCGATCATCACCGACGCCTTCCCGCCCGAGGAGCGCGGCAAGGCGATGGGCACCTGGGCGGGCGTCTCGGCCCTGGCCCTGGCGGTCGGCCCGGTGCTGGGTGGATTCCTGACCGAGCACGTCAGCTGGCGGGCGATCTTCTACGTCAATATCCCGGTCGCGATCGCGGCCGTCTTCGCCACCCTCTTCGCGGTGCGCGAGTCACGCGACACCTCGGTCGGCCGCGAGGTCGACTACGCCGGCGTTGCCGTGCTCACCGCCGGTCTTACCGCGCTCGTCTTCGCTCTGGTCGAGGGGAATGCCTGGGGCTGGGGCTCGCCGGAGATCCTCGGCCTGCTGGTCGCCGCCGCCGCGGCTCTGCCCGCCTTCGTCTTCATCGAGAACCGGGTGAAGGCGCCGATGGTGCAGTTCGACCTGCTCAGCGACCGCAACTTCCTTGGGGCCGTGGTGGTGGCGATGATCATCAGCTTCGCGATGCTGGGCGTTTTCTTCTTCCTCGCCCTCTACATGCAGAACATCCTCAGCTACTCGCCGCTGGAGGCGGGGGTGCGGTTCCTGCCCTCGACCCTGATGATCGTCGCCGTGGCGCCGGTCTCGGGCCGGCTCTCGGACCGCTATGGGCCGCGCTGGTTGATCGTCGGTGGCCTGATCCTGGTCGCCGCCTCGCTGTTCAGCTTCAGCCAACTCGCGGTGGACTCGAACTATCTCGACCTTCTGCCCGGCTTCATGCTGCTCGGCATCGGGATCGCGATGACGATGTCGCCGATGACGAGCGCGGCAATGAACGCGGTGCCGGTGCAGAAGGCGGGGATCGCCTCGGGAGTGCTGTCGATGTTCCGCATGGTCGGCGGCAGCCTCGGAATCGCCGTCACCGGCGCGATCTTCCAGAGCGTGTCCAGCTCCCAGCTCGAGGGCGCCGGAGCGCAGCCGGGAGCCGCCGCGATAGCCGAGGCCTTCGTATATGCGCTCGACCGCGCGATGGTCGTCTCGGCCTTCGTCGTCCTGATCGGGGTGGTGGTCGCGGCGTTCGCGATTCGCCCCAAGTCGCGAACCACGATCAGCCCCCAGGCGGCAACGGCGGAGGCCAATCCCGGCGGCGAGGCGCTCGCAGCGGAGGAGGCGCAGGAAGCGGTGCGGGCCGCATAGGCTCTGCCGCCTGATGCTGGTCCTGCTGCCGCCCTCCGAAGGCAAGGCGAGCCCCGAGAAGGGCGACCCGGTCGACCTCGGCTCACTGGCTTTCGCGGCAGAGCTGACGGAGCGCCGGGAGGAGCTGCTGGCGGCGTTCGACCCGGCGCTTCTCGAAGCCCCGGCGGCGCCGGCGGCGGATGTCTACACCGGCGTCCTCTTCCAGCGTCTGGAGCTGCCCAAGCTGCCGGCCAGGGCACGGCGGCGGGTTCTGATCGCCAGCGCGCTGTGGGGAATGTTGGGGCCAGATGACCGCATCCCGCATTACAAGTTCCCGCCGAAGACGCGACTGGACGGGATCGGCGCGCCGGCCGGCTATTGGCGACCGGTGCTGGCCGAGGCCGTGCCAGACAAGGCGGGAGAGCTGATCGTCGACATGCGCTCCGCTGCCTACAGCTCTTTCTGGAAACCGAAGCGGGCGACGCTGCTAGCCGTGCGCGCCTTCAGCGAGAGCAACGGCGAGCGCAAGGTCATCTCGCACATGGCGAAGGCGGTCCGCGGCGACGTGGCGCGGGCACTGCTGGCGGAGCGCAAGGCGCCGAAGGACTCACAGGCCGCCGCCGCGGTAGCCGAGGCCGCCGGCTTCCGGGTCGAGCTCACCCCCGGCAGCCTCGACCTGATCGTCTAGACCCGCAGCGGCGGCCAGCTGCCGGGGTCGCCGAGCTCGATCGCGGGGAGGACGTGCACCGGCACCTTCCCGAGGTCGGCGATCGTCTCTCGGTTGGAGTGCTCGATCTCGGTCGGCTCCTGTGGCCAGAGGTTGAGGACGATCGCGGTGACCTCGAGCCCGGCGGCGCGAACGGCCTCGACGGTCAGCAGCGTGTGGTTGATCGTTCCCAGGCCGGGGCCGGCGACGACGACCAAGGGGTAGCCGAGGTCGGCGGCGAAGTCGCGCAGGAGGTAGCCGGGGGCGAGGGGAACCAGCAGCCCGCCGACGCCCTCGCAGACGATTGCGTCGGCACCCTCGGCCGCCGCGCCGGCCGTTTGCCGCAGCCGTTCCGGGTCGATCTCCTCCCCGGCCAGCGCCGCAGCGAGGTGGGGCGAGGCTGGCGGGCCGTAGCGGTAGGGCGCGATCTCCTCGTCGCTCTGGGCCGAGCCGGCGGCGCGCCGCAGCAGCTCGTAGTCGGTCTCGACCCCTTCGTCGAGGCCGGTGACCGCGGGCTTGAAGACGTGCACCCGCTTGCCTTCGCCGGCCAGCGTCCTGGCGATTGCCGCGGCGACGACGGTCTTGCCGACCTCGGTGCCGGTGCCGGTGACGAAGACCCCCCGCGGCTGGGTGGGGTCGCCAGCCACGCCGCTCAGGCGACCAGCGAGGAGTCTGCAACCAGACCCAGCTCGCGCGCAGCGACTCCGACCATGTGGGCGGCGGCGACGAGGTCCTCGCGGCGGTGGGTGGCCATCGCGGTGAGGCGGAGGCGAGAGGACCCCTCGGGAACGGTCGGTGGCCGGATTCCCTGCGCGAAGAGTCCGTTCTCGAGGACCAGCTCGCAGAGTTCCATCGTCGCCTCGGCCTCGCCCACGTGCACCGGGACCACCTGGGTCGAGGAATTCCCCACCTCGAGGCCCTCGGCGCAGAGCGAGCGGCGCAGCAGGTCGGCGTTGGCCTGCAGCCGCTCGACCAGCTCCGGCTCGGCCTCGAGCACCGACAGGGCCGCCAGCGCCGCCCCCACCGCCGGTGGCGGCGGCGCGGTAGAGAAGATGAAGGGGCGGGCCGTGTTGACGAGGAGGTCGACGATCTCGGCGCTGGCGCAGACGTAGGCGCCGTAGGAGCCAAGCGCCTTGCCCAGGGTTCCCATGACGACGTCGACCTCACCGCTGAGCCCGGCGGCCGAGACGGAGCCGCGGCCGCCTGGCCCGATTGCGCCGGTGCCGTGCGCCTCGTCGACCATCAGCCGGGCCCCGTGGCGACGCGCCAGCTCCAGCAGCTCCGCCAGCGGGGCGATGTCGCCGTCCATCGAGAAGACGCCGTCGGTGACGACCAGCGCAGCCTGCCTGCCTGCCTGATCGAGGCCCCAGGCGAGGTGCTCGAGGTCGCCGTGGCGATAGACGAACGTCTGCGCCCGGGAGAGGCGGCAGCCGTCGATGATGCTGGCGTGGTTGAGCTCGTCGGAGAAGACGACCTCGCCGGCGCCGGCGAGGGCGCCGATCACGCCGGAGTTGGCGAGGTAGCCGGAGCCGAACAGCAGCGCCGCCTCGTAGCCCTTGAAGGCGGCCAGGCGGTCCTCCAGCGCCCGGTGCGGCTCCATGTTGCCGGAGACCAGGCGCGAGGCCCCTGCCCCGGCGCCCCAGCGCAGCGCTGCCTCGGACGCCGCCTCGCGCACCTCGACACGGTCGGCGAGGCCGAGGTAGTTGTTCGAGCAGAGGAGGAGGACGGGGCGGCCGTCGAGGGTGACGCTGGCGCCCTGCGGCCCTTCGATCAGGCGGAGCCGACGGTGGAGCCCGCGGTCGCGGAGCTCCTCGAGCCGCTGGGCGACGTCAGTCACGCCACCTTCGGGTATGAGGGCGGCTTCTTCGCCTTCTTCACGACCCGCAATTGGGTCGAGGGGTCCCAGAAGTTCGCTTCTTCCTGGCTGTCGATCAGCTCGTCGATCGGCGTCTCCGGTGCCTTGCCCTCGAGCCAGCCGGAGCGGTTGTCGGGGCGCGGGTTGGCGCCGTTGTCGGGCTGACGGGCGACGTTCAGGCCCAGCTCTTCGAACATCTCCCGGTCCTCGGCCGGCTCGGCCCCCAGGGTGGTGAGGAAGTTCCCCATCATCACCCCGTTCAGGCCCGCCTTCACCGCCAGCTTGTGGAGGCTGCCGAGGTTCTCGACCCGGCCGCCGCAGAGGCGGAAGAGGGCGCCGGGGATGATCAGGCGGAAGATCGCGATCCACTTCACGACCTCCCATGGGTCCATCACCTCGCGGTCGCCGAACTTGGTTCCCTCCTTCGGGATCAGGAGGTTGATCGGCACCGAGGTGGGGTTGATTCCGGAGAGCTCGAAGGCCATCTCGACCCGCTGCTCCGCGGTCTCGCCGAGGTTGAGGATGCCGCCGACGCAGGTCTCCAGATCCGCCTCCTTGACCGCCTGGATCGTCCGCAGCCGCCCCTCGTAGCGGACCGTGGTCGAGACCTCCGGGTAGTAGGAGCGGGCCGACTCGACGTTGTGGTGGACGCGCTGGACGCCGGCCTCTTTGAGCGCTTTCGCCCGCTCCACCGACATGTGGCCGATCGAGGCGCAGCGCTTGAGGTTGGTCTGCTCGGCGACCAGCTTGGCGCCGTCGAGGATTTTCTGGAAGTCCCGCTTCGAGAGACCCTGGCCTTGGGTGACCATGCAGAAGCGGTGGGCGCCGGCGGCCTCGGCCGCTTTCGCGTGTTCGAGCAGCTGCTCGGGCTCCATCATCGCGTGCATCGGCGTGTCCGCCTCGGCGTAGCGGGATTGGGCGCAGAAACCGCAGACCTCGGCGCAGCCGCCGGACTTGGCGTTGACCAGCGAGCACATGTCGGTGGAGTCGCCGAAGTTCTCGACCCGCACCTCCCAGGCGCGTTCGACGAGGGCTTCGATCTCAGCATGGTCGGTGAGGGCGCCGTAGGCGAGGGCCTCATCAAAGGTGATCAAAGGGGGCATGGAGGGCAGCCTAGGAACCGCTCCGGACGCCTGCCCCCTAGCATCGGGGCCGATGAAGCGGGCAGTGGTGCGGCGACGGCGGATGGCCCTGGCGACCCTGGTGGTTTTGGCGATTGCGGCCTTTGCCGGCGGCGCCGGCCTGGGGGCGGCGGACCGGACGCAGCCCAGCCTCGTCAGCACGCTCTCGCCGTCGCAGCTCGCCGGCCAGCGGATCGTCGTCGGCGTGGCGGGGACCTCGGTCTCGTCGCGGCTGCGCAGCGCGGTCCGGCAGGGACGGATTGCCGGCGTGGTCCTCTTCGCCGAGAACTTCCCCAGCCGCGCCGCCGGAGCGCGCTTGATCGCCCAGCTGCAGGCGATCCCGCGGCCCCCGAAGCTGCGGGATCCGCTGCTGGTCATGGTCGACCAGGAGGGCGGCCAGGTGAAGCGCCTCAGCGGCGCGCCGAGCGCTTCGGCGAAGACGATGGGCGCCCGCGGCCCCGCCTTCAGCGCCCGCCAGGGCCGCCGCACCGCCGCCGACCTGCGCGCGGTGGGCGTCAACGTCGACCTGGCGCCGGTCCTCGATGTCGGCCGGCCGGGCGGGGTGATCGCGGAGACCGAACGCAGCTTCGGTGCAACCGCCGCCGTCGTCGAAGCCACGGCGATCCCGTTCGCGAAGGCGCTGCAGGCGGGCGGCGTGGCGGCGGCCGGCAAGCACTTCCCCGGCTTCGGCGCCGCCCGCGAAAACACCGACTTCGCGAGCGAACGGGTCAACCTCTCAGAGCAGGAGCTGCGGGCGATCGACGAGCGGCCCTATGCCGCCTTCGTGGCGGCCGGCGGCAAGATGGTGATGCTCAGCACCGCGATCTACCCGGCCTTCTCCGACCGCCCCGCCGGCTTCACCCGCGCGATCGTTACCGGCGAGCTTCGCGACCGCCTCGGCTTCGACGGCGTCACGGTTACCGATGCGTTGGAGACGCCGGCCGTCGAGGACTTCGGTGGCACCGCCAAAGCGGCGCTCGCCGCTGCCCGCGCCGGCGCCGATCTACTCCTCTACACGCGGTTGGGGGCGGGGGAGAGGGCGTGGCAGGCCCTGGTGGCGAAGCTGCGCTCCGGCGCCCTCGACCGCGAGGAGTTCGAGCAAGCCGCGCAGCGCGTGCTCGAGCTGCGAGCCGGGCTGGCCCGCTAACGCTCGGACGCGTCCTCCCGCACCGCCTCGGGGTCGAAGATCCGCACCCCGTCGCGCCCTTCGTCCTTGGCCGTGTACATCGCGGTGTCGGCTTCGGAGAAGACGGTTGCGGCGCTGGTGCGGGGGTCGTTGCCGAACATCGCCACGCCGACGCTCACCGTCACCGACTCGGACTCCTCGTCGGAGCGGTGTTCGCGGACCTCGCGGGCGATCGCTTCCGCGGCGAGCTGCGCTTCTGTCCGGGTGGACCGCGGCAGGATCACCGCGAACTCGTCGCCGCCCAGGCGCGCCAGGGTGTCGCTCTGCCGGGTCCGCCGCCGCAACACCGAGGCCACCCCCTGAATCAGCCGGTCCCCGGCCTGATGGCCCTGGGAGTCGTTGACCCGCTTGAAGTCGTCGATGTCGAGGATCAGCAGCGCCCCGGTCGTGTGGTCTCGCCGGCTCCTTGCCATCGCTCGCGCCAGGTCCCGCTCAAAGCGCCGCCGGTTGTCGAGCCCAGTCAACGCATCCTGGCTCGCCTCGCGCTCCAGTTGTTCCATCCGTTCCCGGCGGCTCCAGGTGACGATCAGCGAGCCCAACAGCGCCGCAATGGCGATCCCCAGCACGGCCAGCGCGATCGGCAGGCTGAGGCCAGGACCGTCGGGGTCCTCGACGGCCAGCACCCAGGTGCGGTCGGCGATCGCGAGTGGAGCCGAGGCACCGTCGAGATCTCCCTGCGCCCCGAATACCGCCTCGCCGCCGGCCCGCAACTGCAGCCGCACGCCCGGGGAAACGGTTTCCCCCGCTGAGGAGGCGAGGGTCTCGATGCGGAAGCTGCCGGCGGCGTAGCCGACCAGGGCGCGACGCCGTTGGGCCACCGTCTTCACGGGCGCCCCGTCGCGGTAGACGGCGCGGAAGACGTTGATGCCGCGGCCGCCGATCAGCAGCGGGATGACGAGACTGGAAACGGCCGAGCCGGAGTCGCGGGCGCGGTCCAGGTATGGCCTCCGCGCCGGGTCCCGGCCGAGGTCGTAGCCGAGCGCCCGGCCTTGTTCTTCCTCGGCGGCGGCGACGTAGGTGATCGGGAAGTAGGCCGGTTGGGACCGTGCCCGCCGGAAGCCGGTGAGGCCGTCCCGCTCGAGGATCTCGATGCCCTGGGCGCGCTCGAAGCGCTCCCGTTGCGTCTGCGTAACGCGGGGGATGTAGACGGCTCCGGCCAGCGCACCCTGGCGGATCAGCGAGTTGCCGTAGACCTGGAACTCGTGGCGGCTGAGGTCATCCTCGGCCTTGATGAAGGCGGCGGCGCTGTTCAGTTGGTTGACCGAGAGACCGGCCAGCGCTTCCATCTGGTGCGCCGCGCGAGCGGCTTCGTCGCGTTGCCGGAGGTCGAAGTCGTCGCGGTCGTCGGCGTAGACGAGGAAGGCGACTAGCACCGAACCAATCGCGACCAGCGCGACGGCGGCGATGCCGAGCCAGAAGCGTCGTCTCATCCAGGCACCGCCGCCAGTGACTCCCAGAGGTAGAGCGAAGCGAGGCTGCGGTGCGGTCGCCATGGCTCACCGATCTCGAGCACTTGCTTCGGCGGCGGCATCTCGTCGAGGCCGTACTCGATCTGGATTGCCTTGCGGATCCCGAGGTCGCCGCCGGAGAGGACGTCGGGCCGGTCGAGGTGGAAGAGCAGGAACATCTCCGCCGTCCAGCGACCGAGGCCGCGAACGGCGACGATCTCCTCGATCACCTCCTCGTCCCCGAGGTCCTCGAGCCGGTCCAGCTCGAGTTCGCCACTGATCACGTGGGAGGCGAGGTCGCGGACGTATTCGGTCTTGCGCCCGGAGAGGCCGCAGGCGCGCAGATCCTCCTCGTCGGCGGCGAGCAGTTGCTCGGGCGAGGGGGTGGTGCCGCCGAAGAGCTCGACGACGCGCAGATAGATCGTCCGCGCCGCTTTGGTCGAGAGCTGCTGGCCGACGATCGCCCGCAACAGCGAGCCGTAGGCATCCGAGGGGCGCTCCTCTTTGCGGCGCTGAAGCCGCGTGGCGATGTCGATCGGACCCACCCGCTCGATCAGAGCGGCCATCGTCGGGTCGGCGGCGGCGAGGGCCTTGCGAGCCTTCCCGCTCACCGTCCCGTCCACTGCGGGCGCCGCTTCTCGGCAAAGGCGCGGATCCCCTCGCGGAAATCCTCCGAGGAGAAGCACGATTCGCGCAGGGCGACCAGCCCCGCCTCCTGCTGGGCGCTCAGCTCCGGGTTGGACTGGAGGAGGTCGATCGCGTGCTTGTTGCCGCGCATCGAGAGCGGCGCGTTGCCGGCGATCGCGGCGGCAAGGGTGACCGCCTCGTCCGCGATTGCCTCGTCCTCGAAGACCGCGTTGACGAGTCCGATCCGCTCGGCCCGCTCGGCCGCGAGGTTGCGGCCGGTGAGGAAGAGCTCCTTGGTATGCGCCAGCCCGACGACGTCGAGGAACTTGCGCAGGCCGGTGTGGCCGTAGATCAAGCCCAGTTTCGCCGGCGGCATCCCTAGCTTCGCCCCCGCCGCGCAGAGCCGCAGGTCGCAGGTGATTGCCAGCTCCAGGCCGCCGCCGAGACAGTGGCCGTTGATCGCGGCCAGGGTCGGCCAGGGATGGTGGGCGATCGCCTCCATCGCCGCGTGAAAGGGGTGGGCGACGAGCGCCTCGGCGTCGCGCTCGAAGGTCTGCTCCGGGATGCCGGCGATGTCGTAGCCGGCGGAGAAGAGCGGCGGCGCCCCGGTAATGAGGACGCAGCGGTTCTCGATCCCGCGGTCGAGCTGGGGCAGCACATCGGCGATCGCGTCGAGGATCTCGTGGTCGAGGGCGTTGCGCCGCTCGGGGTTGGAGATGGTCAGCCGGGTGACGGCCTCGGCCGGCTGGTCGAGCAGGAGCTTGCCACTCGCCAAGCGCTCTTCCATCGCCTACTCCAGCACTACGAGGACGTCACCTTCGCTGACCGACTGACCCTCCTCGCAGCGGATCTCCTTCACGACGCCGTCGTCTTCTGCCTCGACGGGAATCTCCATCTTCATCGACTCAAGGATGGCGACGGTGTCGCCGTCGGCGACCTGGTCGCCGACCTTGACCTCGATTTTCCAGACGTTGCCGGTGATGTGTGCCTCGATATCTGCCATCCACAGGGACAATAGCCCGACGATGGGATCGGACGGGGCGGCAGGGGAAGCAGGAGCAGTGGCGGTGATCGTCGCCGCCCGCAACGAGGCCGACCGAGTGGGGGAGACGGTGCGGGCTCTGCGGGAGACTCTGCCGCAGGCGCGAGTCTGGGTCGCCGACGACGCCTCCGAGGACGGAACCGCGGAGGTGGCGATGCTCGCTGGGGCCGAGGTGGTCAGCCGCGGCAGGCCGCATGGCAAGGGCGCCAACGTCGCCGCTGCCGCCGAGGCGGCGCTGAGCGTGGCTCCCGCCCCCGGGCTCGTCCTCCTCTGCGACGGCGACCTCGGCGCCTCGGCGGCCCGGCTGACGCCACTGCTCGAGGCGGTGCAGCGAGGGGAGTGCGATCTCGCCGTCGCCGCCTTCAGCCGCCGGGTCGGTGGCGGCTTCGGCCTCGCTCTCGGCTTCGCCCACTGGGCGATCCGCAGACTCTGCGGCGCCGAGACCCAGGCCCCGATCTCCGGGCAGCGGGCGCTGCGGGCGGAGGCGTTGCGGGCAACGCTCCCCTTTGCGGCTGGCTACGGGATGGAGATCGGGATGACGGTCGACGCCGTCCGTGCCGGCTACCGCTTGCGCGAGTACGAGCTTGACCTCGAGCACCGGGCCACGGGCAGGGACCTCCGCGGCTTCCTCCACCGCGGCCGGCAGCTGCGTGACTTCGCGCGCGTCTTCATCTCGCGGAGCAGGAAAGGGAGCGCCGCCTAGAGTGACCTCATGCAGCGCAAGCTGAAGAGGGTCACGATGCTCGCGGTCTTGACCGCCACGCTCGTCTTCGGAGTGGCGCTGGCCAGCGCCGAGCTGGTCGAGCGCGGGGACCTCTTCGTCAAGTTCGAGGGAGGAATCAACCCCACCGCCTTGCCGCGAACCACCAACGCGCCGATCTCCGTCCGGATCGACGGCACCGTCAAATCTCTCTCGGGAGAGCAGCCGCCGGCGCTGCGCCGGATCTCGATCGCGATCAACCGCGGCGGCAGGATCGACACGCGGGGACTGCCCGTGTGCCGCCGCTCGCAGATCGAATCGGCAAGCGCCCAGCAGGCGTTGACCGCGTGTGGGTCCTCGCTGGTCGGCAGGGGACGCTTCGCTGCTGAGGCGAGCTTCCCGGAACAGAGCTCGTTTCCGCTCAAAGGCGGGATCCTCGCCTTCAACACCGTCGTCGACGGCGGCCGAGCGATCCTCGCGCACGTTTACGGCAACACCCCTTTTCCCAACAGCCGAATCTTCGTCTTCCGCATTCGCGAAACGGAGGGCACCTTCGGCACGGTTCTCAGCGCCACCCTTCCTCCCGCGCTCAACCGTTACGGCTATCTGAAACGGATCGTCCTCGAGCTGCGCCGGGAGTTCGTCGTACGCGGCCAGGTGCGCAGCTACCTCAGCGCTGCCTGCTCCGCTCCCAAGGGGATCAACATCGGCATCTTCCCCTTCGTCCGCGTCGGGATGGGCTTCGAGGACGGTCGTAAGCTCTCCTCCACCTTGATCCGCACCTGCCGGGTTCGCAAGTAGCGGGAACGTGATCCTCGCCATCGACCAGGGGACGACGGGCACCACCTGCCTCGTCTTCGACGAAGCCGGCGCGGTGGCCGGCCGCGCCTACTCGGAGTTCCAGCAGTTCTTCCCGCGGCCGGGCTGGGTCGAGCACGACGCCAACGAAATCTGGGAGGTGACGCGGCGGGTCGCGGCGGAGGCGATCGCCGCTGCAGGGATCGAAGGGGCCGACCTGGGGGCGATCGGGATCACCAACCAGCGCGAGACGATCGTCGCCTGGGACCGCGACACCGGAGAGCCAATCCACCGGGCGCTGGTCTGGCAGGACCGGCGCACCGCCGGGCGCTGCGAGGAGTTGCGGGAGGCCGGGCACGAGCCGCTGGTGCGGGAGCGGACCGGGCTGACGATCGACCCCTACTTCTCCGGCACCAAGATCGAGTGGCTGGCGCGCAACGCCGCAGGGGGGGAGCGGGCGGTCTTCGGCACCGTCGATTCCTGGCTCCTCTTCAAGCTCACCGGCCGCCACCTCACCGACTACACGAACGCCTCGCGGACGATGCTCTTTGACATCCGCCGGCTCGGCTGGGACGCCGAGCTCTGCGACCTGCTCGGCGTCGACCCGGCGCAGTTGCCCGAACCCTGTCCCTCCTCCCACGTCTTCGGCATCACGACCGAGTTCGGCGGCGAGGTGCCGGTCGCGGGCGTGGCCGGCGACCAGCAGGCGGCCCTCTTCGGCCAGGCCTGCCACCGGCCCGGAACGGCGAAGAACACCTACGGCACCGGCAGCTTCGTCCTCCTCAACAGCGGCTCGGAGCCGCCGCCCGCCCCGGAGGGGCTGTTGGCGACGGTCGCCTGCGGTCGCGGCGAGGAGGCCGCCTACGCGCTCGAGGCCTCGATCTTCGTCACCGGGGCCGCGGTGCAGTGGCTGCGCGACGGTCTCGGGATCATCGACGAGGCGGCAGAGACGGAGGCGCTCGCCGCCTCTCTCGACTCCAACGAAGGCGTCTACTTCGTCCCAGCCCTGACCGGCCTCGGCTCTCCCTATTGGGACCCCTACGCGCGCGGCACGGTCGTCGGCCTCACCCGCGGCAGCGGCCGCGCCCACCTGGCGCGGGCGGCGCTGGAGGCGATCGCCTACCAGACGGTCGACGCGGTGCGGGCGCAGGAGGCGGCCTGCGGCGCCCGCCTGGAGGAGCTCAAGGCCGACGGCGGCGCCACCGTCAACGGCTGGCTGATGCAGTTCCAGGCCGACGTGCTCGGGGCGCCGGTCTCGGTGCCGGAGATCGCCGAGACCACCGCCCTCGGCGCCGCCTATCTGGCCGGGATCGCGATCGGGCAATGGACCGCGGAGCAGGTAGGGGAGATGTGGCGCGAGGTCGCCCGCTACGAGCCGCGGATGGAGGCGGCGCAGCGGCAGGAGCTGATGGCTAAGTGGAGTCGGGCGTTGGAGCGCTCCCGCGAATGGGCGAGATGAAGCCGCAGGTCTACCGGGACCCGCGGCCGGCCGAGTACTTCACCGAGTTCCACGAGGCGGCGCGCAGCGGCGTCGGCTGGACCTACACCTTCGTCCGCATCGTCCTCACGCTGCCGACGATCCTGCTCTACCGGGTGCGGGCAATCGGTCTCGAGAACGTCCCTCGGGAGGGAGCGCTGGTCCTCGCCCCCAACCACTTCAGCCAGATGGACCACTTCTTCGCCGGCGTCTACCTGCGCCGCAAGGTCCGCTTCATGGCCAAGTCGCAGATCTTCGGCCCGCCGCTGCTCACCTACGTCTTCAAGCACGGCGGCGTCTTTCCGGTCCGTCGCGGCCATCGCGACGAGGAGGCCTTCGAGACGGTCCGCCAGCTGCTCGACCAGGGGGAGATGCTGCTCGTCTACGCCGAGGGCGGCCGTTCGCGCTCGGGCGAGCTGGGGGAGCCGAAAGCGGGGATCGGGCGCATCGCCCTCGAATCCGGGGTGCCGGTCGTGCCGGTGGCGATCCACGGGTCCCAGCGCGTGCGCCGCTGGAAACGGCTGAGCTTCCCGAGGGTGACCCTTCAGTTCGGCGAGCCGCTGAGCTTTGCGGTCGAGGAGGAGCCGAGCCGCGAGCGACAGCTGGAGATCGCGGCCGAGATCTTCGCGCGGGTGCGGGAGATGTACGGCGAGCTGGCTACTCGTAGCGCTGCTTGATCCGGGCGTAGAAGTCCGGATCGTGACTCGGTGCGATCACCGCGTCGGGAAACTGGTTGCGAAAGAGGCGCATCTCCTGCAGCGAGCGGCGGAAGTTGTGGGCGTCCTGGGGGCGCGGGGGCCCCGGCTCGGAGCCGTCGAGTTGGGAGAGCACGTACATGGTGTCGCCGGCGATCACGAAGTCGTGCTCGCTGAGGCGGCAGACCACCGACATGTGCCCGGCGCTGTGACCCGGGGTGAAGGCGAGGTGGATAGACCCGTCGCCGAAGAGGTCGAAGGTGCGGCCGAAGCTGGCGTAGGAGTCGATGTTGTCGCGGTTGAAGTCGATCGTGCGGTAGTCGAAGGCGTAGTCGAAGTGGGAGCGGCGGTAGCCCTTCATCATTGGGCCGGAGCCGTGCGCCGCGTCCTTCCACTCGGTCTCACTGACGATGAAGGTCGAGCTCGGGAACTCGGAAATCGCCGAGGTGTGGTCGAGGTGGAGGTGGGTCATCACCACGATCGGTACCTCGCCCGCCTCAAAGCCGCGCTTGCGCAGCTGCGAGGGCACATCTTCGCCGGCCTCGAGAGTGGGGTGGCCGAAGCGGACGCCGAGCGAGCCGAAGTTCTCCTTGGGATCGGTCGCGATCGACGGGTGCAACCCGGTGTCGACGAGGATCGCCCCGGCGCTCGGGTGGCGGATCAGGAAGGCCGGCACCGGCACCGAGACCGTGTTGCGGCCGCTCAGCAGCGAGCGCAGCAGCTTCGCGGTCAGGAGGCGGCCACCGGGGCTGACCATCATGTCCCGCGACCATTCGACGTGGCCGGCGATCAGCGGTTCGACCGCGACGGTGGTGCCGCGGGTGCCGCCGGCAAGCGGCTCGTGCAGGGGGGTTGGTTCGACCGAGACGCCCATCGACCACCCCATTTACGCAGCTCTCCTCGCCTATAGGCTTGCCCGCGGATGACTGAAAGCTCGCATTCGCAGGTGTTCAGGGACGATCTTCTCGCCGGCCAGGTCTGCGTCGTCTCCGGCGCGGGCAGCGGTCTGGGGCGAGAGACGGCGCTGGAGTTGGCGCGACTCGGCGCCACCGTGGTCGCCTGCGGCCGCCGCTCCGAGCCGCTCGCCGAGACCGCCGAGCTCGCCGCCGCGCTCACCGGCGCCTTCGAGTACGAGACGCTCGACATCCGCGAGGAGGAGCCGGTCGGGCGCTTCTTCGACGCCTTGCTCGAGCGCCACGAGCGCCTCGACGTGCTCGTCAACAACGCCGGCGGCCAGTTCCTCAGCCCGGCCGAGGCGATCACCCCGAAAGGCTTCAAGACGGTGATCGACCTCAACGTCCAAGGGACCTGGCTGATGACCCACGCCGCGGCGACGAAGGCGTTCATACCCCAGGGCGGCGGCAAGGTTCTCAGCGTCACCCTCTCGCCTCACAACGGGATGCCGGGGATGGTTCACTCCGGCGCCGCCCGCGCCGCGGTCGAGAACATGATGCGGACCCTCGCCGTCGAGTGGGCCCGCTTCGGGATCAAGACCGTCGCCCTCGCCGCCGGTCAGTTCGCCACCGAGACCCTGCTGACCAAGTATCCGCAGGTCGTCGTCGACAACCTCGAGCGCTCAATCCCGATCGGCCGCGCCGGCCGGCCCGAGGAGATGGCCTGGCTGGTCGCCTACCTGGCTTCGCCCGCCGGCGACTTCTACTCGGGGACGACGATCACGATCGACGGCGCCCGCGACAACTGGGCGGGCCCGTGGCCGCCGCACCAGATTGCCGACGAGACGGGCACTCCAGTAGCCGAGAAACGCCGCTGACTGTTGGAGGTGTCGTCAGGCCAGGACGCAGAGAGCGTGGCGTGCTCTGCACGCGAGCGACCGAGGACGCCGCCTGGCGGCGCCTCCAACAGTCAGGAGCGCGGCTCGAGCACGACCATCGGTATTTCCCGACCCTGGCTGCGCGCTTGGTAGGTGCGGAAGCCCGGCCAGGCCGCTTCGGCCATGGGCCAGAGGCGCTTGCGCTCCTCGGCCGTGGCGACCCGGGCGCGGACGTCGAGGCGATCGCCGCCGACCTGCACCGTCGTCTCCGGATTCGCTTTCAGGTTGTGGAGCCAGGCCGGGTGCTTGGGGAAGCCGCCTTTCGAGGCGACCAGCACCACGTCCTCGCCGTCGCGCACGTAGAGCAGCGGCGTCGTCCGCTTGATCCCGCTCTTGGCACCGACGTGGTCGAGCAGGCACATGCTCCCGGGGACGCCCGGGATCCTCTCGCCGATCCGCCCGCCCGTCGCCCGGTAGGCGCGCGTGTGGAGGCCCGCGACGCGCTGCAGGGCAGGCCAGATCCGGTCCGCCACCTCGAGGTAGAGGACCTTCGGCCTGCCCGCTGCAGCGGTGTCGCTCAGGTGTACATCCCTCCGAACATGCCGCCGGTGACGTTCAGCACCTGGCCGTGCATGTAGTTGCCGAGCGGCGAGGCGAGGAAGAGAACCGGCCCGGAGGCCTCCTCCGGGGTCGCCGGGCGCCCGAGCGGGATGATCGCCGAGGCCATCTGCCGCATCTGCTCGGGAATCCCGAGCTCGACCTTCTCGCCGGACGGGGTGGTCATCTCTTCACCGGCCTCCTTGGCCTGGGTGAGGCGGGTTTCGACGAAGCCGAAGGCGACGGCGTTGACGTTGATCTTGAACTGGCCCCACTCCTTGGCCAGGGTCTTGGTGACGCCGACGACGCCCATCTTTGCGGCCGAGTAGTTGACCTGGCCGGCGTTGCCCATCATTCCCGAGGTCGAGGAGACGTTGACGATCTTGCGGAAGACCTCGTTGCCCTCGTTGCGCTCGGTCTTCGCCGCCTCGCGCCAGGTCGGGGCGAGTGCCCGAGCGACCCGGAAGGGAACGATCGTGTGGATGTCCAGCATCGCCTGGAACTGCTCGTCGGTCATCTTGTGGGCGACGCCGTCCCAGGTGTAGCCGGCGTTGTTGACGACGATGTCGACCGCGCCGAAGGCCTCGTTGGCGGCCTTGACCAGCTCGTCGGCGGCGCCCTCCTTGGTCAGGTCGCCGGCGTGAACGGCGGTCTCGCCGTTGATCTCACTAGCCGCCTGCTCGGCGACGTCGGCGTCGAGGTCGTTGATCAGCACCTTCGCGCCCTCGGCTACAAACAGCTCCGCGGTGGCGCGCCCGATGCCGCGCGCCGAACCCGTAACGATCGCGGCTTTCCCGTCCAGAAGTCCCATTGCCCGTCTCTCCTTCGCTCGATGAAAAGTCGGCTGGGGAGGCTATCGGTAACGGATCGTCCTGGTTGACTGGCCAGTCGATTCTCAGCTGAGGCGGATGCCGCCCTCCTCGGTGACCGTCCAGTGGGGGTTGTGGGCGACCTCCCACGGGTGCCCGTCGGGGTCGATGAAGACACCGCCGTAGCCGCCCCAGAAGGTCTCGGCCGGCTCGCGGCCGATCACAGCGCCGACGGCACGCGCCTCCTCGATTACCGCGTCGACTTCGGCCGGGGAGGCAAAGTTGAGCGCCAGGGTGGTCCCGCCCCAGCCGCCGCCGTCCTCGACGCAGCTGTCCTCCGCCAGCTTCGCCCGGTCCCAGAGGGCGACGACCATCTCGCCGGCCTGGAAGAAGACGACATCGTCATCGGCCCCGGCGCCGGTCTTCCAGCCGAGCCCTTCGTAGAACGAGCGCGCACGGGCGAGGTCGGTGGTGCCGAGGGTGATCAGGCTGACCCGTTGCTTCATCGGTCGAACTTAACGCCTGGCTCGGCCTGGCTCGAACCCATCGAGTGAACACTTTGTCCAGATAAGGCACAATCGACGGAGATGACAGTTCTGGTCGCTTACGCCTCGAAACGAGGATCCACCGCCGAGATCGCCGAGACCGTGGCTGCGACCCTGCGCCGCGAAGGGCTGGGGGTCTGCTTGGAACCGGTGGAGGATGTACGCAGCCTGGAGCGATTCGATGCCGTCGTCCTGGGAAGCGCTGTCTATATGAAGCGCTGGCGCGGCGACGCACGCCACTTCCTCAAGAAGCACCGCAAGACGCTGCGGCAGAAACCCTTCTGGGTCTTCAGCTCCGGCCCGGTGGGGGACCCGGCGCAGGACGACCAGGGATGGACGGAGCCGCCGCAGCTGGCCCAGAAGGTCGAGGACCTGGGAGGCCGGGAACACGTGGTCTTCGGCGGTTGCGTGCCGGCGGAGCCGCGGGGGTTGGTGGAGAGGGCAGTGGCCGAGGGTGTTCCTAAGGAGTACCGCGACCGCCGGGACTGGGATGAAATCCGCCGCTGGGCCAAGCAGGTGGCGTCAGATCTCGTCCCCATTCACTCCTAGCGAGGGAAACCTGGCTTAGCGTCCGACGGATAGGTCAAATTTTCTATCCAATTTGCAGGGCAAAATGCCCGTTGTCTTTAGGTTTCCACTTTATTAGCCGATGCACATGTTTAGTATGCCCGCGATGCCTGCCCCCCTCGTCCGGCTACTTCTGGTCGGCGTGCTCGCGGCGATCGCCCTCGTGGCGGCGCCGACCGCGGCCACGCCTGCCGGCAAGATCGTCATCTACGGAGCCGACTCCGGAGCGACGCTGACCCTTCATACCAAGGGCAGCAAGATCGTCGTCAAGGGCAACATGTCGAAGCACGGGACGCAGGGCTGTCGCTTCATCCGTAAGCATCGCGCCGTCTGCTCGACCCGCCGCGCCAACTCGATTCAGATCAACATGGGCCCCTCCGGCGACTTCGTCCGAGTAGCTGAGCCTTTGCCGGTGCCGCTGACGATCTACCTCGGCGCTGGTTCGGACAAGTTCATCGGCAGCGGCGAGAAAGACATCTGCTTCCCCGGCGCAGCCCGCCGCAATCGCTGCATCGGCGGTGGCGGCAACGACGTCTGCATCACCGGCCCCCGCAACAGCGACTGCGTCGGCGGTCGCGGCGACGACTACTGCCGCCACGGCACCGGCAGCGATGGCTGCTGGGGCGGCCGCGGCAACGACGTCTGCATCATGGGTCCCGGCCAAGACGGCTGCCACGGCGGCCCCGGTCGTGACCGCCTATACGGAGGCGCTCAGCCCGACCAGCTCTACGGCGGCCGGGGCAGGGACTTCTGCGACGGTCAGCGCGGCTGGGGCAAGTCGCACTCGTGCGACGCGGGGCCTCGGCGCTGAGCAAATTGCCGTATGCGACGAGCGGGGCCGCTGATGCGGCCCCGCTCGAAGCGTAGCTAGTTAACTCGAACAGCTAGACGCATGTAACGGTGAAACTACCTCCGCCGGTAGGGGTGACCGAGCCTTCGGCGACCATCGCGGCTGTATTGGCACCTTCGTGCAAGTCGAAGATGGTGCCCGAGCCTGTTACCTGCTTGTGCAGCTGGTGGCCCGCAGAAGACTGAGAGAATTTCAGTTTCAGCGCAGCCTGCGGACTCGCGCAGCCCGTGGTCAGGATGCCCATGACGCCGTTACCTGTGACCACATGGGTTCCGTCGATGCAGTTGAACGTCGCGAAGTGTGACGATCCGCTGGCAGGTGTGATGAGAACGCCCGGTGCCGTTTTGCCTGCTGTGACATAACGGTTGTCAACGGGAAGGACTGTAGTTTTGATTGTCCCGCTCGACTGCCCAGCCGTCGTGCACGAGGTACCGAAAACGGACTCTTTGCAGCCGTGGAACGTCAGCTGGATGGTTCCCCCGGTTGTGTTCAACGATCCGGTGCCCGTCGTTGAGGTGCATGTGACTTTGACGAAGCTATTTGTTTTCGTCAATTCACTGTGCCCCCCCGCGATGCTAATCGCGCAAGAGGCAGCGCCATTCGGACAGTGAACTTCAGGCGTTCCCGCGGAGGCGGCCGCCGGAAGGGCCGCAAAAGCAAGGGCCGTGAGCGCCCCAGTTGCAAGCAGCATCAACTTCTGTTTCATGTTGTGCCTTTCGTCTGTTCCCGGCGAGAAGGTCTAGTGACCTGCCGCCGATTTTGTTTGGGTCGGCAAATCAACAGATCTGCCGGGTTCCACCTTTCTCCCAAATGGCTATCCGACGAAGCCGGAGCGGTCAAGGATTTTCTGGCATGGCTGGTTTCGTCGCCTTCGGGACCATCCAGAACGCACCGTTGTGGCTGCAAATACCGGTAAGCCAGAATTACGCCCTCGCCAACTTGTACGCGTTGGTGACGCTAGGCCACGCAGCATTTGCTTTACGAGGTCCCCCGAGCCACGGGCACGGCGTCTCCAGGCTTATCGAACCGTGCCTTGCGACGCAGGTGTGCCGCTGGTCTGCCAGAAACACCTGATCCGGATTTCCTGCAGGTCAGAGCAAATCGAGAAGAAGCGCATCAGCTCAGCGAGGGCCGATTCGGCCCTGAGGCGATCTCGGGGGAGGGGGCGCGGCATTGCCCGCATCAGCGAATGGTCAGGCGCGAGTTCTACAGGGGACAGCTAATCCCGAGGGCTGCGGCTCGCTGTTCGAAGGCCGCAAAGCCATCTCGATAGAGAGCCTTCAGGCCGTCTCCTTCAATGTCCCGAATACCTTCTGACAACGCCTGCAGCATTCCCAGGATTTGTCTCTCACTCCCCTCTGGCACCTCCAACTCTTCCAATCGCTGTTGTTGGCTGTTAAGGGCCGGAAGCATCGAGTCGCTGAGCATCTTCTTAGCGATCTCACGCTGCGCAGCCGGCTCGTCCTCCGCACCTTCGGCCTCTACCGTCCTGCCGTAGGAGGCCACCGCGCTCTTCCATTCCTTCTTCCTCTCTGAGCAAACCGCGTTCGCCTGCTCGACAAACTCGGCGTTGGTAAGGCCTGAGGAAGTCCCGTCCCCGCATCCGCCAGCGAGAAGGGCTAGTACAACGACTCCCGACAAGATCCCACTCCTGTACATGATTCACCTCTCATAAGTTTGATTACTGTGAGGAGAAGTAAGCGATCGCTGCGTAATTGTCAATAACGCGCAAGATTGCGCGCGGAAAGTTGCGCCCGGATCCGGCTCTGAATAGCCCGCTTGGTTAGGCATGGCGGGCTGTGTCAAATTGCGCGCGCGAAAACTCAGCACCTTGGCAGTTGCAGCCTAAAGACAGGTGGGGGAGCAGTCGGGGTGGGGGCCTGATGAAGAATGCGTTTGACTCCCCCGCGTCATGCGGTACAGATATGGTACGCGCAAGGTCTCCGGCGGCTGCCGGAAGCGCTTCCAAGCAACGAAAAGGGGGAAAGATGGGAGTGGATCGACAGGGCCGCTCAATCTGTGCGGTCTTTGTGGCCATTGCGTTTATGGCGACCGGATGCCTGATGCTAAGCAACGCTGCACACGCGGCTCCCCCTGAATATGTTGAGAGCTTCGGTCCGGACGGAACCGCTATAAGTGGGTTCGGGCACGCCGGAGGGATAGCGGTGGACCAAAGTTCGCACTTGGTCTACGTCCTCGATACCGCTGTCGATTCCCTATATCGGTTCGACCGCGATGGGAATCCTGCGCCTTTTGCCGGCTCGGCCTCTTATCTTTCCGGAAATCAGATAACGGGCCTGAATCTTCCCGATGAACTCAATCGGAATCAGGTAGCGGTGAGTTCGGTCAGCCACCGCATCTACGTAACCAGCGGGAACGCGGTCAGGGCATTCGAGGCTGATGGAGAACCTGCCGAATTCTCATCCGGCCCTGGAGCGGGAACCAATGAAATAGCTACCTTCTTCGAACTCCGGGGCCTGGCCGTCGATTCAAATGGAGCGATCTATACGGATGACGCCAACGTCTTCGCGGAAGGCGAAACCATCACGGTGTTTGAGCCATCGGGGGCTGTGATCGCTCATGCGAACACCGGAACCCTGCCTCCGGGGAATCTGGCCGTTGACGGAAGCGGCAACATCTACATGCAGAGCGAAAGGGTCGTCAAACTCGAGGCTTCTAGCTTCCCGGTCACTAGCGAGACTAAATACTCGTTCCCCAAACCGTTTGGACCAAGGCCTTCGCTTACGGTGGCAGTAGATCCAAATAGCGATGACGTCTATATAGCTGAGTCCGGAGATGATCCGCGGATTGCCCGGTATGACGAGTCGGGTGCTCTGCTCTCCTCCTTTGCCGGGGAGGGCGAAGAAGGTGAAATAGGGCAGTCGGAGGGGATTGGCATCGACGGAGCCAGCGCCAGGGTCTTCGTCGCTGACTTCCCCCCTGCCGGTCTCTCACAGGTAGCGATCTTCCAGCCCGTGGTGGCTGCTCCCACTATCGAACGAATCTTTGTTCGGAATGTAGCCGCTGACTCAGCCATCTTGGGGGCGGAAATAAACCCCAATACGAGAGCGACCAATTACTACTTTGAGTACGGGCCGGGGAACTGTGTGGAGAACTCCTGCAAGAAGGTTCCAGCAGGTGCCGTTCCAATCGGCAACGGTCACAACGTGATCGTGGTTTCACAGCCTATTCGTGGGCTATCTCCGGAAACGATCTATCACTACAGGGTTGTAGCCGAGAATGATCTCGGCGGGGTGACGTCCCCCCCCGAGACGCTTGCCACGCAGGGGGCCAATCTGGATCTCACCATGAGCGACGCGAGGCAGTGGGAGATGGTCTCGCCACCGTTGAAGTTCGGCGGCATCTTGCTCAATCCTCCAGGCGGGCCGATGCAAGCAGCCGAAAATGGCGATGGGTTGGCCTACCAGAGCCTCGGGTCGATAGATGGCCAAGCTGATGGGAACAGGGCGATAGAACGCTCGACGATCTTGGCAAGGCGCGGGATCGACGGCTGGAACTCACGGGACCTCACGCCTCCTCACGCTAAAGCAGTCCGGCTTGGCGCCGGCAATGAGTTTGACGTGTTCAGCCGAGATCTTCGCGTGGCGGCGCTGGAACCACAGGACGCCAATCCGTTGTCCCCTTCCGCGTCTTTCAAAACTCCATACCTGCGTATCAACGAGCAGCCGCCTACCTTCGTGCCATTGGTGACCTCCAAGGAAGGGCACGGCAACGTGCCGCCGGGTCTCGAGTTCGGCTCGCCAAACGAAGAAGTGACGATCAGCGGTGCGAGTCCCGACCTTGCCCACGTGGTGCTCAACTCGGAGGCGCCGTTGGCTCCCGGTGCGCAGCGCTCGAGTCTCTATGCGTGGCACAACGGTCGGTTGGAGGTCGTAAGTGCATTGCCAGCAGGAGAAGGCGGTACCGTCGTAGCCGGGCTGCTTGGGACGGGCAAGGGCTCTACTCGCAACGCTGTTTCCCAAGACGGCTCACGCGTCTTCTGGAGTCAAGGTCGGTACGAAGCATCAGGGATTGACACCACTGCTCTCTTCCTTCGTGACCTAGGGGCAAGGAAGACCATCCGGCTTGACGTGCCTCAGCCTGGCGCTACGGGTGCGGGGGATGCGCGCCCGGCATTCCAGGGCGCGAGCGCCGACGGAAGCGTTGTCTTCTTCAGCGACACCCGGCAGCTCACTGAAGACGCTAGTGCTGAAGGGCGAGACCTGTATCGCTGTGAGCTCCTCGCGTCACAATCGGCCGGATGCGATTTGATCAATGTCACGGCGCCGCGCGTCAACCCTGGCGAAAGCGCCCAGTTCCAAGGAGTGGTCTCCGCTTTTGGCGAAGATGGCGGCAAGGTCTACTTTGTGGCTGAGGGCATTTTGACTGGGGAGCCGAACGAGCGTGGCCAAACGGCATCTTCCGGCCAAGCGAACCTCTACCTCTGGGCAGAGGGAGAAGGAGTTCGTTACATAGCCACGCTCTCGCCGGAAGACCGGCTCAATTGGGGAATTGCAGGGAGCCAGGCCGGTTACTCGCGCTCGCTCAGCGCTGCAGGCTCACCCAGCGGACGCTATTTCTCGTTCATGTCGGAACTTAGCTTGACGGGATATGACAACAGGGATGCGGATAGTGGTCTCCCAAGTCAGGAGATCTTCCTCTACGACTCGTCGAGCCGAGGTTTGAGGTGCGTTTCGTGTAACCCCTCCGGTTCTGTGCCTGAAAGCGAGAGGATCCATGTTGACTCAGGCTTTGCGATGGTCGATCCGCAGGGAATCTGGCAAGACCGCTTAGTTGCTGCAGTCTTGCCGGAGGCGCGGAAAGCCGGCTCATTCGAATTCTCGTTCTACCGTCCCAGGGCAGTCTTGGACAGCGGGCGCGTCTTCTTCAACGCGGTCGACTCACTGGTCCCAGCTGACTCCAACGGCACCTGGGACGTCTATCAATACGAGCCGAGTGGAGCCGGAAGCTGTACGCCGGTGTCCGTCAGTGCGTCAATCGTCAAGGCCGGGGACGCGTGCCTCGGCCTGATCTCTTCCGGCACCGCAGACGAAGAAGCGGCATTCCTCGACGCTAGCGTGACTGGCGACGATGTCTTCTTCCTGACTCCGGCCAGGCTCTCTGTGCTCGATAAAGACACGATCTACGACGTCTACGACGCCCGCGTCAACGGGAGTCCTGCCGCTCTAAGGCCCGCCAGTAAATGCGATGGCGAAGACTGCAGGCCTTCTACTGCGCCTCCCAGTCATTCCTCTCCTGCAAGCGAATCGTTTCGGCCGGCCGCTAAGCGACTGCGATGTCCAAAAGGGAAGCGCAAGGTCAAACGCCACGGCCGGGTGCGGTGCATCCCCCGCAAACACCACAAGAAGATGCACCACAAGAAGGCTGGCCAGACCAGGAGGGCGAACCGATGAGACGCCGGCCAATAAATCAACGCCCTGCCCTGCCCAAGCCCGAGGAGCCTCGCCATATGCACTGTCGTCGTACGGTTCTGATGGTCCTTTTGACTGCTGTGGTTGGGTCACTGGCTCTGCCTGTGGCCAGCGCCTTTGCCGAGCCGTCGCCTTGGTGGCAGGTCTTGACCGGCAGTCGCCCGTCGAACCTCTGGAAACCAACCGACAACGTTCAAAGAATTTCCGTCGTGGCGGCAGAATCCGGGGCAGCGGTCAAAGCGGAAGTCAAGGGGCAGGTTGTCGCCTGTCTAGGCACCGGCGCGTTTGGAGGGTTCTGCCCTGCTTTGACCGGGCTTCCTCCTACGGAAACCGCTGCGCAGTTCGAAGCGGTTCTGCAAGCTGCTTTCGAAACGAGCGCGGTCGAGGTGATTGGGGGGCCCGTCGGCGAGGCGCCCTTCGTGGTCACCACTCCTGAAAGGGAGGCACCAACCATAGCCGTCACTCCCGCCGTCCCGGGAGTTACCGGCTCTGCCACGGCGAAAACCCTTTCGGTTGGTGGCAGCGGCAGGTTGATTCTGACCTTCACCAACCTCGGCAACAAGGCGGTCGATGGAACGGCGGAACCGGTGACGATCGTCAACGAGTTGCCCGAGGGCATAAAAGCCATAAGCGTAGAGGCGTTCGCGGGCGAACGAAATATCGATGCCCCGGTCGATTGCGCGGTGGAAAGCTCGAGCGAAGTGCGTTGCTCCTTTGCCAACAGGCTGCCCCCCCACGAAGCGATAGAAGTTGAAATTTCGGTCAGCCTTCTAGGCGACCCCCCGGTTGAGGGAGCGCCCGGCATGGTGAGGGTATCGGGAGGCGAAACCCCCGCTGAGAGCAGCAGTCAGAAAACTCGGTTTAGCTCGGAGCCCGTTCCGTTCGGCATTGAACACTTCTCTGCCAATGCCGAAGAAGAGAAAGGGGTACCGACTACTCAGTCCGGTTCTCACCCCTTCCAGGTGACCACGACGATTCAGATGAACTCGGGTAAAGTTATCCCGGGAGCCAATCGCAAGGAAAATATAGTCGAACAGCCGGCGCTACCGCGTAATTTCCGGTTTACGCTCCCTGCTGGCTTGATCGGCAATGCCTCCGTTGCGCCGCAGTGCTCTATGGCAGCGTTTCTGAGCGACTTTGAAGGGGAAGTGAGCGTGAATAACTGTCCGGCGCAGGCCGCGGTAGGAGTGGCATCCGTAACCGCGAGTGAAAATAACAACGAAGGCGCTCTGGTGGGGTTCCTTCGCCGGGCTGTGCCCGTGTTCAACCTTCCTCCTCGAGAGGGAGAGCCCGCTCGGTTCGGCTTCACGATCCTCGGCGCCCCAATCATCATCGGAACTTCAGTCGATCCGGACAACCAGTATCGAATCATCGCCAACATCGACAATACGACGCAACTCGTAGCCCTCCTTTCCAGCACGGTGAGCCTCTGGGGCGTACCGGGGGACCCGCGGCACGACAGCAGCCGGGGCTGGGCCTGCACCTTTAGGTTTACCGAGCGCGTTGACCTCGGTCCATGCCAGCGGCCGTCAGGGCTTCCAGCAGAGGCTTTCCTGCGTCAGCCGGTTTCCTGCGTCACTCCACTCGATTTCAGCGCGGAGGTGGAACCGTGGAACCAAGCGATGGGCGCGGTGGTTGCGAGGAGTTCCTTCGTTGCGCCGACTCAAGTCGGATGCAACCAGATTCCATTCAATCCGATGATCGGAGCAGTGCCTACCGATACCCGAGCCGGTGGCTCAACTGGCTTGAACTTCCAACTCGACATGCCCAACGCAGGGCTCCTTAGCCCGACGGCAAAAGCGGCGGAAGGGCAGGCGAAAAAGGTCGAGGTAATCCTGCCGGAGGGTGTAACCATCAATCCATCCCAGGCAGAAGGCCTGGCCGCATGCAGCCCAGCCGGTTACGCTAGGGAGACGGCAAGTTCTGGAGCAGGGGCAGGCTGCCCAGAGGCATCTAAGATCGGGCGGGTCCGGGTTACGACGCCTCTCCTCAAAGAGGAGGCTCAGGGGGCTGTCTATGTGGCGGAGCCTTATGACAATCCGCTTGGCTCGATGCTCGCCCTTTATCTCGTGGCAAAGATACCCGAGCGCGGAATCCTCATTAAACAGGCAGGCAAGGTCGAATTGAATCTCAGGACCGGCCAGCTCGTCACTACGTTCGACGGTCTGCCCCAGATTCCGTTTGAAACGTTCAGCCTGAATTTGTTTGCCGGCAACAAGGCGCCGCTGGTGATGCCATCGGCCTGCGGGACCTACCAGGCGAAAGTCCGGTTCACGCCCTGGCACGCTTCGAATCCGCACAATCCGCTGCCAAGCGAGATCGTGGAGCGGACCAGCTCGTTCACCGTCGATCGAGGGCCTAACGGCGGGCCTTGTCCGGGCGGCATGCCGCCGTTCAAACCCGGGTTCAGCGCCGGCACCACCAACAATGCGGCGGGTGCGTACTCACCGTTCACCGCTCGTCTCACCCGTAGCGACGGTGAACAGGAGTTCAGCCGCTTCTCGATGAAGTTGCCGCCCGGTGTCATCGGCAAGCTCGCCGGCGTTCAATTCTGCTCCGAGGCGGCGATTGCCGCGGCCAGGGGGCGGACGGGCCCGAGCGGCGGTCAGGAAGAGCTTCAGGGCCCGAGCTGCCCTGCGGCCTCTCAGATCGGCCGGACTCTCGTCGGAGCCGGCGTTGGGCCGGAGCTCAGCTTCGCGCCCGGCAAGCTCTACCTGGCTGGTCCGTACCAGGGATCGAAGCTGTCGATCGTCGCCATCACCACCGCGAAAGTTGGTCCCTTCGACCTCGGGACTGTCGTCATCAGGCAGGCTCTGAGAGTCAACCCGGAAACCGCTGAGGTCTCTACGGACGGGGCGGCTTCTGACCCGATCCCGCATATCCTGCAGGGGATCGTCGTTCACGCCCGCGATATCCGGGTCTACGTCGACAGACCCGAATTCGTCCTCAACCCGACTAGCTGCGAACGGATGACGGCAGCCTCGACCGTGCTCGGCTCCGGCCTCGACTTCGGCTCTTTCGCCGACGACCAGGCTGTGGACGTCAGCGCACCCTTCCAGGCGGCGGACTGCGCCAGCCTCGGTTTCAAGCCGAAGCTCTCGCTGCGGCTCCTCGGCGGCACCAAGCGGACGGATACCCCACGCTTGAGGGCCATCCTCACCGCCCGCAAAGGCGACGCCAACATCGGCCGCGCGCAAGTCACTCTTCCCCGTTCCGCCTTCTTGGAACAGGCGCACATCCGCACGGTGTGCACCAGGGTCCAGTTCCGAGCCGGGGGCGGCAACGGCGAACGGTGCCCGAAGGGATCCATCTACGGGCGCGCTAGAGCAATTTCGCCCTTGCTCGACGAGGTACTGAAGGGACCGGTGTTCTTGCGCTCGTCGGACAACGAGCTACCGGACCTCGTGGCCGCCCTCCATTCCCCCAAGGTCGACATCAACCTCGTCGGCCGGATCGACTCCCTCAACGGGCGCATCCGCAACACGTTTGAGACGGTGCCGGATGCGCCGGTGAAGAAGTTCGTCCTCGAAATGCAGGGCGGGAGGAAGGGGCTGATCGTCAACAGCACGAACCTCTGCAAAGGGAAGCATCGGGCGATCGCCAACTTCAAGGGACAGAACGGCCGTCGCCACCTCTTCACCCCTCTGGTCAAGGCCAAATGTGGCGGCAAGCAAGGTACGAAAGGCGACAAGCGCAAACAGCGCTAGTCATCTGACCTCTCCCGCAACCTCCTCGTTTGCCGGATGAAAAGGGGGACGCCCGTTTGACGGAAACGCCCCCCAACAACCTTCATGGAGAAATATGAAGTACCTCGTTTCCATTTGAGGGCATCCGGTGCCTTGCGACAAGAACACTGGGGTACGTCAGGCTCAAGCCGAGCGCTAGCGCTTATCTAAAGCCCTTTCTACCTGCAAATGCCAGGTTGACAGGCTTCACGCGGAGTTCGTTATGTCCGGGCCGCTAACTGCGTACCCGGGCCGATGAAAGTGCCTGGAGAGCCTCAATGAGAGCCCTCGCCAGTGTGAAGTCGCCGCTCATCTCGAGCTGCGGTTCGGTGGCTCCCGCCAGCTCACGTATCCAAGCGCCCGGGGTGCCGCAGGCCGAAGCCTCTGCGGATCCCTTGAGGCGCGCGGTGCAGGAGACGACTTCTCCCTGCTCAACGCCGACGACGACTCCGGCGAAACCCGGCTCGACTGCTCCGCGAACTTCTACTGACAGCCGGCACTTTCCCGTCACCTGCGACCCCAAGCTGATCAAGGGGATGGCCAGGAGAAACGCGGCCTCCGCATCGACCCCCCCGATTTTCGCATCTGTCTCCCGGAGGTGCCGCTGCTCCCAGGCGATTGCCGTCGTCAGCGGGAGCACCGCACGGTGCAGCCAAGGAGCTGCCTGGTAGGGAACCCCTCGACCGTTGCTGGGCTGCGCCTCGATCAGGTTGGCAAGTCGCATCGCGCCCAGTCTGCGCTCGAGTGACGGGTAGCTGATTCTTGGGATCAGGATGTTCAATTCAGTCAACGTGAGCGGTCGGGCGGCCAGTGCTCGCACGAGGTTGGCCGACCATCCGCCGGCCAGTGCCTTGGTGGCACTCTTCGCGGCGACGCTGCCGATCGTCAAAGGCCCGTGCGGAGCCGCCTGTAGCCAAGTCTCCAAGACGTTGACTACGGCGAGCAGCGACTGACCTGCTGGTGTGAGGCTGTACTCCGCCGTCGCGGGAAATTCCTTCCGGCGCCGCCGCTCGAGAACGCCCAGCTCCGCGAGCGCGCGGGTGTAGACGCGCATCGTGCTTTGCGGAGGCGAGCCCACCGCTTGGCGTAGCTCGAGCAGGTTCCGCGTTTCGTGCTCCAGTGCCCGGAGGATCTCGACGTTCAGCGGAGCCGCCAGCAAACCCAGCGCTTGACCGCCCGCGCGGGTCTCCTGCGCTCGATTCCACACTCGGTCTTGAAGCATTCCGTGATTCCTCTATGTCCGCGTCAAGTACTCCGCAGGACCCAAATAGACACTAGCGCTGTAGCTGCCTGTATCTTTCCGCTTCGATCGCACCCAACAAATTTCTCAGTGCATATTTGCGGGAGGAATCGCTCTTAGGAGACCATGGCTCACCTGATTGCCCTGCAAATTACAGATCGCCAATAAGTCGCAGGCGTATTTCTGCGTCCCCGTAGAATCGGCTTGGATTACAAATCAAGACCTGTATTGGTACGGAAGGTTATTAGCGTGGGCCTGATCGCACCGCGGGCCCGCAGGGCGGCGACCCTACAGCCCCATCGTCTTGCCGATGATCTCTTTCATGATCTCGTCGGTGCCGCCGCCGATTGGGCCGAGGCGGGCGTCGCGGACGGCGCGCTCGATGCCGTACTCGCGCATGTAGCCGTAGCCGCCGTGGATCTGGAGGGCTTGGTCGGCGATCTCGAGGACGGCGCGTTGGGTGACGAGCTTGGCCATCGAGACCTCCTGGATGCAGTCCTGGCCGCTGTTGAAGAGGCGGAGCCCGTTGTAGGTGAGGGCGCGGGAGGCTTCGGCCTTCGTGGCCATCTCCGCCACCTGGTGGCGGATCGCTTGGAACTTGCCGATCGGGCGGCCGAAGGCTTCGCGCTCTTGGGCGTAGGCGACGGAGATCTCGATCAAACGCTGCATTGCGCCGACGGCGCCGATCGCCATCAATAGCCGCTCCCAGGCGAAGTTGAACATGATCAGCTTGAAGCCGCCGTTCTCCTCTCCGAGCAGGTTCTCGGCTGGCACCTCGACGTCGGTGAGGGAGATTTCGCCGGTGTCAGAGGAGTGCCACCCCATCTTCTCCAGCTTGGCGCTGACCTCGTAGCCGGGCATATCGCGCTCGAGGACGAGGAAGGAGATGCCGCCGTGGCCGCCCTCCTCGTTGGTCTTGCAGGCGCAGACGAGGAAGTCGGCGCGGACGCCGTTGGTGATGAAGGTCTTGGCGCCGTTGACGACGTAGCAGTCGCCGGCGCGGCGGGCAGTGGTGGAGATGGAGGCGACGTCGGAGCCGGCGCCGGGCTCGGTGATCCCGAGCGCGCCGATCTTCCCGCCGGCGATCCCCGGCACGAGCCAACGCTGCTTTTGCTCGGTCGTGCCGAAGTTGAAGATCGGCGGCATCGCGATCGAGGTGTGGGCGTTGAGGCCGGCGGCGACGCCGCCGGAGCCGCCGGCGCGGGCCAGCTCCTCGACCCAGATCGCGTCGTGGAGGTGGGTGCCGCCCTGGCCGCCCAGCTCCTCGGGGAACTTGAGGCCGAGGAAGCCGAGCTCGGCGCAGCGGCCAAAGAGCTCGCGGGGGAATTCCCGCGCCGCCTCCCACTCGTCGACGTGGGGCGCGATCTCCTTCTCGACGAAGCGGGTGACCGTTTCCCGCAGCTCCTCGTGCTCCTCGGAGAAGGGCGGCAGGATGGCGCGGGCGCCGCTGTCCTTGACGACGGTCATGCCGCGTCCTCCTTTTGAGCCGGCGCCTGCCAGTCCCCGAGCATCCGGTAGCCGCGGCCTTTGTGGTCGAAGCCGAGCAGGTCGCCCTGCGGGTTCTTCTTGCCGCCATGGTGGTAGGCGCGGATCTCGGCGATCTTGTCGGCGCGGATCCGGAGCCACTCCGTGCCGCGGTCGAGGCGCTTCTCGCCGTTCTTCGGGTCCCGCCAGGTCATCGTCCACTCGGTCACGACTTGATCGCCCTGCTCGATCAGGTTCTCGATGTACCACTGGGCATCGATCGACTGCACGCCGAGCGCGGCAAAGCCACCGATCGTCTCCGCCCCCTCATGCGGCCCCAGCCGCGTGTAGTAGTGGGTCGCGTCCTCGGTGAAGTGAGCCGAAACGGCTCCGGCGTCACCGGTGTTGAGCGACGCGTAATAGGCGCGGACGCGCTCCGTTCCAGTCACTACACGAAGTCGATGCTATAAATTTGCAGACAAAGCATTTCTCGTATGAACTTTCTCGCTACCGTGGAGGCATGAAGCGGAAGATGTGGACGGACGAGCGGATTAAGGACAGATTCGACAGCCTTGATCGCTCCTTGGAGCGGGTCGATCGTGATATTCGCGACCTGCGGACTCTGATGGTCCAGCTCTGGGGCTCCACGATCGTCGGCTCTCTCGGCATCATCGCCACGCTGGTGGCGACGCAATAGCGTCGCCTACAGCCCGTAGCTGCGCCCGATTACGTCGAGCATTACCTCGTCGGTGCCGGCGCCGATGCGGTTGAGGCGGACGTCGCGGTAGGCGCGCTCGATCTCGTACTCCTTCATGTAGCCGTAGCCGCCGAGGATCTGGATGCACTCGTCGGCGACCTCACAGCCGACGCGGGAAGCGAAGAGCTTTGCCATCGTGATCTCGCGCACCGGGTACTCGCCGTTGGAGAAGCGCCAGGCGGTCGCGTAGGTGAACTGCTTCGCGGCCTCGGTCTTCGTCGCCATCTCGGCGAACTTGTGGCGGATCGCCTGGAACTTGCCGATCGGCCGGCCGAAGGCTTCGCGGTCCTTGGCGTACTCGAGGGTCTTCTCGATCATCCGTTCACAGCCCGCGTGGGAGCCGGCGGCGGCGACCAGCCGCTCGCCCTGGAGCTCCCAGGCGATGTGGTAGAAGCCCTTGCCGACCTCGCCGAGGACGGCGTCGGCGGGGACGCGGACGTCGTCGAAGGCGAGTTCGCCGGTGTCGGAGGCGTGCATCCCCATCTTCTCCAGCTCGGCCGAGACGCTGAAGCCGGGGACCTTCTCGCCCTTCTCGTCCTTGAGGTCGACGATGAAGAGAGTGATGCCGGCGTGGCGCTCGTCGGGGTCGGTCTTGCAGACGAGGACGATGAAGTCGGCGCGCGGGCCGTTGGTGATGAAGGTCTTGGAGCCGTTGATCACGTATTCGTCGCCGTCGCGGAGCGCGGTCGTGCGGATGCCGGCGACGTCAGAACCGGCCCCGGGCTCGGTGATCCCAAGTGCGCCGACCTTCTCGCCCTTCAGGCCCGGCGCCAGGTACTTGCGCTTCTGCTCCTCGGTCCCGAGCAGGTGGATGGGGGGGAGGACCATGTCGCTCTGAACGGCGAAGGCCATGTTGGTGCCGCCGGAGCCGGAGTAGCTCATCGCCTCGGCCCGGACCAGCGAGTAGAAGTAGTCGCCGCCCTGGCCGCCGTACTCCTCGGGGAAGCAGAGGCCGAGGAAGCCGAGCTCGCCCGCCCGTTCCATCGCCGAGGTCGGCCAGTAGGTGTCCTCCCACTCGTTGCGGTGGGGCCACAGCTCTTTTTTCACCCACGACTCCATCGACTCGCGCAGGTCTTCGTGCTCCTGGCTGAAGATGAAGTGCTTGCGCCCGGCTGCGTGGTCGGGCTTGATGACGCTGGAGCCGTTGGTTGCGGTCGCC
>Ga0190275_10000140_pt1 | contig 79656 bp, 75 predicted proteins | sample Popmic550T_FD_133745 | JGI IMG/M metagenome (GOLD analysis project Ga0190275, IMG submission 133745) | Populus adjacent soil microbial communities from riparian zone of Yellowstone River, Montana, USA - 550 T | ecosystem: Environmental > Terrestrial > Soil > Riparian zone > Trees stand | place...
GCCCATCGTCACTTCCTTGAAGTGCCTCAGGTCGGCCGGCAGGTGCCAGGGCAGCTTGCCGTCCTTGCCGATCACGCCGTTGCTAGCCCGCGCCACCACCAGGGTGATCTCAGGCGCACTCGCGCTCGTCACACCGCCACCGCGGCCTTGATGTGGGGGTGGGGCTCGTAGCCGATGATCTCGAAATCCTCATATTCATAAGCGTCTATGGCATCGGGCTGACGCAGGATGTGAAGCTGGGGCAGGGGCCGGTGGTCGCGGGTCAGCTGCAGCCGCGCCTGGTCGAGATGGTTGGAATAGAGGTGGCAGTCGCCGCCGGTCCATATGAACGTGCCGGGCGTAAGGCCGCTTTGCTGGGCGAGCATGTGGGTCAGGAGAGCGTAGCTGGCGATGTTGAAGGGGACGCCCAGAAAGATATCGGCGCTGCGCTGGTAAAGCTGGAGGTTGAGGCGCCCGGCCGCGACCTGGGTCTGGAACAGGCAATGGCACGGGGCGAGGGCCATCAGGTGCAGGTCGGCCGGATTCCAGGCGGTGACGATCTGGCGGCGCGAGGCCGGGTCGCGCCGGATCAGGTCGATCAGGCCGGCGATCTGGTCGATCTCGCGCCCGTCCGGCGCCTCCCAGCGGCGCCACTGCCTGCCGTAAACCGGCCCGAGATCGCCCGCTTCGTCCGCCCATTCGTCCCAGATGCCGACCTTGTTCTCCCTCAGCCAGCCGACATTGGTGTCGCCCTTCAGGAACCACAGCAATTCGATCAGGATCGAGCGCAAATGCAGCTTCTTGGTGGTGAGCAGGGGAAAGCCCTGCGCGAGGTCGAAGCGCATCTGCGCGCCGAACACCGAAAGCGTGCCGACGCCGGTCCGGTCCTGTTGCGGGACGCCCTCGTCAAGGATGCGCTGGAGGAGGTCGAGATAAGGCTGCATAGCCGTTAATCTATGGCCGGTCCTTGGCGGGGTTTCCAATCCAAAATGGAGTCCGTAACGGAGGCGATTGACCGCCGCGCGGGCGCAGGCGGTGGCAAGAGCACGCAATGGCCATCGTCACCGCCCGGGATGCAGCCGACCTGCTCGAGCCGCTGTTCGCCGACGCGAGCGGGGAAGCGCTGGCTATCCTTCATCTCGACGCGGCGCGATGCCTGATCGCGCTGGACGAGAGGCCGGTCGCGGGGACGGACGCGATCGATCTGCCGATGCGCGACATCTTCCGGGCCGCGCTCGCTTATGGGGCGGTGGGCCTAATTCTCGCCCACAACCATCCCAGCGGCGATCCGCGGCCGAGCCGGGCGGACATCGAGGCGACGCGGCGCTTTGCTGAGACCGCGGCCAGCCTCGGCATCCGCCTGCACGACCATCTCATTTTCGCGGGCGGCGAGTGCCGCAGCTTCCGGGAAATGGGCCTGCTCTAATTCCTCCCCTCGATTTCGAGGGGAGGGGGACCAGCCGCAATGAGCAGGTCGCCATGTCCCCCGGACATGGCTGCGCAGTGCGGGGCACTGCGCACCTGCTCATGGTGGAGGGGCCTAACGCCAAAGAAGCCCCTCCACCGCACTTCGTGCGGTCCCCCTCCCCTGCAAATGCAGGGGAGGATTCAGGGAGCTAGGGGTTGCAGGGGGGGATGTCGGCCGGCGCCGGGCGCGGGGCGCGGGCCTCGAACTGGGCGAAATAGGATTCCCTGTCGGGGAGACGCTCGAAGCGGGTCAGGCCGAAGCCCAGGGCGTTGAACTCGCAGACGAGCAGGCGCTGAGGCGTGCCGTGACGGTCGGTCGGGCGATCGGCGTCGACGACGATGATCCGGCCATCGCTCTTCAGGGCAGGGCGCAGGTTCCACAGGAACTCGGAAGGCCGCGCGATCTCGTGATACATGTGGATCATGAAAATACGGTCGAACGATCCGGGCGGGAGCTGCGGATCGTGGGGCTGGCCGAGGCGGATCGCGACATTGTCGAGCCGCTCGCGCTGGATGCGCTGACCGAGCGCGCGAATCACCTCGGGCACGATGTCCTCGGCGAGGACCCGGCCCTTGGGGCCAACCAGAGGCGACAGGCGGACGGTGTAATAGCCTTCTCCGGCGCCGATGTCGGCGACCGACATGCGGGGCCGTACGTCGGCCAGGCGGGTGACGGTGGCGAACTCGCCGACCCGTTCGCGGGCATCCTCGTTGAGGTAGCGCGACGAAACCGGCGAGACCGGCCGGTGCGGCTCGGGGAAGGGCGACGCCTTCTCCCCGTCCTGCCCGCAGGCGGCGAGCAGGAGCAAGGCGGCGGGGGCGCTCTTAGTCCACATCTTCCACGTCCACCTTCTCCCCGGTGACGCGCTGCGAAAGGGCGGCGGCCATGAAGCGGTCGAGGTCGCCGTCGAGCACGTCGGAGGGCGAGGTCGAGGTCATGCCGGTGCGCAAATCCTTCACCAACTGGTAGGGCTGGAGCACGTAGGAGCGGATCTGGTGGCCCCAGCCGATGTCGGTCTTGCCGGCCGCGGTCGCCGTCGCCTCGGCCTCGCGCTTCTGGAGCTCGGCTTCGTAGAGCTTCGCCTTCAGCTGGTTCATCGCTTCGGCGCGGTTCTTGTGCTGGCTGCGCTGATTCTGGCACTGGACGACAATGTTGGTCGGAACGTGGGTGATGCGCACCGCCGAATCGGTAGTGTTGATATGCTGGCCGCCGGCGCCCGACGCGCGGTAGGTGTCGATCCGCAATTCGCTCTCGTTGATCTCGATGTCGATATTCTCGTCGACCACCGGATAGACCCAGACGCTCGAGAAGCTGGTGTGGCGCCGCGCGTTGCTGTCATAGGGGCTGATCCGGACCAGCCGGTGGACGCCGCTCTCGGTCTTGGCATAGCCGTAGGCGTTCTCGCCCTTGATCATCAAGGTCGCCGACTTGATCCCGGCCTGCTCGCCCGCATGGTAGTCGATCAGCTCGACCTTCATGCCGTGGCGCTCGGCCCAACGCGTGTACATGCGCTGGAGCATCTCCGCCCAGTCCTGGCTCTCGGTGCCGCCGGCGCCGGCATTGACCTCGATATAGGTGTCGTTGCCGTCGGCCTCGCCCGCCAGCAACGCGGCGACCTTGTCCTTCTCGGTGCGCTCGGCGAGCTCGGCGAGCGACGCCACGGCGTCGTCGACCAGTCCGGTGTCGCCCTCGGCCTCGGCCATCTCCATCAGCTCGGCCGTATCGGCGAGCTCCTTCTCGATCGTCCTTGTGGCGGCGATCGCCTCGTCGAGCCGGCGGCGCTCGCGCATCACGATCTGCGCCGCCCTGGGGTCGTCCCAAAGCTTGGGGTCCTCGACCCGGGCGTTGAGCTCGTCCAGGCGCTTCAGCGCCCGGTCCCAGTCGAGGAACCGGCGCAGGAGGTCGAGGGCCGACCCGATCTGGTCGATGGATGCTTGCGCTTCGGCGCGCATGGAAAACTCCAATTGTCTGATCCCCGGCGAAGGCCGGGGTCCAGAAGTCCTTGTTTTGGCTGGATCCCGGCTTTCGCCGGGACACGGCCTGCTGCATTGGCAGCAGGCCTAGTAAATCCCGCCCTCTCTTTGCAAGAAGTCGCTGTCGCGCCGGTCGGCGGCGGGGGCGATGGTGCGGGCCTGGCGGCGGGCATTGGGATCGATCTCCTCGCGGCCGGTGGTGCGCCTGGGCTCGCTTTCGGGCCTGAACGCCTCCCAGATCACCGCCGCGTGCGGGTCGGTTCCGGGCCAGATGCCGAACGCGCGGTGGCCGGTGCGCCGGTCGATCGCGACCATCCGGACGCCCTGCGGCGCGCGGAACGGGAGAACCGGCATTCCGGCGAACGCCTCGCGGGCGAACTGGCGGAAGATCGGCGCGGCGATCGTCCCGCCCTGGGCGTAGCCGCCCATCGGCCGCGGCCGGTCGAACCCCATATAAACGCCGGCGACGATCTGCTGCGAGCCGCCGATGAACCAGACGTTGGTCGGGCCCGTGGTGGTGCCGGTCTTGCCGAACAGCGGCCGGCCCAGGTCGCGCAGGATGGTCGCGGTGCCGCGCTGGACGACGCCTTCGAGCATGTGGACCACCTGATAGGCGGTCATCGCGTCGACCACCTGGCGCGTGCGCAAGGGGGGGCGCGGCATCGGCCGGCCGTTCCAGTCGGGGGCGTTGCAGCCGTCGCAGGGCCTTGTATCGGCGCGCCAGATGACTCGGCCGCGCCGGTCCTGGACATAGTCGATCAGGCTCTGGTTCAGCGCCCGGCCCTGATTGGCGAAGGTGGCGAAGGCGTTGGTGATCCGCGCCACCGTGGTGTCGCCGGCGCCCAAAGCGATCGAGAAATAGGGGCGATAGTCGCCGACGCCCATCTGGCGCGCCCGGCGCACGACATTATGCATGCCGATCTGGCTTGCGGTGCGCACCGTCATCAGGTTGCGCGACTGTTCGAGGCCCCAGCGCATCGTCTGCTCGCCGGCATGGCCGCCCGAGAAGTTGCGGAAGCAATATTGGCTGGGCGTGCCCTGATTGGCGCAGAACGGGCCGTCGATGATGATCGAAGCCGGAGTCATGCCGTTGTCCAGGGCCGCCGAATAGACGATCGGCTTGAAGGTCGAGCCGGGCTGGCGCAGCGCCTGGGTGGCGCGGTTGAAGTTCGAGCCGCGCACGTCGAATCCGCCCTGCATGGCGAGGACGCGCCCGGTCGCGACCTCCTCGACGACCATCCCGCCCGAGACTTCGGGGATCGAGCGCAAGGCCCAGGCGCCGCCTTCCTGCTCGACCGCGATCACCGCGCCCGGGCGCAACGCATCGAACGCCGAGCCGCCGGTCGCGCGCCGCGGCATCGCGGCGTTCGAAGCGGGCAGGGCGCCGGTGCTGCCGTCGACGAAGCCCAGTGTCGCGCTGCCGCCCTCCTTGGCGAGGACCACCGCCGCCCGCCAAGTCGGATAGCCCTGCCCCAAAGGCGCGATCGCGAGCTGGCCGCGCCAGTCGCCATCGACGTCGACGGTCAGGCCGGGATCGCGCCAGCCCCGGCCGCGCTCGTAGCGCATCAGGCCGTCGCGCAGCGCGGTCTCGGCCGAGCGCTGCATCTCGGGATTGTAGGAGGTGCGCACCCACAGGCCGCCGGCATAGACGCTGTTGGGCCCCCTTTCGGCATTCTCGCCGTAGCGCTCGATCAGGGTGCGGCGGACCTCCTCCATGAAATAGCCGCCGACGTTGCGCTCGGCGACCTGGCCGCCGCGCACCGTCTCGAGCGGCTCGGCGAGCGCCGAATCATATTGCGGGCGGGTGATGAAGCCGTTGCGGAGCATCTCGCTCAGGACGAAATTGCGGCGTTCGAGCGCCCGGTCGCGGTGCCGGACCGGATCGTAATTGGAAGGCGATTTGGGCAGAATCGCGAGGAAGGCGCATTCGGCGATCGAGAGCTGGGCGACATCCTTGTTGAAATAGGCCCGCGCTGCCGCCTGCACCCCATAAGCGTTCCGGCCGAGGAAGATCTGGTTGAGGTAGAGCTCGAGTATCTGCTCCTTCGACAGCACCGATTCGATGCGCCGGGCGAGGAACGCCTCGCGGATCTTGCGGGTGATCGAATATTCGTCGCCGACGAAGAAGATCTTGGCGACCTGCTGGGTGATGGTCGAGCCGCCGCGCGCGCGCTCGCCGGTGCCGGTCTTGGAGATATAATCCCAGATCGCGCCGACCACGCCCGGATAGTCGATCCCGCGGTGGCTGAAGAAGGTCCGATCCTCCGCGGCGAGGAAGGCGTTGATCAGGGGCACCGGGAATTCCTGGTAGGAAAGCTGGACTCGGCGCTCGCGGGCGAAAGCCTGGACCGGCGCGCCGTCGATGTCGCGGACATAGGTCGGCAGGACCGGCTCGTAGCTCAAGAGGCTTTCGGCCGAAGGCAGGCCGCGCGCGAACAGGAACCACAGGATCGCATAAGCCAGGACCGGGATCGACAGCACGATCACCACCACCTTGACCCAGCGCCGCCGCCAGGCGCGCCTCACGAACGCCCAGAAGCCGGCGAGGCGGCCGGTGGCGCGGCGGAGGACGATATGCTGGGAAGCTTGATCGGCACTCATCGGCGCCGGGTCTAGCCGATGGCGCGGAGGAGGTGAAGGCCATGGTTGCGGGCCAAAGGTTAGGGAAAAGTGAGGCCAGGAACGCATTGTCGCCGGCTGCGCCGGACCTGCAGGCCAGATCCAACAAAGACCGCGATTTCGAGCGGGAAGACAAAGCTTGATCCCAATAATACAGGACAGCAAAATCCTCAGTTGCAATGTTGGGCGTCGAGTGCTTTTGTTGACACCGCAGAGTGTTTCGAGTCGGATCGGCGGGGAGGGGCGAGATGAGAATGCCAACCGAGAAAGTCATGCTCGCGCTCGCGGTAGCCGCGGTGGCGGCGACGGCGATCGCGTCGGAGACGATCACCTACACCTACGACGCGCGCGGCCGGCTGGTGAAGGTCAAGCGCAGCGGCAGCGTGAACAACAACGTCACCGCCAATTATGCCTACGACAAGGCGGACAACCGAACGAACGTTAACGTCGTCTCACCAAACTCGCCGCCGTAACCGGCTCGAATTTCTATGCGAAAGGCTGGAAGGGGACAGGCGATGGCAAGAAAGTTGACGAGCGGACGGGCGGGGCTGGCAGCTGGCGTGCTATTTGCCACCACCGCGCTTACCGCTCCTGCACAGGCGCAGACCGCGCCGCCGCGCTTTCAGGAGATTGACGCGAACGGCGTTGACCTGATCAGCGGCCGCTTTGTCTTCGAAATGGTTGAGGGCTCGATAGGCTCGGGCGACGGCGCGGTTAGCCTGATGCGAAGCGACCGCAGCGATTATGGCCGCCTCAACCAATGGCAAGGCTCTATGAGCCAGATCAGCTCTTCCGAGATGCACGTCCGGTTCGGTCCCCGAAACGAGAAGTTCACTCTCTCCGGTTCGACCTGGGTTCCGGAGAATGCCAACGGCGCGACCCTGACCGGCGGATCAGGCAGCTACTTCTATCGCTCGGCTGACGGAACGACGGTCACCTTTGGCCTGGCGGGAAGTTACAGCTACGGCCCATGCGCCTCCAGCGCTTCGCCCGAATGCATGGTGGTCACCTCGGTCGCGCGGCCCAACGGCACGACTTTCGAGGTCGGTTGGGATCTGGGCGAGCAATGCCTCTCCTACGACGAAGAGTTCAACTGCAGCAACGCCGTGGTCAAGATCAGGAATGCCGGTGTCAGCAGCAGCACCGGATATGCCTTCACCCTCAATTATCCCAGTGTCGCCCTTACAAACTCCGCCTGGAGCGTGGCGACTGGGGCGACCTTCACCAACACCATCACGACGCCGCCGAGCAATCCGACTGTGACTTATACCGCTGTTTCCAGCACCGTGGAGGACGTTACCGACACAGGCGCGCGCACCTGGCGGATTACGCGCAACACATCGGGCCTGATCACCGGGCTCAGGCGCCCCGGATCGAGCGCCGACGATGTCACCATCAGTTACGGAAGCGGCGGCGTCGTTTCCTCAGTGACTCGGGACGGCGTGACGACCAGCTACTCCCGCTCGCTCAGCGGCAGCAACGCCACCACGACGATCACCGCCGGCGGCAACAGCATGTCAGTGGTCGCGGATCTGACCAAGCTTCGAATCACTCAGGTCACAGACCAGCTCAGCCGAAACACCGGCTTCCAATATGACAGCAACGCCCGGCTGACCCGGGTGACTCAGCCCGAGGGCAATTATATCGAATACACTTATGATTCGCGCGGCAACGTGACCCAGACGCAAGCGGTCGCCAAATCGGGCTCCGGCCTGCCCGACATGGTGACCACGGCGAGCTACGACACGAACTGCACAAACGCGCTGACCTGCAACCAGCCCAACAGCGCCGCCGACTCGCGGGGCAACACGACCGACTTCACCTACGATTCCACGCATGGCGGTGTGCTGACCGTTACCGGCCCGGCCGCTTCGGGCGGCGCCGATCGGCCGCAAACGCGCTATTCCTACACGCTGACCAACGGCGAATACCGGCTGACGGGCGTGTCGGCCTGCGCCAGCGGAACGGCGGCGTCGTCCTGCCTCGACACCGCCAATGAATCGCGCACGGTGATCGCCTACGACAGCCAGGGCAATTTCAACGCGATGACACAGCGCGACGGCACCGGGACGCTGACTGCCACGACCACCCCGACCTGGGACGCTTACGGCAATGTCGCCACCGTGGACGGGCCGCTGGCCGGCAGCGCCGACACAGTTCGCTATCGCTACAATGCCGCGCAGCAGGTGGTCGGCACGGTCGGCCCGGACCCGGATGCCACCGGCAGCCTCAAGCGCCGCGCAACCCGCATCGCCTACGACAGCGCGGGCCGGGTGAGCAGCGTCGAGCAAGGCACGGTCGACAGCCAGTCCGACACGGACTGGGCGGCGTTCGCCGCGTCGCAGCGGGTCGAGCAGGAATATGCGTCGAACCGGCCCACCGTCCAACGCCTGGTCTCGGGCACCACGACCTACTCGCTCACCCAGACGAGCTATGATAGTCTCGGCCGCGTGCAATGCGTGGCGCAGCGGATGAATCCCGGGGAGTTCGGCGCAAGCTCGCTCCCCTCCGACGCCTGCACGCTGGACACGGAAGGGACGGGAAGCAACGCCTTCGGCCCGGATCGGATCGCGCGGCGCTATTACGACGCGGCGGGCCAGGTGACGCAGGTGCGCACCGGCTATGCGGTGAGCGGGCAGGAGGCCAATGAGGCCACGATGAGCTATCGGTCGAACGGCCAGATCGAGACGCTGACCGATGCCGAAGACAATATGACCACCTATGTCTATGACGGCCACGACCGATTGAGCCGGACTTACATGCCCTCGCCGACCACCGACAATGCGAGCTCCACCACCGATTATGAGGAAATGACCTATGCCACCGCGAGCGTCGGCGGCAACACGTTGAGCACGCCGCTGGTCGCGAGCGTCCGCAGGCGCGACGGGGCCAGCATCGCGTTCAGCCACGACGCGCTCGGCCGGCTGACCCTGTTCGACCGGCCGGGCACGGAGCGGGACCAGAGCTACACCTACGACCTGCTGGGCCGGGTGACCCGCGCCGAGCAGACCAATGCCTGGATCGACTATGCCTGGGACGCGCTCGGGAGGCTGGCGAGCCATACGGACGGCGGCTATGGCACGACCGCATTCCAGTACGACGCCGCCGGCCGCCGCACCCGGATGACCTGGCCGGACGGCTTCTACGTCGCTTACGATTACGACACGGCCGGGGCGGTGACCGCGATCCGGGAGAACGGCGCGACCTCCGGCGCGGGCGTGCTGGCGACCTATGCCTATGACGATCTGGGCCGGCGCACCGGCATCACCCGCGGCAACGGCGCGACCACGAGCTACGCATATGACGCCGTCTCGCGGCTCACCCAGATCGTGCAGAATCCCAGCGGCACGAGCTACGATCTGACGCTCGACCATGGCTACAACCCGGCCGGGCAGATCGTCTCCACGACGCGCTCGAACGAGGCTTATGCCTGGGGCGGGCATTATCAGGTGGATCGCAATTACACCGCGAACGGCCTCAACCAATATACCGCCACCGGCTCGATCACGCCGACCTACGACAGCCGGGGCAACGTCGCTTCGGCGGGGAGCACGGCCTACAGCTACGACAGCACCAACCGGCTGACCGCCACCGCCAACGCGGTGCTGCCGACCGACCCCGCGGGCCGCCTGATGGCGATCGGCACCACGGCGGGCTACACCTATTTGCTGAACTCGGGCGACACGATGATCGGCGAATATAGCAGCGCGGGCGCGGTGCTGCATCGCTACGTCCACGGGCCCGGGATCGATGAACCCCTGGTCCGGTACGACGGCTCGGGCACCAGCGACCGGCACTATCTCCACGCCGACGAACGCGGCAGCGTGATCGCGACCTCCAATGGCTCGGGCAGCGTCACCCACGTCAACGCCTATGACGAATACGGCATTCCCGCCTCGGGCAACACCGGCCGGTTCCAGTATACCGGCCAGCAATGGCTCCCGGAGCTCGGCATGCAATATTCCCGCGCCCGCATCTACTCGCCCAGCCTTGGACGGTTCATGCAGACCGACCCGATCGGCTATGCAGGGGGCATGAATATCTACGCTTATGTGGGAAATGATCCGGTGAACTTAACGGATCCGAGCGGGCTCTGCGACCGCACCCTCGAGGAAATCGTCGCGTGCGGCCGTCGTTTCTCGCGTATCTTCACACTGGGCTCCGTCCCCAACGGATCGCTAAGCACGAACACGCGGATCAACGAGGATGAGGCCCTGGCCTGCCGTGCCGATCCCGAGAATTGCATAACCGTCACCGCCCTGCCAAGGCTGCAACTAGCGCAACGGCTTCCCATGCCCAGAGTCGGCCCAATCACGCCATTCTTCGTAAGGCCGCCGGTTGGGTATCCGCGCCCCCCAGGATGGACCGAGAACTGGATTTTCAGATATGGCGAGTCGATCGGAAGGCGGGGTAGGGAACCTCGTTGGATTGACCCTCAGGGTGGGCATTGGCGGTGGCATGGGCCGGATCGGAATCATCGTCGGGGCCATTGGGATTACAATCCGTGGAATCATCCCTCCTCACCGTGGCGTAATATTTATCTTACGCCACCACCTTTAATTACTTGGGAGGAATGTTATAGATCGCAAGAATGTGTATGAATAGCAAAAGGACGTATTGAAAATGATGGTCGAATATCTTGCGAGCGGCGCACCTGAGTGCCCCTTGATAAGAATATTTGGCACGAGTATTCATGACTTCGTGAAACTTCGCGAGATTTCTCGATTTCTCGGAGATTTCCCCGATCGCTCATCTCGACTGGGAGAAGATAGTCACTTCTGCCTCATAGGAATTGAAGATATTATTCTTATGAATGATGGGGATAATGGGGTAGCCCTTCGAGAAGCTGTTGCAGTCTGGAAGCTCTCCCGAAAGAACTGGAGCTTCGTTTCTATCCTCGTGGAAGCGCTTATCGATGCGCCCGATGGAGATGAAGTTTATCATTGGGTTTCCGGCCCGCATTCGCCCGAACCGCTGCCCTGCGACGGCGTCGCGGTCGTGGTTTCTAGGTCATCAACCGGAACCTGGTAGCGTGAGGATCGTGGGCTCGGGGGACAATAACGCTTATCCCTGGACGAACCACTATGCGGGCAACCGCCCCTACACGACCAACGGGCTCAACCAGTATAGCGCCGCCGGCGGCGCGGCGTTCGCCTACGACACCAACGGCAATCTGACCTCCGATGGCAACCGCACCTTTGTCTACGATATCGAGAACTGGCTGGTGTCGGGATCGAACGGGGCGGCGCTCGTCTACGACCCGCTCGGCCGCCTGTTCGAGGTGAGCCTCGGGAGCGCTGCCACAAGGTACCTCTACGACCCCGGATCGGGGTCCGGGGCAGGCGGCGATGACCTGGTCGCCGAATATAACGGCACGGGCGCGCTGCAGCGCCGATACGTCCACGGAGTTGGAGCCGACGTGCCCCTGATTTGGTACCAAGGCGCCACTTTATCCGACCGCCGTTACCTCCACGCCGACGAGCGCGGCAGCGTGATCGCGACCTCCGACGGCTCGGGCAATGTCACCCACGTCAACGCCTATGACGAATACGGCATCCCCGCCTCGGGCAATACCGGCCGGTTCCAATATATGGGACAGACCCATTCACCCCCTTCTCTCCAGCAGCCGCCGCGCGAAATGCGCTTCGATCGCCCGGCGCATCCCCTCCGCGATCTGCCGCCTTCCTTCGGAGGAGCTGATATATTCGGCGTCGGCGCGGTTGGAGAGGTAGCCGCTTTCGAACAGGATCGAGGGCATGTCGGGGGCCTTGAGCACGATGAAGGCGGCGAAGCGGTGCCAATCGGGGCGGAACGGGAAGACCGGGGCGGCCTCGCGGAACAGCAGGCGGGCGAAATCGGCCGAGACGTTCATGCTCTCGCGCTGGGCGAGGTCGATCAGGATCATGTTGACGCCGGGATTGGCGCTCATCGGCGTGCCCGCGATCCGGTCCGACGCATTCTCGCGCGCGGCGAGCAAGGCGGCCTGGCGGTCCGAGGCGACCTCCGAAAGGGTGTAGACGGTGGCGCCCCGGGCGGAATCGTTGGCGGGAGCGACGTCGGCATGGACCGAGATGAACAGATCGGCGTCGAGCCGGCGGGCAATCTGGTAGCGCTCGTCGAGACCGCGATAGCTGTCGTCCTCGCGGGTCATGGCGACGCGCACCCGACCGGTGGCGGCGAGCGCGTCGCGGATGGCGAGGCCGAGCGCCAAAGTGACGTCCTTCTCGCGCTGCGCAAGGAAAGCGGAGGCGGCGCCGGGATCGCGGCCGCCATGACCGGGATCGATCACCACCAAAGGCGGATTGGCGCCCCGCGCGGCGGTGACGCGCGGCAAGGGGCCGAGCTCGTCGGAGCCGAGCGGATCGAGAGCGATGTTGACCCCCGACGGGCCGCCCGCGCCGCCGCCCGGCGCCAGGCCGGGGATCAGTCCCGTCCCGAACAAAGCGAGCAACAGCGGCAGCAGCCAGTCCATGGCCGCGTCTTGCCGCGCCGCGGGCCGGGCGGTCCAGCGAAATTCGTCGGACAACGGCCCGCGGCGGTTGCCGCTCGGGCGCTGCGGTGCTAGCAGTCCTTCATCGAACCCGGCGGCAAGGCTTTGCTTTTCCGGATCGATTGGAATTCGCCGGCCCTCAGGCCGGCCATCTAGGTTGACGCTGTATGTGGTATCGCTCCCCCAGGCTCATGCGCCGCTTCGTCTTTGACGGCGTGCCGGGCGGGACGCTCGGGCCGGCTTTTTCGACCGGACCTGCCCAGACAGCAGACGCGAACTTTCACCTTTCAACCCGGACATCCGACGCGCGTGCGCAGTCCGCCGCGCGGCCGTCCATATTCGAGCGCCTGCACCATATTGCTTCCGAGCTTGGGGTGCGCGCGTGGAGTGAACTTAATGACGATGCGCATGCTGATCGACGCGCGCCACCAGGAAGAGACCAGGGTGGCCGTGATCAAGGGAAACCGGATCGACGAATTTGATTTCGAATCCGCCGAGCACAAGCAGCTCAAGGGGAACATCTATCTCGCCAAGGTGACCAGGGTCGAACCGTCGCTGCAGGCGGCGTTCATCGATTATGGCGGCAACCGCCACGGCTTCCTCGCTTTCTCCGAAATCCACCCCGATTACTATCAGATCCCCAAAGAGGATCGCGAGGCCCTGCTCCGCGAGGAGGCCGAGCATGCCGCCGAGGAGGAAAGGCTGCGCTCCGCCGAATATGATCGCGACGACGACGCCGGCAATGGGCGGGGCGGGGTCGTCGAGGTCGACGACGAGCCGATGTCGGCCGAGCCGGTCGAAGCCGGTGAGGGCGAGGGCGTCGAATTCGAGGAGGGCGAGGACGACGAGTCCGCGCCGCAGGCGCCCGAGGAGGCGGAAAGCGGATCCGAGGAAAGCGACGCCGAATCGCTGCGCCGCAAGCGCCAGAATTTGCGCCGCCGCTACAAGATCCAGGACGTCATCCGCCGCCGCCAGGTGCTGCTCGTCCAGGTCGTCAAGGAGGAGCGCGGCAATAAGGGCGCGGCCCTCACCACCTATTTGTCGCTCGCCGGCCGCTATTGCGTGCTGATGCCCAACACTTCGCACGGCGGCGGCATCAGCCGGAAAATCTCCAACGGCGCCGACCGCAAGCGACTGAAGCAGATCATGGCCGATCTGAACCTGCCGCTGAGCATGGGCCTGATCGTCCGAACCGCAGGGCTTTCGCGCACCAAGGTCGAGATCAAGCGCGACTTCGACTATCTCGCGCGGCTCTGGGACGAGATTCGCGAGAAGACGCTGAAGAGCTCGGCGCCGGCGCTCGTCTACCAGGACAGCGACCTCATCAAGCGGGCGATCCGCGACATCTACAACCGCGACATCGACGAAGTGATCGTCGAGGGCGAGGAAGGCTTCAAGGACGCGCGGCAGTTCATGAAGCTGCTGATGCCGAGCCACGTCAAGCGGGTGAAGCAATATGCCGATCCGGTGCCCCTGTTCCAGCGCTACGGCGCCGAGGACGAGCTCAGCGCGATGTACCAGCCGGTCGTGCAGCTCAAATCGGGCGGCTATGTCGTGATCAACCCGACCGAGGCCCTGGTTTCGATCGACATCAATTCGGGAAGGTCGACCCGCGAGCACAATATCGAGCAGACCGCTTATGCGACCAACATAGAGGCGGCCAACGAAATCGCGCGGCAATTGCGGCTGCGCGACATGGCCGGCCTCGTCGTCATCGACTTCATCGACATGGAATCGAACGGCCATATCCGCAAGGTCGAGAAGGCGATGAAGGACGCGCTCAAGAACGATCGCGCCCGCATCCAGGTCGGCCGCATCTCGTCCTTCGGGCTGATGGAGATGAGCCGCCAGCGCCTCAGGACCGGCGTGCTCGAAGCCTCGACCCGGCCATGTCCGCATTGCGACGGTTCGGGACTGATGCGCACAGCTTCCTCGGCCGGCCTCTCGGCGCTGAGGATGCTCGAGGAGGAAGCGGGCCGCGGCCGCGGCTCGCGGATCGTGCTGCGCGCCGGGCGCGAGGCGGCTATCTACCTCCTTAACAAGAAGCGCGGGGAGATTGGCGAGGTCGAGGCGCGCTACGGCGTGATCGTCGAGGTGCTGATCGACGAGAGCTTCGAAGGGGCGCGGATGACGGTCGAATCGCACGGACCGCCGCCGGCCGAACGACCGCGGCCGCTCCCCCTCGCCCCACCCGAAGCGGACGATGAGGACGAGGACCAGAACCAGGACCGGGACGAAGAAGAGATCGCCGAGGAGGACGAGGAAGAGGAGGCCGGCGACGAGGAGGCCGAGGACGGGCCGCCCAGCGGACGCGCCGCGCGCGAGGATCGCAAGGACGGCAAGGACGGCGGCCGCCGCCGCCGCCGCCGCGGCCGTCGCGGCGGCCGCCGCCGCGAGCGCCCCGAAGGCGAGCCCGGCGAGGAGCAGGTCGAAGGCGAAGCGGCTTCCGCCGAGCCGGAATCCGCTCCGGAGACGCCGGACGACGCCGAAACTGTGGCCGAGCCTGCCCGCAAATCGCGCCGCCGGCCCCGCGCCCGCAAGGGTGACGAGGCGCCGGTGGCCGCGGCCGAGCCCGAGGCGGCGTCCGAGCCTGTCGTCGCTCCGGAGCCGGAGCCCGAAGCCAAGCCCAAAAGAGGCGGCCGCCGCAAGAAAGCCGAGGTCGAAGCCGCGCCCGCCGAGACGCCGGTCGAAGCGGGGGCCGCCACGCCGGCCGCGGCCAATGACGAGGAGCCCGCGCCCAAGCCCCGCCGCAAGGCCGCGCCCAGGAAGACCGCCAAGGCTAAGGCCGCGCCGGAAACCGGCGACGAGGAGGATGAGGAAGGCGGCCCGCGCCGCGGATGGTGGCAGCGCACCTTTGGCGCCACCGCCGAATGAACGCGACCCGGCGCCGGTTTCATACGGCGTTCATGGGACAAGAAGGAAAAAGCGTGCCGATGGCTGAAGCTCGCCCGATGACGCCCCGGCTCGGCAGGTTCCTGGCCCGGCTGCTGATGCTGATCGCGGTGAGCTTCGCGGCGTCGGCGCGGCCGGCTTACGCCCAGACCATCCTGCGCGATGCCGAGACCGAGGTGCTGCTGCGCGAAATGTCGCGCCCGCTGATCGAGGCGGCCGGGCTGCAGCCGGAGAATGTGCGGATCGTCCTGGTCAACGACCGGCAGATCAACGCCTTCGTCGCCGGCGGCCAGATCGTCTACCTCCATTCGGGCCTGTTCACCCGGGCCCAGAATGCCAATGAGGTCCAGGGCGTCATCGCCCACGAGCTCGGCCATATCACCGGCGGCCACATCATTCGGATGGACGAGGGGGTCCAGCAGGCGACCGGAATCATGATCCTGTCGTTGCTGCTCGGCGCCGCGGCGATAGCGGCGGGCGCGGGCGAGGCCGGGATGGGCGCGCTCATGGCCGGCCAGCAAATGGCGATGGGCCGCTTCCTCTCCTTCACCCGCGTCCAGGAAAATAGCGCCGACCAGGCGGGCGCGACCTACCTCAACCGCGCCGGGATCAGCGGACGGGGTTCGATCGCTTTCTTCCGGCGACTGGAAAATCTCGAATTTCGAATGATTTCGCCGGACCAGCAGGACGGTTACGCCCGCACCCACCCGCTCAACAGCGACCGCATCGCGCGGCTCGAGGAGCGCTACCAGAACGATCCCGCATGGAACCGGCCTACAGACCCGGGGTTGGAGGAGAGGTTCCAGCGGGTCCGCGCCAAGCTTTCGGGCTATGCCGACGATCCGCGCGAGGTGATGGTTCGCTATCCGGCGTCCGACCGCTCGATCCCGGCCCGCTATGCGCGCGCCTACGTCTATCACCGAACCGCCCATCCCGACGAGGCGAATGCGGAGACGGAGGCCTTGCTCCTGGCGCGACCGCACGACCCCTATTTCCTCGAATTGAAGGGACAGATCCTGCTCGAATCGGGTCGTCCGCTGGAGGCGCTCGGCGCGCTGCGCGAGGCGGTTTCGCTGGTCCCCGACCAGCCGCTCATCGCGGCCCTGCTCGGCCACGCCCTGATTTCGACCGAGGACCCAGCCAATTTCGAGGAGGCGAAACGAGTGCTGCGCCTCGCCGTCGCGCGCGACAATGACAATCCGTTCGCCTGGTATCAGCTCGGCATCGTCTACGACCGCGAGGGGGACGAGCCCCGCGCCGCATTGGCAACCGCCGAGCGCTACAATCTGACGGGTCAGCCCGCCCTCGCGCTTCCCAATGCCGAGCGGGCGATGATGGGCCTTGCGGTCGGAACGCCCGACTGGATCAGGGCGCAGGACATCGCCATGGTCGCGCGCACCGCATCGCTGCGCCAGCGCCGGAATCGTTAGTTGGCGAAAATCGGGGGCGGCTGGAGAGTGAACCTGATTGCGGGGCTTGGCGGGCTGCTGATCGGCGGCGGCGCGGTCGGCGCCTATTACGGCTTTCGCGCGCCCGACCGGGTGGCGACCGAGGCGATCGTGCGCGACTATATCCTCAACCATGGCGAGATATTGCCCGAGGCGATGGAGCGGATGCAGCGGCGCCAGGCCTCGGCCTTGCTCACGCGGCATCGCGCCGCGCTCGAACGGCCGTTTCACAGCGCCTGGGCCGGGGCGGCGGATGGCGACGTCGTCCTGGTCGAGTTCTTCGATTATGCCTGCGCCTATTGCCGCGCCTCCAACCCGGATGTCGATCGGCTGCTGCGCGAGGATCGGCGGCTGAAGGTGGTCTGGCGCGAACTGCCGGTGCTGGGGCCGGACAGCCAGGCCGCCGCTTTGGTCAGCCTCGGCGCCGCGCGCCAGGGCCGCTTCCGCGCCTTTTTCGATCGAATGTTCGCGCTCGGCCGGCCGACCGAAGGGGTGGTCGCCCAGGCGGTTTCGGAGGTCGGCGTCGAGCGCCGGGGGGAGACGCCCGACAGCCGCGCCGAGCTCGCCCGCAATATGGAACTGGCCCGCGCAATCGGCGCCACCGGCACGCCGACCTTCGTCGTCGGCGACCAGGTTTTGCAGGGCGCTGTCGGCTACGACGCGCTCAAGCGGGCGATCGCCGCGGCGCGCCGTTAATTGGGGACGCCGTTAATTGGGGACAGTATGACCCCGTTAATTGGGGACTGTCCCCACGCCTACCCTTTGAAGCCCTGGGCGACGACATACCATTCGGACGAGCCCTTGCGGCTGGCCGGGGGCTTGGCGTGTTTCACCTGGGCGAAGCGGCGCTTGAGCTCGGCGACCAGGCTCGAATCGGCGCCGCCTGCGAGGACCTTGGAGACGAAGGCGCCGCCCGGGGCCAGAATCTCGCCGGCGAAATCGAGCGCGGCCTCAACGAGGCCCATGGTCCGCAGATGATCGGTCCGGGGGTGGCCGACCGTGTTGGCGGCCATGTCCGAGAGGATGAGATCGGCGGGGCCGCCCAGCGCCTCCTTGAGCCGCGCCGGCGCCGCCTCGTCCATGAAATCCATTTCAAGGATGATCGCGCCCTCGATGGGATCGGTCGGAAGCAGGTCGATGCCAACCAAGATCGCGCCTGGCAGACGCCGGCTGACGACCTGGGTCCAGCCGCCCGGGGCGATGCCGAGATCGAGGACGCGCCTGGCGCCCTTGAGGAAGCCGAAGCGCTCGTCGAGCTCGATCAATTTGTAGGCGGCGCGCGAACGGTAGCCCTCGGCCTTGGCGCGCTTGACATAGGGGTCGTTGAGCTGGCGCTCGAGCCATCGCGTCGAGCCGACCTTGCGCCCCTTGGCGGTCTTGACCCGGGTCCTCAGGCCACCGCTGGAACCGGTCGGGGAGCGGCTCACTAAATCCTCCCCTGCTTTTGCAGGGGAGGGGGGCCGCGTGAAACGCGGTGGAGGGGCCTCTTGGGGCGAAGGGCCCCTCCACCATGCTTCGCATGGTCCCCCTCCCCCGGAAATCCGGGGGAGGATTCAGGAGGACTTTTCATATTGCGTGGCCGTCGCGGGCCATGAGGGCGCGCAATATCCCTTCGCGAATGCCGCGGTCGGCGACGCCCAATGTCTCGGCGGGCCAGATGTCCATGATCGCCTCGAGGATCGCGCAGCCGGCGACGACGAGGTCGGCGCGCTCGTGGCCGATGCAGGGGAATCTGGCGCGCTCCTCCTGGTTCATCCCCGAGAGGGTCTTGCTGATCCCGCGCATCGCCCCCGCCGGCATCATCAGCCCGTCGACCGCGCGCCGATCGTAGCTCGGCAGCGCCAGATAGACGCTGGCGAGCGTGGTGACGGTGCCGCTCGTCCCCATCAATCGGATGCCGTCGCGGCCTTTGGGGAGCAATTCGGTGAAATGGCGGAAGGCGTGGCGGACGCGCTCGCGCATCCGGCCGTAAGCGGCGAGCCGCTCCTCGACGGTGGCGAAGTCGCGGCCCTCGCTCTCGGTCAGCGATACCACGCCCCAGGGCGCGCTCCACCAGCATTTGATCCGGGGCTCGCCGCCGTCGGTGTCGATCAGCACCAATTCGGTCGAGCCGCCGCCGATGTCGAAGATCAAGGCGGGCCCGTCGCCGGGCTCGAGCAGGCGATGGCAGCCGAGCATGGCGAGCCGCGCCTCCTCCTCCGGCGCGATGATCTCGAGGCAGATGCCGGTGTCGCGCTTCACCCGCTCGACGAAATGTCGGCCGTTGACGGCGCGCCGGCAGGCCTCGGTCGCGACCGAGCGGGCGAGGGAGACGTGACGGCGCTTCAATTTCTCTGCGCAGACGGCGAGCGCGGCGACGGCGCGGTCCATCGCGCCCTCCGAAAGCTTGCCCGAGGTCGCCATGCCCTCGCCCATCCGGACGACGCGCGAAAAGGCGTCGATCACGGTGAACCCGGCGTCGGTCGGGCGCGCGACGAGCAGCCGGCAATTGTTGGTGCCGAGATCGATCGCGCCGTAGGTGTGGCGGGACGCCCACCGCCGTCGCGGCGGGAGGCTCGGGAGGACCGCTTGGGCCGGTTCCGGGACCGGCGCCAGCGGGGCCGGGACGGCTTGCTGCGACATTCCGGGACTTCTCATTCTGTTTTCATTTCGGGAGGCGAAAGCCGCCCTCTGACTTGGCGCCTTTGTACATGAGCGGGGAGAAGGGGGCAAGAACGTCCACTTTCGCGCCCGGATATGCGCTCTGGGACCATGTCGAGCGCGTGCAGAATCGCAAAGTTCCGCAGGGCAATCAAGGCGCGCCGCTCCGGCGGGCGGACGGCAAAGCGGTGGAGCCCGAACGGGTCGCGGCGTTGACAGGCCCGGCGCCCCTGCCTATCTCGCGGCCCCTGCCGATTGCCCCGTCGTCTAACGGTAAGACTACGGACTCTGACTCCGTCTATCGAGGTTCGAATCCTCGCGGGGCATCCAGCTTTTCCGCATTGACGCACCGCCGCCAGCGCCTAATTTGCGCTCTGGAATTCCCTTGCGCGGAGAAGAAGATGCGTCCTTGGCTCCCCATTCTCGCGCTCGTCGCTTCGGGGCTTTCCTCGCCCGCCTGGGCCGACGTCACCGCGCGCTACGCGGGGGCCGGCAAATATGCGGCGACCATGAGCGTCGCGGTCGGCGACGGCGGCCAGGTTCGCGCCGAAGCCGGGCCGCCCAACAATGCCTCCCAGCGTGTCGTGCTGATCCGACGCGAGGGCGTCGACTATGTCTCCGGGGCCGATGCGGAAGGCCGGTTCGTCGCGCGCACGGAAGATCTTTTCGCGCTCGTGGAGGAGATGATCCGGACCTCGATACCGCAAAGCGCGCGCACCGCGATTCGCACCGCCGCCGACATTCGCGTCGAGATCGCGCCGGGCGGCATGGAGACTATCGCCGGGCGCGAGGGCCGCGTCTACCGGATCACGCCGATCGCGCCGCCGACGCCGCGCCCCGCCGCGCAAGGCGGCCAGGAGCGGCAAGGCGCCGAAATGCCGCAGATGCAGCCGCTGGAGATCGTCATCTCCGAGGATCCCGAGCTCGCTCCGGTCGGCCGCGAGATGGCGCGACTGTTCGAGAGCGGCAGCGGCCTGGTCGATGCGGTCATGGGGACGCGGCCGGCGGTGGCCGGCCAGATTCGGGAGCTGCTCGCCCGCGGCACCCTGATCCGCTTGGCCGACGCACTCCGCCTGCGAAGCGTCAGCTCCGACGCAATTCCCGACAGCGCCTTTGCTTTGCCCGGGCCGGTGCTGACCCGCGCCGAGCTTCGCGAGCGTATGCCGGCGCCACTCCCGGACGCCGATGCCGACACGGACATGGACGCCGACTAGCCACCGCCGCGCCGCTGGCGCTATGGCCGCCGGCATGGACGACCTTCTGCGCCAGGTGCTGGAAGCGGCGGCGCCGTATCGCGCGGCGGGCAAGGTCGCCGATTATATTCCGGCGCTGGCCAAGGTCGATCCGGACAAGCTCGGGATCGCCGTCGCCGACAAGGAAGGACGCGTCTCGGGCGCGGGCGATTGCGACGAACCCTTCTCCATCCAGTCCATCTCCAAGGTGTTCACGCTGGCGCTTGCGCTCGGCCGGGTCGGCCCGGCTTTGTGGGACAAGGTCGGGCGCGAGCCCTCGGGCTCGGGCTTCAACTCGATCGTCCAGCTCGAAAGCGAGCGCGGCAAGCCCAGGAACCCTTTGATCAACCCCGGCGCGATGGTGGTGACCGATCATCTGATCGGCGACCGTTCGGCCGGGGATGCGATCGCCGATCTGCTGGCGCTGCTGCGGGCCCAGGCGCGCGACGAAAGCATATGCGTCGACGAGATCGTGGCGGCGTCGGAGGCCGAGACAGGCGCGCGCAACCGCAGCCTTGCCTGGTTCATGAAGAGCTTCGGCGTTCTTTCCAACGACGTCGAGACCGTGCTCGCCGCTTATTTCCGCCAATGCGCGGTGGCGATGAGCTGTCGGCAGCTGGCGCGCGCCGGCCTGTTCCTCGCCTTCGACGGGCGCGATCCCGAGACGGGCGAGCAGGTTATCGCCTGGCACCGCGCGCGAAGGATCAACAGCGTGATGATGCTCTGCGGCCATTACGACAATTCGGGCGAGTTCGCCTTCCGGGTCGGCCTGCCCGGCAAGAGCGGCGTCGGCGGCGGCATCCTCGCCATCGCGCCCGGCCATGGCAGCATCGCGGCCTGGTCGCCGGCGCTCAACCCGGCCGGGACGAGCGCGGGCGCCGCCGCGGCGCTCGAGGCATTGGTCGAGCGGACGGACTGGACCGTCTTTACCTGAACCGAGCAAGCCAAGCTGGGCCGCGGCGCTGTCCGAACCAAGGTCGGCGGAGCGGCGGAGCCAGTCGAGGGCCGCGATCATGCCTCAGCGTTCGTGGAGATAATAGCGGTCGGTGGCCTTGAGGTCGTCGTCTAGCTCGTAGACGATCGGCTGCCCGGTCGGAATTTCGAGGCCGACGATCTCCTCGTCGGCAATCGCCGAGAGATGCTTGACCAGCGCCCGGAGCGAATTGCCGTGGGCGGAGACGATCACCCGGCTCCCGTTGCGCAGCACCGGCGCTATCCTTTCCTCCCAATAAGGCAGGACGCGCTCGATCGTGTCCTTGAGGCTCTCCTGGGTGGGAATGGCGATCCCGGCATAGCGGCGGTCGTTGGTGAGGTCGAAATCGCCCGCCGGCTCGAGCGCGGGCGGCGGGATGTCGAACGACCGGCGCCAGGTCCTGACCTGCTCCGCGCCGTGCCTGGCCGCGGTCTCGGCCTTGTCGAGGCCGGTGAGGCCGCCATAATGGCGCTCGTTGAGCCGCCAATGCTTCTCTTCGGGGATCCACAGGCGGCCCATCGCCTCCAGCACGACATGGAGCGTCTTGATCGCGCGGGTCTGCAGGCTGGTGAAGGCGATATCGAAATCGAACCCCTTCGCCGCCAGCAATTCGCCGGCCGCCTTGGCTTCCCTTTCGCCCTGCTCCGTCAGCGCGACGTCCCACCAGCCGGTGAATCGGTTTTCGAGGTTCCAGGCCGATTGGCCGTGGCGGATCAGGACCAGGCGAGGCACGAATCTTACCCCTTATCGCGATAGGCCCCGATCCGGTCGATCACGGCGTGGAGCGCGTCGAGGCTGGCGCGGGCGAGCAGGCGGCAGCGGTCGACCGACCAGCCGTAGACCGGGTCGGGCAAATCGGCATTGTCCTTGAACGGCATTTCCAGCGTCATCGACACCGCGCCGTAGCGCTCGGCGAGCTGGGCGGTGGACATCGATAGGTTGGCCTGGCCCGGCGCGGGAATCTCATAGCCCTTGTCGGTCTGGAAATCGGGCGTCGCCGCCAGCAAAGCGGCGGCGAAGGCGTCGAACAAATCCTGCTGCTCCTGCTTCCACGAGGGCACACCCTCGAAGCCCGCGAGGAAATTGGCGGCAATCGCCTCGTCGCCATGGATGTCCATCGCGAAATCGACTCCAATCCTGTCCATCTCGGCGCGGACGCGGAACACTTCGGGGCTCTTTTCGAGGCTCGGAGCGTGCCATTCGCGGTTGAGGTTTATGCCTGCGGCATTGGTTCGCAAATGGCCGCGGAAGGAGCCGTCGGGATTCATATTGGGAATGATGTGGAAGCTCGCTTTCTCGCGCAGCCGCCGAGTCACCGGGTCGGAATCGTCGAGCAGGCGCTCGAGCGCGCCCTCCATCCAATATTCGGCCATGGTCTCGCCCGGATGCTGGCGCGCGTAGAGCCAGACCTGCAAAGGCCCGCCCTCGAGCTTGAAATAGTCGATCTCCCGCCCGTCGAGCGTCTGGCCGAGCGAGCGAAACTGCACGCCCGGGACGTCGGCGACCGAAGCGACCAGATCGTGGTGCCGTTCCATCGTGTAGGGCGCGAAATAGGCGATCCAGACGCTGTCGGACGCCGGCGTGAGGCTGATCGTCAGCACGCCCTCGGCATAAGAGGTGTCGATGCGGCGCCATTCTTCGCGGTCCTCGGAGAGGCAGGCGCGGTAATCCTCCCAGCCGAGCGGATAGGCCGCCCCGGCGCAGTTGAGGATGCGAAGCGTGAGCGCGCGGCCGCCGCCGCCGGTCAGCCGAAAATAGAACCATTGATAGAAATCGGATTGGTGGTCCTTAACGATTTCAAGGCCCACGCTGTCGCCGTCGATGGCGACCAGACGAATATTGCCGCCGTCGAAGGCGCTCGAAATGGAGACTGTCATAGGATCCTTGGAAAAGTCGGGGGGTCAGCGCACCCTGATAGTGCGGCCCGACTCTCCGGGGAAGTCCCGAAACAAGGCATGCGCGAGGCGGGCCGACGCGGCGGCGCGGGTCGCCAGCGGCGCATCGGCGCGGGCCTCGGTCATTGCCCGCCCTTCCCAGGCGACGGTCGCGTCCGAGCGGCGCTGGATGCGGACGCTCAGCTGGGTCGCGACGATCTCGTTGGGGCCGCGCCCGCCGACCGGGATGGTGACTCCGCCGCCGACGCCGACACCGCTGCGGCGCCCGTAGCTTCCGGTGCCGCCGCCGATGCCGATGCTCAGACCCGAGCCCCGCGCCGCCGCGCGCGATTGCTGAGTGACGCCGACCAGGGCCACCTGCTCCGAGCGCGCATTGCCTTGCACGACGGTCCAGCCCAGCCGGGTCAGCTCGCGCTCGACCGAAGCCGAGATCTGCGAGAATTCGAGGCTCCCGGCGTCGCGCGGGTCGACCGGCTCGACCGCGATCTGGGCGCGCGCGATCGGCTGACCGAGATGGAAGCGGGTGATGGAGGCGCCCGTGGAGGCATTGTCGGTCGCGCAGCCGGCGGCCAGCGCGAGGGAGGAGAAAGCGGCCAGCCCGGATAGAAATTTCTTCATGACCCACCTCGTCCTTGATCAGGGAGACTGTATAGGATGTGTAACGAGTTTAACCGGGTTTTGCTGCATTCGATAGCGCGGGAGCGTGAATGACCCAAGCCAAGACAAGCGTGCTGGTCACCGGCGGAGCGGGCTATATCGGCAGCCACGCGGTGCTCGCCTTGCTCGACGCAGGGTGGCCGGTCGTCGTGCTCGACGATCTTTCGACCGGATTTGCATGGGCGGTGCCGCAGGGCGCGATCTTCGCGCGGGGGGATGTCGCCGACGCTTCGCTCGTCGCCGAGCTCATCGCCGCGCACCGGATCGGCGCGATCATGCATTTCGCGGGCTCGGTGGTCGTGTCCGAATCGGTCGAGAGACCGCTCGATTATTATAAGAACAACACGGTGAAGAGCCGTGCCCTGATCGAAAGCGCGGTCAAGAGCGGCGTCGGGCATTTCATCTTTTCCTCGACCGCCGCGACCTACGGCATCCCCGAGGCGGTGCCGGTGTCCGAGGAGGCGCCGACCGAGCCGATCAACCCTTATGGCTGGTCCAAGCTGATGACCGAGCGGATGCTGCGCGACGCGGTCGTCGCGCATCCGCTCAATGCCGGCATATTGCGCTATTTCAACGTCGCCGGCGCCGATCCCCGGGGCCGCGCCGGTCTCTCCAGCGAAAACGCGACCCACCTCGTCAAGGTCGCGGTCGAGGCGGCGACCGGCAGGCGCGGCCATGTCGACATTTACGGCGAGGATTTCGACACGCCCGACGGCACCGGCGTGCGCGATTATATCCACGTGAGCGACCTTGCCGCCGCCCACGTCGCCACGCTCGAGCGGCTGATCGCGCACCGGAGCGAGAGCCTGCTGCTCAATTGCGGCTACGGGCGCGGCTTTTCGGTGCGCGAGGTGCTGGACAGCGTCGACCGAGTCACCAATGTGCGGATCGAGCGCCGGATCGCGCCGCGCCGCGCGGGCGACCCACCCTCGGTGATCGCCGACAATCGCAAAATCCTCGCCACCCTGGACTGGCGCCCCGAGCGCGACGATCTCGACACGATCGTCGCCGACGCCCTGGCCTGGGAGCGCAAGCTCGCCGGGCGCCGCTGAGGGGTTGCCGCAAGGCCGCCGCCATGGTTTCTTCGCCCGGCCATGATTCGAAACAAAAGGATGAACGACATGAAACGCCTTTCCCCGGCCTTGCTCGCGGCCGGCCTGATCGCGCTGGCCGGCTGCGGCGACCCCCCGGCCAACAACATGGCCGCCAACATCGTCAGCAACGACGTCTACGATGTCTCGCCCGACGATCTCGGCGCCGGCAATCTGCTCGGCAACGAAGGCTCCGGCAACGAGTCGGGAAGCAATGCTTCGGGCGGCGCCAATGCCTCGTCCAACGCCTCGGGCAATGCGCATTGATTTTCCGCGCTTCAAGGGGACGGTCACTTTCTGATGACTGTCCCCATCATTCCTGGCGCGCCGGCCTCAAGCTTGACTTGAGAGGCCGCGCCCCTTAGGGGGGCGCCTCGCATTTCAGCAGACAATCGACCAAGAAACAGGCAGGCGTTCCAGGCCATGAAGATCCGCAATTCATTGAAGTCCCTCAAGTCGCGCCATCGCGACTGCCGCGTGATCCGCCGCCGGGGCCGCACCTACGTCATCAACAAGACCAACCGCCGCTTCAAGGCGCGCCAGGGCTGACGCTCGCGTGGCCGTGACCGCCGTCGTCTTCGACGTCGGCAACGTCCTTTACGGCTGGGATCCCGATTCCTTCCTCGTTCGCCAGATCGCCGACGACGACGCGCGCCTGCGGCTGATCGAGGAGGTAGACATTTATGGCTGGCACGACACACTGGACGGCGGCCGGCCCTATGACGAGGCCGCGGCCGAGCTCAGCGAGAAATTCCCCGAATATGCGGCGCTGATCGCCGCCTGGGGCGAGCGCTTCGGCGAGACCATCACCGATCCGGTGCCCGGCGTCCACGAGATCGTCGCGGAGCTCCATGAAAAAAGCGTGCCGCTCTACGCGATCACCAATTTCTCGGCCGATTTCTGGAAGCCCTTCCATGAGAAGGAGCATGTCTTTTTCGCGCATTTTCGCGACATCGTGGTTTCGGGCGAGGTCAAGTTGCTCAAGCCCGATGCCGCCATCTACTATCTCGCGCTCGACCGCTTCCGCCTCCGACCGGACGAGGCCTTGTTCATCGACGACCGCCGAATGAACGTCTTCGGCGCCGAGGCGGTCGGCATGAAGGCCCACCTCTTCACCGACGCGCAGGACCTGCGCGCCCGGCTCGAGGCCGAAGGCCTGCTCTGACAAAAGGAACCTCCCACCGCGCTCGCGCTTTGTTTCGGGCGTGAGACAAAGGTGGCCCGAAAAGCTCTGGATCGTCCGACACGGGCAAAGCGCCGGCAATGTCGCGCGCGACGCGGCGCACGAGGCGGGCCTCGCCATGATCGACATCGCGCTGCGCGACGTCGACGTTCCGCTGAGCGCCCTTGGCCACGATCAGGCCCGCGCGCTCGGCCGCTGGTTCGCCGCTTTGCCCGAGACGGAGAGGCCCGAGGTCGTCCTATCCTCGCCTTATGTCCGAGCCCGCCAGACGGCCAAGGCGATCTGCGAAGCGGGCGGCGTCACCGATGGGGCGCGCCAGCCGGTCGTCGACGAGCGCCTGCGCGAGCGTGAGTTCGGAGTGTTCGACCGCCTGACCACCAACGGCATCCGCGAGAAATATCCCGAGCTTGCCGAGCATCGCGCGCTGCTCGGCAAATTCTATCACCGCGCGCCGGGCGGGGAGAGCTGGGCCGACGTCATTCTGCGCCTCAGGGGCGCGCTCGACACGATCAGCCTCCATCATGCCGACCGTCGGGTGCTGATCGTCTGCCACCAGGTCGTCGTTTTGTGCCTGCGTTATATCCTCGAGGAGATGGACGAGGCCCAGATCCTGGCGATCGACAAGGAAGGCGACGTCGTCAATTGCGGCGTCTGCGAATATGAATTCGAACCGGACGACGACAAGGCCTGCGCGCCGAAGTTGACCCGTTATAATTTCGCCGCGCCGCTGATCGACGAGGCGGCGCCGGTCACGTCCGAGCCCGACGCGATGGTCGCCGCGCGATGAGCGGGCCGGCCCGGCTCGACGCCGATTTGCTCCGATCCTTCCCTTTGCCCGGCCTCGACGAGGACGGCGACAAGGAGGAGCGGGGACGGTTTCTGATCGTCGCGGGCAGCCGGGAAGTGCCTGGCGCCGCTTTGCTGGCCGGTGTCGCGGGCATGCGGGCGGGCGCGGGCAAGCTCCAGATCGCGACCGCGGCGAGCATCGCGATCCCGCTCGGCATCGCCATGCCGGAGGCGCGGGTGATCGGCTTCGCCGAGACGGTTGAGGGATGCCTGGCGCCCGAAGCCATCGCGCCGATCCTCAACCTGATCGAAGACGCGCAGGCGGTCACCATCGGCTGCGGCCTGCAACATGGCGACGCGCTCGACGACCTGCTCGACGCCTTGTTCGCGAGCGGCCACGACAGCCCGCTCATCCTCGATGCGGCGGTGCTGGGCTCGCTTGCCGGGCGCGCCGCGGCGCTTCGCGCGTGTCGGGCGGGCGCGATCCTCCTTCCCCACAGCCGCGAGATGGCGCGCCTGCTCGAATGCGAAGCGGGCGAGGTCGAGCGGGAGCCGCTGGCCGCGGTGCGGCGAGCCGCCGAGCGCTATGCCGCGGTCTCGCTGGTCAAGGGCGGGCGCTCCTTCATCGCCGCGCCCGACGGCCGCGCCTTCTGGTTCGAAGGCGGCGGTATCGGCCTTGCCACCTCCGGCTCGGGCGACGTGCTGGCGGGGATCGTCGGCGGCCTCGCCGCGCGCGGCTCCGATCCGCTGACCGCGACCCTGTGGGGCGTCTGGCTGCATGGTGAAGCGGGTCGAATCCTCACCGGCCGCGTCGGCCGCGTCGGCTTCCTCGCCCGCGAAATCCCGGATCTGGTCCCGGGACTGCTGAATGGGGACAGTTACTCGTAACTGTCCCCGGTAACTGTCCCCTAATCCTTGTGCCGGTCGAGCTCGTCGCCGATCAGGCGGGCGACGTGGACGACGTTGGTCGATCCGGGCACGCCGAACGGCACGCCGGCGGTGACGATGATCCGGTCGCCGGCTTTGGCGAGGCCGTGGCGCAGCGCCATCCGCTTCGATTTGCCGACCATCTCCTCGAAGCTGTGGACGTCGCGGGTGCGGACCGCGTGCGCGCCCCACAATATGCCGAGCTGCCGCGCGGTCTTGAGCGAGGGCGTCAGGACGAGCAGGGGCACGGTCGGCCGCTCGCGGGCGACCCGACGCGCGGTCGATCCCGAGCTGGTGAAGCAGACGATTGCGTTGGCGCCGACGGTGCGGACGATGTCGCTCGCCGCCCGCGCGATCGCGTCGTTGGTGGTCGCGTCGGGCAAGGTCTCGGTGAAATGGACTCGGGCATAATGGGTCGGGTCCGATTCGGCGCTGGTTGCGATCCGGTTCATCATCTCGACCGCTTCGCACGGATATCGGCCCGAGGCGCTTTCGGCCGAGAGCATGATCGCATCGGCGCCGTCATAGACCGCGGTCGCTACGTCCGAGACCTCGGCCCGGGTCGGCGAGGGCGAGGCGATCATCGATTCGAGCATCTGGGTCGCCACCACCACCGGCCGTCCCATCCTGCGCGCGCCTTCGACGATCCGTTTCTGCAGCGGCGGCACGTCCTCGGGCGGCATCTCGACGCCAAGGTCGCCGCGCGCGACCATCACCGCGTCGGCCAGCTCCAATATTCCCTCGAGCCGCTCGATCGCCGCCGGCTTCTCGATCTTGGCGAGTAAATTCGCCTTGCCGCCGATCAGCCGCCGCGCCTCGGCCACGTCCTCGGGCCGCTGGACGAAGGACAGTGCGATCCAGTCGACATGCTGTTCGAGTGCGAAGGCGAGGTCGGCGCGGTCCTTGTCGGTCAGGGCCGCGAGCGGCAGCACCACGTCGGGGACGTTGAGGCCCTTATTGTTCGAAATCGTGCCGCCGACCTCGGTCCTGGTCTCGATCCGGTCGGCGCTCACGGCCAGCACGCGGAAGGCGAGCCTGCCGTCGTCGACGAGGATGCGGGTTCCGGGCTCGACCGCCACGAATATCTCGCGGTGTGGGAGCGAGACGCGGGTCGAATCGCCGAGCGCCTTGGCGCGGTCGAAAAGGAAAAGCTGGCCGGCCTTCAGCTCGGCCTTGTCGTTCCTGAACCTGCCGACCCTGAGCTTGGGGCCCTGGAGGTCGGCGACGATCGTCGTCGGCCGGCCGAGATCGGCCTCGATCCCCCGGATCGCCGCGATACGCCGCGCATGATCCTCGTGGCCGCCATGGCTCATATTGATGCGGAAGGCGTCCGCCCCCGCTTCGACGAGGCGGCGGATCATCGCCGGCGAATCCGACGCCGGGCCCAGCGTCGCGAGGATGCGGACCTTGCGGCTGCGCGGCGCGAACCGGCTGGGCGTCCTCTGTTTCGTCGGCATGGCAAGCGGCAATAGCCGCTCTTCGCGTCAGTTCAACCCGCGAGGCCCCGCTCGTCGATATAGGCGTTGTCGAACAGCGCCCGGTCGGCGCCGGCGGGGAGCAGCCGCTTGCGCGCCTTGAGCCAGGCGTCGACATTGGCGCCATAGGCCTTCTTGACGCGCGTCGGGGTGTAGCCGTTCACTTTGCCCCAATGCTGGGTGTAGTCCATGCCCCTGGCTTCAAGCCGGTCGGCGGCGGCGGCGTAATAAGCGCGCGTGGACTTGCTGTCGACGCCGTCGATGCTGATCATCAGGCCGATGGGAAACTTGTTGAAGGCGAGCAGCGCCTTGGATGCCCAGACGTAGCGGCAGCCGAGCACGACCGGGACCGGGCCGGTTTCCTTGTAGAGCTTGATCAGCTCTTCCAGGGCCTTGCGGGCATCGGTGAGCGCCACGGCGATGCTGCCGCTGGCGACGTCGAGCAGCGGCGGCTTGAAGCCGTAAATCTGGCCCGACGTCCCGGTCTTCGACGAGGTGTCGAACAACTGCTTGGCCGCCAGCTTGGAGAAAGGCGGAATCACGCCCTTGAACGCGTCGAGGATCACGCCGAGGGTCGACAGCGCGTCGAAACCCGGGCCGATAGCCTTGGGATCCTGGGTGAGGCTGTAGGTGGGCACGAAGTTGGCGGGACAGTCCTGCCGGTAATTGGCCATCAGCAGGACCTCGTCGGTGGACGGATTGATCACCGCCTGGAAGAAATAGGGCTTGCCGTCGGCCTTGAAGAAATCATGGGCGGTGAAATCGAGCCCGCCGATCACCTTCCACAGCGCCTCGTCCAGCTTCGCGGTGCCCGGACGGGTCTTGAGCTGGTAGCGCGGCACCGTCTCGATGACGATCGATTCGATGATGCCGAAGCTGCCGAACGAGACGACCGCCGCGTTGAACGTCTCGTCATCGTCGCGCATCGGCGTCGCGCCGAGCTTGTCGATCCATTCTTTGGTCATCACCGGCCGGCTTTTGCGCTCGATCCAGAAATGGGAGTTCGCGGTGGGAACGACGTGGATCGCGACGATATGATCGTGCAGCGCGCCATGGCCGAGCGCCGATCCGTGGGTGCCGCAGGCGGTCGCGCCGACGATGGTCTGGCCATTCGCCGCGCCGGAGGTGAACAGCGACCGGCCCTGGCTCTTGTCCTCGATCGTCCGGTTCACGTCGGCGACGGTATTGCCGCACTGGAAGAGGTAGAGGCCCGCTTTCTGGTCGGCGGTGCCCGGATAGCCGGCATGGACGTCGCCGGCGCCGATCTTCATCTTGCCGGTCAGCCGATTGGTGCCGACCGCCCAGCCGCTCGTCGCCGGCGCCTTGGAGAGCGACCAGCGTGATCCCTGGGCGCGCAGCTTCATGCCGGGCTTCAGCCGCGCCTGGCCGATCAGCGCCTGGATCTGGGCGGTCGACTCCTTAAGGTCTCCGATGACGGTCTTGGGCGGACTCATGTTCGGAAAGTGAAGGCTCCAGGTGCCCTGGTTCAGCTGCTCTACGGTCTGGTGGAAGTTCTTCCACGTTTTCCCGGGGTCGAAGGTCGGCTGCTGCGCCATCAGCGGCCGCCGCCGTCGCCGCTGTTGCCGAGTTCGCTCTGCCCGGCGGCGTTCGAACATTCGTAGACGACGGTCGCCGGGGCGACCAGGCCGAGGCTGATCCAGCCGACGAAGCCCTGCCAGAAGCTGCGCCTGACGAGGACTCGGGAGAGCTGCTCGCGACCGTGGCATTGGTCCGCCAGGATAAAGCCCGGCCGCTGCGCCAGGGCGCCGGCATAGGAATCCGCCCGGACCTCGTGCGGTTCGCCGGCGATTTCCGGCGCCCGCGCCGTCACCAGAACCTGCATGCAGCCCGCCGTCGTCGCGAACAAGGCGCAGGCGGCGACAATCCTCAACTTTGCCATAGTCTCCCCGCTACTTGAGCATGACTTCGACGAGTCGCGACAATAGAGCCTAGACCTTGGTCCGGTTCCTGTACAGTTGGCCTGCAAGGGCCGACGCGGGAAGCGGCTTGAGGGCGCCGGCGCATATGCGTACAGCCACGCGCTCAACCCCGACTGATGGAGCGTGAATTGGCGGAAGGAAGCATTGCGGCCGACGAGCTCAGGCTGCTGATCGAGCGGATCGAGCGGCTCGAGGAGGAGAAGAAGGCGATCGCCGACGACGTCCGAGACGTCTATGGCGAGGCCAAGGCGCGCGGCTACGATCCCAAGACGATGCGCACGATCGTTCGCCTCAGGAAAATGGAAACCCACGACCGCCAGGAAGCCGAGGCGATCCTCGAAACCTACAAAGCAGCGCTGGGCCTCGCATGATGCGGGGCATCATGCGAAGCGCTGCTGGCTTGGGCCTGGCCTGAGCGATACCAGCTGGAAAGGTTGAACGGCGATGGCCGGCCACAGCAAATATAAGAACATCATGTATCGCAAGGGCGCGCAGGACAAGAAGCGCTCGGCGGTGTTTTCCAAGCTTGCCCGCGAAATCACCGTCGCGGCCAAGATGGGCACGCCCGATCCGGATATGAACGCCCGCCTGCGCGCCGCCGTCAACGCGGCCAAGGCGCAGTCCATGCCCAAGGACAATATCCAGCGCTCGATCGACAAGGCGTCCGCGGCCGATAGCGAGAATTACGAGGAAATCCGCTATGAGGGGTTCGGGCCCGGGGGCGTTTCGCTGGTGGTCGAGGCGCTGACCGACAACCGCAATCGCACCGCGACCAACGTCCGCACCGCTTTCTCCAAGAATGGCGGCAATCTCGGCGCCTCGGGATCGGTGACCCACGGTTTTTCGCGGCTCGGGCTGATCGAATATGCGGTCGCGGCCGGCAATGCGGAGAAAATCTTCGAGGCCGCGATCGAAGCGGGCGCCGAGGACGTCGAATCCGACGAGGACGGCCACCGGATCTGGACCAGCATCGACGATCTCCATCCCGTCGCCCGCGCGCTCGAAGCCGCCTTGGGCGAGGCGGAGAGCGTCAAGCTCGCCTGGCGGGCGCAGAATTCGGTCGAGGTCGGCGAGGGCGACGCCGAGCAGCTCCTCAAGCTGGTCGAGACGCTCGAGGGGGATGACGACGTCCAGACCGTCTGGGGCAATTACGAAGTCTCCGAAGAGGTGCTGGAGAAGCTCGCATGAGTCGCCGGGAGGAGAGGCGCTGACATGCTGATCATCGGCCTCGATCCGGGCCTTGGCTGCACCGGCTGGGGGGTGATCCGCGCCGAGGGGAACCGGCTGAGCCATGTTGCAAACGGGCAGGTAAGGACCGATCCCAAGCAGGCGCTCCCCGCGCGGCTGGTGAAGCTCGACGAGGCGCTGGGGCAGGTGATCGAGGCCCACGGCCCGTCCGAGGCGGCGGTCGAGGAGGTGTTCCTCAACGAGAATCCGCAATCGACGCTGAAGCTGGGGCAGGCGCGCGGCGTCGTCCTGCTCGCCGCCGCCCGGCGCGGGCTCAATGTGGGCGAATATGCGGCGCGGCTGGTCAAGAAGGCGGTGGTCGGGACCGGCGGCGCCGAGAAGGTCCAGGTCCATGCCATGGTCCAGCGGCTGCTGCCCGGCGCCAGGATCGCCGGCGCCGACGCCGCCGACGCGCTCGCGGTGGCGATCACCCACGCGCATCATCTCGCTTCGGCTCGGCGAGTCCCGAAGCCGTTCGCGTCGAGCGAAGCCGAGGGACGAACGGTCCGCTCCTAGAGCGAGTCCTTCGCCGCTCGCCGCTCAGCCAGCTCCTCGACCGAACCGGCGCGCATGAACGGGTTGGTCGCGCGCTCGAGCGCGATCGTCGTCGGCAGCGTGACCTCGCCGCGGTCGCGCGCCTCCCTCACCTCCGCGACCCTCTGCACGAGTACTTGGTTGTCCGGCTCCACGGTCAAAGCGAAAAGGCCGTTGGCCAAAGTATATTCGTGGCCGCAATAGATCCGGGTCTCCGCCGGCAGAGCGGCGAGCCGCTGCAGGGCGTCGTACATCTGCCCGGCATCGCCCTCGAACAGCCGGCCGCAGCCCATTGCGAACAAGGTGTCGCCGGTGAAGGCGACCTGCGCCGCCGGCAAATGGAAGGCGACATGGCCGGCGGTATGGGCGGGAATGTCGATCAGCTCGGCCTCGATCGCCCCGATTCGCGCACGATCGCCGCCGGCGACGATCCGGTCCATCTTCGAGACCCGCTCGGCCTCGGCCGGGCCGGTGATCGTGCAGCCGGTCGTGGCGCGGATCGCGTCGTTGCCGCCGGTATGGTCGGGGTGCCAGTGGGTGTTCCAGATCTGGGTGATGCGCCAGCCGCGCGCCGCCGCCGCCGCCAGCACCGGGTCGGCCACCGAGGGATCGACCGCCACCGTCTCGCCCGACGCCGGATCGTGGACCAGCCAGACGTAATTGTCGCTGAGGACGGCGACCGGGACGATCTCGAGCATCACCAATGGCCCACATTCGGCATCGACGCCCAGGGCTCGGCGACCGGCAGGTTGCCGCCTTTCTGGAGCAATTCGATCGAAATACCGTCGGGGGTCCGCACGAACGCCATCCGGCCCTCGCGCGGCGGCCGGTTGATGGTGACGCCGCCGGCCATCAGCCGCTGGCAGGTCGCGTAGACGTCGTCGACCTCGTAGGCGACGTGGCCGAAATTGCGGCCCTCGCCATAATCGGCCTCGTCCCAATTGTGGGTCAGCTCGATCTGTGCCTCCTCGTCGCCCGGCGCGGCGAGGAAAATCAGGCTGTATCGGCCCTGCTCATTGTCCATCCGGCGCACCTCTTCAAGCCCGAGCAGCGCGAAAAAGCGCAAGGTTTCAACGGGATCCGAGACCCGGATCATCGTGTGCAGATACTTCATTGCATTTCCTTCAACTCATCGACATAAATGCACGGTTCATCGACGCCATGCGAGGTGGATGTTGCCGGCGCTCCTTTGAGCCGCCGTGGTCAGGGAGTCTATATATCATGTCCGAAGTTTCGCAGGGCAATCGCAACATCCTCCTCATCGCGGCCTTGGTGCTTGCGATCGGCATCATCGCCGGCGGCTATCTGCTCGGCGACGGCTTGAGGCGCGCACGGATGGCCGACCGCGCCGTCACCATGCGCGGCCTCGCCGAGCGCGACGTCACCGCCAATCTCGCCACCTGGTCGCTCAATTTCACCGCATCGGGCACCGAGGCGGGCGAAGTCCAGGCCGAGATCGAGCGCGACACGCGCACCATCCAGGAATTCTTCCGCGCCGCCGGCTTCCCGGCCACCACGATCGCCGACCGCGGCGGATCGATCAACAGCTTCTACGACAGCAACCGCCAGGCCAATGTCGTCACCATCAACCGCAGCTTGCAGTTCCGCACCACCGACGTGATGCGGGCGCAGCGCACCTACGCCCGTCAGTTCGACCTGATCCGCAGAGGCGTCCAGCTTCAGGAAGGCTCGAACATGGGCTATAATTTCACCGGCCTGACCGCATTGAAGCCCGAGCTGATCGCCGAATCGATCCAGGACGCGCGGCGCGGCGCCGAGCGCTTCGCCAATGACAGCGGCACGGCGGTCGGCGGCATCCGCTCGGCCACGCAGGGCTATTTCTCGGTCGGCGCCCGCGACGGCGATTCGGCCTCGGAAGAAGGCGGCGGCGGCAACGATTCGCCGCTCCAGAAGGTGCGCGTCGTCACCACGATCGAATTCTATCTCGACTGAGGGCGGGGCGCGGGCGTAGCGGGCGCCGCGGCCGGGGCCGGCACCTCCACTTCGCGCAGGGTCGCGAGGCTCTCCAGCGCCTGGCGGCCGGCGTCGCTGGCGGGCGCGGCCGTAGCGATCCGGCGGTAGAGCCGCTCGGCCTCCTCCATATTGCCGGCGAGTCCGGCCAGGGTGCCGGCGAGCAAAAGGATGTCGGGATTGTCGGGCGCGAGCGCTCGGGCGCGGGCGATGTCGGTGCCGGCGCGCGAAAGATCGTTGCCGCGCCGGGCGAGCGCCGCCGAGAGATACCAGGCGAAGGGATCGCCCGGGACGAGCTGGAGCGCGCGGTCGATCTCGGTCCGCGCCGCAATGGGATTGCCGAGCGCGACCTGGGCTCGGGCGCGGTCGAGATGGACCTCTCCGCGCAGCTCGTCGGTGAGGCTGGGCGCCAGCAAGGCGGCGTCGAAAGCGGCGAGCGCGCGCGGCCCCTCGCCGGCCGCGACCCAGGAATTGCCCGCCTGCACCCAGAAATCGGCGCGGCGCGGGTCGTCCGCGGCTTCGGCCTCGCGCGCGGCCTGCTCGAAGGCCGCGGCCGCCGCCGGCCAGCGCTCGAGCGCGACCAGCGCGAGGCCGAGGCACTGGCGCGCGAGCAGGCCGCCGCCCTGAGCCTGCCAGGCATTGGCGGTCGCGACCGCCGAATCGGCGTTGGTGCGTATTTCAGAGGTGCAGGCGCGATAGCGGGCCTCGGCCGGGGAATCGGCCGGGCGCGCCGCGCGGGGGGAGGGCAAGGCCGGCGCGGCGGGCGCGTAGACCGGGGGCGCGGCGCGGCGCGGCGGCATCGGATCGGGCGAGGAGGGCAGGGACGGAGCCTGCGCGGCGGCGAGCGCCAGGAAAGAGAGGATCACAGCGACTCCGTGAGGGTCGAAATTGTGGCGATCAGCAGCGCGAGATCGGATTCGCGCGACAGGCGATGGTCGCCGTCCTTGACCAGCAGCATCTGCACGTCGGCTGAACGGATCAGCCGGGCCAGTTCGAGCGACCAGGTCCAGGGGACGTCCGGATCGGCCTGGCCGTGGAGCAGGCGGACCGGGCAATCGATCGCGATCGGCGCGTGGGTGAGGCGAAGCGCCTCGCCGCTCTCCCAAAAGCCGCGCGTCGTCACATAGGGCGCCTCGCCATAAGGGCTAGGTTCTTCCAGCCGCCCGTCGCGCAGGATCGTCGATTTCTGCTCTTGGGTGAAGCCCCAGGAGGTGAAATCGGGCGCGGCGGCGATTCCGACCAGGCCCGCGACTCGGTCGGGCCGGGCGAGCGCGGCGAGCAGCATCAGCCAGCCGCCCATCGACGAGCCGACCAGGATCACCGGGCCCGCCGCCACCTCGTCGATCATCGCCAGCACGTCGCCGCGCCAGCGGTGCAGCGTCTGCGCCTCGAAATCGCCGCTGCTGAATCCGCAGCCGGCATAATCGAAGCGCAGCATCGCCTTGCCCTCTCGCGCCGTCCAGGAGTCGAGCGCGACCGCCTTGCCGCCGTCCATGTCGGACGCGTAGCCGGGCAGGAAGATCAGGGTCGGGCCGAACCCCGGGCGGTACCGGTAAGCGAGGCATATCCCCTCGCCGATGTCGAAATAGTCGATGTCGGCCATGGCGGCCGCTTATCAGGGCGGCCGAACATTGGCGAGCCGGGCTTGATTAGGGACGCTAACGATTGGCGCGACGGAATTGTTGGCGATCTCTTCCAGTGAGAAAGGCAGCCAGGATCTCGCCGAAGCGGGCGGTCTGGTCGAACATGATGAAGTGATAGCTCGGCTCGACCGCGACGAAGCGGACGTCGGGCGCGGTGGCGTAGCCGCCGCGCATCAGCCGCCCGTAAGTCTCCTCGGGTGCATAGGGGTTCACCGCATAAACGATGGTGAGCGGGGTGCGCATTTGGGCGAGGGCGGGGCGCATGTCGGTGACGGCAGCCTCGTAAAGGGCGCGCGCGACCACGGAGCGGTCGGAGGCCATCGAATCCGCTAGGAGCATCGCTCGACCATCGGGCGTCTGAGTGAGCCGTGCAGCGGTGGCGGCCTGCTGGACGCGCCAGATTTCGTCGGTCATCGCGGCGATGCCGTCACGAAGCGCCGCCACCTGCGGCTCGACGCTGGCGGGGGTCGTATCGGGGCCAAACAGCATCGAATAGAAAGGCAGCGCGTCGACGATCAGGGCGCGCGAGACGTCCTGCGGATGACGCTGCGCGAGCATCAGCGCCAGCAGCCCGCCGATCGAATGGCCGGCCACCATCGGCCGCTGGAGCCGGTTGGCGGCGATATAGGCGTGGAGTTCCTCGACCACGGGCTCGAGCACCGGCCCTTGCGCGTTGCCGCGCGCCGGCTCGCCGCCGAAGCCCGCGATCTGGATCCGGTGCACGCGATAGCGTCCGCCAAGGCCCGCCACCGCCTGGTCCCAGACGCGCCGGCTCGAGGTCAGGCCGGAGATCAGGATCAGATCGGGGCCGGAGCCCTCGACCGTGACCGAGAAGCGGGTCGGCTGGGCCGTGGCCGCGAGCGGCAAAGCGGTGAGCAGGGCGGCGAGGAGGAATTTGAGCATGAGGGTCAGTCCTTTGAAAAAATTTCTTCGATCGAAAGCCCGAACGTTTCGGCGATCCTGAAGGCGAGCGGCAGGCTCGGATCATATTTGCCGGTCTCGATCGCGTTGACGCTCTGGCGCGAGACTTCGAGCCGTTCGGCGAGGTCGCTCTGGCTCCAGTCGCGCTCGGCGCGCAGCACCTTGAGGCGGTTCTTCACGCGCGCCACCGCGCGATCGCCCCGCTTACCCCGATCATGGCGAACCACAAGACGGTCACATGATAACCGGGAACGTGCGTCACCAGATCGAAATTCTCGAGGAAGCCCCAGATTGTCGCAATCGCCAGGGTCAGGCCGGTGGCGATCAGGATCTGCTTGACGAACAGGAAGCGCTGATATTCGTCCTGCGTCTCGACGACCAGCCGGAAGATCGTCCAGATCATGCCTATTACCGGCAGCGCCGGCAGGATCGCGAGACCATAAGCCGGGATGCCGCGCGGGGCCCAAGGCTGCTTCATCACCATGATCGCGCCCACCAGCACGATCACATAGAGAAGCCCGAAACCCAGAATGCGGAACGTGTAGCGGCGCATGGAAGCCGGCATCGTCATATCAATGGACCTTGTCTTAAAGTAAAGCTCCCTTTACAGTACCGCTCGCCCCTTGTCAAGGCTCCTTTACAACGCAGCGTCGGTTTTCTTGAACCGGCCCCGGCCCCCATCTATGGCGGCGAGGACCACCTCTGGAGCGCTCCCGCCGATGTCCGAAATCTTCTCGATCAAGCTGCCCGACGGATCGGTCCGCGAAGTCGGGCGCGGGGCGACGCCGGCGGACGTGGCGGCGGCGATCGGGCCGGGCCTCGCCAGGGCGGCGCTGGCGGCGCGGGTCAATGGCGAGGTGCGCGATCTCGCCCGGCCGTTCGAAGGCGATTGCGACCTCGCCTTGATCACGTCGCGCGACGAGGCCGACGCGCTTGAGCTCGCGCGCCACGATTACGCCCATGTCCTGGCCGAGGCGGTCCAGAACCTCTTTCCCGGCACGCAGATCACCTTCGGCCCGGCGACCGACGACGGCTTCTATTACGATTTCGCGCCGACGCCCGAGCGCGGGCCCTTCACCGAGGAGGATCTGCCGGCCATCGAGGCGGAGATGCGGCGCATCATCGCCGCCGACGAGAAACTGGTGCGCGAGGTCTGGACGCGCGACGACGTCCGCGCCTTCTTCGAGCGGCAGGGCGAGACCTTCAAGGCCGAATGGGTGATGGAGCTGCCCGACGACGAGCCGATCACCATGTACCGTTCGGGCGGCTGGATGGACCTTTGCCGCGGGCCCCACCTCGCCTCGACCGGCAAGCTCGCTCCCGACGCGTTCAAGCTGACCCGGGTTTCGGGCGCTTATTGGCGCGGCGACCAGAACAACCCCCAGCTCTCGCGCATCTACGGCACCGGCTGGCTCAACCGCAAGCAGCTCGAGGCGCATCTGGTGCGGCTCGAGGAGGCGGCCAAGCGCGACCATCGCAAGATCGGCCAGGAGATGGACCTGTTCCACCTCCAGGCCGAAGCGCACGGCTCGGTCTTCTGGCATCCCAAAGGCTATATCCTGTGGCGCCAGCTCGAAGCCTATCTGCGCCGCCGGCTCGACGCCGCCGGCTATCGCGAGGTCAAGACGCCGCAGCTGATGGACGCGCGCCAATGGGAGGCGTCGGGCCATTGGGGCAAATATCGCGAGAATATGTTCGTCGTCCCCGACGAGATTCCGGCCATTGAGGACGAAGGCCCGATCGTCTCGGTCGATGCCGATCTGATGGCGCTCAAGCCGATGAACTGCCCGGCCCATATCCTGATCTTCCGCCAGGGCATCAAGAGCTACCGCGACCTGCCGATTCGCCTCGCCGAGTTCGGCTGCTGCCACCGCAACGAGCCGCACGGCGCGCTGCACGGCATATTGCGGGTGCGCCAGTTCACCCAGGACGACGCCCACATTTTCTGCCGCGAGGACCAGATCGTCGAGGAGACTCGGCGCTTCTGCGACCTGCTCGACTCTATCTACCGGGACCTTGGCTTCGCCGATTATGCGATCAAGCTCGCGCTCCGGCCGGAGAAGCGCGCCGGCACGGACGAGATGTGGGACAAGGCCGAGCAGGATCTGCGCGACGCGGTCCACCTCGCCGGCCGCGACGGACCCGAATATGCCTGGGAGGAGCTGCCCGGCGAGGGCGCCTTCTACAGCCCCAAGCTCGAATTCCACCTGACCGACGCGATCGGCCGCACCTGGCAGTGCGGCACGCTGCAGCTCGATTATGTCATGCCCGGGCTGCTCGACGCCTTCTACATCGGCGAGGATGGCGAGAAGCACGTGCCGGTGATGCTGCACCGCGCGATCATCGGAACGTTCGAGCGCTTCCTCGGCATATTGATCGAGCATCATGCCGGCCGCTTCCCGCTGTGGCTGGCGCCCGTTCAGGCGGTGGTGGCGACGATCGTCTCGGAAGCGGACGATTATGCCCGCGAGGTCGCCGCTTCGCTCGCTGCCGCGGGCCTGCGCGTCGAAACCGACCTCAGGAACGAGAAAATCAACTACAAGGTGCGCGAGCACAGCCTCGCCAAGGTTCCGTATCTGCTCGTGCTCGGCAAGCGCGAGGCGGAGGAGCGCACGGTCGCGCTCAGGCCGCTCGGCGAGGGCGCGCAGCAGGAAGTGGTGGTGCTCGACGGCCTCGCCGCGCGGCTCGCCGCCGAGGCGCTGGCGCCGGATTTGCGGGACCCATCAAGGTAGTATTTTGATGGGTCCCTGCGCGGCTGATCGGGCACATCGGGCGCGAAATGCGCCTCCCTGGGCGCGGCCATCTTTCCTTCGGGCGCGTTATTGACTAGGTGGAGCGCTACTCAACGCTTCAGGAGAAACCAACATACGTTCCCCGCAGATCCGGCGACCTTCCGCCCCCCCGCTCCACGGCCCGCGCTTCAACGAATTCATCTCCGTGCCCAAGGTGCGCGTGATCGATGAGAATGGCGAGAATCTTGGTGTCCTCCTGACTCCCGAAGCGATCGAGCAGGCAGCGGAGGTCGGGCTCGATCTGGTCGAGGTCTCGCCCAACGCCGATCCGCCGGTCTGCAAGTTCCTCGACGTGGGCAAATATAAATATGAGGCCCAGAAAAAAGCCAATCTCGCGCGCAAGTCGCAACGGACGCAGGAGATCAAGGAGATCAAGATGCGTCCCAACATCGACGATCACGATTATGACGTGAAGATGAAGAAGGTTTTCTCCTTCATCGGCGAAGGCGACAAGGTGAAGATCACGCTCCGCTTCCGCGGCCGCGAGCTGGCCCATGGCGAGCTCGGCATGAACCTCCTCCAGCGCGTCCAGGCCGACGTCGCCGAGACCGCCAAGGTCGAGCAGCACCCGCGGATGGAAGGCCGGCAGATGCTGATGGTCCTCGCGCCGAAATAATTAGGGACTGTCCATATTTTCGGCCGTTGAGGGCGTTTTAACCCGCATCGGGCATAGATCGGCTCCATCGAGGAGCCCGATTTGTCCGTCCGGAAAGTCCACCTGATCGCCGCCGCGCGCCCCAATTTCATGAAGGTGGCGCCGCTCTGGCACGCGCTCCGCGCGGCGCCGGGCTTCGCGCCGGTGCTGGTCCATACCGGCCAGCATTACGATGCGAACATGTCGGGCGCGATCCTTCGGGATCTCGGCCTGCCCGATCCCGATTTCCACCTGGGCGTCGGCTCGGGGAGCCATGCCGAGCAGACCGGCCGGGTCATGATCGAATATGGCAAGGTGGCGCAGGAGCACCGGCCCGACTGGCTGGTCGTCGTCGGCGACGTCAACGCGACACCCGCCGCGGCCCTGGTCGGCGCCAAGCTCGGCCTGCGCGTCGTCCATCTCGAGGCCGGGCTTCGCTCGCGCGACCGGAATATGCCCGAGGAGATCAACCGGATCGCCACCGACGCGGTCAGCGAGGTGCTGTGGACTCCGTCGCCCGACGCCGACCGCAATCTGATCGCCGAGGGGGTCCCGCCGGAGCGGATTACCCGGGTCGGCAACATCATGCTCGACAGCTTCGAGCGCTGCCGCCCGGCGATTCTCGCGGCGCGCGAGCCCGAGACGCTCGGCCTCGCCGGCAAGCCCTATGCCGTGGTGACGCTTCACCGGCCGTCCAACGTCGATACTGCGCCCGCGCTGCGCCGCCTCGCCGCCTGCCTGAGCGAGGTTCAGCGGGGCGTGCCGATCGTCTTCCCGGTCCACCCGCGCACCGCCGCGCGCCTCGCCGAATTCGGCCTGGCCGAACCTCTGGCGGCGGCGGGCGTCCGGCTGATCGAGCCTTTGCCCTATATCCGCTTCATGAGCCTGGTCGCCGGCGCCGCTCTGGTCGTCACCGATTCGGGCGGCCTGCAGGAGGAGACCACCTATCTCTCCATCCCCTGCCTCACCCTGCGCGAGAATACCGAGCGGCCGATCACGATCGAGGAGGGCACCAACCGTCTCGCTTCCGCCGCCGATCTTCCCAGGCTGGTATCGCGCGCGCTGAACGCCGACCGGTCGCTTCTGCCCCGCCCCGAATATTGGGACGGAATGACCGCCGGACGCTGCGTCGAGGACCTCCGGCGCCGTTCGGGCGGGGGCCAAAGCTTCTCTTCGCGGGCCGCGGCCTGAAACGAGAAGACACGCTTTCCGTAACGGCAGCCGTCCGGGCCCGTTTCAAACTGCAACCATTCTGTTGCGGATTTGCAATGAAGGGCGCCAAAGCAACGGGAAATGGCGGGTTTTTCGCTGGCGGAACGGCCGCATTCGGAGTAGCTCTCCCCTCAAATATAAAGCTTCTGGGGAGGGAATTTCATGTCGAAGAGCTTTTGGCTGCTGTCCGCGGGCCTGACCGCGCTTGCCACGCCCGCTTATGCGCAGGACGATCCCGCAGCCCCCGCCGGCGCCGCCACGGTTCAGGAAACGCAAAGCGGCGAGCCCGACATCGTCATTACCGCGCAGGGCCGCCGCCAGATCCTGCAGGACGTGCCGCTCGCGGTCACCGCGGTCGGCGGTGAGGCCATGCAGAACAGCGGCGCCAACGATATCCGCCAGCTGAACCAGCTCGCCCCGTCGCTACTGGTCTCCTCGACCGGCACCGAGGCCAACGGCTCGGCGCGTATTCGCGGCATCGGCACGGTCGGCGACAATCCCGGCCTCGAAAGCTCGGTCGCGGTGTTCGTCGACGGCGTCTACCGCTCGCGCAGCGGCATCGGCCTCAACGAAATGGGCGAGGTCGAGCGGGTCGAGGTGCTGCGCGGCCCGCAGGGCACCCTCTTTGGCCGCAACGCATCGGCCGGCCTGATCCACGTCATCACCCGCCGTCCGGAGCTCGGCGATTTCAGCGGCTATGGCGAGCTTACCTACGGCAATTACAGCCAGATCCGCGCCGCCGGAGCGGTCAATGTGCCGCTGGGTGAGACGATGGCCGGCCGGATCGACGCCGTCTATGTCCACCGCAACGGCTTCTATCGCGTCGCCAACCCGACCGGCGGCACCGAGAGCCGGGTCAACGACCGCGACCGCCTGTTCGTGCGCAGCCAATTGCTGTTCGAGCCGAACGACAGGCTCTCCTTCCGTCTGATCGGCGACTATACCACGCGCGAAGAATCCTGCTGCGGCGCCGTCTATCTCGACCGCGCGACGACGCCCGAGATCGGCGATCTCAACAACCCCGCGGTGCCGCTCAGCACGGGTGCGGTGCCGCCGGCCAACGGCAACAACATCATCAACGTCCTGCGCGACCTTGGTCAGCCGCTTGCCGGGTTCAGCAATCCCTACGGCAGGACGATCTACATCAATTCGGGCCGCACCTTTGTCGGCAACACCGAGGATTGGGGCGTATCGCTCGAAGGGAATTGGGATCTCGGCGGCGCGACCCTCACCTCGATCACCGCCTATCGCGACTATACGTCGGGGCAGCCGGGCGACATCGATTACAGCCAGGTCGACATCCTCTACCGCGCCGATCCGGGCGTGGTCCGCCAGTTCCAGACGTTCACCCAGGAATTGCGGCTGCACGGCTCGGGCTTCAACGGCCGTTTCGACTGGCTGGTCGGCGCCTATTACGCCAACGAGGATCTGACGCTGACCGACAATTTGCGGTTCGGCAATCAATATGGCCGGTTCGCGAACTGCCGCATCGTTTCGGGCGGCGGGCTCGCCGCGCTCTATTCGCCGGCCTCGCCCGGCTGTCTCGCCGCGCGGCCCGCCGTCTTCGGCGCCGCGTCTCCCGCGATCTACGCCGGGTTCGACCGGCTGGATTCGATCAACGACCGCGGCACCACGCAAGACGTCTATGGGCAGAACAGCCGCAACTGGGCGTTCTTTACCCACAATATCCTGCACATCACCGACCAGGTCGATTTCACCTTCGGCTTCCGTTACACCAACGAGCGTAAGCGCTTCGACGCGACCTTCGGCAACGACAATACGGCGTGCCTGGCGCAGCAAGCGGCGCTGGGCGGCTTCCTCGGCGTCCCCGCGCTTGCGGCGGTGGCGGGCGGCCTGATCGGACTATCCTGCCAGGGCAATTCGACATCCGAACTCAACGGCGTCTCGATCAACGACCGCCGCAGCGAGGACGAATGGACCGGCACCGGCGTACTGTCCTGGCGACCGAGCAACGACCTGCTCCTCTACGCGAGCTATTCGCGCGGCTACAAAGCGGGTGGCTTCAATCTCGACCGCTCGGCGCTCAAGTCGCCGATCTTCCCGTTCGCCAGCACACCGGGCGGCGCTCAGGCGCTGGTCGGCAACCTCCAGTTCGATCCCGAGATCAACACCGCCTACGAGATCGGGATGAAATATTCGCGCGGTCCGATCACCCTCAACATCGTCGGATTCCGCCAGGATTTCCGTAACTTCCAGCTGAATACGTTCAACGGAACCGTGTTCCTGGTGCAGACGATCAACGGCTGCAGCAATCTGATCGGCGGCGATCTGGCGGACGAGGACCAAAATGCCTCCGCCGCCGGGTCGAACTTCAATGCCGCCGCTACCACTACCGGCGCCTGCGCGGCCGGCGACGTCACCCACGGCGTGCGTTCGGAAGGCGTGGAAGTCGAGGCCCAAATACGGCCGCGGCGCGATATGTCTCTCAACCTCGGCGTGACTATCGCCAATACCAGGTACCAGGACAATCTGGTCGGCAACTCGACCGGCGTGCCGCTCGACCCGGCGCTCCGCGAGCTGCCGGGGCAGCGCCTCTCCAACGCGCCGGGCATAGTGTTCACCAGTGCCTTCACCTGGACCCCCAGGCTCGGCAATTCGGGCATGACCGGCCTCTTCTACGTCGATGCCCGCGTGACCGACAGTTACAATACCGGATCGGACCTGTTTCCGCAGAAGGAGCAGGACGGCTTCGCCGTGTTCAACGCCCGCCTCGGCGTGCGCGGCGCCGGCCAGCGCTGGTCGCTCGAATTGTGGGCGCAGAATTTGTTCAACCAGGATTATGCGCAGGTCGCGTTCAACACGCCGTTCCAGGCCGGCACAACCTCGGCGCCGTTCGTCGACCCGAACTATCCGGGCGGTCGGCAGATCTTCTCGGCCTTCCTCGCCGAGCCCAGGACCTACGGCATCACCGGCCGATTCCGCTTCTAAGCCGCGGCCGGATCGGACAAGGCCCTCGCCGGAAACGGCGGGGGCCTTCTCTTTTGCTCAGGCGGCGCGGCGGCCGGCGGCGCTGCCTCCGGCTGCGGCTTCGCGCAGCCGTTCCTGCAGCGCGTGGAGCCGCTCGGGCCGGTCGATCTTCGCGCCCTTGGCGTCTGTCAGGTAGAAGACGTCGACCGCGCGCTCGCCATAAGTGGCGATGTGGGCGCTGTGGATGACGGCCTTGCTCTCGAAGATCGCGCGGGCGAGCTCGAACAGCAAGGCGGCGCGGTCGCGGGCATTGACCTCGATCACCGTGTAGCGGTTCGAGGCCCCGGCATCGATGAACACCGCCGGCTGGATCGGAAAGGCCTCGGCCCGCCGCAGGGGAAGCGCTCGCGCCGCGAGCCGTTCGGCCGAGGGCTCCTGCCCGTCCAGCGCCTTCAGCACCGCGGCCTCGAGCCGCTTCAATTGGTGCGGATCGGCGAAGGGCGCCCGGGCCATGTCCTGAACGAGGAAATTGTCGAGCGCCATTTCATCGCCGATCGTGTGGATGCGCGCGTCGATGATGTTGCCGCCGGCCAGGCTGATCGCCCCGGCGAGGCGGTAGAACAGGCCCGGCCTGTCCCTGGCGTAGACGCTGACCAGGGTCGCGCCGCGCTCGGCCTGGACCTCGGTGTCGATCGGCCTGGCCTTGCCCGGATCGTTCTCGACCCGGTCGATCAGCCGGGCGTTGCTTTCGAGCATCTCGATCGGCTCGGACAGCCAGTAGGAATCGGGCAGGCGGAAGATATAGCCGGCGAAGCGGCTCGCGCTCCAGCCCAGTGAAGCGAACAGATCGTCCTGGAGCGCCGCGATCCGATCCTTGCGGCCTTTTTGCTTGTGGCCGAGCCGGAGCAATTCCTCGGCGGCGTCGAACAGGCCGCGCAGCAATTGCCTTTTCCAGTCGTTCCACGTGCCGGGCCCGACCGCGCGTATGTCGACGACGGTCAGCATGAACAGGAGCCGCAGCCGCTCGAGGCTGGTCACCTGGCCGACGAAATCCTGGATCGTCTTGGGATCCGAAAGGTCGCGCTTGAAGGCGGTCGCCGACATCAGGAGGTGCCGGCGCACCAGCCAGGCGACGGTCTCGGTCTCGGCGTCGGTCAGTCCGAGCCGGGGGCACAAAGCGAGCGCGACCTCGGCGCCCAATTCGCTATGGTCGCCGCCGCGCCCCTTGGCGATGTCGTGGAGGAGAACGGCGGCATAAAGCGCGCGGCGCGAATTGATCTGCCTGAACAAGGCGGTGGCGAGGGGATGGTCCTCCTTGAACAGGCCGCGCTCGATCTTCGAGAGCAGCCCGATCGCCCGGATCGAATGCTCGTCGACCGTATAATGGTGGTACATATCGAACTGCATCTGGGCGACGACCCGGCCGAAATCGGGAATGAAGCGGCCGAACACGCCCGCCTCGTTCATCCACCTGAGGACCGTCTCGGGGTCGCGCGGGGAGGTCAGCACGTCGAGGAACAGGGCATTGGCGCGCGGGTCGGCGCGCACATTGGCATCGATCAGCTTGGCGTGGCGGCCGGCGGCGCGCATCGCCAGCGGGTGGATTTCGAGGCCGTGTCTGTCGGCGAGCGCGAACATCCGGATCAGGCGCAGCGGGTCCTGGCGCAGGAAATCCTCGTCGGGGATGGCGAGCCGGCCGCGGTCGAGCATGAAGCCTTCGAGCTTGCCCGGCCGCCGGCGGAAGGCGGGAAGGCCGAAGCGCCGGCCGCGTCCGGCGAACTTCTCGTCCATATGGGCGAGGAATATGCCGGTCAGGTCGCCGACCATCTTCGCGTGCAGGAAATAGTGGCGCATGAAGCGCTCGACCGAGGATTTGCCCGGCCGGTCGGCATAGTTCATCCGCTGCGCGATCTCGCGCTGATAATCGAAGGTGAGCCTCTCCTCCGCGCGCCCGGCGACCAGATGGAGGTGGCAGCGCACCGCCCACAAGAATCGCTCGGCGCGGTGAAACTGGCGCAGCTCCTCGGCCGAGAAGAGGCCGACCTCGACGAGCTCGTTCACGTCGCGCAGCCGGTAGGAATATTTCCCGATCCAAAACAACGCGTGGAGGTCGCGAAGCCCGCCTTTGCCCTCCTTGACGTTGGGCTCGACCACGTAGCGGCTGTCGCCCATCCGGGCGTGCCGCGCCTCGCGCTCGTCGAGCTTCTCCTTGACGTAGCCGGCGACCGAGCCGGCGGCGACCTCCTTCCAGAAGCGCGCGTTGACCTCGTCGTGGAGCGCCTCGTCGCCCCAGACGTAGCGCGCTTCCAATATCGCGGTGCGCACCGTCTGGTCGGCCGCCGTGGCGCGGATCAGTTCGTCGACGCTGCGCGTGCTGTGGCCGACGATGAGGCCCAGATCCCAGAGCAGATAGAGGATCGCCTCGATCGCGCTTTCGGTCCAGGCGGTCGGCTTCCACGGCGTCACGAAGGCGATGTCGACGTCGGAATGGAGCGCCATCTCGCCCCGCCCATAGCCGCCCACGGCCATGACCAGCAGCCGCTCGGAGGTCGTCGCATTGCCGCGCGGGTGGAGCTGGAGGGTGACGAAATCGTAAGCGAGCCTGAGGATCTGGTCGGTCAGGAAGGCATAAGCCGCGGCCGCCTCGGTCCCGGCATAAGGCTTGCCCTCGAGCCGGCGTGCGATCTCGGCGCGGCCCGCACCAAGCGCCTCCTTGAGGATGGTTGCGACGGCCTTGCGGTCCGCGCCTTCGATCCTTTCGGCAAGCGCGCGCCGGTCGATGATCTCGCGCTGGTTGGGGACGGCGGGGCGCGCGCTCATACGTCCTTGCCCGCCTGGAGGCGCTTGAGCCGGTAGACCAGCTCCAGCGCCTCGCGCGGCGCCAAACTGTCGGGCTCGATTTGGGCCAGCGCCTCGTGGACCGGGTCGACCGCCTTTTCCTCCGGCGGCGCGGCGGCGAACAAGGGCAGATCGTCGAGCCCGGCGGCGATGCCGCCGGTCGCGGCCCGGCCTTCCTCCAATTTGGCGAGCACCGATTTGGCCCGGGCCAGAACCGGCGCCGCCAGCCCCGCCAATTTGGCGACCGCGATCCCGTAGCTGCGGTCGGCTGGCCCGTCTGCGACTTCGTGGAGCAGGACCAGATCGCCCTTCCATTCGCGCGCGCGGACATTGTGGAGCGAGAGGCCGTCGAGCCGCTCGGCGAGCCGCGTCAGCTCGTGATAATGGGTCGCGAACAGGCAGCGGCATTTCGCACGGTCGTGGATCGCCTCGACCACCGCCCAGGCGATCGCCAGCCCGTCATAGGTGGAGGTGCCGCGTCCGACCTCGTCGAGGATGACGAAGCTCTTCGCCGTCGCCTGGGCGAGGATCGCGGCGGTCTCGACCATCTCGACCATGAAGGTCGATCGCCCCCGCGCGAGATTGTCCGAAGCGCCGACCCGGCTGAACAACCGGTCGACCAGGCCGAGCCGGGCGCTCGTAGCGGGCACGTAGGAGCCGGCCTGGGCAAGCAGGATGATCAGGGCGTTCTGCCGCAGGAAGGTCGATTTGCCGCCCATATTGGGGCCGGTGACGAGCCACAGACGCGACTCCTCCGAGAGCCTGCAATCGTTGGCGACGAACCGGACCCCGCTTTCCCTGAGCGCCTCCTCGACCACCGGATGCCGTCCCGCCGAGACCTCGAAACAGGCCTGCGCGTCGAAGCGCGGGCGGCACCAGCCGCCTTCGGCGGCGCGCTCGGCCAGAGCGGCGGCGACATCGAGCCGGGCGAGCGCGTCGGCCGCCGCGGCGATCGGCTCCGCCTGCGCGAGCGCCGCTTCGACCAGTTCATCGAAATGCGCGGCCTCGGCGGCGAGCGCGCGCCCGCCCGCCTCGCCGACCCGAAGCGCCTGCTCGTGCAGATCGGGCGCGTTGAACCGCACCACGCCGGCCAGCGTCTGGCGGTGGGTGAAGCCCGATTCGGCGGCCATCAACTTGTCGGCGTTCCTCGCCGGCACCTCGATGTGGAAGCCGAGCACATTGTTGTGGCGGATCTTGAGCGTCGCGATCCCGGTCTGGGTCCGGAAGCGCGCCTCGAGCGCGGCGATCGCCCGCCTTCCCTCGCCGCCGGTCGCCCGCAGCGCGTCGAGCGCGTCGTCATAGCCTTCGGCGATGTAGCCGCCTTGGGCCATGTCGATCGGCGGCGATGGCACGAGCGCGCGCGAAAGGAGATCGACCAGCGCGCCATGGCCGGTCAGTGCCGGCAGCAATTCGCTGAGCAGCGCGGGCGGTTCGGCGGTGCGGGCAAGGCGGTCGTGCAGCCGCCGCGCCTCGTCGAGCCCGTCGCGCAGCTGGCCAAGGTCGCGCGGGGACCCGCGGCCGGCGACGAGCCGGCCGAGCGCTCGGCCGATGTCGGGCAGCGCGCGAAGCTGCTTGCGCAGCCAGTCGCGAACCCCCGCATCGCCCTCGAACAGAGCGGCGAGATCGAGCCGCGCCTCGATCCTGGCGCGGTCGAGCAGCGGCGCGCCCAGATCCCCGACGAGCAGCCGCGCGCCGGCGCCGGTCACGGTGCGGTCGACCGAGGCGAGCAGGCTTCCGGCGCGGGTGCCCGAGGCCGAGAGGGTCAATTCCAGGCTCTCGCGGGTCGCCGCGTCGATCATCATATGGTCGCCCGAGGTGCGCGCGACCGGCGGCCGCAAATAGGGCAAGGATTCGCGCGCGACCTCGTCGAGATAGGCGAGCAGGCCCCCGGCGGCGCAAAGCGCGGCGCGGTCGAACCGGCCGAAACCGTCGAGCGTCGCGACCTCGAACCTTTCCTTCAGGCGCCGCTCGGCCGCAAGGCTGTCGAAGCCGGCCTTGCGGATCTCGGCGACGATGCCGGGAAGCGCTTCCGAAGCGATCGTTTCGGCCGCGCCCAGGCGCGCCAGCTCGGCATCGAGCGCGCCGGCGCCGACCGAGGCGAGCTCGAACCGCCCGGTCGAAACGTCGGCCGCGGCGATTCCGAAGCGCTCGCCCGCTTTGGCGATGGCGACCAGCCAATTGGCGCTGCGCGAATCGAGCAGTGCCTCCTCGGTCAGCGTTCCCGCCGTGACGACCCGGACGATCGCCCGGTTGACGACCGATTTGGCGCCGCGCTTCCTCGCCTCGGCCGGGCTTTCGACCTGCTCGGCGATGGCGACGCGGTGGCCGGCCCTTATGAGGCGCGCGAGATAGGCTTCGGCGGCGTGGATCGGCACGCCGCACATCGGGATCGGCGCCCCCTCATGCTCGCCGCGCGCGGTCAGGGCGATGTCGAGGTCGGCGGCGGCGATCCTGGCATCCTCGAAGAACAATTCGAAGAAGTCGCCCATCCGGTAGAAGAGCAGGCAATCCGGCGCCTCGGCCTTGAGCGCCAGATATTGCGCCATCATCGGCGTGGGTCCGCCGTCCGGTTTCATGCTCGTGGCCACGGATCACCGTTAAGGCTTTGCCTTGCCTCCGTCACGGCTTGAGTCCTAAGCGTGAGGCGAAAAGCAGGGAGAGCCCCAAGTGAGCGAAGGCAGCAACGTCAGATTCTCGGAAGCCGAGGCGCTCGAATTCCATTCGATGGGGCGGCCCGGCAAGATCGAGATCATCGCCTCCAAGCCGATGGCGACGCAGCGCGACCTGAGCCTCGCTTATTCGCCCGGAGTCGCCGTGCCGGTCCGCGCCATCGCCGAAAATCCCGACCTCGCTTACGATTACACCGCCAAGGGCAATCTCGTAGCCGTCATCTCCAACGGCACCGCCATTCTCGGCCTCGGCAATCTCGGCGCGCTCGCCTCCAAGCCGGTGATGGAGGGCAAGGCGGTGTTGTTCAAGCGCTTCGCCGACGTCGATTCGATCGACATCGAGCTCGACACCGAGGATCCCGAGGCGTTCATCAACGCCGTCGCCCTGATGGAGCCGAGCTTCGGCGGCATCAATTTGGAGGATATCGCCGCCCCCGAATGCTTCATCATCGAGCAGACGCTCCGGGAGCGGATGAACATCCCGATCATGCACGACGATCAGCACGGCACCGCGATCATCAGCGCCGCCGGCCTGATCAACGCCTGCTTCCTGACCAACCGCAAATTGAAGGACATCAGGGTGGTGGTGAACGGCGCCGGCGCCGCCGCCATCGCCTGCACCGAATTGATCAAGTCGATGGGCGTCCCGCACGACCATGTCATCATGTGCGACCGCAAGGGCGTGATCTGGCAGGGCCGCGAGGGGCTCGACCAGTGGAAGTCGGCCCATGCCGCCAAGACCGATGCCCGCACCCTCGAAGAGGCGCTCAAGGGCGCCGACGTCTTCCTCGGCCTCTCGGCGGCCGGCGCGCTCAAGCCGGAGATGGTCAAGGAGATGGCGAAGCAGCCGATCATCTTCGCCATGGCCAATCCGGATCCGGAGATCACGCCGCCCGACGCCAAGGCGGCGCGCCCCGACGCGATCGTCGCCACCGGCCGTTCCGACTATCCCAACCAGGTCAACAACGTGCTTGGCTTCCCCTTCATCTTCCGCGGCGCATTGGACGTGCGCGCGACGACGATCAACGACGCGATGAAGATCGCCGCCGCCAACGCGCTTGCCCAGCTCGCCCGCGAACGGGTGCCGGAGGAGGTCGCGGCGGCTTATGGCGGCAAGGCCCATGTCTTCGGGGCCGACTACATCATTCCCGCCCCGTTCGATCCGCGGCTGATGGAGATCGTGCCCGCGGCGGTCGCCCAGGCGGCGATGGATTCGGGCGTCGCCCGCCGGCCGATCGAGGATATGGACGCCTATCGCACCGCCTTGCGCTCGCGGCTCAACCCGACGACTTCGGTGCTGACCCTCGCTTATGAGGCGGCTCGCGCCAATCCGCGCCGAGTCCTGTTCGCCGAAGGGGAGGAGGATGTCGTGCTGCGCGCCGCGATCGCCTTCCGCGACGGCGGCTACGGCGTTCCCCTGCTGGTCGGGCGCGACAATATCTACGATCGGCTGCGCGACCTCGGCGTCGAGGACCCGCAATCGTTCGAGGTCTTCAACAGCCGCAAGCATCCGCGCGTGCCCGAGCTCGCCGACTTCCTCTACACGCGGCTCCAGCGGCGCGGCTATCTCCACCGCGAGCTCGAGCGGATCGTCAACCAGGACCGCAACATCTTCGCCTCGCTCCTGCTCGCCTCGGGCGAGGCCGACGTCATGATCACCGGAATCACCCGGCCCTACGCCCAGGCCTTCCGCCAGGTCCGCCGCGTGATCGATCCGAAGCCGGGAATCACCCCGTTCGGCGTCCACGTCATGGTCGGCAAGGCCCATACCGTCTTCATCGCCGACACGACCGTGACCGAGCGGCCCGAGCCGCACCAGCTGGTCGAGATCGCGATCAACACCGCCGCCATCGCCCGGCGCATGGGCCACGAGCCGCGCGTCGCCTTCCTCTCCTATTCGAATTTCGGCAATCCCGAGGGCAGCTTCCTGCAGCGGATCCGCGACGCGGTGAAGCTGCTCGACGCGCGCGGCGACGTCGATTTCGAATATGAAGGCGAGATGTCGCCCGACGTCGCGCTCAATCCGGCGATGCAGAAAATCTACCCGTTCATGCGCCTGACCGGCCCCGCCAACGTGCTCGTCATGCCCGGCCTGCAGACCGCCAACATCTCGGCGAAATTGCTCAAGGAGCTGGGCGGCGACGCGGTGATCGGGCCGATGCTGGTCGGAATGGAGAAGCAGGTGCAGATTGCGCCGATGTCGGCGAGCGCCTCCGACCTGGTGACGCTCGCGGTCCTCGCCGCAGGCCGCGTCGTGCAATAACCACCCACCTGGGTTTAACGGCGCCTCCTAGCGCGGATTGTCGCTGGTCGGGGCGCTGCGGCCGGCCTGGCCGACGGCGCCGATATTGCCGAACAATTCCTGCAGCAGGCCGCGCTGGCTGCCGAGCGTCGGCGTCTCCTCGCTGCTCGGGTTGATGTTGGCAATCAGCTCGAGGCCGGTGCGGTTGACGCTCTCGACGTTGCCGGCCTCATCGAAGCGGACGTGGAGGACGGTCTGCTCGGAGGGGCGCGGCATGTTGAAGGCGAGCTGGCGGGTGTTGCGCGAGACGTAATACCAGTCGCGCTGGTCGAACTGGCCGGTAAAGCTCGGCCGGCCGAGCGTGCCGATGACCGACTCGCGATTGTCGACGCCGGGCTGGACCGCGGTCACCAGGGTTTCGTCGAGGAGATGGCCCTGATGATCGATGATCCGCGTGCAGCCCCCGGTCAGCATCGCGCCCAAAGCGACGCACAAAAGGGCGCGCGATCCATGCCGGAATGTCATTGGCTTCAATCTCCTGATCGCCCGCAGCCGCCTTGCTCTGGTGGCGGCCGCCGGGCTTGACTAGCCTTCCCATTATGAACATCGCCCAACCGGCGCAAGCCGCGCGATGATCCGAGGCGCCCTCTTGTCCTTTCTTCAGCGCTTTTTCGGCGACCGACGCGACCGGGCCGCGCTCGCGCCGCTCTATGCCGCGATCGTCGCGCGCGGCCGCGATCCCTTCTGGTATCGCGAAGGGCGGGTGCCCGACACGATCGACGGCCGCTTCGACATGGTCGCTGCGGTGACCGCCCTGGTCCTGCTCCGGCTCGAGGCGGCGGGGGCGGACGGGCGCGCGCCTTCGGTCCTGCTCACCGAGATATTCATCGACGATATGGACGCGACCCTGCGGCAGATCGGCGTCGGCGACCATGCCGTGGGCAAGCATGTCGGCCGGATGATAAGCGCGCTCGGCGGCCGCCTCTCCGCCTTCCGCGCCGCCCGCGAAGACGGATCGTTCGGCGAGGCGGTGCGGCGCAACGTCTTCCACGAATCGCCGCCTTCGCAGGAATCCGTCGGCCTGGTCGCGGACCGGTTGAGCGGCCTGGCCGAGTCGCTCGACGCGGCGCGCCTCGATGAACTGATCAGGGGAACGCTGCCATGACCGCGCCCGAGTTCAGCCGGCCCCTTCGGATCGACACGCTGGGCGAGGCCGCGCGCCGGATGACTGTCGAGGCCGGGCAGGCGGAGCGAATCGGCCTCGCCCGCCGCTTCGGCCTGATCGGGATCGACCGCCTGACCGCGGACCTGGCGCTGACCCGCACCGGCGCCGACATCGCCATGGGCGGGACGCTCTGCGCCCGTGTCGTCCAAGCCTGCGTCGCGACCGGCGCGCCGCTCCCGGCCGAGATCGAGGCGCCGTTCGACCTCGAGTTCCGCCCGCAGCCCGACCCGGCGGAACGCGGCGACGAGGTCGAGCTGGGCGCGGCGGAGCTCGACATCATCTTCTACGATGAAGGGTCGATCGACGTCGGCGAGGCGGTCGCCGAGACCCTGCTGCTCAACCTCGACCCCTATCCGCGTGCGCCCGGCGCCGAAGGGGCGCTCAAGGAGGCCGGCGTGAAGAGCGAGGCCGAAGCCGGCCCATTCGGCGCGCTTGCGGGGTTGAGGGACAGGCTCAACAAATAGCGTCCTCACGCGAAGGCCGGGGCCCAGTCCATCCACCGGTGCCGCTGGACACGGCCTTCGCCGCGCCCCTCAGAACGGAACGTCGTCGTCCAGGTCGGTGTCGAAGGCGGGCTGGGGCTTGGATTGCTGGCGCGGAGCCGCGCCGCCGAAGTCATTGCCGCCGGCGCCCTCGCCATGATCCTCGCCGCCATAGCCGCCGCCCCCGCCGCCGCCGCGGCTGTCGAGCAGGACGAGCTCGCCGCGGAAGCGCTGCAGCACGACTTCGGTCGAATAGCGGTCGGCGCCCGACTGGTCCTGCCATTTGCGGGTCTGGATCTGGCCCTCGAGATACACTTTCGAGCCCTTTTTCAGATAGGATTTGGCGACCCGGCCCAGATGCTCGTTGAAGATGACGACCCGGTGCCATTCGGTCCGCTCCTGGCGGTTGCCGTCACGGTCCTTCCAGTTCTCGGATGTGGCGACGCGCATGTTCACCACCTCGCCGCCATTGTTCAGCGAGCGCACTTCCGGATCGTCGCCGAGATTGCCGACCAATATGACCTTGTTGACGCCCGCCATCTATATTCTCCCGAGACTCGTTTCCCCGGGCATAGGACAGCGCAATCTAGGCGGCAACCGGCGGATTACGGCGGGTCCAAAGCCAGCCGGCGGCGAGCAGCGCGACCATCGCGGCCTGGGCGAGCAGGGTCTCGAGTGTCGGGTAGATGCCGAGGATCGGGCTGCGCGGGAAGCCGGGCAGCGGCGACATCCCGACCAGCCCCGATTCCTGCAGCGCCGCGAAGCCCTTGCCGGCGAGCACCACCGCCAGCACCGCGATCAAGGCGGCGCTGTAGGCGAAGAATTTGGCGATGGGCAGTCTGGCGGAGAAGCGCAGCATCGCCCAGGCGATCAGCGCCAGCGCCGCCAGCGCCGTCGCGGTGCCGCCCGCCAAAGCGAGGCCCTCGCCCTGCCCGCCCATCGCCGCGAAGAAGATGATCGTCTCGAACGCCTCGCGATAGACGGCGACGAAAGAGAGGCCGAACAGGAACCAGGCCGAGCCGCGGCTCAGCGCCTTGTCGAGCTTGTCGCGGACATAGGCCTGCCAGGCGCCGGCCCGCGCCTTGCCGTGCATCCAGACGCCCACGAACAGAAGGACAAGGGCGGCGAGCAGCGAGCCGAACCCTTCGGTCAGCTCGCGCCCGGCGCCCGATATCGGGATCAGATTGCTCGCCGCCCACCAGGTCGCGACCCCCGCGACAAGAGCGCCGATCCAGCCGGCGTGGACCCAGCGCAGCAGCTCGGGGCGCTCGGCCCGTCTCAGGAAGGTGATCATCGCGATCACGATCAGCAATGCCTCCAGCCCCTCGCGCAGCAGGATCGCGAAGGCGCCCAGAAAGGCCGAGGCGGCGCTTCCCGCCTCGGGCGCCAGCGCGCGCTCGGCCTCGTCGTACAGGCCCCGAAGCTCCGCCGCCCGCCGCTCGACCTCGGCCACCGGCGCGCCGTCGTTGATCGCGGCGCGAAGGCCCCCGCTCGCCGCTTCGACGCGGGCGACGAGGCCGGCATCGCGCGCGTTGAGAATTGCTTCGACCGGCTCGAACCCGTCGAGATAGGCGGCCAGAGCGAGCTCGCCGGCGCGCTCGCGCTCGCCGCGCCGATAGGCGGCGAGGCTCTGACCGAGCAGGTCGCGGGCGACGCCGAGCGCTTGCGGACCCTCGCGCTGCAGCACCGCTTCGGGATGGGCGCGCAAATATGCCGTGAGCGCGGCGGCGCGGGGCTCGCCGAGCTGCGCCGCCAGGGCGTCGGGGGAAAGGCTCACCAGCCGCTCGATATTGGGGATGCGGGCGCGCAACGCGGCATCGCCCTGCCACAGATCCCGGCCCTGCGCGGCGAGCGCCTCGGGATAAGCGAGGCGCCCGGCATGGAAAGCGAGCGCCCAGCGGTCCTGCTCGGAAAGCCGCGCGAAGCTCTGCATCGCCGTGCCTTCGAGCCCCTGGCCGATCACCTGGTAGAGGCCGAACAGGCTGCGCTGGCGGGCGCGGTCGCGGTCGGCGAAAGCGATCGCCGGCGGATCGAGCCCGCGCGCCATCTGCGTATCCGCCAGTCCGGTCGCGCCGTGGCACGAGGCGCAATGCTCGGCATAGAGAAGCGCGCCGCGCGCCAGATCGGGCGCGGCTTGCGGCGCGCGCGGCGCCGGGTAAGCGGCGAGCAGCCGGGCGGCGAGGCCATGAGCGAGGCCCGCGACCTCAGCCGGCGCGTCGCGCCGCGCGATCGCCGCCTCGAGCCGGCCCGCCTCGGCGACCAGCGAAGCGCGCTGCGGATGGGCCGGCAAGGCGGCGAGGCGCCGGCTGACCGAGGCGGAAAATTCGCGCATCTCGGCATATTCCGCCTCGCTGACGATCCGCCCGTCCTGGACCGCGCCCGAATAATCGACCGCGACATAATCGAGCAGCCGCCACGTCGTCTGCACCGCCGCATCGTCCGCGCGCGCCGCCGCCGGCACGACCAGAGCGGCCAGCAGCAGTGCGGCAAGAAGGCGCCGCGTCAGGCGGAAGCAAGATTCGAACATAGGTCCCCGCGGCGAGGTGAACGAACCAGGCCTAATAGTGCTGCGAGTGATTATCAATAGCGCTAATAGTCAGACCGCCGGATAGCGCAGCCGCCCCAGGAAGCGGCTCAGCGAGGGCATCCGCCGGCCGCTGCTCTTCCAGCCCGCTTTGGCTTTCTCGAAGCGCATCACGTCGCCGATGCGGCGGTCGAGGAAGGCGCGCGTCTCGGCCAAATCCTCGCTGGAATCGTCGAGGAAGACGAGGCTGGTCGAGCCGTAGACGCCGATCAGGATCGCGCGCTTGGAATAATGGTTGAAGTCGGTCGCTTTGTCGCCGGCCAGGCGCCAGATCCGGTCGGCGCTTCGCCAGGCGAGCCGCGCGCCCTCGAGCGCATTTTGCGGCATAGCGAGCACGGCGAGCGCGCGCCGTAGCGCCTCGCGATGCGGCGCCATAACCTCGAGCCGGAACAGGACCAGTTCGCGGATCCGCTCGCGGATCTTGAGCGCGGCGATCCGCTCGGGCGGGAAGGCGGCGAGCATCGCTTTGTCGGTCGCGTCGAACCAGGCGTCGATCATCGCCGCCGCGCTCCCGGGGAAAGCGAGCCGGGCGCGGTCGGCGGGCACGCCGAGCTCGGCCGCCGCCCGGGCGATCGCTGTCTCGGTCCAGCCATCGAACGCGGCGTGGGCCGGGATGAGCGGCGCGAGCTCCGCGCGCAATTCGTCGAGGTTCATGTCGGCCGGATCGGTCATCGGCAATGCAATGAGCCTCGACTCCGTTCGTTGCAAGAGGAAGCCCTCCCCCTTTGATGGGGGAGGGTTGGGTGGGGGTGAACGTCAATGAAGGTCGATGCGTTTTGCGGAGACGCCACCCCACCCCAACCCCTCCCCATCAAGGGGAGGGGCTTTTCGCTGGCAGGCGGATCAGCACCAAAGCCGCGCAGATCAACAGCGCGCCGATCCCGTCCGCCGTCGACAGATTCTCGTCATAGACCCCCCAGCCGATGACCGCGGACACGATCGGCTGGGTGAGGAAGCACAGGCCGACGACGATCGGCGAGACATGGCCCATCGCGTAGACGAGCAGGCCCTGGCCGATCAGCTGGCTAGAGATCGACAGCGCGATGACCGGCGTCCAGTCCTGCGGCATCACCTGTTCGCCGAGCGCGAGGGCCAAAACGAGAAGCGGGAGCGCGCCGCCGGCGGTCGCGATTGCCAGCACCGGCCACGGCTTCATCGACCGGCGCGCCCGATCGACCGCTACAAGATAGAAAGTGTAGAGCAGGCCCGCGAGGAGGGCGAGCAGATCGCCGGTGAAATGCGTGCGCGACAACTCGTAGCTGTTGCCGAGCAGCAGGACGGTGCCGACCGCCGCCAGAAGCAGCGCGGCGAGCTGGACCGGCCGCGGCAGCGCGCGCAGCAGGACGAAGCCGTAAATCGCGAACAGGAAGCTGGCGAAATTGCCGAACAGGGTCGCGTTGGCGAGCTTGGTGCGCAATATCCCTTCGTGCCAGGCGGCAAGATCGCCCGCGAAGAATATCCCGCCCAGCGCGACCAGTGCGACGAGGCCCCAGGCTGGGAAGGGCTGCCCCCGCCCCTGGCGAATCGCGAGAAAGGCGAGAAACGGGATTGCCAGCGCCAGCCGCCAGAAGCCCGCCGCCACGGGCCCGACATCGGCCTCGCGCACCAGCCACGGCCCCAAAGCGAGGAACAGATTGGCGAGGATCAGCGCCGCGAAGGCGTAGCGGCCGACGCGCGCGGCGGAAGGAAAGCGGGTGGCGTCCATGGCGGCCCGCCGGCGCTAGGTCGCGGCGGCTGCCCTCGTCAAGCGAAGCGGCTCGTGAGCGCGGGTGCAGGCCTAGCTCCTCCCCTCGCTTTCGAGGGGAGGGGGACCGCGTGAAACGCGGTGGAGGGGCTTCTTGGGGCGGGAGTGGCCCCTCCACCGCACTTCGTGCGGTCCCCCTCCCCTGCAAAAGCAGGGGAGGAATTTATCAGGCGAAGCGCTCCTTGAGCGCCAGCATGGCCAGCGCCGCCTTGGCCGCCTCCCCGCCTTTGTCCTTGTCCTGCGGATCGGCGCGGGCGAGGGCCTGGGCTTCGTTCTCGACGGTGAGGATGCCGTTGCCGATGGCGAGGCCGTCGAGGGTCAGCGCCATCAGGGCGCGGGCGCTTTCGCCCGCGACGATCTCGAAATGATAAGTTTCGCCCCGGATCACCACGCCCAGGGCAACGAACGCCTCGTAGCGCCCGCTCTCCGCGGCCATGGCCACGGCCCCGGGTATTTCGAGCGCGCCGGGGACGGTGATCGTCTCGTGGGCGTGGCCGGCCTCATCGATCGCGGCGCGGGCGCCGGCGAGCAGCAGGTCGTTCAGATGGGCGTAGAAGCGCGCCTCGACGATCAGGATCTTCATTCTGTGGCCGCCCCCTCCAGCGCGATCGGCCGTTCGCCGACGATGGCGAGACCGTAGCCGCCCAAAGCGACCGGCGTGTGATGGCTGTTGGTCAGCAGCACCATGTCGTGGACGCCCAATTCGGCGAGAATCTGGGCGCCGACGCCGTAATCGCGCAATTGCTCGCCGTCGGGCGCGCTCGCCGCGCCGCTTCGGACCCTGAGCGACTGCGCCAAGGCATCGGGCATCGGCCGGTTGATGACGACGATCACGCCGGCGCCCTCGGCCGCGATCGCCTTCATCGCGCCTTCGAGCAGGCCGCCGCGCGCGCCCTCTTCGGCGAAGACGTCGGGGACGATGCTGAGCGCGTGCATCCGCACCAAGGTCGGCCGGGCGGGATCGACATGGCCCTTGACCAGGGCGATCTGCTCGACGCCCGAAGCCTTGTTGAGGAAGGTCCTGGCGGTCCAGGTCCCGCCCCAGCGGCTCTCGAACCGCGCCTCGGCGGTTTGCTCGACCAGCCGGTCCTTGCGCAGGCGATAGGCGATCAGGTCGCGAATCGTGCCGATCCGCAGGCCGTGGAGCCGCGCGAAGACGAACAGATCGTCCATCCGCGCCATTGAGCCGTCTTCCGACATGATCTCGCAGATCACGCCCGACGGGTTCAGCCCGGCCAGCCGGGCGACGTCGACCGCCGCCTCGGTATGGCCGGCGCGGACCAATACGCCGCCGTCGCGCGCGACCAGCGGGAAGACATGGCCGGGCGAGACGATATGCTCGGGCCCCTTCGAAGCGTCGATCGCGACCGAGATCGTGCGGGCGCGGTCGGCGGCGGAAATGCCGGTGGTGACGCCGTCGCGCGCCTCGATCGAGGTGGTGAAGGCGGTCTCGAGGCGGGTGCCGCCCGTCCGGCTCATCGGCTGAAGGGCGAGCTGGTCGACCCGCTCCTTCGTCAGCGCCAGGCAGATCAGGCCGCGGCCGTGCCTGGCCATGAAGTTGATCGAATCGGGGGTCGCCATCTGGGCCGGGATGATGAGGTCTCCCTCATTCTCGCGGTCCTCGTCGTCGACCAGGATGAACATCCGGCCGTTGCGCGCCTCGTCGATGATCTGCTCGGCGCTCGCCATCACGCCCTGGCTGCCGCTGGCGAGGAATTTTTCGAGCTTGCCGAGCGTGTCGGCGGTCGGGTTCCAGTCGGAATCGCCCAATTTGCGCAAGCTGTTCGGATGGAGCCCGGCGGCGCGGGCGAGGCCGGCCCGGCTCATCTCGCCTTCCGCGACCATGGCGCAGAGGCGTTCGATCAATATGGTGCTCATGGACTCGCGATATCACACCGCAATGTGATGTTTCAAGCAACTCTCACATCGCGCTGGTGCGGGTCTCGATCATTCGCGCGAGATAGCGGGCCAATATGTCGATCTCGATATTGACGCGGGCGCCCGGCGCGACGCCGCCGAAGGAGGTCCGGGCGGCGGTGTGCGGGATGATGTTGACCCCGAAGGCAACCCCGCCGTCGGGCAGCGCCTCGACCTCGTTGACGGTCAACGACACGCCGTCGAGCGCGATCGAGCCCTTGGCGGCGACATAAGGCGCGATCTCGCGGCCGGCGACGATCCCGAGCCGCAGCGAATCGCCGACCGGCTCAGCCGCGGCCACCTCGCCGACGCCGTCGACATGGCCGGTCAGGATATGGCCGCCGAGCTCGTCGCCGACCCTGAGCGCGCGTTCGAGGTTCAGCGGCGCGCCCTCGCTCCACATGCCGGGCGCGGTGCGGCTCTGCGTCTCGGCCGAGACGTCGACCGCGAACCAGCCCTCCCCTTTGTCCACAACGGTCAGGCACGCGCCCGAGCAGGCGATCGACGCGCCGAGATCGATCGTGGTCGTGTCGTATCCGCAGGCGATCCTGACGCGCAGGTCGCCGCGCGCCTCGACGGCCTCGATCCGGCCCAGATCGGTGACGATTCCGGTAAACATCAGCGGGTGCGCTCGTAGACTTCGAGCGTGTCGCTGCCAAGCCGGCGCGTGTCGGCGAGCTTCCAGCGGCCGTGCGCCTGGGCGAGCGAATCGAGGCCGATTTCGCCGAGCGCCGGCTTGCCCGCGCCGATCAGGATCGGCGCGCGGTAGATCAGCAGCCGGTCGACCAGATCGCCGTGGAGGAACGAGGCGGCCGCCTCCGCCCCGCCCTCGACGAGCAGATCGTTGACGTCGGTCAGGGTGCGGATCGCCTGCGGGCTGCTCAGCCTCGTCCAGCCCTCGACGGGAGCGCCGGTGGTCAGCAACGCGCGGCGCGGCGAGCGGTCCTCGAGCCCCGGCAGCCGCACGTCGAGACTGGGCGCGTCGGCGTCATAGGTGCCGCGGCCGACCAGAATCATGTCGCTCCTGGCCCGTTCGAGATGGGCATGGGCCCGCGCCTCCTCGCCGGTGATCCATTTGCTCTCGCCGCTCGCCAGCGCGATCATCCCGTCGATCGACAAAGCGAGCTTGAGGGTGACGAACGGACGGCCGAGCCGGATTCGGGTCAGGAATCCGGCCATCATCCGCCCGGCCGCTTCGGCGCCGATTCCGGTCTCGACCGCGATCCCCGCCGCCCGCAGCCGCGCTATCCCCTGGCCGTCGGTCCTGGGGTCCGGATCGCCGAGCGCGATGATCACCCGTTCCGGGCCGGCCTCGACCAGCAGATCCGCGCAGGCCGGGCCGCGCGCGCTTTCATGGGCGCAGGGCTCCAGCGTCACATAGACGCTCGCGCCCTTTGCCGCGTCGCCGGCTTCCCCGAGCGCCACGGCTTCGGCATGGGGCCGCCCGCCGGGCCGGGTCCAGCCGCGGCCGGCCACGGCCCCGTCCTTGACGATCACACAGCCGACATTGGGGTTGGGAGCGGTCCTGCCGCGGCCGCGCGCGCCGAGCGCGATCGCCGCGTCCATCCAGCCCGAGTCGCTCAAATGCCCAGCCGATTGAGGCTCTGGTCGATCTCCTGGAGCCGGCGCCGGTTCGCCGCCTCGGCCGCCTCGCGTCGGGCGAGGTCGGCCTTCTGCTTGGCCCTGATCTGCTCGTCGGAGCGGTCGGCGGGCCAGGAATCGACGAAGGTGATGGTTTCGCGCGGCTTGGGCGACATCGCCGAATCGAAGAAGAAGGCGAGGACGATCATGCTGGTCATGGTCACCGCCAGCGCGGCCGCGATCCATTGCCCGCGCGGCCGGGTGCGCCAGAAATCGCGCAGGTCCTTCCAAAGCGTGCGGGGGCCGGCGGGGCGGAGGAAAAATCCCATGGCGGCAAGATAATGCGCGCCCGGCCCGGGCGCCAGCCCCGCTTGACCATTGACGCCAGCGCGTTTGACGCCATGCTCTGCCGATGTTCCGTGTCCCCTTCGCTTTGATCGCCCTGCTCGCGCTCGCCCCTCCGGCCTCGGCCGAGACCCGCCGCTTGCCCGTAAGCGATTTCGACCGGGTGATCGTCGAGGGGCCCTATGCCGTCCATCTCGTCACCGGCCGCCCCTCCTCGGCGAGCGCCACCGGCAGCCGCGAGGCGCTCGACCGGCTCAGCGTCGATGTCCAGGGCCGGATTCTGAGGATCCGTCGCAGCCGCAATGCCTGGGTCGGCGCGCCCGGCGCCGATTCCGGCACGGTTACCATCGCGCTCGCCACCCGCAATCTGCGCTCGGCCCGCCTGATCGGCCCGGCGCGTCTGGAGGCCGAAGGGGTGCGGGGCCTCAACGTCGAGTTCAGCGTCGAGGGCAGCGGAACGCTCCATGCGACCGGCGTCGACGCCGACAATCTGGCTCTGGCGCTGCTCGGCTCCGGCCGCCTTCAAATCGCCGGCGCCGCCCGCGCGCTGACCGGCAATTTCCAGGGCAGCGGCGAAATCGAGGCCACCGCCCTGCGCGCCGGGAGGGCGACGATCGCCACGACCACGAGCGGCGCGGTTACGCTGACCGTCCACGGGCCCGTCACCGTCACCAATAACGGTCTCGGCAATGTCCGAATCCTCGGGCGCCCGATCTGCACGATCGCCGGAATTGCCACCGACCAGGTCCGCTGCGGGCCTTAGGGATTCGCGCGGTCATTCCGAATGGCGGAAGGGTGGATTTATCCGGCTTGACGCGCATGCGTCCCGCTCCTACTGTCTTAGTCCAATAATACAGTTCTCCGTGTGACGTGGCGGCTGGCGGGGAAGGACAAGCTCGCATGATGGGTTCTGCCAAGTTTCTCGGCGTTGCCGCCTTTTTCGCCGTAGCGATTACGGGCGCCGGGGCCGCGCCGCCCGCCGACCTCCGGGCCAAAGCGGATGCGATGGTCGAAGCCGCCTTTCCGGCCGACGGTCCGGGCGCGGCCATCATCATCACCCGCGGCGGCGAGACGATCTATGCGGCGGGCCGCGGCCTTGCCGATGTCGAGGCGCGCCGGCCGATCACGCCGGACAGCATCTTCCGCCTCGGCTCGATCACCAAGCAGTTCACCGCGGCAATCATCCTGCAGCTCGTGCAGGAAGGCAGGATCTCGCTCGACGATCCCGTCTCGCGCTTCTTTCCGGATTATCCGCGGCCCGGCGCGTCCGCGACGATCCGCCAGCTCCTGAACCACATGTCGGGAATCCAGCCCTACACCGCCATTCCCGGCTGGATGGTCGAGGCGAATACCAGCCGGCCGCGCACCACCGCCGAGATGATCGCCGTGTTCCGCGATCTTCCCTCGCCGACCCCGCCGGGCCAGGCCTGGGCCTACAACAATTCGGGCTATGTCCTGCTGGGCGCGATCGTCGAATCGGTGACCGGCAAGCCGTGGCACCAGGCGGTCGCCGAGCGGATTACCGGTCCGCTCGGCCTCCCGACGATCGGCTATGGCGTCGATCGCGAATCCGCGCCCGCCATGGCGCGCGGCTATACCGATCAGGATGGGAATTTCGCGCCGGCGCGGCGCATCCACATGAGCGTGCCCCACGCCGCCGGCGCCCTGGTCGGCACAACCGGCGACCTCGCCCGATGGGCCCACGCGCTCCATCACGGACGTGTGGTGAGCCCGGCGCTCTACACGGCGATGACCAGCCCCGCGAGCCTGCCCGAGGGCCGCACCCATCCTTACGGATTCGGGGTCGGCTTCGAAGAGGTTCGCGGCCGGGGCACGATCGATCATGGCGGCGGCATTTTCGGCTTCAGCAGCTACGCCACCTACATTCCGTCGGACGATCTGTTCGTCGCCGTCCTTGCCAATAGCGACCAGCCCGCCAGCAATCCGTCGCTATTGGCGGCGCGGCTGGCCGCGCTCGCGCTCGGCGACCCCTATCCCGCTTTCGCGCGCGCCGATCTCGATCCCGCCACGCTGGCGCCTTTGTTCGGAGTCTATCGGGTGGGGGATGCCGGCGCCTCGCGCCGCTTCTTCTCGCGCGAGGGCAAGCTCTACACCTTGCGCGACGGCGGCTCGGAGCTGGAAGTGTTCGCCGCCGGCGGCGACAATTTCTTCTACGGCCCGAACAGCCTGACCTGGTTCCGGGTCGAGCGCCGTCCCGACGGGGCCCATGTGATGGAAATGCACCAGAATGGTAGTATCGGAGCCGAGCGCGCGACCAGGACCGGCGACGTTCCCGCCGACGTCGAGGTCAGCCGGGCGGTCCTCGAAACCTATGTCGGCCGCTATCTGACCGGGGGCCCCGAGGCCGATGTCGCCATGGGCGAGGCGGGCGTGCTGACCATCCAGCTCACCGGGCAGCGCCCGCTCCCGCTCCGCCCGGCCAGCGAAACCGAATTCATGGTCCAGGGCGTCAACGCCCGGATCGTCTTTCATGGCGAGAACGGCGAGGTGAACCGGCTGGTCCTCCACCAGGGCGGCCGCGAGATCGAAGCGCGCCGCGCGCCGCGCTGATCCCGGCTTCGGGATCGGCGGTCGGGCCAGGGCCGCATGGTCTGCACGATCGCCGGAATCGCCGCCGGCCCGGTCCGCTGCGGGCCCGGGGTTTCGCGAGGCCCTTCTTGAAAGTCGGCGCTGGGTGGCAAGCGGGCATAAGTCGGGGAAACTCACCGTGGGAGATTTGCGCGGTGTTCGAGGCGCCGTCGCCAGAGAACGAGGCGGGTGACGAAACCCGTCCTCCCTGAGCAGGCTCCGCGATCGACGAGTCGAACCTGCTTAATGGTCGACGGCTATCGAATGTCCTTATAGCCGCGGGTCACTGGTTTCCCGGCAAACGCGATGGAAAGGAAGTTAACGAGGTAGATGGAGGCCATTTTTATGTAGCCCTCCCGTTTCAGTCTCCGGCCGGAAGTCGGCATCACCAGCCCGGACATGAAACGCACGCGCCCGAACTTCCGGGCCCGCCGGGCGATATCGGCGTCTTCGCCGTAAAATTCGATCGAAAGATCGAAGCCCCCCATTGCGTCGAGCGTCGCACGCCGGATCGCAAAATTCCCCCCGACCACAAGATAGCCGAAAGCGAGCGACAATGGCCGTGCGGCGATGAACCATCCCGAGGCGATCAGGCGCTGCAGCCAGGGCAAGTCGTAAAACCGATAGGGCCCGCTCAGGCAGACGAGCCGCGCATCCTTCTGGAATTGCTTCTCGACCTGCTCGATCCATCCCGCCGGCATAATCGTATCGGCGTCGACGAAGGCGAGTATGTCGCCGCGCGAATGCTGGTAGCCGCACTGGCGAGCCTTCGTGATCCCCTTGCGCGGTTCGAAGACGTAGACGACGTCAGGATATCGCCGCGCGACCTCGCGGGTGCCGTCCGTGCTGTGATTGTCGACGACGATGACCTCGCAGACCATTCCTCGGGCATGCTTCGCGATCGCATCCAGGCATGCGCCGAGATACACCTCTTCGTTATAGGCGGGGATGATGAGGCTTATCGAAAGTGTGTCCGGCTCGGCGCTCATGGGAAGCTTCCTTACCACCGAATTGCCCACGCCCACCCATCCTCAATCCACGCGCCGGATAGTCGACTCCAGAGTCGCGACGGTAAGGCCGAATCTGCGAAAGATCATGCGATTGGTGGCGGTTCGCCCGTCTGGCTGAAGAGTGATCCACTGCTCGACGGAGGGGCCTTCGGCGCTGCGGTAGCGGAGGCGGATGACGTTTCCGGTTACGTCGCCGGACACCGGGCCGCGGGCGTCGGAGATGGTGCCGGTAATGCGGTTGCCGCCGGATCGGACCAGCCGCCAGCTGGTCCTGCGAGCGGGCTTGCCTTCCTCTTCCACGATCTGCTCGAGCAGCAAAGCCCCGCCTTGCCCGATTCGTCCTCTGCTACGATCGCGCACGCCGTGCCGGCCCGAAAGCATTATGTTCACAACCCCCACGCCCTCGGTGCGGCCGACGAAGAATTGCTCGGGCGCCTGATAGGCCGCCGCGGGCTCGGCGGCGGGGAGCAGGAGGACGAGTAGTGTAAAGAGGATCAGGGGGCGGAACATCCCGGTCGCGGCCCGGTGCCGGGCGGCCTGGAGCGGGCATCTGACGCCCGGTACGACAAGCGGCCAACCCGTGTCTTTCATGCCAACGCCCTTCCTTCCGATGTATGTCGTGGAACCGTCCTGCGATGGGTGTGGGCCAGGCTCACCTCGAGATGCCGGCTCAGCGGCTGAAAACAACGCCGTTGTCCCAGACGATCCGGTTGGCGATGCCGCCGGGACCGACGGAGACTGTGCCGCGGGCCGAACCCGAGCCCCAATTGCCGTCCCAGCTCGCCGCGACCGATCTCCCCGAGACGTTGACGGTTCCGGTTTCGGCGATGCTGTTTACCCGCCAGCCGACGGTATTGCCCGATTGACTGAGCTCGTAAGTCAGGCCGTTGCTGCCCGTCCAGGTGCCGGCGATTGTAAAGGTGGTATTCGCTGCTTGGTCGCAGCGGAGCGCGGTCAGATTGTTGACATGCTCTGCGTATCGGCGGGTGAGAGTCTGCCGCCACGGCCGCATCGCCACTGACTCGTCGATTCTTTGCTGGATGACGTTCGCCATGCGTCCGGGGCACCCGGCGTCCAGAACGTTGCAGATGACGGCAACTGCCCGACCCGCCTCCTGGATGCGACCTAAATACTCTCGCACACGCTCCGGGCGGTGTTCCTCAATGGCAACTCGTAGAGCATTGCCCAACTGAGAAATAACGCGGAGTACCTGTCTAGCTTGGGCGATCTGCTGATCGTCATAGGTCAACGCAAGTTCCGCGAGTATCGGCGCGAGCGCTTCGCGATTATTCACACATCGTTGAAGTCGATCGGCTTCGTTGACTTGGGCCGAGGCGGACTGGCCGGCAAGGCCGAGCGCGAGGACGAAGGCGAGGCAACGAGCGGCGTCCCGGCGCGGACCAGTAAGGCGACTCAGCATGGCAGCCCCCTTTCGATGATGGGGAGCAATCTAGCACGATCGAAACCGCAAGTCCTGGGCGATTGACAACAGCTTGAGCGCAATCTCCGCAATCGACAGTCGATTGCGGACATTCGCACGAAGGCATTTCGCCGCTCCGCACGACGTCAGGACGGGCCCTAGAGCAGCGCCAGCACCGCGAGCTTTCCCGCCAGATCGGGCGGCAGCGCCTCGAGATCGTCGGCCTCGCCTTCGCCAAGATCCGGCGGCGCGTCGGCTTCGGCGAGATAGCGCCAGCCCTGGTGGCCCCTCTTGGCGAGCGCGCGGACCGTCACCAGCTCCGGATCGAGCCGGATGATCGTCTTGCGGTCCGATTTGCGCAGGTCGAAACCCAATATGGTCTGGCGCGCGGCGATCCGGTGCTTGACGATCCAGAACAAGGAGCCGCCGATCAACTCGTCCGCGCGGGTCGGGCGAAACCGGGTCACGACCGGCACGATCCCGTCGCGCACCCGCGCCTCGAGCCGCCGCTTCAGCGTCTCGAGGCTCGCGCAAGCGAAGGCGACCTTGCTCATGTGAAGGGAGGGCATCGGTGGGGACATGGCGTCCCGCGCGCTCGCGATCAAGCGCTCAGCCGGCCAGGCCGGTGGCGACGGCGAGGCCGAGGAAGGCGAAAAAGCCCATCGAATCGGTGATCATCGTCACGAACACCGAGGAGGATACGGCGGGATCCTGCCCGGCGCGCTCCAGCACCACCGGGACAATCACCCCCGAGAGGCCGGCGATCACGATGTTGATCATCATCGCCGCCGCGATCACCGCGCCCAATTGCGGGTTGGAGAAAACCAGGGCGGCGCCGATGCCGAGCAGGATCGCGATCGTGACCCCGTTCAGCAAGGCGACCGAAAGCTCGCGCCAGATCGTCCGCCAGGTGTTGGATTTGGTGAGCTGGTTCATCGCAAGCGCGCGGACCGAGACCGCCATCGTCTGGGTCCCGGCATTGCCGCCGATCGAGGCGACGATCGGCATCAGCACCGCCAGCGCGACCATCTGCTCGATCGCGGCGCCGAACAGGAAGATGATCGAGGATCCGACCAACGCGGTGAGGAGGTTGGCCGCGAGCCATTTGACCCGCGCCTTGTAGCTGTCCTTGACCGGCTCGTTGATGTCGCCTTCGACGCCCGCGCCCGAGAGCAGCATGGCGTCCTCGCTCGCTTCCTCCTGGATGATGTGGACGATGTCGTCGACCGTGATCATGCCGACCAGCCGCCCGGCCGGATCGACCACGGCCGCCGAGATGAGCGCATATTTCTGGAAGCGCAAAGCCACTTCTTCCTGGTCCATGTCGACCGGGATCAGGGTCTGCTCGCGCTGCATGACGTCGGCGACCGCGATCCGCCGCGGCGTGCGCAATATCCAGGAGAGGAGGCAGGTGCCGACCGGCCGGTGCGCCGGATCGACGACGAACACTTCCCAGAAATCGGTCGCCATCTCATCGTCGGCGCGCAGGAAATCGATGATTTGCCCGACCGTCCAATGTTCGGGTACCGCGACCGTGTCGCGCCGCATCAGCCTTCCGGCGGTCTCCTCGGGATAAGAGAGGGCTTGCTCGATCGCGGCGCGGTCGTCGGGGTCGAGCGCGCGCAGCACGGCGCGCTGCTCCTCCTCCTCCATGTCCTCGATGATCGCGACGGCATCGTCGGTTTCGAGCTCGCCGGCGATCTCCGCGACCTGGCGCGGATCGAGCGCATCGAGCAATTCGTCGCGCACCCAGTCGTTCATTTCGGCCAGGACGTCGCCGTCGAGCAGATCGGCCAGAGCGGCGGCGAGCGCGCGGCGGTCGTCGCGGTCGACCAGCTCGAACAGATCGGCGACGTCGGCCGGATGGAGCGGCTCGACGAGCGCGCGGGCGCCCTCGACGTCGCCCGCTTCGACCCGCGCGATCACTTCGCCGACGAATTCGGGCCTCAGCCGGTCGTCCTCGTCGTGGCGGCTCGCGGCGGCGGCGGGCGGTCGCGCGTCGGAGAGGTCGATGTCGCTCTCGCTCATCTCGCTTCTCCTGGCCCCGGGGGTTGGCTTACGAGGCGCTTCCTAGGCCGGTGCGCTTGCCCTGTCGATACGCCCGGCCTAAGCCGCGCCGCAAAGGAACAGGAGTCCCTCATGGCCGGCGACAAGAATGAACTAATTCTCAACCTCGACAGCGGCGGCGACGTCGTCATCCGGCTGCGCCCCGATCTCGCGCCCGGGCATGTCGCGCGGATCAGGGAGCTCGTCGAAGAGGGCTTTTACGACAATGTCGTCTTCCACCGCGTGATCGACGGCTTCATGGCCCAGGGCGGCGACCCGACCGGCAGCGGCATGGGCGGCTCGGACAAGCCCGATCTGCCCGCCGAGTTCAGCCGCGAGCCGCACGTCCGCGGGACCGCCTCGATGGCCCGCTCCGACAATCCAAACAGCGCCAACAGCCAGTTCTTCATCTGCTTCGAGGAATGCGACTTCCTCGACGGGAAATATACGGTGTGGGGAGAGGTGGTCGAAGGGATGGAGTATGTCGACGCGCTTCCCAAGGGCCAGCCGCCGCGCACGCCCGGCAAGATCGTCAAAGCCTCGCTCAGGTGACTCGGCCGATCACCCTGATCACCGGCGCTTCGGCCGGGCTCGGGGCCGAATTCGCCCGCCAATGCGCGGCACGCGGCGAAGCGCTGGCTTTGGTCGCGAGGCGGCGTGACCGGATGGAGGCGCTCGCGGCCGAGATCGGCGGAGAGGTCCAAATCTTCGAGGCCGACCTCGCCAAAGAAGGCGCGGCGGGCAGCCTGATCGCCGGGCTGGAGGCGGAGGGCCTCACCGTCGGCACCCTGATCAACAATGCCGGCTTCGGCCTCGCCGGAAGGTTCGCCGATCGGCCGCTCGGCCGCCAGTGCGAGATGATCGACCTCAATTGCCGCACCCTGGTCGAGCTCTGCCACCTCGTCCTTCCGGCGATGCGCGCGCGGGGGCGGGGCGCGATCTGCAACGTCGCCTCGACCGCCGCCTTTCAGCCCGGGCCGAACATGGCGGTCTATTACGCGACCAAGGCGTTCGTCCTGTCCTTCACCGAAGCGCTGCACCACGAAATGAAGGGGAGCGGCATAAAAGTCTCGGCGCTCTGCCCCGGCCCGACGGAGAGCGAGTTCGGCGAGGTCGCCGATTCGCACAGCCCGACGCTCGAGCGGATGAAGGGCCCCGCCGACGCCGTCGTCCGCGCCGGCCTTGCGGGCCTCGACCGCAACAAGGCGGTGGTCATCCCCGGCCTCGCCAACAAGATTACCGCCCGCGCCAGCCGCTTCCTCACCCGCGCGGCGATGCGCAGGATCGTCGGGCGGATCAAGGTCTGACGCCGGGGACAGTTGCTTGTCACTGTGCCCATTCTCGGAGCCTCGCGATCCGCGGCTCTCGCATCGGCTCGCTTCAAGCGGCCGTCGCCAATGGGTGGTTAGCGGACATTGCGAATGAGGGAGAATGGATGTTAGAGTTCTCACGCCGGTCGGGAAGCGAGGGGGGACGCGATGGCGACTGTTGCGGAAACGATTGCTGTCGGCGGGGAGTGGCGACAAGACCGATTGTCGGGCACCCCGCGCGCACATGCGGTCGATCGATGGATCTATGTTTTCACGGCGGCGAGCTTCATCGCCATCGCGCTCGCCGGGTTCATCCCCAGCTCGCTGGCGAAGATCGCCGCAGTGCAGGCCGGAGAGAGGCCGCCATTTCCGCTGATCCTGCACGTGCACGCCGTCCTGATGGGCTCCTTCCTGCTTTTGCTGCTCGCGCAGACCACGCTCGTCGCGACGGGAAGGTGCGATCTTCATCGACGCCTCGGCTTGCTCGCCATGCTTCTCGCCCCGGCGCTCGTCCTGGCCGGCTTCATCCTAGCGCCGGCGAACTACCATAGCGTCTGGAATGCCGCTCAGGCCGCTCCGCCGGAGGCGCGGGAGCAGCTTCAACAGGTTGTCAGGATTTTGGACAACATCCTGCTGCTGCAATTGCGCATCGGCCTCCTGTTTCCCTTATTCCTGCTGATCGGAATGCGGGCGCGGGGGAGGGAAGCCGGCCTGCACAAGCGAATGATGATCCTGGCGACCGCGGTGGCGTTGCCGGCGGGGATCGATCGGATCCCCTGGCTGCCGACGACGATGCCCGTGAGCCCGCTCGCACCGGATCTTTACGTGTTGCTTGCCGTCAGTCCGATGTTCGTCTGGGACGTGCTCCGCAATCGCGGCGTGCACAAGGCTTATTGGATTTGGCTTGCCGTGAGCCTGCCATTTGTTGTGGCGGTACACGGCTTGTGGGACACCGAGTGGTGGCACTCGACCGCACGACAATTGATGGGCGTGTGAACAAGGTCGAAGTCCGCAACGGGTCGAAAGCGGACGCTCGTAACGGCGCCGCGCGGGTCTCTACCCCAGCTCCCCGATCAGCCAGTCCTGGAAGATCCGCACCGGCCGCCGCCGCAGCGCCGAGCGGCGGCAGGCGAACCAATAGGCATAGGGGCTCTCGACCGCGACATCGAACAGCCGGCGCAGACGCGGGTCGTTCGCGCCTTCGAGGTGCATTTCGAACATGAAGGCGACGCCGAGCCCTTGCGCGGCGGCGTCGAGGATCAGCTGGCCTGAATCGAAATGGTCGATCGCGGCGGGTTCCAAATGGGGCAGGCCGACCGCTTCGCGCCAATGTTCGAAAGCGTCGGGCAGGTCGCGGTGCAGGAGGATGGTCGCACCGGCAAGCTCGGCGGGATCGGTCATCGCCAATGCGGCGCCGCCGATCGCGACCACCTTGTTGTCGCCCAGCTTCACGCTGTCGAGCGCGCCATCGACCTCGCGGACCAGCGCGATGGCGGCGTCCAGGCCTTCGTCGAGCCGGGCCAGAGCGTGGGGGCGGGTGTCGATGTCGATGTGAAGCCCGCCGTGCAGCGCCCGCAGCGCCCCGAGAAGCGGCATCAGCCGGTAGGAGGCGAAAAGCGGCGGCACGCCGAGCCGCAGCCGCATCAGCTCGGCGCCGCTTTTGGCCCGCTCCATCGCGTCGCCGAGCGCGTCGAGCCCTGGGCCGATCTCGGCCAGCAGCCGCTCGCCGTCCGGATTGAGGCGCACCGCCTGATGGCGCCGCTCGAACAATGGCCGCCCGACATGGCGCTCGAGCGCCTGGATGCGCCGGGTCAAAGCGGGCGAGGACAAAGCGAGCGATTCGGCGGCGGCCTTGACCGAGCCCAGCCGCGCCGCCTGAACGAACGCCTCGACCGCGGTCAGCGACGGCAGCCGCTTCACCGGCGGTTCCTCCCGCTATTTGGTGCGGCGCACATTCCGCCATCTCCGCGTTCTACGGCGGAAAACCGCCATATCCATCGTGCATATTCTGCACTTATGGCTCCTTTCTTCGCACTTGCACAAAAACTGCGCAAGCGCGAAAACGGTCCCGCCTTTCAGGCATCCTCTCCTAAAACTTCAGGGTCGGCCCCCGGGCCGGCCCTTTTTTCTTCCCCGGTGGTTTGACCGCTGATGGCGCGCGCCTATGTGGGGCTCCCGCAGGAGAGTGCATTCAATGGCCGACGACGAACGCAAACCCAGGCGGCTTCAGGTGGCGACCATGCGGCCCCCTCTCCCTCCCCTGCCCCGCCAGGCGGCATGAGCGGCCGCGCACCCCTTCTCTTTGATGGCCCGCCGCGAATCGACCGGGTGACGCTCGCGATCGGCGCCGTCGACGCGGTCACCGGCATGCTGGTGCGCAACGGCGTCAGCGCGCGCATAACCGGGCTGATGGATCGGCCGATCGTCAACGCGTCCGGGATGCTCGTCTTCATCAACCTGCCCGACCAGCCGCACTATGACGTCGAGGTGGACGGCCGCCGCGCCGGCTTCCCCTTTATCGAGCGCTTCGCTTTCACGCCCCCTGCGGCGGGCAACAAGGATCCGGCCGCAAGGCGCCGCGACGTGCTGCTGGCACCGGGCCCCGATTACCCCTTCGCACCGGGGACGACGCTGGTTCGCGGCGTCGTGACGCGGGGCTCCGCGCCCGTCGCACAAGCCTCGATATCGGCGGCTCTGGCGACCGGCGGCGCCAGCTTCGCAACGCGCAGCATCGCGAATGGCGCCTTCGCGCTGGCGCTGCGGCTACCCCCCTTCGAAGCGCACGAGGCGGAAGCGCCGGTGCCCTTCACGATAGCCCTGAGCGAAGGTGGAGACGCGCGCAGCTTCGTGCGCCCCCTCGCCAACGGCCGGTGCCACAGCTTCCTCGAGCCGATCGACCTCACCGGCAGTAACGATCCCGGCTTTTTCGCTCCCTGAAGAAGGAGCAGGCAGGAGCGCACGACGGTCGCAACGGGCAGCGGCCGGCCCTTTTTCTTGGCTCCGTCGTTTGACCGCTGGTCGTGCGTCCCTATGTGAGGCGCCCGCAAGGAGAGCGCATTCGATGGCCGACGACGAACGCAAACCCAAACGCCTGCAGGTCGCGACCATGCGGCCCGAGGATAGCGGCCGCGGCATTGCCCGGCTGCCGCGCACGCTGATGGCCGAAATGGGCCTTGCCGAGGGCGACGTGATCGAGCTTTGCGGCAAGCGCGCCACCCCGGCCCGCGCGGTCGGCCCCTATCCCGAGGACGAGGGGCTCGAGATCATCCGCCTCGACGGCCTCCAGCGCGCCAATGCCGAGATCGGCTCGGGCGATTTCGTCGAGATAAAGAAGGCCGAATCCAGGCCCGCGCAGAAGGTCGTCTTCGCCCCGGCGCAGAAGAATCTGCGGCTCCACGGCTCGGCCCATGCCTTGAAGCGCAGCTTCGGCATGAAGCCGGTCACCGCCGGCGACGTCGTCGCCACCCACGGCCAGCAGCAAATGCCGCGCGGCGACATCCCGCCCGAATTGCGCCAGATGCTGACCGCGCCCGCCTTCGCGCTCCAGGAGATCCGCCTGGTCGTCGTCTCGACACTTCCCAAGGGCATCGTCCATATCGACGCCAATTCGGAGATCGAGCTCCGCCCCGAATATACCGAGGCCAAGGAGACCCGCCGCGCCGACGTCACCTATGACGATCTGGGCGGCATGGGCACGACCATCGACCAATTGCGCGAGATGGTCGAATTGCCCTTGCGCTATCCCGAGATTTTCGAGCGGCTCGGCGTCGATCCGCCGCGCGGCGTGCTGCTGCACGGTCCCCCCGGCACGGGCAAGACGCGGCTCGCGCGCGCCGTCGCCAACGAAAGCGACGCCACTTTCTTCCACATCGCCGGCCCCGAGATCATGGGCTCGGCTTATGGCGAGAGCGAGAAAAGGCTGCGCGAATTGTTCGAGCAGGCGGCGCAGGGCGCGCCCTCGATCATCTTCATCGACGAGATCGATTCGATCGCGCCCAAGCGCGGCCAGGTCACCGGCGAGACCGAAAAGAGGCTGGTGGCGCAATTGCTGAGCCTGCTCGACGGGATCGAGCCGCGGCAAAATCTGGTCGTCATCGCCGCCACCAACCGGCCCGAAGCGCTCGACGAGGCGCTGCGCCGGCCCGGCCGCTTCGACCGCGAGATCGTGATCGGCGTGCCCGACGAGGGCGGCCGGCGCGAGATTCTCGGCATCCACACCCGCGGCATGCCGCTTGCGCCCGACGTCGACGTCGCCGGCCTCGCTCGCCAGACCTACGGCTTCGTCGGCGCCGATCTCGCCGCTCTGGTGCGCGAGGCGGCGATCGAGGCGATCCGAACGATCATGCCCAGGCTCAACCTCGAGGAAGGCACGATCCCGCCCGAGGTGCTCGACACGCTGTCGGTCACCCGTAAGGATTTCGAGGAGGCGCTGAAGCGGGTCCAGCCCTCGGCGATGCGCGAGGTGATGGTCCAGGCGCCGACCATCGGCTGGGACGATGTCGGCGGCGTCGATGCCGCGCGCGAGCGGTTGCGCGAGGGCGTCGAGCTCCCACTGAAGCACCCCGACGCCTTCCGACGGCTCGGCATCCGCCCGGCCAAAGGCTTCCTGCTCTACGGCCCCCCCGGGACCGGCAAGACCCTGCTCGCCAAGGCTTGCGCGCGCGAAGCGGAGGCGAACTTCATCGCGACGAAATCGTCCGACCTCCTCTCCAAATGGTATGGCGAGAGCGAGCAGCAGATCGCCCGTTTGTTCTCCCGCGCCCGCCAGGTCGCGCCGACCGTCATCTTCATCGACGAGCTCGACAGCCTCGTCCCGGCGCGCGGCGGCGGCCTTGGCGAGCCGCAGGTGACCGAGCGCGTCGTCAACACCATCCTGGCCGAGATGGACGGATTGGAGGAGCTTCAATCCGTCGTCGTCATCGGCGCCACCAACCGGCCCAATCTGATCGATCCGGCCTTGCTCCGCCCGGGCCGGTTCGACGAATTGATCTACGTGCCGGTGCCGGACGCGGCCGGCCGCCGGCACATCCTTGGCATCCACACCAAGGGGATGCCGCTTGGGCCGGACGTCGATCTCGACGCTCTGGCCCAGCGCAGCGAGCGCTTCACCGGCGCCGACCTCGAGGACCTCGTCCGCCGCGCCGGCCTCAACGCCTTGCGCGGCTCGATCGAGGCGGGCGAGGTCCATATGGCGCAGTTCGACGCGGCGCTGAAGGACATGCGGGCCTCGGTCACGCCCGAAATGGAGCTGGAATATGACAAGATCCAGCAGAGCCTGAAGCAGGACGCCTACGGCGCCACCGGCATCGGCTTCGTCGGGCCCGGAATGCTCACCCCGCGCGCGCCTAAGCCCTGAGGCGAAGCGCGGTCCAGCCGGCGAGGCCGAGCATCAGGGCGGCCGTCGCCAGGAAGGGCAGCGCCAGGCTGTAACCGAAGAGCAGGACTCCGAGCGCCGGCCCGGCGACGAAGGCGACGCCGTTGACCGAGGTCACCTGCCCCGCCACCGCATTCTGCTCGCCGAGGCCGACCGCGAGCGAGGCGCCGCTGGTGAAGCCCGGCCGGAACAGCCCGAAGCCGAGCGACGCCAGCGCGAAGCCGAGCGTCAGGGCGTAGACCCCCGAAGCCAGCCCGGTGATCGCCGAGCCCGCCGCCGAGACGAGCGAGCCCCAGATGATGAGCTGGCGTGGGGTCAGGCCGAGCTGGGGGATCAGCCACCATTGCGCCAGCAGCGAGGCCCCGGCGCCGGCCATCAGCACGATCCCGATCCATTGCTGGGCATGGTCGAGCGGCAGCGCCAGCCGGTCGATCACCAGAAAGCCGATCACGCCGAGCACCACCGCCTGGCCGTGGCCGCCGACTATTCCGATCACATGCCAGGGGAGCACGCGCGGATCGCGCCAGTCGAGCCGGCGCGATGCGCTTTCCTGCGCCGCGATCGGGGCGTCGCCGCCGCCGATCGCCGGATAAGCGACGATCGGCCCGCGCGCTTCGCTCCTGGGCGTATCGTCGGGCAAGCGCAATGCGATCGCGGCGAGGACCAGGGCTCCGATCCCCGCGAAGGCGATCAGCGGCGCGGCGAGGCCCAAAGGCGGGAAGATGAAGAGCGGCGCCAGCGCCGGGCCGATGATCGTGCCGAGGCCGAAGGAGGAGGCCAGAGCGGCGAGCGCCCTGGTCCGCTCCGCCCCTTCGGTGCGCGCCGCGATATAGGCCTGGACCGCGGGCGGCGAGGCCGATCCGAACGCGCCGTAGGCGGTCCGGCCGAGCATGAAGATGAAGAAGACCGTCATTCCCCCGGCGAATCCCGCCAGGCCCAGGCCAAGCGCCCCGCCGCAGATCAGCATCGAGACGATGAAGCCGATCAGTCCCAGCCGCATCAGCGCGCGCCGGCCGCGGCGATCGGCCCGGTGCGCCCAGACCGGCGCCATCACGACCCACAGGAGGGCCGACAGGCTGAACGCGACCGCCACCCAGATGTCGGCGACTCCCAGGTCGCGGCCGATCGCGGGCAGCAGCGATTGCATCGCCGTATTGCCCGCGGCGGCGACCAGCATCACGCAGAACAGCAGAGCGAATCGCTCGCGGGACAGGCCGAAGCCGTTCATTTCAAGCGCCTTTTTCCCCGATATGATCTTTTTCGGCACAGAGGCGCAGGCGCTTGCGGCTTGCCAAGCGCGCCCCGATTTGCCAACGGACCTTCTTTCCCCAAAAAGTTGGAACAATCATGTCGGCATCCTGGGACGAAGCACATAGAGCGAGTCGGTTCGCGCGCGGCGCGGCCGGCGGCCCGCTCTGGCACTTCCTCAAGGGCTTCATCAAGCACCCGGTCATGGTCGGCTCAATCATTCCATCGACCCGGGCCGTGATCGACAGGATGCTCGACCCGGTCGATTGGGCGAATTGCAAATTGTTCGTCGAATACGGCCCCGGGGTCGGCACGTTCACCGAGCATTTGCTCCAGCGTATGGCGCCCGACGCGACCCTGATCGCGATCGATACCAACGACGATTTCGTCCGCTATCTGACCGCCAAATTCCGCGACAGCCGCTTGCGCGCGGTCAACGGATCGGCCGCGGACGTCCGGCAGATCATCGCCGATTGCGGCTTCGATCATGCCGATTACATCCTCTCGGGCCTGCCCTTCTCGACGCTTCCGACCGGCGTCGGCCCGAGGATCGCCGAGCAGACGTCCGAGGCGCTCCGCCCCGGCGGCGCCTTCCTCGTCTACCAGTTCAGGGCCAAGGCGCGCGATTTCATGGCGCCGCATTTCGACCGCATCGACCGCGGCTTCGAATGGGTCAACATCCCGCCCTGCCATCTGTTCTGGGGCTGGAAGAGCTGAGGCTGCCCCAAGGGGACTGTCCCTAGGGGACCTGTCCCCGTCCCGGCGCCTTCTTCCGCCCGAAGCTGAGCTTGCCGAAATTGAGCCGCCGCGCCAAATTATAATCGGCGGTCGCGACCAGGAAATAGCCGAGCCCCCATGTCAGCCGGTTCCACCAGGTCATGCCGGCGCGGTGCGCTTCCGGCGTGATCCGGCGGCTCTGCGCGATCTCGCCGTCGACGAAGCGGCGCATCATGGCCGCGAACGCCGGATCGTCGATCCGCAGCATCATCTCGAGGTTGAGATAGAAGCTGCGCAGGTCGAAATTGGCCGAGCCGATATGGACGACGTCGTCGATGACGATCAGTTTGGCGTGGAGCTTGGTCGGCTGATATTCGTAAATCTCGGTGCCGCGCTTCAAGAGCCGCCAATAAAGGAAGCGCGCCGCGCCGACCAGGAACTGGTGGTCGAGCTTCGAGGGGGTCACAATCCGCACCCGGCCGCTTCTGGCGGCGCTGAACAGGCGGCGCATCATCGACAGGCTCGGCGCGAAATAAGCGGAGATGATGTCGACCTTATTCGCCTTCATCAGATCGTTCTTGACCGACTGGGCCCAGGGGCTCAGCCGCCGCGTCGGTCCGCCGAACAGCCAGTGGATCGCGCCGTCTTGCACGCTGTTCCCGACCAGCGCCCGCCGCAGCCGGCGGATCGAGGCATCGGGCAATTCGGCCCAGGCGAAGACCGATTCGAAATAGCTTGTCAGGCAGGCGACGCCGGGACCCTCGACCTGGAGGCCGAGATCGCGC